>Ga0126311_10001773_pt1 | contig 10587 bp, 7 predicted proteins | sample Plot61_FD_92539 | JGI IMG/M metagenome (GOLD analysis project Ga0126311, IMG submission 92539) | Serpentine soil microbial communities from UC McLaughlin Reserve, CA, USA - Plot61 | ecosystem: Environmental > Terrestrial > Soil > Grasslands | place: USA: UC McLaughlin Reserve, Lake County... | reverse complement strand
TCGCGGGCGTCGCCGTCTGGGCGCACACGGGTCGCGGGCTCATGCTCGTCGAGGAAACGGCCCGGCGCGTCCTCTCCGACTGGCGCGCGGCGCTCCCGCAATCTGTGGTCGTCGCGGGAGCGGGCTCCCGGCGCGCCGACGGCCACGCGCGTGCGACGGAAGACTCGGTCGCGATGGCGGCGCGCGCGGCCGAGCTGGGCGCGGACGCCGTGCTCGCCTACGCGCCCGTCTGGCTGCGCGGGCACGAGCGCCGCGACGAGCTGATGGTGGAGCACCACAGGCGACTGGCCTCGGTCGGCCTGCCCTTAATCCTCTTCTACCTTTACGAGGAGGCGGGCGGCGTCAGGTATTCGGCGGCCGTGCTCGACGAGCTGCTCTCGATGCCGGAGGTCGTCGGCATCAAGATGGCTACGCTCGACAGCGTGATGACCTATCAGGACGTGTCGCGGCAACTGCTCGCGCGCCACCCGGACAAACTTCTAATCACGGGCGAGGATCGCTTTCTCGGCTACAGCCTGATGCGCGGGGCGAGGTCGGCGCTCGTGGGCATGGGCGCGGTGTGCTGCGAGCTACAGGCCGACCTCATACGCGCGCACGCCGGAGGGAACGCCGCGCGCTTCCTGCTGCTCTCGGCCGAAGTGGACGCGCTCGCCGAGTCGCTCTTCGTCCGGCCGATGGAGGGCTACATACGCCGCGTGCTCTGGGCGCTCTCTCGCCTCGGCGTCATACCCGAGGAGGCCGCGCACGACCCCTGGGGGCCCGCGCTCGACGCGCGCGAGTTAGAAGAGATAGGGCGCAGGCTCGAAGCCCTCGCCGGGGCGAGGACGAGGTAAGAGCTTTATGACCTCACACGTCTTAGACAGTTTAGAGCTTGACGCGGGCGAGCGCGCCTCTCTGGCCGCGGACTACGAGCGCTTCCGCGAGGGCCTGCCCGCGCGCCTCGAAGAACACGTCCTCGAAAAGTACCGGCTCGACCTGAGCAGCGAGTACGGGGGCTTGCGCGTCAAGAACCCGTTCGGCAAGGGCTCGGGCCAGCTCTCCCTCAACACGGGGCAGGTGCGCCGCGACGCAGACGACGGCCTCGGCTTCGTGGTGTTGAAGACCATCATCGCCGAAGACGAGCGGGGCGAGCAGTCGATGAGCGCGTGGGCCGTCCACGAGACGCGCATGCTCGTCGAGCGGATAGAGGGCGCGGACGGGTCGCACGGCTGGACGGTGACGTGGAAGGGGCGCGGCTGGTACGACACCTTCGAGAAGTATCTTGAGTTCTTCGGCGAGGCGCTCGAAGTCGGGCTCGCCGCGCGCATGCCGGTCGTGCCCTCGTCGAAGTACCACCTGCCGCGGCCCGGCGAGGAGAGGTGGAAGACGGGCGAGTACGAGTACACGACGCGCCGCCTACTGGACGTTTGGGGGCGGCTCTGGCCCGGCCGCGAGCCGATGCCGATAGAGAAGGACTTCAGCCCGACGCTCGCGGGCGACGACCGCGCCTCCGAGTCGCAGACCATCATACGCTGGCTCACGCAGGTGACCGGGCTCATACGCCGCGCCGCCGCGCCGCGCCCCGTCTCGGTCGGCCTCAAGCTCTTCAACGCCGTCTTCGACGAAGACTTCCAGCTAGAGATGCTTCGGGCCGTGAACGAGGAGTGCGAGGGGGAGGAGGCGCCCGACTTCCTCGTCTACGCCAACCGCCTCTTCGACCCCGAGCGCGAGTTCGACGGCGTGCGCGGCGTCGCCTACGGCGGGCCGGATTTGAGCGCACACAACCTCTCGGTCTTGGGCCGCATGCGCGCGTCGGAGCAGTCCGGAGGCACGAAGGCGTGCCGCACGCCCCTGAGCGCGACGGGCAATATTACTTCGGGGCGCGCGGCCGCGGAGTACCTTCTGCGCGGCGCCTCGACGTTCCAGATTCACACCTACTTCCAACTGCCCGCGAAAGAGTACGCGATGCGCTCGGGCGGGAAGACGGCGCGCGCGCTGCACGAGCTGTACTTCAACCCGGAGACGGGGCTCGTCGCGTGGCTACTGCACCTGCGCCGCGCCTTCGGCTGGCCGGAGGACTGGAACGTGAAGCGGATGGCAGACTTCTGCGCCGAGCCCTCGAACCGCGTCGAGCGCGAGCCCGCGCTCCTCCGATAGGGTGCGATGACCGAGGCGTTTGACTTAGAGATTCGTCTGCTCGGCGAGGCCGACCTCCCGGCGGCGATGAGTTTGAAAGAGTCCGCCGGCTGGAACCAGACCGAGGCCGACTGGCTGCGTCTGCTGCGGCTTGAGCCGCGCGGCTGCTTCGCCGCGACCGCGGGCAAACGCCTCGTCGGGACTGTGACGACGACGACATACGGCGTCGAACTCGCTTGGGTCGGCATGGTCTTGGTTGACCCTTCGTTCCGGCGGCGCGGGATAGCTTCCCGACTGATGGGCGCCGCGCTCTCGTACCTCGACGGCGAGGGAGTCGAGACGGTCAAGCTCGACGCGACGCCCGACGGCCGCCACGTCTACGAGAGGCTCGGCTTCGAGTCCGAGTTGATGATAGAGCGCTGGCACCGTCGCGGCGCCGACGCGGCCGCCGATGTTCAGCCCGAACGCGCGGGAGGCGCGGGCGCTTCGACTATCGAGGCGGCGCGGCTCGCGGAGATTCTCGAACTCGACCGCGCGGCCTTCGGCGCGGCTCGCGCGCGGCTCGTCGAACTGCTCGTCGCGGAGTCGGTCGCGACATGCGTCAGGAGGGCGTCGGACGGCGGCGCGGGCGGTTACGCGCTGGCGCGCGCGGGGGCCGTGGCCGATTACGTCGGCCCGGTCGTTGCGTCCGACTTAGAGACCGCCGCGCTCCTGCTCGACGAGGTTCTCGCGCGGCTCGCGTCGCGGCCGGTCTACGTGGACGTGAACAGGCAGTTCGAGTCGGCCGCGCGCGCTTTAGACAGACGCGGCTTCAGTAAGCAGCGCGACCTGATACGCATGCGGCGCGGCGCGATGACCGCGTCGGGAACTTCCGACAAAGTCTTCGCCATCGCAGGGCCGGAGGTCGGCTGAAGCGCGGCCCGCGCGCACGTTCGCGAAAGCATCTCCCCCACGGTTTCGTCTCTTCGAGGAGTGAGCATGGACACAGGAGCAACCACGCCCGCGCGCGAGGGGCTGGTCGAGGAGTTCCGCGCGGGCGAGCTGAACGTCTACGTCTACGAGTCGCGGCGGAAGATGGGCGAGGCCGCGGCCGCGGCCGTCGCCTCGGAGCTTCGACGGCTGACAGCCGAACGCGGCCGCGCCGTCGGCGTCTTCGCCTCCGCGCCCTCGCAGAACGAGTTTCTGTCCGCGCTCGCCGCGGCCGAAGGCATCGACTGGCCGCGCGTCACGGGCTTTCACCTCGACGAGTACCTGGGGATGGATGAGCGAGCGCCGCAGTCCTTCCGGCGATTCCTCGTGGACAGGCTCGTGAGCAAAGTCCCGATGGCCGAGTTCCACGGCCTGCGCGGCGAGGCGTCGGACGGCGCGGCCGAGGCGGAGAGGTACGCGCGGCTCCTCTTTGAAGAACGGCCGCAGTTCGCCGTGCTCGGCATCGGCGAGAACGGCCACCTCGCCTTCATAGACCCGCCCTTCTGCGACTTCGAAGACCCGGCGGCCGTCAAGGTCGTGGAGCTGGACGAGGTCTGCCGAAACCAGCAGGTTAACGACGGCGCCTTCGCGAAGATAGAAGACGTGCCGCGCCGCGCGCTCTCGCTCACCGTCCCGACCGTCATGGCCGTGCCGAAGCTCTTCGCCATAGTGCCGGGGCCGGCGAAGCGAGAGGCTATCAAGGCGGCGGTCGAAGGGCCGATAGCTACCTCTTGCCCGGCCTCGATACTGCGCCGCCACAAGGACGCGCACCTCTTCATAGACCGCGACTCGGCTTCGCTCCTGTCGCGCCAGAGGGCCGCCACCGGATTGAGGGAAGTGACTGATGCGCTCTACGGTACAGACGATTGACTACATTGTGCTGGTCGGCTACCTGTGCCTGATGGCCGGGGTCGGGGCCTACTTTATGCGCTTCATGCGCGCGGGCTCGGACTTCCTGAAGGGCGGGAACCGCATCGAGTGGTGGGTCGCCGGGATGGCCTCGTTCATGTCCGGCTTCTCCGTCTGGACGTTCACGGGCGGCGCGGGCTTCGCGTACCAGCACGGCATCATCGGCACGTTCCTCCTGTCGCTGGCGGTGCCGGCGTTCCTCCTCGGCTACCTCGTCTACGCGACGCGCTGGCGACGCTCGCGCGTCTCGACGGTCGTCGAGTACATACGCGAGCGCTTCGGCGCGGGCACGCACAAAACCTTCTCGTGGATGACGGGGCCGAGCCAGTTGATGTTCGCCTCCGTCCGCCTCTTCGCGCTGTCGAGCTTCATGTCCATAGCGCTCGGCATCCCCGTCCCGTACCTCATCGTCGTCTGCGGCGTCGTCATACTTCTTTACACGGTCTTGGGCGGCTACTGGGCGGTCTGCTTTACCGACATGTTCCAGTTCATGTTCCTCTTCCCGGTGGCCTGCGTGCTGATGGTGCTCTCGCTCGCCGACGTGGGCGGCGTGAGCGGCTTCGTCGCGAAAGCCCCGGCGGGCTTCTTCGACCCGTTCGCGGGCGAGTACGGGTGGCTCTTCCTCCTCGCCTACACCGTCTCGCAGATAACCGGCTACAACAACTTCGCGAACGCCCAGCGCTACTTCTGCGCGCCGACCGAGCGCGACGCGCGCAAGATAGCGCTGCTCTGCATGGTGCTCTTCACCGTCGGCACGCTCGTCTTCTACACGCCGCCGCTGGTCGCGCGCGTCGCGCTGCCCGACCTCGGCACGACGGCGAACGGGCTGAACAAGCCGGCCGAGGCGGCCTACATCGCGATGGGGCTGCGCGTGCTACCGCCGGGACTCATCGGCGTGCTGCTCGCGGCGATGCTCGCGTCGTCGATGGCTTCGCTCTCGGCGGCGAACCACGTCGTCACGGGAATCTTCGCGAAGGACTTGTATCAGGGCTACATGCGGCCCGAGGCGGGCGACCGACACATGCTCTACGCGAGCCGCGTCACGTCGCTCCTCGTCGGCCTCTTCATGATAGGCGTGGCGCTCATCTTCTCGAAGGGCGCGAGCGGCATCTTCACGCTGCTCTTCATACTCGAATCCATATTCCAGATACCGCTCGGGCTCCCGCTGCTCTACGGCTTCCTCGTGCGCCGCGGCCCCTGGTGGTCGGCGCTCTTCGCATACGTCGTCGGCGCGGCCACGTCGCTCTTCGTCAACGGCTACCTCAACCGCTACCTCGGCTGGGGGCTGAACGAGACGTACCTGATAGGCATACCGGCGATAACGACGACCATAGCCTTCTTCACGCCCGTCCTGCTCTACGAGCCGAAGGGCGCGTTCGCCGAGCGCGTCGCGGGCTTCTTCAGGAAGCTGGACACGCCCATCGACCCGGCGAAGGAACTGAGCGGGCAGGGCGTCTCGGGGCGCGGCCAGCTCGCCATCGTCGGGCGTGTGACCACCGGGATAGGGCTCGCGTGTTTCCTCATGCTGCTCGCCGCGGACGCGGGCCGCAACCGAACCATCATAGCCATCTACTCCGCGGCGACGACCATCGTCGGGCTCCTCTTCGTACTCGCGGGGCGCACGCACGCCTCCGCGCGCGAGTCGGAGCCCGCGCCCGCCTCGGGAGAGGCGACGGCGAGGGACTGAAGTTATCGGGAATCGAAGTCCGGCGGCGCGGGCCGTGCGAAAGATTTATGAAGACGAGCGTGTGTGGGGTGTCGATGAGAAAACTCCTGAGCGCGGCGCTCCTGTCGTGCGTCATTTTGCAGGCGAGCGCTCTGGCTTCGGTCGCGCGCGTCTGGGCGGTCAACGACGGCGAGAAGGTGGAGCGCGACGACCTTAACAACCCGAACAGGCGCGGCAACTCGGCGTGGGACGGCCGCGCCATCCGCGTCTTCGGCGCGCGCAACGAGGTCTTGGCCTTTCAGGTCATAGTCGAGGCCGGCCGCGAAGGCATCAAGAGCCTGACCGCGCGCCTCCCCGAACTCCGACTCAAAGGCGGGGGCGCGCGCATCAGTTACGCGCCGCCCGCGGCAGACCCGACCGACTACGCCGGCCGCCCCATACAGGTCTTCTCGGTCAACTACATGAACGTGACCGAGCCGACGCACGCGAGCTGGGTCTTCAAGCCCGGCTCGCCCGCCGCGCCCGAAGACCCGCTGGGTTGGAAGCCCGTGCAGCTAGTCCCCGAGAACGCACGCCGGGGCCGCGGCGGCTTCCCGCTCGCGGTCGCGCCCTCACAGAATCAGGCCCTCTGGTTCGACATCTACACCCGCCGCGACCTACCCGCCGGAACATACCGCGGCGAGGTCGAGGTAGACGCCGACGGCCGCCGCACGCGTCTCCCCGTCGAGCTGGAGTTATTCGACTTCACGCTGCCGGACGAGAACAGCATGCATGCGATGGTCTACTACGAGGGCACGCAGCCGGAGCTATACCACGGGCGCAACCTCGACGCCGAGTACCACCGCTTCGCGCACCGCAACCGCGTCGAGTTAGTTAACGCCTACGACGTGGAGTCGGCGCGCGCGGCGCGCGGCCGCTTCACGGGCGAGGACTTCACGCGCGCCAAGCGGTACGAGGGGCCGGGCGAGGGCACGGGCAACCGCATCATCCCCCGCACCTTCTACGGCCCCGGCAAGGAGTTCGACGGGCGCGCGAGCGCCTGGCGCGAGTCGGACGCGTGGATGACGTTCGTCAACGAGAACTTCCCGCGCGCGCTCACCTTCCTCTACATGCCCGACGAGCCGGGCCGCTCTGAGTACGCGTACATCCGGCGGCTCGCCGATAACGTTCACTCGAACCCCGGCCCCGGCAAATCGCTCCGCACATTCGTGACCAAGAGGTACGTGAAGGAACTCGACGGCGCGATAGACATCTGGGACACGGGGCCGCAGGGGTTCGACATCGGGCGGGCACGCGAGGAGCGCGCGCGCGGCCGCCGCTACTGGATATACAACGGCGGGCGTCCGCAGGGCGGCGCAATCGTCATAGACGCGCCCGCGACCGACCCGCGCGCCACCGTCTGGGCCTGCTTCAAGCACGACGTGGAAGTCTACTTCTACTGGCACGGAGTCCACTGGCGGCACAACGGGCAGAAGGTGGGCGAGCGCAGACAGGACGTGTGGGCCAACCCCGTCACCTTCGACAACCGCGGCCAGCCGAACAAGCCCGCCGCCGACCAGGGCTACATAAACGGCGACGGCGTGCTCATCTACCCCGGCGAGGAGAAGGTTCACCCGGCCGAAGATAGGGGCGTCGCCGGCCCCGTCTCCACCGTGCAGCTCGCGAACTTCCGCCGCGGCCTTCAAGACCACCAGTACCTGACGACGGCGCGCAAGCTCGGGCTCGGCCCGGAGGTCGAGTCGGCCCTGCGCGCGGTCGTGCCCCGCGTCTTCTCCGACGCCGGGCCGGCGGTCGGCTTCGCCGAGACCGGGGACGCATTCGAGACGGTTCGATACAGACTTGCCCGCGCCATCGCGCGCGCGGACGGGCGGCACAAGACCCCCGCCGCGGCGCGCTCCTCGCGTGGTCACCGTCGGGGCCACTGAGAAAACCCGACGCGAGACGAAAGGGAGGATGAGACATGAGGTACTTTATCGCCTGCCTGTTCTTCGCCGCCTGCTTCGCGTTCGCCGGAGTCGGCCAGAGCGCGCGGGCCGCCACATACCAAGTCGGCCCGACGCGCACGTACAAGAAGTTGCAGGACGTGGCACCCTTGCTCGCGCCCGGCGACTTGGTCGAGGTTGACGGAAACGCCACCTACCCCGGCGACCTTATCTTCACCGTGCCGGGCACGGCCGCGAGCAAGATTACCATCCGCGGCCTTCGGGTCAACGGCCTTCGGCCCGTCATCTCCGGCGGCACGAACACGGTAGAGTTCCGCCTCTCGAACTACTACGTCTTCGAGGGGTTCGACGTGACGGGCGGCTCCTTCCGCGGCATCTACCACCACGCCCACGGCATAACGATACGCGACACCGTCGTCCACGACTGCCCCGCGCACGGCATACTCGGCGCGGACACTGACTCGGGCTCGCTCACGCTCGAATACGTCGAGGTACACCACTGCGGCAACGGCACGGGCCAGCACCCCGTCTACATGGCGACCGACGAGTTCAAGTACCCCGGCGCGGTCTTCCGAATGCAGTACTGCTACCTGCACGACCAGCGCGGCGGCAACAACATCAAGAGCCGCGCCGAACGAAACGAGATTTATTACAACTGGGTCTCGGGCGGCTTCTACGGCGAGATAGAGCTGATAGGCCCGGACCCGCAGGGCAACAAGAACGTCTCGACCGACACGAAGCGCGAAGACTCGGACGTGGTCGGCAACGTCTTCCAGCACGTCGCGACGCAGGGGACGCGCATGGCGCGCGTCGGGAGCGACGGGACGGGACAGACGAAGGGGCGCTACCGCTTCGTCAACAACACCTTCATCCTACGGCAGGGGCAGGTGAGCCCGGCCATAGAGATTTTCGAGGGCATCGACAGCCTCGAAGTCCACAACAACGTCTTCTACCGCGTGGGCAACGAGCCGATTGACAAGGTGGTGCTCGAAACGCGCGTCCGCTGGGTCGCGGGGCGCGTAGACGTTGGCACTAACAACTGGATTCCGACCGGCTCCGCGCTGATTCCGACGGGCTGGACGAACACGGTCTTCGGCACGAATCCGAACTTCGTAAACCTCTCGGCACTCGACCTCAGGCCCGCGGTCGGTAGCGCGCTCATAGGCGCCGGCAACAACGCGCCCGCGAGCCCCGCGGGCCACCCGTTCATAAACCCCTTGTGGCCGCCCGCCTTCCACCCGCCGATGCACACGCTGCTCGCGGTGGGCACGGCGCAGGCGCGACCCTCGGACGGACTCATCGACATAGGCGCATACGAGTACGCGCCCTGAAGTAGTGCGCCCGCCGAGACGTAGTGCCCTGACGATGATGAAGCTGGCCTTCTCGACACTCGGTTGCCCGCGTTGGGAGTTGGAAGAGGTCGTGCGCGCGGCGCGCGAGTACGGCTACGCGGGGCTTGAGCTGCGCGCGCTCGGCGGCGGGCTTGACCTACTGGCCCGCCCCGAGTTCGCGCCCGCGGCAATCGAAGGCACGCGCCGCCGTCTCGAAGGGCAGGGGCTCACGGTCTGCTGCGTGGACACGTCCTGCGTCTTCCACGACACGGACGCGGGGGAGCGACGGCGGCAGGTCGGGGTCGCGCTACGCCACTGCGAACTCGCCGCCGCGCTCGGCTCGCCGCTCATACGCGTCTTCCCCGACAAGATTCAGGAAGGCGCGACGCGCGAAGAGACGCGAGGCTTCGTCGCGGAGTCTCTGCGCGCCGTGGCGGAGCGCGCGCCCGCGGGCGTGCGCGTCGGGCTGGAGACGCACGGCGACTTCGCGGCGGCGCACGAGACCGTCGAAATCGTCCGACTCGCAGAACACCCGAGCGTCGCAGTCATCTGGGACGTTGCGAACTCGTTCGCCGCGGGCGGCGCGGTCGAGGAGGCCGCGCGCGATGTCGCCCCGCACCTCGCGCACGTTCACCTGCGCGACGCGCGCCCCGTCGAAGGGCGCGAGCACTGGCTGCCCGTCCTCGCCGGGCGCGGGCGCGTCCCCTTCGACGCGGCGTTCGACGCGCTGCGCTCGATAGGATACGAAGGCTTCGTCAGCTTCGAGTGGGAGAAGTATTGGAACCCCGAGATAGAAGAGCCCGAGGTCGCGCTGCCGGACTTCGCAACGGCCGCGAGCCGACTACTACGAAAAGACGCGCGCGTAAACGAAGGCTGAACGGAGAAGGCTGAGGGTGAGTGACGCTTCGAGTAAGACGGACGTGGGATTGAAGGGGGCGGGCGGCGCGGGTGAGAGGCCGCGCGTGCTCGTGCTCGCGAGCGACGCGCTCTTCCCGCACTTCTTCCCCGAACAGGTGCGCGCCCGGCTCGAAGAGGTCGCGGAGTGGAGGCGCTACGCGGGACGTGAGGAGACGCCCGAACTTCGCGCGCTCGTCGCCCGCTCGGACGTGCTCATGACCACGTGGCACTCGCCGTTCCTTCGCGCCGACATGTTCGGCGGGGGCGCGCGCACGCGTCTAATAGCGCACTGCGGCGGCGAGCTGAAGGCGCGCATGGAGGAGGCGGTCTTAGACCGGCTGACGGTCGTGAACTCGCCCGACCCGATGGCCTGGGGCGTGGCCGAGATGGCGCTCGCGATGACGCTCATGCTCGTGCGGCGAGTCCCGCAGTACGCCGAAGAGATGCGCGCAGGGAAGACTTTGACGAACGAGTACGCGAGCGTCGGCGAGTCGGTGCGCGGCCGCACCGTCGGGCTCGTAGGCTTCGGGCGCATCGGCCGCGCGTTCGCGCGCATGGTCGCGCCGCTCGGCGTAGAGCTTCTAGTATCCGACCCTTTTTGCACGCAGGAGTCAGCGGCCGAACACGGCGCCCGCCTCGTCGGGCTCGACGAACTGCTCGGCTCCTGCTCGGTCGTCGTGCTCGCCGCGGCGCTCACCGAAGAGACGCGCGGGATGATAGACGCGCGCCGCCTCGCGCTCATGGAGGACGGCGCGTA
>Ga0126311_10001771_pt1 | contig 10600 bp, 10 predicted proteins | sample Plot61_FD_92539 | JGI IMG/M metagenome (GOLD analysis project Ga0126311, IMG submission 92539) | Serpentine soil microbial communities from UC McLaughlin Reserve, CA, USA - Plot61 | ecosystem: Environmental > Terrestrial > Soil > Grasslands | place: USA: UC McLaughlin Reserve, Lake County... | reverse complement strand
TGCGCAAGGAGTGGGAGATGGCGACGTGCGACCTGCGCGAGGCTTCGAAGGTGACCGAGCGCCCGCGCTTCACGAAGGCGCTCGACGAGTTGCAGCGCGCGCTGAAGGTCATCCCGCAGGAGGTCTTGTACGAGCCCTGGTTCACGTACATCTGGGCCCTGAGCGAGGGTCGCTTCGCGCGCGAGCTTTCGATGAAGGTTAAGCGCGAGGACGCGCTGCGCGAGGTCGCGCGCGCGTACCTCACGGGCGCCGGCGTGACTCTGCGCGGCGAACTCTCGAAGGTGACGGGCCTCTCGCGCACGGACGCGGGGAAGGGCAACCACGCGCTCGTGCGCGAAGGCTTCGCGGAACGGATTGAAGAGGGAGTCTACAGGCTGGCCGACTTTGAAGAACGACTCAAGGCGGCGGGCGCGGCGTGAGATTTGAACGGCACGTTCCGACTTACACGCCGGGTCGGCTTTCCGGCGGCGGGAGTTCGCGCAGCTCTCTCTCTATCTCTTCGCGCGCCTCCTGCTCTTCGCGCAAGCCTTCGAGGCCGAGCGGGAGGTTTTCGCGCACGGAGCCGAGGCGTTTGAGCGCCGTCTCGGTCTCGGCCTCGCTGGCGTCGCGGCTGGCGAGCGACTCTATGAAGAGGAGTCGCGCGTCCATCTCGCTCAGGTGCTCCGCGGCCTCGCCCTCGACGCGCGAGAGGCGTTCGCTGTCTTTGCGCAAACCCTGCTCAAGCTCGGCGCGGTTCGAGGTCTGGAAGCCCTCGGCCGTCTTGATTCGGCGCGTGACCAACTCGGCGTCGCGACGCGCGCTCGCGAGCACTCGCGCCGCGGTCACGCGCGCGGCCAGAGTCTCGCGGTACGCGCCCGCGATGAGCGGCTTGCGCGCCTCCATCTCCCGAAGCGTTCGGCGCTGCTCTTCCGTCAGCTCGGACACGAACCATCGAAGCTCCTCGGCCGTCACGCCGTCGGCCGCGAGCCGCTCGCGCAAGCGTCGCTCCCAGACTCTGCGGTAGAAGACGACCGCGAAGGCCGCGACCAGCCCGAAGACGGAGAAGACGCCGAGCGAAGTCAGCGCGAATATCATGTACTCGCCGACGTTCTCCGTCGCGGTGAAGTAACGGAGGAGGAAGTAGGCCGGGAGCGGCAGCGCCAGCAGTATGAACGCGAGGAGCGGCGACCAGGCGAGAACCCGCGCCTTCAGGCGCTCGCCCGCGGTCATGCCGTCGGCTTTAATTCTACGGCTCACCCTGTACACGCCTCCGCGAATCTGCATCAAACAGGGGCGGGCGGCCGTCAAGCTTTCCTTAACCCCCGGCCGCGGCCCCGATACGTTTCCGACCTACGACAAGTTATAATAACAGAGCGGGGCGCGGCCGAAGCAGCGCGCGCCGGGGAGGGGTGATGAGGAGAGCGGTCTGGATTCTCGCGGCGTTGATTCTCGTCGCGGCCGTGTGCGCGGCGGGGCCTCGGCCGCGCGCGCAGAAGCGTACGGAGGCGGCGACGCGCGCTGACGTTCGGCGCGACGTGCGAACCGTGACCATTCCCGTCACCGTGCGCCTGCCCGAGCGGCAGGAGCAGACGGAGCTTCACTACCTCGAAGCCTTGCAGGTCTTCGAGGACGGCGACCGGCAGGAGATACTCGCGACGCGCGGCGCGGGCCGCTCGCCGATGAACGTCGCGGTGCTGATTCAGGACGACCTCGCCTCGGTCGTCAGCAACGAGATAAAGGGCATCGCCGACTTCATACGCCGCCTGCCGCCCGGCTCGCGCGTGATGGTCGGCTACATGCGCACGGGCACCTTGCAGGTGCGGCAGAAGTTCACGGGCGACCTTGAGCGCGCGGCGAAGTCCCTGCGCATCCCGGTCTCTTCGCCCGCGGTCGCGCCCTTCAACCCGTTCTCGCAGACGCGCGACGCCGTCAAGCGCTTCGAGTCGCAGCCCGTCGGCCGACGCGCCGTGCTGCTCCTGAGCGACGGCATAGACACTTCGCGCGGCGTAGAGAACTCCTCGCCCGGCTCGGGCTTCGACCTACAGCGCGCCATCAACGAATCGCAGCGGCTCGGCGTCGCCGTCTACTCCATCTACGAGCCGACTGCGAACTCCGCGAACTTCACGCTCGTCGGCAACGGACAGGGCTCGCTCAACCGGCTCTCGGAGGAGACGGGCGGCCGCGCCTTCTTTCAAGGGACGGGCGCGCCCGTCAGCATCGACAAATTCCTGCGCGACGTTGACTCGCTGCTCTCGCGGCAGTTCGCGCTCACGTACCTCTCGACGCACCCCGAGAAGGGCTTCCACAAGGTTCGCGTCGTCGCGGACGTGGGCGGCGGCGAACTCTACTACCCGAACGGCTACACGCGCTGATGGCTTAACTTCAGGGCGGAGACGCGCGCCCCCGTCGGTTAACTTGGGCACGAAGAAAGACCTTCATTCAAATTTGAATGAAGGTCTTTCTTCGTGCCCTTTAAATCGCGCGCCGCGTCCTCAGACGCACGCGCCGACTGCGTTCACGTCAACTTTTAGCGGTCACTCGCGGCCCGCGGTCTGCCAGCGGCCCGAAGACGGCGCGAGCAGGCTAATCATCTCGCGCAGGGCTTCGAGGTGATTGTTCGTCAACTCGACCTCTGCGCCGCCGACGCGCGCGACTACGCGGCGCGCGTGCGTGATGGCGGAGGCGTCCGCGTAAGAGAGCTTGATGCTCGCGGAGTCGAGCGTGCCGCCGCTGCCGTCGGGCCTCGAAGCGTAGCTCACGCTCTGGTTGACCGCGCGCGCCTGACCGTCGAGCACGAAAGTCACTTGCTGCCCCGCGCGCAGGTGCGCGAGCGGCGAGCCCGAGACGAGCAAGAGGTCGAGCGCGGGCGCTGCGGGGCGGCGCGGGTCTTGATGCATGAAGCTCGCGGCGAGGTAGAAGACCTCTGCGCCGCTGCCGATGGGCCGCGGGTGCTGAAGAATCGTGCGCATGCCGCCCGCTCGGCCGTCGAACTTCGTGACTATCTGGCCGTCATGCTTGAAGGGGGAGGGCGGCGGCGTCGGGCAGAAGCGCTTTTGCGAGAGCGCCGGCGGCGCGGCGAGCGCGACGAAGAGCGCGCACAGGAGAAGTCGGGAACAGGGACGCATTGGGGTTCCTCTTGACTTTAAACTCGACGAAAGCTTTAGCCGGAAGCGAGGGGTGGCGGCGCACGCGCGCGCGGCTGGCAGACCTGCGCGGAGTACACCTGTACGCTTCGGACGGCTCTGCATTCGGATTAAAACGGGACTAGAAGGACGGTCTTACTGAAGCGCCCGCCGCTCGAAATATCTCTCCCGCGGCGGGCAGCGGGAGACTAACATCAAACGGAAAATTTTTCCAGACCCTTCGCGGCGAAACACTCCCCGCGAGCGGGCTTCGAGCCCTGACACCCGTCCTTCGAAGGTTTTTCGTTGCTGACCGGTGAGCGACTGCGGGAGAGTCGGGGGCTTCCAAAGCCCCTTCGGGCAAGCGCGCCCGAAAGCGGGGCGCACTTTGAACATACAACAACGCCCCGCGAGTTGTCATTGCAAATTTTCGACGTTTCGATTGCGCGGCAGTACACACGCGCGTGAGGCGCGCGCGTCGTCCCTTCTACTTCAGGTACGCGACGACGTGTTCGATGGCAGTGTGCGTTAACGCGAGGACTTCCGTCTGCGTGACCGCCAGCAGGAACGCCGCGACGAGCGAGAGTCGGCACCCCCACGCTAGAAGCGGCCTCCGACGCACGCGTGCGCGGGCGCGCACGCCCGCCGAGGCGAGCTTCAGAAGATTCCTGACGCGCTTCGAGAGTCCGTCCTCGTCTTCGCCGAGCAGGTGCGCGCCCGCGGGGAGCGTGGGCCGCGCGCCCGCGGGAATCATGCGCGAGATTTTGACAATCGCCGACGCGAGGTTGAGCGCCGCGCCGGGGCTCTCGGAAGCGGCGAACTCGTCCGCGGCCATCTCGGAGTCTTTGCGCCACGTGCGCGCGAGCGCGCGCCCCAAAGGCGCGACCAGGAGCGCGTCCTCGCTCGCTCGCAGCAGCGCACGCTTCAGGTTGTCGCGCGCCTCGACGTGGCCGCGCTCGTGCGCGAGCGCCGCCGAAAACTCCTCGGGCGTCAACTCCTCGAAAATCTGCGACGCAATGAAGAGGCGAGGGCGAAGCACGCCCACGACCGCGATGACTGGGAAGCGGTGGCGTATCTTGTATGCCGGAGTCGCCATGCCCTCGACGCTGACGGGCTCGGCGCGGCTCATCCACTCGCGCTCGAACCTGCGCGTCGCGCGCCATGTGCCCGCCACGCGCCAGAGCGCGAGCAGGACTCCCCCGGCCGAGACGGCGGCGAAGAGGAAGAGCTTCAGCCCGACGACCTCCTGCGTGTGCGGGGGCTCCATGAGGACGTATGCGGGGACGACCAGCGCGAAGACGAACACGGCCGCGAGCGCGGGCGGGAGTATGCGCAGGGTGAAGAGGAGTCGCGCGCGCGCGTCGGCGCGCATGTGCGAGGCCCGCTGGCGCATCGCGCGCCAAGCGAGCGCCGCCAGCGCCGAGGCGACGGCGTTAACGGCCAGGAGCGCCGCGAGTGCCAGACAAATGCCGAGCATCTCGTACACGTTCGCTCACTCCTTCCCTTCAAGCTCGCGACGCTTCTCCTCCACGAGGCGGTGCAGCTCGTCGAGCAACGCGCGATCCTGCTCGCTCACCGCGTCTACGATGCACGCGAGGAGCGGCTCGGCCCCGCCGCTGTTCGTCTCCAGCAGCCCGCCGAGCACGTCCGAGGCCACGCCGCGCTCGAACTCGTCGCGCGTGACGCGGGCGGAGTAGATGTATGCGCGCCCCTCCTTCTCGCGCACGAGCAGCCCCTTCTTGTAGAGGCGGTCGAGCGTAGTCATCCACGTCGTGTAAGCCGTGCGCTCGCCGAAGGCGCGGTGAATCTCACCCACGCTCACGCGCCCGCGCCCCCATACCTCCTCCATCACAGCCCGTTCCAACTTGCCGAGCGTCGAGCCGACGACCTCGCGCGGCCGCCTGAAACCGAAAAGGGTGAACTGCGGAACTCTCATGTTAGTCCTAAGCCCTCAACCTTGGAATGTGTTCTGACGATTATTGCTCTGGACGGGGAACGGGATTCTGATGGGCGGCTAGAGGGTCTCGAACCCTCGACCTCCTGAGCCACAGTCAGGCGCTCTAACCAACTGAGCTATAGCCGCCACAAGGAACAGGCAAGCGGAAAACGTATACTAGCAATCGCGCGCGACGTTGACAAGTTGGGCAGCCGCCCCGCACAAAATACCCCCGGCTGGACTCGAACCAGCGACCCTCTGCTTAGAAGGCAGATGCTCTATCCGACTGAGCTACGGGAGCAAGTGAGTCGGACGCGGGTCATGTTAACACGCGTGTCTTTGGCGACAAAGTTGGAGTTGCCGCGTGACGCGGGGCTATCACTTCGTGAGTGAATTAGGAGATTTGACGGGGGCGGGGCTGTGGTAGAGTGTGCGAATTATGGCGGATTGGCCCGAGTCGAAGAGCAAGCTTGTGCGGTGGGTTGGGTTGCTGTTGGCGGCGCTCATCGCGCTCTACCTTTGCTGGAAGATGCTGGAGCCGTTCATAGAGGTTCTGCTGTGGGCGGTCGTGCTCGTCATCGTCTTTATGCCGGTTCACAGGCGCGTGAGGGCGCGCGTGGGGAGTCCGGGCTGGAGCGCGATGGTCTCTTGCCTGCTCGTCGTAGTCGTCATACTCGTCCCGCTGACGCTCGTCGCGCTCGCGATAACGAGGGAGATGACACACATCGCGCAGGGGCTACAGGCGAAGCCGGGCGAGCCGGGCGCGGCGCAGGGGGGCGTGGCCGGACTTCTCGACTCGCCTTACATCGACAGGGCGCTCAACTGGATAGGGCAGTACGTTGACCTGAGCCAGTTCAACTCGGAGCAGTTCATCGCCGAACGCCTGAAGTCTCTGGGCGGCGCTATCGCGGGGCGCACGCTCGGGCTCGTCGGCGGCGTGGTCGGCATCGTCATCGAAATCTTCTTCGTCATCTTCACGATGTACTACCTCTTCCGCGACGGCGAGCGGATGCGCGAGGCCGTCTACAACGTCCTGCCGCTCGACGACCGGAGGGCGGGCGAAATCATAAAGCGCACGCAGGAGGTCATATCGGCGAGCGTCTACGGCGTGCTCGTCATCGCGCTGATACAGGGGACGCTCGGCGGCATCGCTTTCTGGGCTCTGGGCCTGCCTTCGTCTCTGCTGTGGGGCGTGGTGATGGTCTTCCTGTCGATGATACCGATGGCCGGCGCGTTCGTCGTATGGGTTCCGGCGGCACTGTACCTCGTCATCACGGGCGCGTGGGTCAAGGCGATCATACTCGCGGTCTGGGGCGCGCTCGTCATAGGGAGCGTTGACAACTTCCTGCGCCCGAAGCTCGTCGGCGAGAAGACGCGCCTGCACGAGCTGTTGATATTCTTCTCCGTGCTCGGCGGCCTACAGGTCTTCGGCGTGATAGGGCTCGTGCTCGGCCCCGTCGTCGTCGCGATAACGATCGCGCTGCTCGACGTGCTGCGTCGGGCGGACGACTCCGCGCGCGGCGCGCCGCGGGACGAGGACACGCTCATCGAAGATCAGGCGGGGCTGCGCGAGACGGCCGGGGAGTCGGCTTAAGTCTTCGTCGGGCAATCTTCACCGGAAAAAATCGGATGGATGCGGAAGAGTCTTTGAACCCGTGGGAGACCGTCTCGACGCGGGTCGTCTACGACAACCCCTGGATAGAGGTGCGCGAGGACGCGGTGGTGCGCCCCGACGGGCGGCCGGGCATTTACGGCGTCGTGCATTTTAAGAACGTCGCCGTCGGAGTGCTGGCCGTCGAGGACGGGGATGTCTATCTCGTCGGGCAGTACCGATACACGCTCGGACGTTACTCCTGGGAGATTGTCGAGGGCGGCTGCCCGGAGGGCGAAGACACGCTCGACGCGGCGCGCAGGGAACTGGAAGAGGAGACGGGCCTTCGCGCACGCGACTGGGTGAGGATGGGCGAGGCGCACCTTTCCAACTCCGTGTCGGACGAACTGGCGGTATGGTATCTCGCGACGGGGCTCGAACAGGGTGAGCCTAAGCCGGACGGGACGGAGAGGCTTAAGGTTCGCCGCGTCAGTCTCGAAGAGGCCCTTCGCATGACCTTCGCGGGCGAGATAACAGACGCCCTGAGCATGCTCGCGCTCATGCACCTGCGGCTCCGGCGCGACCTGCTCTGAAGCACGCACAGACGTTTCGTTAAAAACATTCCCGAGCGACAAAAATCCGAGGACTCTCGGACGACGAAAAAAGAGGGCGACGCCCGGTTGCACCGGCGTCGCCCTCTTTTTCGTTTGCGAAACGGTCGCGCTTGGTCTTACGCGGCGTTGTTGAAGGTCTCTGCGAAGACGCGGCGGCCGTTTAGCGCGTCGTCGATGATCTCGCGGACGGCGGCCACGTCCGGGTTAACGTCCATGCGGTCACACGCGCGCAGGTGGCGTACGATGCCCTCGGTCGCGATTTCGAGGGTCGGGCCGACCAGCTTCGAGTAGCGGCGCGCCTGTATGTGGTCAATCATCTTCAGCCGTTCAGTCAGCGGAAATTCGGTGGCGATCACTTTTCGTCTGCTCCTTCTATTTTTCCGGCCTCCGGGGGATAACGAACGGAAGCTTCGTATTAGTCACAATTTAGATGCATCTGGGAAATGCCGGGATGCGAACCTATTGCATTCCTCAAATTTTTACACAACCCCACCCGCCTTGCTCGCGAGCAGCACTCCCTGTGCGAGGTAGAGGGGGTCTGGAAAAAGGGCATTCTACATGGAAATGGCGGGAAAATCCATAAAATTTTTTCCGTACGGCAGGCGACACGGCTCGTGTGTGCGGGCGTGCGGCCGGGCCGCGGCCGCACGCCGGATATGTCTTGAATTTTCAGTAATTTAGTCGTCGCGCCCGGCAAAGACACAGAAGGCCGCCGGCGAGCCTCTCGGACGACACGAAGGTCTGTCCGAGGGACTCGCGGGCGGCCCTCCACTCTTCGGGAAGAAGAATGACGTACTTGAAAAGGCGTCTACTTCTTGGGGACGACAGAGTCCTTGATGGCCTTGCTCAGGCGGAACTTGAGCGCGGTCTTAGCAGGAATCTGTATGGTCTCGCCGGTCTGCGGGTTGCGGCCCTCGCGCGCCTTGCGCTCGGAGAGAACCATCTTGCCGAAGCCGGGAAGCTGGAACTCGCCGTTTTCCTTGACCTCGCGGGAGGCAAGGTTCGACAACTCCTCGAAAATTTCCTTGACCTGCGCCCGCTTCAGCTCAAACTTTTCGGCGAAGTGGTTGACCACTTCGGACTGTGACATGCGCTTTTTGCCTGGTGCTTTGCTCGACATGGGACGGTGCGGAACCTCCAAAAATGTGGGAAAAATCAGAAAAGCTTGCGCCACGAGATATATCACACCCCAAGCCCCCGCGTCTCTAAAAATTCCCACTTTTTCGCCTTTTTTCAGAAATAATTTCAAAAAGACCGCGTCATACGTGGTCAACACCTTTGGCCTGAAGCCGCCCAAAGCCCTTCAAAACCCTGACACCGTACAGCCCCCGCCGTTCCAAACCTTTCTCCCGAACGGATTTGTGCGAAAACGTTTTGCCTCGCGGGCCTTTCGGGCATAAACTGTCGCCAAAGCAATCTTAAAACAGATTCCGAGGTGGAAAGAGCTTTGACTCCCATGCGAGAGGGAAACGCGCAATCCGTCCCCACGACCCCTTTCGAGGGGCAGCGCCCCGGCACTTCCGGCCTTCGAAAGAAGACGCGAGTCTTCATGCAGCCCGGATACCTTGAGAATTTCGTGCAATCGGTCTTCGACGCGGTTCGGGAGGACGCTGACGACGCAGGGTTCGAGGGCGAGACTCTGGTCGTGGGCGGCGACGGACGCTTCTACAACCGCGAGGCGATTCAGACGATCATACGCATGGCCGCGGCCAACGGCTTCCGGCGCGTGCTCGTAGGCCGCGGCGGCATACTCTCCACGCCCGCGGTCTCCGCGGTCATACGTCGGCGCGAAGCCTTCGGCGGGCTCGTCCTCTCGGCGAGCCACAACCCCGGCGGCGTAGACGAAGACTTCGGCATCAAGTACAACACGCGCAACGGCGGCCCCGCGCCCGAGTCCGTGACGGAGCGAATCTACGCGGGCACGCAGACCATCACGCGCTACCTCACGCTCGAACACGCCGACATCGACCTCGAACGCGAAGGGAATCATCAGGTCGCGAACACCGAAGTCGTCGTCATCAATTCGCTCGAAGACTACACGGCCGTCATGGAGGAGCTTTTCGACTTCGAGCACTTGCGCGCGCACGTCGCGGGCGGCTTTCGGATGCTCTTCGACGCGATGAGCGCCGTCACGGGCCCATACGCGCGACACATACTCGAAGAGCGTCTCGGCGCGCCCGAAGGCACGGTCATCAACGCCGAACCTCTGCCCGACTTCGGCGGCCACCACCCGGACCCGAACCTCGTACACGCTTCGGAGCTGGTCGCGCGAATGAGCGGCGCGGACGCGCCCGACCTCGGCGCGGCGTGCGACGGCGACGGCGACCGAAACCTGATTCTCGGCCGAGACTTCTTCGTCACGCCCGGCGACTCTCTCGCGGTCATCGCGGAGCACGCGGGCGAGTGCATACCCGGCTACCGCGGGGGATTGGCGGGCGTCGCGCGCTCGATGCCGACGAGCACGGCCGTTGACCGCGTGGCGGTGGCTTTGGGGATTAAGAGCTACGAGACTCCGACGGGCTGGAAGTTCTTCGGCAACCTTCTCGACGCGGGGCTCGCGACCGTCTGCGGCGAAGAGAGCTTCGGCACGGGCTCGAACCACGTGCGCGAGAAGGACGGGCTGTGGGCCGTTTTGTGCTGGCTCTCGATACTCGCCGCGAAGGGTAAGTCCGTCGAAGAGATAGTGCGCGAACACTGGCGTCGATTCGGTCGAAGTTATTATCAGCGTCACGACTACGAGGCTTTGAACGCGGCGACCGCGTCCGCGATGGTCGCGGAGCTTCGCGAAAACCTGAACGCGCTCGCGGGCACGACGCTCGCGGGCGGCGTTGTCGCGCGCGCCGACGACTTCAGCTACACAGACCCCGTGGACGGCAGCACGACCGCGGGGCAGGGAATCCGCATCTTCCTCGAAGACGGCTCGCGCGTCGTCCTGCGACTCTCGGGCACGGGAACGTCGGGCGCGACGCTCCGCGTATACCTCGAACGCTTCCGCGACGACGGCGGCGACGCGGACATCTCGGAAGTCCTCTCGACGCTGACGAACGGCGTGCGCGAGATGTTACGCCTGCGCGAACGCTTCGGCACGGACGAGCCGACGGTCGTCACGTAAACGGGCGCTGTGGCATCCGGCTTCAAACAAGGGGGTTCATGGAAAGTCATACAGTATCGGCGGGCGTGCAGACGCTCGCGATGTCTTCTCGGCGGCGCGTGGCTGTGACGGCGGGCGTGCTGTTGGGGATGTTTCTCGCCGCGCTCGAAGCGACCATCGTCGGCACGGCGATGCCGACGGTCATCGCGTCGCTCGGGGGCTTGAACCATTACAGCTGGGTCTTCTCGGCCTACCTCATCACCTCGA
>Ga0126311_10001770_pt1 | contig 10604 bp, 9 predicted proteins | sample Plot61_FD_92539 | JGI IMG/M metagenome (GOLD analysis project Ga0126311, IMG submission 92539) | Serpentine soil microbial communities from UC McLaughlin Reserve, CA, USA - Plot61 | ecosystem: Environmental > Terrestrial > Soil > Grasslands | place: USA: UC McLaughlin Reserve, Lake County... | reverse complement strand
CTCGCTTCGCCGCGCGCGTCGGCGAGCTGGCGCCCGACGTCGAGGTCCAGGTCCTGCTCGTGGGCGAGAGCGCCGCGATCTAGGGGCCTACGAGCGCTCGACGGGTCCGGCGATTAGCGGGACCTTCCCAGGGCGCCAGGACGGGTGAGTGCCCAGATGATCCAGATGTCGATCGCGATCACGAGCAGCGCCCACCAGGGGTAGTACACGACGAAGAAGAAGTTCGCGATGGCGCTCAGCAGTGCGAGTGCGATGGCCGTGACGCCGGCCCACGTCTGTCGAGCGAAGAGCCCGAGCCCGACCAGGACGATGACGATCCCGAGGAGCAGGTGAATCCAGCCCCACGCGGTGACGTCGAGATCGAAGGCGTAGTTCTTCGTGGCGACGTAGAACTGGTCGTCGATGATGGCGGCGAGGCCCTCGAGGGCCTGGAACGTCCCCACCATGACCATCAACACCGCCGCAAAAGTGATGCCGCCGACAGCCCATCCCGAGACGGGCGGCTCCGTGTCGTACTGAGTCACGCGCTCCCTCCTTTGGCTCGAATGGGCGAATCTACTAAGAGCGCCGACAACACGCGCTCGAGAGCCGCGTCCTCGCCTGTGTCCTCGGCGCCGGACGATCGACGGTAGATCTCGGCCGCTGCCCGATAGAAGCCATCCGGTACGCCCGCTGCCGCGAACGTTTCCGCGATCTCCTCCATCTCGCCGACCCAGCGCCAGCCCTTGCCGAGCGCCGCGCGAGCGGCGGCGATCGACCGCTCGGGCAGCTCCGGTAACGACATCGCCCACTCCTCGAGCAGGGCGTCTTCTACGCCCTCCGCGCGGGCGACGGCGCGGACGGCGAGGAGAAGGGCCGATGTGCCCTTCGTCCACGCTGCGTACGTCATCTTCAGCGCCGAGGCGGCACCGATGTCCTCGGAGACGACTCGAGCGTCGACGATCGTGTCCGCGAAGAGGTCGGCGACGGGCCGGGCATCGGCACCGGACAGGTAGAGGCGCGTCGTTCCGCGCCTGCGCGGCGGCGGCCCGACGATCCCGCCGTCGACGCAGCGGCCTACGACGTTCGCGATCCCGCCTACCGTCGCCGGAGCCACAGCGTTCGCGTCGACGTAGATGCCCGGAAAGCGGTCAAAGCCCTGGGCCACTTCGACGGCCGCGTGCGGGGGGCAGACGGAGACGATCACGTCGCTGCGGCGGCCGAGCTCCTCCAGCATGCCCACGTCCCGCAGGACCGCCTGCTCAGCCCGTCTCGCCGTCGCCTCACTGCGTCCCGACGAAGCCCAGATCACGGCGTGCCCCGCCTCGCGCAATGCCGCGCCGACGGCCGCTCCCATCTCGCCCGGGTGGAGCACTCCGATGGTCACGGCAACAGTCTCGTTGATGGCCCGACCATCGTGAAAGCCGGTGTAGAAGACGTCCGACCCGGCGATACACTCGGCCTCGACGTCGCTCCAGCCCAGACGCCGGCAGATCGGTCGGGAAGGGACACGGAACTCTCGAGCAAATGATCCGCCCAGTTGCGATCCTCTCGCTCCTCCTCCTCGCCGCCGGCTGCGGCGGGGACAGCACCGGGGACCGGCTGAACGCCTATTTCGGCCGCGTCCAGCTCGAGCAGTCGGCGTATCGCGACGCGCAGAAGGGCGCACTCCACGCCATGGATCTGATCGGGAAGCAACAGCCGTCGGCGGCTAACTGTCGCGTATCGGCGCGGCTGATGCGCTCCGCCAGCGACCGATACACGCGGCTAGGACGCAGGATGAGCTCGATTGAGCCGCCGGCCACCCTGCAGCTCGCCCACGAGAAGCTGGCGCAGAGCCTCGGGTTATACGGCATCTTCTTCGACGAGCTGCAGCGGGCCATCGCCTTCTGCAACCCCAGAGCGCTCCTGGCGGAGGACGCGTCGCCGCTTCCAGACCAGGCCCAGCAGCTGCGGTCCGAATGGAGGAAGGCGGTCGCCGCCTACGCGCGTCGGGCGGGTGTCGAGCTTCCGGGCTGGGCGGCCGAGGTCGGCCTGGGCGCCGCAACCTCCTCCGACTCGACGTAGCTCAGCGGCGAACGGTGAACGTGAGGACGCGTGACAGGCGCACTCGGCCGTCGAGGGTTCTCGCGATGGCAAGGAGCTGGACACGTTCCTTCCGGCGGTAGCGGCCCGGGTCCAGGAACGCGCGATAGGGCGGAGAATCGTCGGCCGCGAGCCGCGACCAGCTCCCTCGCGCCCTTCGTACGACGAACGCGACGCTCACCGGCGTTCGCCCGCCGACGGTCGCGGTCAGGCGCCAGGCCGGCGTCACACCGTCGCGGACGATCCGAAGCGCAGGAGCGCTCGGTGACGCGGCTGGCAGGTCGGCGTCAGCGCGGACGAGTACGGCAGCGAGGGCGGGAACGTCAAATGCGAGCGTGCCGTCGGAGCCGCTGCGGGCCTGCTGCGCGCCGCCGAGCAGCGGTGTCCACCCGCTCGACGGGGTCGCGGTGCCGACCGATACGCGCGCCGCGGACGTACCGGCGTTGAACGCGGCGACGTACTCGCGGCGCGCTGCCGCATCGAACCGGCTCACGACGAGGAGGCGACCCTGCGCGCGACGTACGACCGTCGCCCCGGTCGCCAGTGCCGGGTGCGAGTCGCGGAGCGCGCCGAGCAGCCGCAGGTGCGCTCCGATCGGGCTGTCGACGTCGAACGAGGACCCGTCCCCGATCGCGGGCGACCCGAGACGCTCCTCGGTCTTCCACTCCGCGACCCGGGTCGCGAACAGATCCTGGCGCGCGCGCTGGTCGCCGCCGTCGCCCACGATCCCCACCTCGTCGCCGTAATAGACGACGGGCGCACCGCGCATCAGATAGAGCAGGTCGTAGCCCAGCAGGACCCGCTCGAGGAGGCGCCCGGCGCCCGGATTCCGGCGCCGGATCTCGTACGCCGCCCGCCCCATGTCGTGGTTGCCCAGGAAGGTCGGAGGTGTGGGCGCGATGTCGGGCGAGGATCGGAAGTAGTCGTCGTTGGTGAGCCGGTCGGCGACCGCCCTGCCGATCGCGGTGCCTGCGGCAAGTCCGGCCGCGGCGTCCTGGAACGGGAAGTCGAGCACGTTCGGCAGGCCGCGGTTGCGCACGTACGCCGAGAGCTCGGCATCGTCGGTGTTCACGACTTCGCCGAAGATCTGGAAGTCGTCGACGCCGGCGCTCCGTGCTGCGGCGAGGACCTTCGGGACCCACAGCTGGAAGAACGCGGCGTTCACGTGCCGTGCCGTGTCGACCCGGAAGCCGTCGATCCGGTAGCGGCGGATCCACTCCCCGTAGACGTCGGCGAGTCCGTCGACGACGGCCGGCTGCTCGGTGAAGAGGTCGTCGAGGCCGAAGAAGTCACCCTGCTCGGAGCACGTGTCGCTGCACGACGTGAAGTTGATGTCGCCGCGGTCGTGGTACTTCGTGACGTCGTTCAGCCATGCCGGCGACTTCGCGCTCGCCTCCGCCGCCGGAATCGTCGCTCGGCGCGGCATCCGCGCCGCGCTCAGGCACGGGAAGGTCTTCCGCACGTACTTGGCGGGATTGAACGTGCGCCCCCTGCAGTCCCGGTACGGCGCGGACGACGGTGGCGCGAACGACGACCCTCCGCTGAGCCGGATCACGTCCGCCGTGTGGTTGACGACGACGTCGACGATGACCTTCAGCCCGAGCCGGTGCGCGCAGTCGACGAACGCGCCGAACTCGCTCTCGGTCCCCAGATGCGGATCGATCGAGTCGAAGCCGGAGATCCAGTAGCCGTGGTAGCCGGCGCTATCGCCCTGGACGTACTTCTGGCGGAAGGGCGGGGTGAGCCAGACCGCGGTGAAGCCGAGGTCCTTCAAGCGGGCGAGTCCGCGGCGCTTGTCGGCGCAGTCGCCGGTCAGGCCCGCGAGGTCGCCGCCGTGGAACCAGGCCGGGTCCGACGGGTCGTAGCCGGTGGCCTCGCGCGGGCCTGCCAGCCGGCCGCGGTCGTTTGTCGTGTCACCGTTTGCGTACCGGTCCGGCATGACGAAGTAGATCCGCTGCGAGGCGAGGGATGTCCGCACGGGTGGCTGGGCGAGCTGCTCGAGCAGCGCGCCCGAGGGCGGCGCGGCGCGCGGCCGCCCGCCCGCCCACGGTGCGGCCGAGAGCCCGGCTGCAAGGACGATGGCGCTCGCTCCAGCCAGGAGGAAGCCGCTAGCGAAGCGGCGCACCGCTGTCCGCGTCGAACACGTGCGCCTTCGCGACGTCGACGCCGAGCTCCACGTCAGAGCCGATCCGCAGTCCCACCGCGTCGGCGGCGGGCATCGAGACGGCGAGGTTCGGACGCGTGGCGGTCACGCCCTCCGCGTCCGCCGACTCCGCGTCCGCCTCCTCGTCGACCGGATGCTCGGTGCGAATCGCGCGTGCGTCGACGCGGAAGTACGCAACGGACTGTGAGCCGAGCGCCTCGAGGAGCTCAAGCCTCGCCGTCATCGTCGGAAGGTCGGGGCGTGCAGCCGCCGTGTGGAGGTCGTCGCTTCTGAGCCCGACGACGACGCTGCGTCCTTCGGCGCGGCGGACGCCCGGGTAGCGGGCCAGCGTCTCTTCGCTCAAGGCCAACCGCTGCTCTGCGAGCGTTACCGAGACGTTGCCGTTGTCCGATGCGGTGCGGGCTTCGAGCAGATTCATCGGGGGTGTGCCGATGAAGCCGGCGACGAACAGGTTCGCCGGGTTGTCGTAGAGCCGTTGCGGCGCGTCGACCTGCTGCAGCCGGCCTTCGCTCATGACCGCGACGCGGTCGCCCATCGTCATCGCCTCGACCTGGTCGTGGGTCACGTAGATCGTGGTCGTCCCGATCTCTCGCTGCAGCTTCGAGATGTCCGCGCGCATCTGCACCCGCAGCTTCGCGTCGAGGTTCGACAACGGCTCGTCCATGAGGAACGCCTGCGGATGGCGGACGATCGCGCGACCCATAGCCACGCGCTGGCGCTGTCCGCCCGAGAGCTCTTTCGGCCGCCGGTTCAGGTACGGCGTGAGGTCGAGCAGCCGCCCCGCCCACTCGACGCGCTCTGCGATGAGATCCTTCGACTCCTTGCGCAGGCGCAACCCGAAGGCGATGTTCTCCGCCACGCTCATGTGCGGGTAGAGCGCGTAGTTCTGGAACACCATCGCAACGTCGCGCTCCTTGGGCGTCAGGTCGTTGACCACGCGCCCGCCGATCGAGAGCTCGCCGTCGGTGATCTCCTCCAGCCCCGCCACCATTCGCAGCGCCGTCGTCTTGCCGCAGCCGGACGGCCCGACCAGCACGAGGAACTCACCGTCGTGCGCTTCGAGCGACAGATCGAAGACGGCCTGGACGCCGTTCGGAAACACCTTGTCGACGTTCGCGAAGACGACTTCAGCCATCGTGCACCACTCCCCTCAGCCTTTGACCGAGCCCGACGTGAGGCCCTCGACGATGAACCGCTGCAGGGCGAGGAAGAGCAGCGTGGGCGGAATCGCGGCGAGCACCACACCCGCGGCGAACGATCCCCAGGACTGGGCGTACTTGTCCGCGATGTAGCCCTGCAGGCCGACCGCCAGGGTCTGATGGTCGCTCGTCTGCAAGATCGCGCTCGCGATCACGAACTCGTTGAGCGTGAAGATGTACGAGATCAGCGCCACGACGGCGAGCACCGGCGTCGCGAGCGGTATGACGATCCCCCAGAAGACCTGCGACGGCGTCGCTCCGTCCACGCGTGCCGACTCGTCGAGCTCGGCCGGGATGGTGTCGAAGAACCCCTTCAGCAGCCAGGTGTTGACGCCCATCGCGCCTCCGAGGTACACGAGGATCAGCGCCGTTCGCGTGTTCAGGCCGAGGAAGTGGAAGACGTCCCCGGTCTCGAGCAGGATCACGTAGATCGCGACCAGTGCCAGGAACTGCGGGAACATCTGGATCAGGAGCAGCCCGAGCATGCCGATCCGGCGGCCCTTGAAGCGGAAGCGGCTGAAGGCGTACGCGGCGAGCGAGCCGAGCAGGACGCTGAGGATCGCCGCGCTGCCGGGGATGATGATCGAGTTGGCGTACCAGCGCAGGTAGTCAGCCTTCGGCGCATTCGGGTCGGGCGGGTGCGTGCTCAGGATCTGCCGGAAGTTGTCCAGCGTGATGTGCTCCGGGATCAGGCGCGCCGAGACGAGCGTCGGCTCACCGTTGAACGCGGCCGACAGGATGTACGCCAGCGGAAACAGGACGAAGATCGCCATTACGATCCCGACGACGTGGCGCCACCAGTCGGCGCCGCGTCTGTGACGTCTCCTGCGACGGCGCTGGGCGAGCGCATTCGTCGCCCCGTACTCGGCCTGCTCGACCGTGGTCATCGAATCTGCTCCAGCGTCTTTGACCGCCAGAAGCTGACCGTCGCGATCATCGCGACGATCAGAAAGATGAAGATCGACACCGTCGCGGCGAGCGCATAGTCGGTTCCGCGTCCCGCGGTGAACGCGATCTTGTACGTGTAGCTGATCAGGATGTCCGTCTCGCCCGCGACCGAGGCGTCGCCGGCGGGCGGACCGCCGCCGGTGAGCAGGAAGATGTTGTTGAAGTTGTTGAAGTTGAACGCGAACGACGCGATCATCAGCGGCGCGACCGCCACGAGCAGTAGCGGAAACGTGATCTGGCGGAAGACCTGCCAGGCGCCCGCACCGTCGACGCGCGCCGCCTCCACCAGGTCACCAGGGATCGACTGCAGCGCGCCGAGCGAGACGAGGAAGAAGTAGGGGAAGGTGAGCCACAGGCTGACCAGGATCACCGATCCCTTCGCCCACGTCCCATCGAAGAGAAAGGGAAACGACGTGTGTAAGAGCTTGTTCACGACGCCGAAGTCGTCGTTGAGGAGACCCCTCCACACCAGCAGCGTTAGGAACGACGGCACGGCGTACGGGAAGATCAGGATCGTCCGGTAGAGCCGCTGGAAGCGGAACTGCTTCTGCAGCGTGACCGCGAGAAAGAGACCGAGCGCGAACGAGAGCACCACCGTGAGCGTGGCGAACGCCAACGTCCACGCGAACACGCGCACGAACGGCCCGCGGATCAAGGGGTCGTGGAGCACGCGGCTGAAGTTCTTGGAGCCGACCGTCGTCTTCCAGCCGGGCTCGAGCTGCTCGTTCGTCGTGGGCGATGCGTACGCGCCCTTGCCGTTGTCGCGGAAGACCGCGCCGTTCGAGATGTTCGTGAACGTGTCCGCCTTCCGGTCGTAGCGCATGGTCGGCGCGAGCTCGACAGCACTGTCGATGCCCTCAGGGTGGACGGCGCCCTTGCCGACCGGCACGCGGAAGTCCGCGAGCTCACGGTCGAGCGCGAAGAGGCGCGCACCCTTGATCAGGGTGTAGCCGGGCGCCGCGGTGATCAGCCCTTCCGCAATCGTCACGTCGCTCGTCGCGAGCGGCTCCAGCCCGTCCTCGGTTCCGACGTACGGCTTCCCGCTCGCGTCGTCGACGAGCAGCAGGGCGAGGTTGCCGTCCTTGTCGAGGGCGGGTGACAGCGTGTACGTCTGGCCGTCGGGCGGCGGCGCGAGCGTGTTCTCCTCGATCGTCGAGACGGCCTCGCTCTTGGACAGGATGTGGCCGGTCGAGTAGTTCGTGAAGGCGACCTGGATCGTGTAGAGGACCGGGACGACCTGAAACGCGAGCAGGAAGACCGTCCCCGGGACGAGGAACTTCAGCGGCAGGCCGCGCGGCTGCAGGTAGAGGAAGTCGATTCCGACGGTGGCCAGGACGAGCACGGCCAGCGCGGGCCAGCGTTCGTTCGACGCGAGGACGACTCCTGCCCAGACGGCGAGCGCGTTCAGGATCGCCAGCAACGCAAACTTGAGGATCAGGCCCGGAAGGCCCGAGAAGCCGGTGACGATCCGCGCAGGAAGCGACCACCGGATCGCGGGCGGCTGGGCCTTCGACCCCGGGGAGTGCTGGGCAGCAGTCTCGGTCACGTCACGGGGTGGAGCCGAGGAGCGCCGAGCCCAACCGGGTCCGGCGCTCCTCGTTTCTTGCTAACCGCCAGCGATCTTGTTCCTGATGCTCCTGGCCGCCGACTTGAAGGCGACGCGCGCCTTCGTCGCGCCGGCGCCCTTGGTGCTCTTGAGCCACGCGGTGCCGAGGTCGGCCCATACCGAATCCATCTGCGGGATGTTCGGCATCGGGATGCCGCCCGCGCTGGCCAGGCCGATCTGCCTCAACGCCGTGTTCCGGATCTTCTTCGCGGCCTGCGTGTTGGCGGGATAGCGTCCGTTCTTGACGCTGAGCGTCGTCTGAGCGGCCGTGCTCGCCATGTACGAGCCGACGAAGTCCTTCGCCGCGCTGGCCACACCGTGAGTGCGAGCGAACTTCGTGACCATGACCCCACCGACGCCGAGGAACGGCGCCGACTGGCACTTGATCTTCGGCATCTGGACGATCTTGAACTTGACTCCCGCCTTCCTGGCCGTGTCGATGTTCCACGGGCCCGTGACCCAGAACGCGGCCTTGCCGCTCGTGAAGAGCGACTTCGCCGTGTCATTGTCGATCTTGGCGTTGATCAGCCCTTCCTTGTTCCAGCGGTCGATCATCGGCGCGTTCTTCATGAACGCTGCGTTGTCGAGCCCGACGAGCTTCGGATTCAACGCTCCGCCCTTCGTCTTGCCGAAGACGTAGCCGCAGAGTCCGCTGAAGAACGGGTACATGTGGTACGCGTCACCCGTGCCGCCCAACCCCTGCTGGACGTCGATCGCGACGCGTCCGCCGCCCTTCTTCTTGAACCTCAGCGCCTGCTGCTCGAGATCCGCCCAGCTCTTGGGCACTCGGGCGAGCTTCGTGTTCACGAAGAGTCCGACGTTCTCGACGTGCGTCGGCATGCCGTACAGCCGACTCGTGGTCTTCCCGTACGAGAACGCATCACGCGTGTACTTCGGGATGTACCTGATCGCGCTCTTCTTCGGGACGAGCGGAACGATCAGGCCGTTCGCCGCCAGCTGACCGACCCAGTCATGGGCCCCGAGAATGACGTCCGGGGCGTTGTCCGCCTTGACCGTGATCAGATCCGCGCGGATGTTGCTCTGCTCTGCCTTCGCGATGACCTTCACCGCGACGCCGCGCTTCCGTCCCCACGCATTCGCGAGGCTGGTGATGTCGCGTTCCCGGTCGCGGTCGGCCCAGATCAAAAGCGTGCCGGCGCTCGCGCGGCTGACACTCGTGCCCTGGTTGAGTCCAGCTGCGGCGGGCTTGCTGATGCTGCCGCCGATGGTCGCGGCGACGGCCACGACCGCCACGCCGGCCATCGAGACCGTGCGCTTGTTCTTGCTCATAGGGTTCTGCCTCCCTGCTCGGACTTGAGCCTCCGACAATAGGGCCTTCCCCAACCTCGTACAACTCCCCGGCCACGCTTCCAGGGCAGTGCGGGGGGTTACGCCGCTCGGCGAGGCGCGCGCCGTCAGAAGACAACCGTCCGGTTGTCGTGCACGAGGATGCGGTCCTCGAGGTGCCATTGCACGGCGCGAGCGAGCACCACGCGCTCGATGTCGCGGCCGATGCGCTCGAGTTGCTCGACCGTCTCGCGGTGCGAGACGCGGGCGACGTCCTGCTCGATGATCGGGCCGGCATCGAGCGCTTCCGTGACGTAGTGCGCCGTCGCGCCGATGATCTTGACTCCGCGGTCGCGCGCGCGCCGGTACGGATCCGCGCCGACGAAGGCCGGCAGAAACGAGTGGTGGATGTTGATGACCGGCGTACCGAGCCGCTCGAGGAACGACCCGGACAGGATCTGCATGTAGCGCGCGAGGACGACGAGGTCGACCTTTCCGGCGAGGAGCTCGAGCATCCGTTCCTCCGCCTCGCCGCGGCTGTCGGGCGCGACGGGGACGTGGTGGAACGGCACGTCGAACGTGCGGACGTCGCGCGCGTGGTCGGGATGGTTCGACACGACCGCGACGATGTCCGCGTCCAGCTCGCCGCGGCGTTGGCGCCAGAGTAGGTCCAGAAGGCAATGGTCGTCGCGCGAAGCCAACAGCCCGACGCGCTTGCGCTCGCTCGCGTAGGCGAAGCGCCACCCCATTTCGAACGGGCCGCCGATGCGCTCCGCGAACGCGCGCTCGAGCTCCTGTCTGCCATGGCGGAGCCCTTCGACGCGGAACTCCATGCGCATGAAGAACGTGCCGCCCTCGGGGTCCGTGGAGTGCTGGTCCGAGCTGAGGATGTTCGCGTCGCTCTCGAACAGGAACCCCGAGACCGCGGCGACGATCCCGTGCCGGTCGGGACACGAGACGAGCAGGCGGGCGATGTTCCCGCGCTCGTCGGAGCTCAGGGGTGTCGCGCCCATCCGTGCCACGACGATAGACCTCGGCCCTAGAGAACGCTCCCGGCCGGAAGGAACCTCGCGAGATCTACTGCCGGGCGGCGACCCCGTGGACGCCCGACGCCGTGGGCTCCGCGCTGCTGTCCCGGCGGACCGCCAGGACGCGCACGCCGACGGGGGCGCTCTTGCCTTTGAGCTCGAGGTCCCGCCGCTCGAGGTCGCCGAGGTCGAGTCCGGACGCGGCGTACGCGTCCTCGCTGATCAGCACCTCTCCCGAGCCCGCGGCGGCGGACAGCCGGGCGGTCACGTTCACGGCGTCTCCGAGGGCGGTGAAGTCTGTGACGGTG
>Ga0126311_10001768_pt1 | contig 10607 bp, 10 predicted proteins | sample Plot61_FD_92539 | JGI IMG/M metagenome (GOLD analysis project Ga0126311, IMG submission 92539) | Serpentine soil microbial communities from UC McLaughlin Reserve, CA, USA - Plot61 | ecosystem: Environmental > Terrestrial > Soil > Grasslands | place: USA: UC McLaughlin Reserve, Lake County... | reverse complement strand
GGCAAGAGCGTGAAGATCAAGATGACCCTGACCGCCCCCGGATGTCCGGCGGCGCAGGTGCTGCCCGGCCAGGTCGCCGAGGCCGCGAGAACCGTCGACGGGATCGCCGACGCCGGAGGTGAGGCCATCGCCGCTCCTGCCGATGTCTGCAGCTTCGACGCGGTCGAGCGCATGCGTGAGCGCATCGAGGTCGAGCTCGGCGCCGTCGACATCCTCGTCGTCTTCGCCGGCGGCTTCGGCGCCTACACGCCCGTGCAGGACATCACCGAAGAGGAGTGGCACGCCGTCATCGATTCCAATCTGACCTCGACGTTCTTGACCGTGAAGTCCTTCCTTCCGGGCATGATCGAGCGGCGCCGCGGGTCGATCATCACCATGGCTTCCAACGCGGCGCGCTTCCTCGACAGCACGCTGACGTCCTCCTACGCGGCGGCCAAGGCCGGCATCGTCATGTTCACTCGCCACGTCGCGCGCGAGGTCGGCCCGCAGGGCGTCCGCGTCAACTGCATCGCACCGGCCACGACGCTGTCCGAGCGGATCGAGCGCATCCTTACGGAGGAACAACGGGCTGCCCTCAGCGCGAAGTCGCCGCTCGGGCGCCTCGGTGTGCCCGAGGACTCCGCGATGGCGACGCTCTTCCTCGCATCGGATTCGGCGGGATGGCTTACGGGTGTGACGATCGATGTCGCCGGCGGAAGGGTGATGATGTGACCGGAGTACAGGCCCCGACACCGGCGGCGGCCCCAGGCTTCGGCTTGCCACCCGAGGTCGCCGAGCTTCAGCGGGAGGCACACGAGTTCGCGCTCGCGCGCCTGCGCCCCCGCGCCGCCCAGCTCGAGTGGCAGCCGGATTCCGCGGACCGCGTGCCCTGGGATCTGCTCGAGGAGGCGTCGGCCCGCGGTTGGCGCACGCTCGGCCTCGCCGAGGGCACCAGCGTGCTTGCCCTGTGCGTGCTGATCGAGGAGCTCGCGTACGGCGACATGGGCTTCGCCGTCCTCCTGGACCAGACCTTGAAGGTCCAGCGCGTGATCAACCGGCTCGCCCCGTCGCCGGTCCGAGAGCGCTTGCTGTCGCGGTTGGTCGACGACCCGCGCATGGTGCTCGCGATCTGCTTCACCGAGCCGCTGACCGGGTCCAACTACATCATGGGCACTACCGACTTCTGCTTCTCTACGCACGCCGAGCGGCGCAGCGACGGAGCCTGGATCCTCAACGGGGAGAAGCGCTACATCTCAAACGGCGCGGATGCGGGGATGTATCTCGTCTTCGCCTGTACCGACGACTCGAAGCCCGCCCGCGAGGGCACCGGCGCCTTCGTCGTCGAGCCGGGCCAGCCCGGTTTCGAGGTCGTCGAGGTCCACGAGAAGATCTCGCAGCGCACGATCAACAACGCGCACCTGCGCTTCAAGGACGTCATCGTCGAGCCCGAGCGGCTCCTAGGCGACTCCGCCACCGGCTTCGCCGGCGCCCGCGAGATCCTCAAAGAGAGCGTGATCGAGGCGGGGGCGACGACGCTCGGCGCCGCGCGTGCGGCCTACGAGGCGGCCGTCGAGCATGCCAAGTCGCGCGTCCAGGGCGGGCGCCCGCTCGTCGAGCACGGCAACGTCGGGTGCCGGCTTGCCGAGATGTACGCTGAGCTCGAGGCGGCGCGAAGCCTCATCTGGCGGGCGGCATGGGCCGTGGAGCACGACCCTGACTACGACCACCGTCTGGGCGCCGCGGCAAAGGTCGTGGCCGCCGACGTGGCCATGAGGACCTGTCTCTCTGCGGCCGAGATCCATGGCGGCCTGGCGATCATGCTCGGGCGCTCGCCGGTGGAGAAGTGCCTACGCGACTGCCTCTCGTTCCTGCACTCCGACGGTGCACAGGACTCCCTGCGCCTGCGCATCGCCGACGCCATTCGCCGGCAACCCGCGATTTCGACGTAGGAGGCTCCCGTTGCCAGCACGCATCGATCCCATCGAAGACCGGGCCGTGCCGGAGGACGTTCGGCGCCAGTTCGCAATCGCCGAGGAGCGCGGAGCGCCGAACTCGAAGCTGCTGCAGATCCTCGCCCGCGATCCGAACTCGCTAACGGCCTTCTACGACGCCTGGAACACGTCGTTCTACGGGGGGCGGGTGGACCACGGGCTCAAGGAGATCGTCCGGGTCCGCATGGCGCGGCTGCGGATGTGTGGCTACTGAAGCGGGGTGCGCTCTGCAGTTGCGCAGAGCAAGGGCATCGAGGACAAGGTGGAGGCGACCTGGGACATCGACGACCCCATCTTCACTCCGCGCGAGCGGGCCGCGCTGGAGATGGCGTCCAAGTTCACCGATGACTACCAGTCGGTCACGGACGAGGACCTCGCCCGCTGGAAGCACCACTTCGACGATGAGGAGCTGATCGAGCTGGGAACGTTCATGTCCCTCGCCGACGGCTTCGGCAAGCTCGTCGAGGTGCTCGGGCTGGGCGACGAGGGCAACGCTTGCAAGGTCGAGGTCTAGCCGCGCAGCGATGAGGATCGACGTCCACAACCACGTCATCCCGGAGCGGGCGCTGGCGCTGCTCCGATCGCAGCCGGCCTACGGCGTGACGGTCGACGGCGGCGTGTGGCGCGGCGCGTACCACGCCGAGTTCCCGCTCAGTCCGTCGTTCGTCGATCCCGACGCCAAGCTCGCCGAGCTCGGCCACAACGCGATCGACGCCGCGGTGCTGTCCGCGGCTCCGCCGCTGTTCTTCTACGACCGCGACGCCACCGACGGGGCGGCGATGTGCACGGCCGTCAACGACGGTTTGGCCGAGTTCCGCGAGAGCGCGCCCGACCGCCTGTGGTGGCTCGCGCACGTACCCGTGCAAGACCCCGAGCGCGCGGCCGAAATGCTCGACGAGCAGGCGGCGAAGTCGGGCTGCGTGGGAGCGCACATCGGCAGCGCGGTCGGCGGAGCGCGGCTGGACTTGGACCGGTTCGAGCCTTTGTGGGCAGCCGCGGAGCGGCTCGGGACGCCGGTGATGATCCACCCCCACCCGACCCCAGCGTCGGCCTCGGGCCTGGACGCGTTCTATCTCATCAACGTCGTCGGCATGCCGCTGGAGACCACGGTCACCATCAAGCGGCTTATCGGGGCGGGCGTGCTCGAGCGCCACCCTGGGCTGCGGATCGTGCTCCTCCATGGCGGCGGCTACTTCCCCTACCAAGCCGGGCGCATGCGGCACGCGCGCACGGTGCGGCCGGAGCTCGCCGGGGCGCCGGCGGACCCGTGGGCGGCGCTCGGGCAGCTTTGGTTCGACGTCATCACCCACGATCAGCACGCCCTGCGCTATCTGGCCGAGCGCGTGGGGCTGGAGCGGGTGGTGCTCGGCACCGACCTGCCCTTCGACATGGCGCTGCCGGATCCGGTCCGCAAAGTCGAGGCGGCCCTCGGGGAGGCGGGGCTGCATGCGGTGGCCGAGCGCAACCCGGCTTCGCTGTTCGGCCTCGACGAGTCGGACATGGCGGCGGAAGCCAACGCATTCACGAGGAGGGAGAGCAATGTCTGATACGCCGTGGCAAGCGTCGGAGCGGTATTTCACGAGTCCCTGGAACCATCTCGAGGAGTCGCGGCGGGGCCTGGCGTTCCCACCCAGCGTCAAGTTCCACGACGTCACCCTGCGCGACGGCGAGCAGCAGGCCGGCGTGGCCTTCGCGCCCGAGGACAAGCTGGCGATCGCCAGGCGGCTGGCCGCTGCCGGCGTCGATCGGATCGAGGCCGGAATGCCGATCGTCTCGCCCCAGGACCAGGCGGCGGTGGAAGCGATCGTCGAGGCGGATCTGGACGCCGAGATCTTCGCGTTCGCGCGTTGCATGGTCGACGACATCGAGGTGGCGCGCAAGGCCGGCGTCGGTGGCGTGGTCGTCGAGATCCCCTCGTCCGGGCACATCATCGATCGCGCCTACGGCTGGCCGCTCGAGCGGGCGATCGAGGCGTCGATCGAGGCAACGCTTGCCGCCAAGGAGGCCGGGCTGTACACGGTGTTCTTCACGATCGACTCTTCCCGGGCGGAGTTCGACTGGTACCTCGATCTGGTGGCCCGCGTCGCCAACGAGGGCCACATGGATGCGCTGGGGTTGGTGGACACGTTTGGCGGCGTGGCACCGCAGGCGATCCCGGTGTGGGTCGCCAAGGTCCGCGAGCGGCTGCCGGACACGCCGCTCGAGGCGCATTTCCACGACGACTTCGGCTTGGCGGTGGCGAACTCCATAGCGGCGCTCGCCGCTGGTGTGGAGGTGGTGCACACCACAGTCACCGGCGTGGGTGAGCGAGCGGGCAACACGCCGATGGAGGAGCTGGCGCTGGCGCTGACGATGCTCTATGGCGTCGATCATCATCTCGACACACGGCACTTCTACGCGCTGTCGCGGCTGGTGCGTGAGCGCGCCGGCCACGTGGTTCCCTCCAACAGGGCGGTCGTTGGCGACCGGCTCTTCGAGGTCGAGTCCGGCATCATCGCCGGCTGGTACGAGCGCTGCATCGAGGATCACCCGACCGAGCTGTTCCCCTACCACTGGGACGAGGTCGGCCAGCCGCCGGGACGCGTCGTCTACGGAAAGGGCAGCGGGCTGCCGTCGATGCAGGTGGCGCTCGCCGCACTCGGCATCGATGCCGACGAGGACCAGATGCGCGACCTCCTCGCGGCCGTCAAGTCTCGCGCCCTGAGCACCAAGTCCCTGTTGCCACTCGAGGAGGTCGCGCGCCTCGCGGCCGAGCGTATCCGTCCGTTGGCCGGAGCCACATCTTCGACGGATGGGGACGCGCGGTCGCACGGATGAGCAAGCCGATCACGGACGGCCATCGGTCCCGCGCGCGCCGGGGCCGCAGGCGAGCTGACCTGGGCCAGTTCGCCCACGGCCAGTTCCGCGCGGACTACGAGGCGCGACCGGATCTCGGCGAGCTGCGCATGACGCGGCTCGAGCGCGTGCAGGCGCTGCTCGCCGAGTCCGATCTCGATGCGCTCTTGCTCTACAAGGACGAGAACGTCCGCTACCTGACCGGGATGCGTGCGCAGTTGATCGCCGGGAAGAGCTCGCTCCTCAACGGCTGCCTGCTGGTCCGCGGAGCGGATCCGATCATGCTGGTCTCCGGGGGCGACCTCCAGCGCTCGAGGAACGCCATGACGTGGATCGACGAGCTCCACGCGATTCCGATCCTCGAGGCGCGGGGCCTGATCGAGGGCGCCGTGCAGACAACGATCGCTCCGCTGCTGGCGCGGCACGACCTCGACAGCGGCCGGCTCGGCATCGACGAGTGCTCCTACATCCAGGTGCTTGCGCTCGAGCGCGCGCTCCCCGGGCTCGTGCTCGACGACGGCGACTCGCTCATGCATGAGGCGCGCCGGGTCAAGCTCCCCGAGGAGATCGCGCTCATGGAGGAGGCCGCCGCGATCGCCGAGGCCGTGACCGAGACGGCGATCGCGGCGGTCGCTCCGGGCGTGCGCGAGACCGAGGTGGCCGGCGAGGCGATGCGAACCCTGTACCGCCTCGGCGGCGAGATGGCCCACGTGGTCACGCCGTTCGTGGCTTCGGGCGAGCACATGTCCCCGCCCAACCGCCTCTGCACCGACAAGATCATCCGAGAGGGCGACCTGGTGTTCATCGACATCGGCGCGATGTGGAGCGGCTACTTCGCCGACATGGGCCGGACCACGATCTGCGGCAGGCCCAGCCGCCGCCAGCAGGAGATCTACACGACGGTCTATCAGGCCCTCGAGGCGGGACGCGCGGCGATGAAGCCGCCGAACACGAACGACGACGTGGCCGAGGCGACGGTCGCGGTGGCGCGCGAGCGCGGACTGGCCGACCACTTCATCAGCCTGTTCATCGGTCACGGCCTCGGCGCAGGCGCGAACGAACCCCCGTACGTCGGCGAGCAGCAGCCGGGAGCCGAAACCGTGCCGCTCGAGGTCGGCATGACCTTCGCGCTCGAGCCGCTGATCTGGGTGCCGGGGGTGCGCGGCGGTGGCGGCGTGCGGTTGGAGGACACGATCATGGTCGACGTCGACGGCGGGCGGCCGCTGACGCGGACGGCGTTCGAGGAGCGCCTCCTCCTCTGACCGGTGGCGAGCCCGAGCTTGAACCACGTGAGCGTGAGCGCGGTGGACCTGACCGAGTCGATCGACTTCTACGACGAGCTCTTCGGAGCTGAGCGGCTCCCGACTCCGAACTTCGGCTTTCCCGTTCAGTGGCTGCGAATCGGAGACCGCCAACTGCACCTGTTCCAGCGTCCCGGCGACGTCCCGGCCTATCATCACTTCGCGATCGGCGTCGACGATCTGGACGCCGTCTACGCAAAGGCGGCGAGGCGCGGCTGCTTCGACCGCACGTCTTTCGGCCACCACCTCTACGAGCTCCCAGGCGACTGCGTCCAGCTCTACCTGCGGGACCCCGGAGGGAACCTGGTCGAGGCCGACGCGAAGGGAGTTGGGCGGCTTGAAGCGGCCACGCGGGCCGAAGTCCGCCGCCTGGCCGACCGCTTCCCGCAGAGCGTCGAGAACCTGCGGGCGACGCTCTTTCTCTGAGTAGGTGGCGCGGCCGATATTGGTCGCTGCTGGAGACCTCGGATCTTGGCGCACGACCGTCGGCATTGCAGGATTTGCTGACCCCACCAGAGGAGGCTCGATGAGCAGGCCCACAGCCGAAGCCCCCAAGAGCGAGGTCCGCGACGGCATGCAGATCGACTGGGACGTGCCGATCGCGGTCGACGACGGGTTGGTCCTGCGCGCCGACGTCTACCGCCCGGTCGGCGTCGGCCAGTACCCAGTGATCCTCAGCTATGGGCCATACGCGAAGGGGCTGCCGTTCCAGGAGGGCTACCCGAGTGCGTGGCAGCGAATGGTGGAGCAGCATCCCGACGTCGCCGCAGGGTCGAGCAACAAGTACCAGAACTGGGAGGTGGTCGACCCGGAGAAGTGGGTGCCCGACGGCTATGCCTGCGTGCGCGTCGATTCCCGGGGCTGCGGCCGCTCACCCGGCGTGATCGACCACTTCTCACCGCGCGAGACCAAGGACTTCGCCGCCTGCATCGAGTGGGCGGGTACCCAGCCTTGGAGCAATGGGAAAGTAGGCCTCAACGGCATCTCCTACTACGGGATGAACCAATGGCAGGTCGCCGGCCTGCAGCCCGAGCACCTGGCCGCGATGTGCGTGTGGGAGGGCTCGTCGGACTGGTACCGCGACGCCACCCACCATGGCGGCATCGTCTCGACGTTCTGGGCCAACTGGTACGACATGCAGGTCAAGACCGTCCAGTACGGCCTGGGCGAGAGCGGGCCCGTCAACCCGAACACCGGCCAGCTCGTCTGCGGAGACGAGACGCTCGACGAGGCCGAGCTCGCGGCCAACCGGTCCGACTTCGGCAACGAGATCCTCGCCCACCCCCTCGACGACGACTACCACCGCGATCGCTCGGGCGCCTTTGAACGCATCGACGTCCCGCTGCTGAGCGCGGGCAACTGGGGCGGCCAGGGCCTGCACCTGCGCGGGAACGTCGAGGGCTACGTCCGCGCCGCGACCAAGGACAAGTGGCTCGAGATGCACGGCATCGAGCACTGGACCCACTTCTACACCGACTACGGCGTCGCCATCCAGAAGCGGTTCTTCGGCCACTTCCTCAAGGGCGAGGACACCGGCTGGGATCAGCAGCCGCGCGTCCTCCTTCAGGTCCGCAAAGCCGACGGCACGTTCACCGAGCGCCACGAGCAGGAGTGGCCGCTGCCCGACACCGAGTGGACGCGGATGTACCTCGACCTCGATGCCAAGGGCCTCCTCGGCGAGCCGCCGGGCGCCGACGCCACCGTGAGCTATGAGCCGCTCGGCGAGGGCGTGACCTTCACGACCCCGCCGCTCGACCGCGTCACCGAGCTGACGGGCCCGTCGGCCCTCAATCTGTGGGTGTCGTCGGCGACCGGCGACGCCGACATCTTCGCGATCCTGCGGGTCTTCGGCCCCGACGGCAGCGAGGTCACCTTCCAGGGCGCGATCGACCCGCATACGCCGGTGGGCCAGGGCTGGTTGCGGGCCTCACACCGCAAGCTCGACCCGGAGCTCAGTACGGAATACCAGCCCTACCACCCGCACGACGAGGCCCGGCCGCTGACACCCGGCGAGGTGGTCGAGCTCGATGTCGAGATCCTCCCGACGTCGATCGTGATCCCGGCCGGCTACCGGATCGCCCTCACGATCCAGGGCCGCGACTACGAGTACGCCGAGCACACGGGTGCGTTCCTGTCCAACTTCAAGAACGAGCTCCTGGGCTGCGGCCCGTTCCTGCACGACGACCCCACCGACCGGCCCGCCGACACCTACGGGGGAACCGTGACACTCCACGCCGACGCCGACCGGCGCACCTCGATCCTGCTGCCGGTCGTCCCCCCGCGATGACCGGCGTGGCCTTCCTCGGAACGGGGGTGATGGGCTCGGCGATGGCGCGGCGCGCGGCCGGCGCGGGCCTCGACGTCACCGCGTGGAGTCGACCGCTGTCGGACGCCGAGCCGCTGGCAGACGACGGCATCACGGTCCATCCCACGGCCGCGGCAGCGACCGAGGGCGCGGATCTGGTGGTGACGATGGTGCCCGACGCCGACGCGATCGAGTCCTTCGCGCACGGGCCGGACGGGTTCCTGACCTGGATCGAGGCCGATGCGGTCTGGTTGCAGTGCAGCACGGTTGGCGTCGAGGGCGCCGAGCGTCTCACCGCGCTGGCCGAGCGCCACGGCGTGAACATGGTCGACGCGCCAGTGCTGGGGTCCAAGGAGCCGGCCGAGCGAGGCGAGCTGATCATGCTCGCGTCCGGCAGCGACGCGGCCCTGGTGCGGTGCGCGCCGCTGTTCGACGCCATCGCCGGCGACGTGCTGCGGCTCGGCCCGGTCGGCCAGGGCAGCCGCATGAAGATGGTCACGAACACGTGGATCATGGCCACGGTCGCGAGCCTGGCCGAGTCGATGGCGCTCGCCGAGGGGCTAGGCCTCGACGGCCGCCTGTTCCTGCAGGCCATCGAGGACACTGCGATGGACCAGGACTACGCCCAGAGCAAGGGCGGGATGATCGCGGCCCGCAACTACCCGGTGCAGATGACCCTGGACAACGGCGTCAAGGACGCCCGGCTCGCCCTCGCCGCCGCGCGCCAGGCCGGGCTGCCCGGCCGGGTCATCGCCGCCGCCGCCGAGCTCATGCAGGACGCCGCCGACGCCGGGCACGGCGGCGACGACATGGCCGCGGCGTTCCATGCGGCGGTGGCAGCGGACAACGTCAAGACGGTAGGCCTGCGGTGACGCTGCTAGGCCTTCTTCGGCCCGACGTGGTGATAGCGGTTGAGCGGGCGCCCAGGGCCTCGGCACTCCCGCTCGAGCCGCACCGCGCCGATGACGTCGAGGTAGTCGAGGTAGCGGCGGGCGGTGACGCGGGCGACGCCGATCATCCGCCCGAGCTCGTCGGCGCTGAGGGGGCGGTCGGCCCGCGCGATCGCGCCGCGCACGGCGGACAGCGTCGAGCGCTTGAGCCCCTTGGGCAACGGGTGCAGGCGCGGCGCGCCCGAGCTGTGGATGAGGTCGACGGCGTCCTGGCCGAGCTGGGCGCGCCTCAGGGCGCGGGCGCGCTGGGAAAAGGCGCCGAGCGCGCGCTGCAGCCGCTCGGGCGCGAATGGCTTGACGAGGTAGTCGATGACGCCGAGGTGCAGCGTCTCGCGCACGGTCGGCGCGTCACGCGAGGCGGTCACCACGATGATCTCCAGCGGCAAGCTCTCCTGGCGCACCCGGCGCAGGAACGAGCGCCCGTCGCTGCCCGGCATCGAGAGGTCGACGATGGCGAGATCGGGCCGCATGCGCATCGCCGCACGGTAGGCGGCGTCGCCGTCTGTGGCGACGTCGAGAGCGATGAACCCGGGCGTCGTCTCGACCAGGCGCCGGTGCACCTCGGCGACCACCGGGCTGTCCTCCACGATCAGCACGCGCCAGCTCGCGTCCTGCGTGTCCGGCGTCGGGCCCATGTCCGTGAACGAGCTCACGCCGGGTAGGTCACCGAGACGGACACGCCCGCCGGCCGCTTGTGCTCGATCCTCACCGTGCCCCCCGTGCGCTTGGCGATGTTCGCGACCAGGTGCAGGCCGACGCCGGAGTGTCCCGGCTTCGTCGTGACCGCGCGCTCGAAGACGTGGGGGACCTTCTCCGGCGGGATGCCCGGTCCCCAGTCGCGGACGCGGATCACCGTCTCGTGGCGGCGCTGGAGCAGCGCGATCGAGATGCGCCGGCGGCTCGGAGGCATCGGGGCGACCGCCTCCGCCGCGTTGTGGAGCAGGTTCCCCACGATCGTCACCGCGTCGAGGTCGGTCAGGCCGCCCGGCAGCTCGCGCAAGCGACTGCGCCGGTCGAGGAGGACGTCGATGCCGCTCTCGTGCGCGATCGCCGACTCGGCGATCAGGAATCCGGCCAGGGTCGGGTTCTCCACGCACGCGGTGACCGTCCCGTACGTGCTGGCCTGGCCGTCCACGGCGGCGATCAGCCGGCGCGCCTCGTCGACCTCGCCCAGCGCGAGCAGGCCGTAAATCGCGTGCAGCCGGTTGGCGTGCTCGTGGGTCTGGGCGCGCAGCGCCGTCGCCAG
>Ga0126311_10001767_pt1 | contig 10611 bp, 9 predicted proteins | sample Plot61_FD_92539 | JGI IMG/M metagenome (GOLD analysis project Ga0126311, IMG submission 92539) | Serpentine soil microbial communities from UC McLaughlin Reserve, CA, USA - Plot61 | ecosystem: Environmental > Terrestrial > Soil > Grasslands | place: USA: UC McLaughlin Reserve, Lake County... | reverse complement strand
TGCGCTCCAGGGCGAACTGCATCCTCTCGACGTCGACGACGTCGACCCCGATCCCTGGTACGACGAAACCTTCCACGGGGCGTATGTTACGGCAACTTTACCCCAGGCAAAAGGGCTATAGTATGAGCATGGATACGACCACGAACGCTGTCATCATAGGTAACCCGCACTCGGGACGCGCGGGTGATGCGGGTTATCTCGAGCGTTTCGCGAAGATCCTGCGCTCGGGTGGCCTGACGGTCGAGGTCCTCAACACCGAGCACCCCGACCACGCCACCGAGCTTGCGTCTCTTGCGGGAGACCGTCTGGTCGTGGCCGCCGGGGGCGACGGCACGGTCAACGAGGTATTGAACGGACTCTCCTCAGGGGCCACGCTGGGCGTACTGCCGCTCGGCACCGCGAACGTCCTTGCGCGGGAGTTCGGGCTACCACTCGATCCGGCCGAGGCCTGCCGGCGCATACTGAAAGGTGAGTGCTCCAAAGTAGACTTCGGCGTCGCCACGAACGATGAGGGAGTCGAGCGCCGCTTCGCCTGCATGGCCGGGATAGGCTTCGACGCGAAGGTGATAGGCGCCGTGACACCGCGCCTGAAGCGCTACCTGCGGAGGCTGGCCTTCCAGGTAACGGCGTTCAAGGTGCTCTTCGGGAACAGTTTCCCCCCGCTGAAGATAATCCACGGCGACGAGGTCCATACTCCGAGGTTCGCCATAGTCGCCAACGGCCAGTACTACGGCGGCGACTACAAGGTGTCAGGGCCCGGCCTGCTGACGAGCGGCGAGCTCGAGACCATCCTGGTCGGGCGCGTGAGCGTCCTTCTGAGGCCGGACGTCTTCGCCGGGATCATGGCCAGAAGGCCCCTGAACCGCGCCATGAGGTCTTTCACCTCGACGGAGGTCCACGCCAGAGCCCCCGGCGCAGAGGTGCCCGTACAACTCGACGGTGAGCTCTGGGGCGGACTACCCATGTCCTTCCGCATCGAAGCCGGCGCCCTTAACGTGGTTCGATAGCATGCAAGCACTTCCGCATCAGGGAGGGTCGACGATGAGGACGGCGGCGCCCCGTATTCTGCCGCTGCGCAGGGCTTCTAGGGCCTCGTTGGCCTCATCGAGGGGGAACGGCACGACCTCGGTGCGGACTGGTACTTTCGGGGCGAGCGCGAGGAACTCCTGGCCGTCCTGGCGCGTGAGGTTGGCTACCGAGCGCACCGAGCGCTCGCCCCAGAGGATCTCGTAGGGGAAAGACGGGATGTCGCTCATGTGTATGCCCGCGCAGATAATAGTCCCGCCTCTGGCGACGGCTTTGAGGGCCGCTGGGACGAGGGCGCCGACCGGGGCGAAGATGATCGCCGCGTCCAGCTCCTCTGGCGGCGCCTCTTCCGAACTCCCGGCCCACTCGGCGCCAAGCTCCCTGGCAAACTCCTGCGCCTCTTCGTCATTCGGGCTGGTGAAGGCGAAGACGCGCCGACCCTCGTGCACGGCGACCTGGGCCACGATGTGGGCCGAGGCCCCGAAGCCGTAGAGACCGAGCCTCTCGGCATCGCCGGCGAAACGCAGCGAGCGGTGCCCGATCAGGCCCGCGCACAGCAGGGGTGCGGCCTGCAGATCGGGGTAACCCTCGGGGATCGGAAAGCAGAAACGAGCGTCGGCGAGGGCGTACTCGGCGTAGCCGCCGTCGATCTGGTACCCCGTGAACCGGGCGTTCTCGCACAGGTTCTCACGCCCTGAGAGGCAGTAACGGCACCCGCCATCGGTCCACCCGAGCCAGGGCACCCCGACCCGCTCTCCCACGGTGAAGCTGCCGGCGTGCTCGCCGGTCTGCTCCACGGTGCCGACTATCTGGTGGCCCGGGATCAAGGGCAACTTCGGATCGGGCAACTCCGCGTCCACGATGTGCAGGTCCGTCCGGCACACGGCGCAGCAGCGTACGCGCAAAAGGACCTGTCCCGCGCCCGGCTGGGGTACGGTCACCTCCGCGGCCCTCAGCGGCTCGCCGGACACTTCAAGGACCATCGCGCGCATGGACGACGCTACTCTACGGTGACGCTCTTGGCGAGGTTGCGTGGCTTGTCGACGTCCAGACCCCGGTCCTTTGCGACGTGGTGCGCGAGGAGCTGCAGCGGCACGCTACAGATGAAGGGGGCCAGTATCTCCGGCGCCTCGGGGACGGGGAGCACCAGGCGTGCCATCCTTTCGGCGTCCTTGTCTCCGTCGCGGGCGACGGCGATCACGCTGGCGCCCCTGGCGACGGTCTCCTCGACGTTCGAGAGGGTCTTCTCGCGGACGAGACCTTCACCGAGAACGGCCACGACGGGACAGTATTCGTCGACGAGGGCTATGGGACCGTGCTTCATCTCGCCCGCCGGATAGCCCTCGGAGGGTAGGTAGGAGATCTCCTTGAGCTTCAAAGCCCCCTCCAGCGCCACGGGATGCGAGATACCGCGTCCCAAGAAGAGCGAGCATCGCGCGTTCTCGAAGACCTCGACGGCCTCTTCGACCCGATTCCCGAGCAACTCCAGCGTCTCCTCGACCTTCTCCGGTGCCAGCCTGAGGCCGCGTCCAACCTCCCGCAACTCGCTCTCTGCGACGACCCCGCGAACGCCGGCAAGCTCCAGCGCCAGCAGGTCGAGGACGGCGACCTGACAGACGAAGGCTTTGGTCGAGGCCACGCAGATCTCGGGCCCCGCCTTGGTGAGCATGACCGCGTCGGCCTCGCGCGTGATGAGCGACCCTTTGGTGTTGGTGATCGCAAGGACCCTGGCCCCGAAGCCCCGCGTCGCCTGAATGGCCGCCAGAGTGTCTGTGGTCTCCCCGCTCTGGCTTATGGCGACGACCAGCGTGCGCCCGTCCCCAATGGGGTTTGCGTAGCGATACTCGCTGGCGATCACGACCTCGACGGGTATCCTGGCGAGCTTCTCTATGGCGTGTTTGCCAAGCAGGCCGGCATGGTAGGCCGTGCCACAGGCGACGACCACGACCCGGTCTATCTCAGAGAGGTCGAGCCCTACTTCGGAGAGGTCGACTTGGCCGTCAGCGTCGATACGGCCGAGCAGGGTCGCGCCGAGGGCGGCCGGCTGCTCGTGGATCTCCTTGAGCATGTAGTCGTCGTAGCCGCCGAGCTCGACGGCCTCGGCGTCCCAGTCCACCTCGAAGGACTCGCGCTCGACGGGCTCGCCCGAAGGGGTGAACACCTCTACCGAAGAGTCGGTTATCTCGACGATCTCGCCGTTCTCGACGACGATGAACTCGTGCGTCTCTCCGAGCAACGCCTGCACGGCGCTCGCCAGGAAGTTCTCACCTTTCCCGAGCCCGACGACGAGCGGGCTCTGGTGGCGGGCCGCGACGACCTTACCGGGCTCCTCCACGCTGACCGCGGCGACGGCGAAGGAGCCCTCGAGCCGCTGGAGCACCCCGGCGAGCGCCACCCGTAATGGCTCCCCTGCCTCGACCCTCTCGGAGATCATGTGCGCCATCACTTCTGTGTCCGTCTCCGAACGGAACGACACGCCCCGCCCCTTTAGTTCCTCCTTGAGCTCCGAGAAGTTCTCTATGATGCCGTTGTGCACCACGGCGACGCTCCCATCTCCACCAAGATGTGGGTGCGCGTTCTCCTCGCTGGGACGTCCGTGCGTCGCCCAGCGCGTGTGCCCCACGCCGGTTCGCACCAGGGAGAGGTCCCCGTTGCGCCCGGCAAGCGCGCGGGTGAGGTTCTCGAGTTGCCCGACCTCCCTTATCTGCTCCAACCGGCCGTCCCTTTGAAGGGCCAACCCCGCCGAATCGTAACCACGATACTCAAGGTGTCCAAGGCCCTCCATAAGCACCTCGACACACCGCTCCTTACCGGCGTAACCCACTATGCCACACATGGGCTTACCTCCCTGCTTGTCCTGGGATGGGATCAGGGAGGGCAGAGAATGGAGACAGGGCTACTCATCCTGCCTCCGGACTCGAACGGCGCTTTGTCCCCGGCGTCACCGCCGGGATTTGTCACCGCCCTGACGACTGCCCGTAGCCGAGACGTACCCGCCGAATGCTTCGATGAACGTCTTCCTCGTCGACTCCCGCGCTTTTTCACGAGAGTCCTGGCGCTTGTATTCTCTCTGCCCCGCAAGCTCCGACGATCCCATCGGGCTCACTGGTCATCTACTGCGAATGTATCTTCTCCAGGCCACCTCCCCATCTCCTCCGGAACGACCCGCTAACTCTAACTGTTGCGCCGCGAAAAAGAAACCCGGCACCCTGAAGCTCTACAAGAAGTTCAGGTCCACGATGCCCGTTGCGGCGAGTAGTACGACGATAACAGGCTGGTGGACCAGGTAGATAAACAGCGAGTTTCTGCCCAGAGGAACGAGCGGTCTCGCCAGGATGGGGGCCTTGTCCTCCGGGACCGCTGGCCTTCTACCATCGCCGTACACCACGTTCCCGAAGAACAACCCGATCAGGACCACGCCGAACCAGGGCAACAATGGCCTGTAGTCGGGCATTATCACGTTCTCTGGGATTACGCCGAACGGCAAGAGCCAGAAGCTCTGTGAGTAGAGGTCCTGGGCCAGTATGTACTGGCCCGCGGCGAAGATGAGAGTGCCGAGCACGAGGTTGGCGAACCGGAGCCTCAAGAAAGGGGAGGCCAGGATTATGGAGACCCCGATCAGGTGCAGTATGCCGAACGCAACGACGCCCATCCCTAAGACCAAAAAGACGATGGTCAACACTATCCCGTAGGCGAGGATCCTCAGGCCCCTCGCCAGGTACTTCCCGAAGAGCCTCCATCCCGTCAGGGTGGTCCTCGCCCGGCTTATGGCGAGCGAGACGCCGACGAGGGACAGGAAAAGGCCCGCCGTAACGTCGGCAAAGAGCGCCCAGTGCCCCGAAGTAGACTGGATATCGTACCCTCCCAGGGTGTCCAGGTCGTAGGTGGAGTGGTAGACGATCATCATGATGATGGCGACGCCCCTGGCAGCATCGACCTCCCAGAACCTGTTCACCTTACGCTCCGTACCCCGCCCCTCTCCGGTTTTCCCGGATCATACCCCACCCTTCCCCTGCGGACCCCGGCGCATGGGTTAGGATTTGTCTGTGAGCAAGGACTTCACCATCAGGCCGGGGCGCAAAGACGACGCGGCCGCGGCGGCGCGGCTGTGGATGCAGAGCGCCGAGGAGCATACGGCCCACGATCGGGTCTACGAGACCTCACCCGGTGCCGAGAAGACTATGCGCCGCTTTCTGGCCGACGTGGCGAACAGCGACTACTCGTTCCTCTTTGTGGCCGCGGCAGGAGACAGGACGGTGGGTTTTATCTCGGGCGAGCTGCGTCAGGGCTCCCCGACCTTCCTCCCGAAGACGTGGGCCTCCGTGGACGACGTCTTCGTCGAACCCGGGTACCGCAACCACGGTATGGGCCGCGCTCTCCTCGAGAGCGTCCGGGGCTGGGCGCAGGAGAGGGGCGCAGACGGCATCTCGCTCCAGGTCGCCGCCGCCAACGCGCGCGGCCGCAAATTCTACGAAGATCTGGGGTTTCGAGAGATCTCCGTGTACCAGGTACTCGAGTTTGGTTAGAGGTGTCAGGCTACAGGCATCAGGTTTCGGGTATGGCTATAGATCGAGAGAGGACTCGTACGGCTGTCTCTGGTTCGTAGCCCAGGGCAACGTAGAACGCTTCGGCTCTCTCTTCTTCGACTTGTACTTCGATGTAGGAGATGCCGTGCTTCGCGCAACGTTCGTCCGCTGCTCGGAGTAGGGCGCGTCCGATGCCCCGGCGTCTGGCTTCAGGACGCACGTAGAGATCTTCGATGCTGGCGAAACGGCCGCCAGCGGAGATGTTGAGGCGGTAGGCGAGGACGGCTACGCCGAGTATTCGCGCTTCCGTCCGCGCGGCGAGTACCTCTACTTCTCCGGCCTCGACGGCTTTTCGCAGGCCGTTGGCGAAGGCCTCAGGTACGGTCTCGCCTTCTCTAAGAGCTTCTTCGAGGAGCGTCAGGGGCTCGGCCAGGCTCTTTGCAGGGACGGGAGCGACCTCGAGGGGCCTCAACGTTCGACGGCCCTGGCGGTGATCCTGGCCGCAGCTTCGACGGCCGTTTCTATCTCTTCGTCTCCGACGTCGAGGTGCGTGCACAGGCGGATGTAGCCGGGTTTGCCGGGGGTGGCGAGCACGCCTTCGCGGGCGAGCGCCTGCAGGAGTTGGGGAGGGTCGTCGACGGCTACGAGGACGAGGTTGGTCTCCGGCTCCGGGACCTCGTAGCCGGCCTCCCGCAGTCCTGCGGCGAGGTTTCTAGCGCGTTCGTGGTCCTCGACGAGCCTGTCTACGTGGTTCTCGAAGGCGTAGAGGGCGGCGGCGGCGATGATGCCGGCCTGCCGCATGCCGCCTCCGAAGGCCTTACGCGCCCTGCGTGCCTCCCCTATGGTCTCCTCGGTCCCGGCGAGCAGGGACCCGACCGGCGCCCCGAGACCCTTGGAGGAGCACACGGAGACCGTGTCGGCGTGCGCACACCATTCTCTGGCCGGTGTGCCGGTCGCAACCTGCGCGTTGAACAGCCTGGCCCCGTCGAGGTGGACCTTCAAGCCGAGCTCTTTCGCCGTCGCGGCGACCGCTGCGAAGTCCTCTAGCGGGAAGACCTTGCCCCCTGAGGTGTTGTGGGTGTTCTCCAGGCAGAGCAGCCTCGAGCGCGGGAAGTGGACGTCCTCTGACCTTACGGCGGCGCGTACGGTCTCAGGATCGAGAACGCCGTTCTCGCCGGAAAGGGTGCGGAGTTGCACGCCCGAGAGCACAGCCGGGGCGCCGGCCTCGTAGACGAAGATGTGGGAACCTTCGTGCAGGAGCACCTCCTCCCCACGACCCGTGTTGACGTGGACCCCGATCTGGTTGGTCATCGTCCCGGAAGGGGCGTACAGCGCCGCCTCCTTGCCCAGCAAGTCCGCGACGTATTCTTCGAGCCGGTTTACCATCGGATCCTCGCCGAAGACGTCGTCTCCTACCGGAGCCTCGAGCATCGCCCGCCGCATGCCCTCCCTGGGACGGGTCACGGTGTCGCTACGAAGATCTATCAAGGGTCGCCTCCATCACTCTGTCCGATCGTCTCTAACACCCGACGCGTCGTGGCAAAGTGTATCTTCGCCACCCCCGCCAGGCCCTCCTCCCCGAGTTCCCTGACCACCCTCCGACCGGCCTCGACCACGTGCGTCGCGCCGAGTGGCAATCCGAACCCGACCCGCCCCGAGAGACGGTCGATCTCCTCGAGTTGTCGCGCCCGCGCCACGATAGACGCGGCGGCCACGGCCGCGTCGTCCTCGGCCCGCGTGCGTACCTCGAGCCGCACGCCCTCGGGCACGAAAGGCTCCAGATAGGAGCGGGCGGATCCGGTGAACTCGTCTACTACCAGCACCTCAACTTCGTTCACAAGTTCACCCATGATCGCGGCGTCAAGTTCGCCGAGCAGCCTGTTGAGGTTTCCGGCGGCGCTTCGACGGAATTCGTACTCTCCTGGCGAAAGCGATATGACGTGGACGTTGTTCTGGCCCACGGCCTCGAGGATGCGCCCCGAGATCCGGCGGATGCTTGAGGCCCTGATCTCCTTCGAGTCCCTGACTCCTATCTGCTGCAGCTTTTTCGCCGACTCCAAGCGCGTAATCCGGACCCCGGCCACTACCAGAGGTCCGAAGTAGTCGCCCTTTCCGGCTTCGTCGATGCCGAGCCTCGGCGTACCGTCGAGGACAGGCGTCCCTCCCACGTGGACCGCAGAAGATCGTGCAACATCAGTCCCCGTCTGCGACGTTCGCCAGCCTTCGAGCAGGTCCCTCAACCTTGAAGCTCTACCTCCGGCAGAGATCTTGCCCGTGCCATAGACGTTCAGCTTCGCGGTCTCGTCGTCGCGAACCAGGTCGTACTGGGTGCCGTGGTCGATGGCCCTGCTACCCGCTATCTTTACGCCTTCCCGGTCGAGGAGCAGGCGGAGTTCCGCGGGCACTCTCGTGGGTGGGGCGGGGTTCAAAGGACCTCGAAGCCTTCGAGGTCTCCACCGGCCCTCTCGAAGTCCGTATCCACGTTCTCTACCGAGGCTTGCTGGGGGCCCACTTCGCACCAGCGAACCATCTCCCTGACCCTTTCAGAAGGGCCTTCGAACAAGGCTTCGACCCGTCCGTCCGGCGCGTTCTTCACCCATCCCGCAAGGCCTAGTTCTTCGGCCTTCTGGCGGGTCGAGTCCCTGAAGAAGACCCCCTGCACCTCGCCCGATACCAGGACGTGCGCGCGTTCCAGATCGCTGTTTTGCACTTTGCCTACCTCCGTTGGAAGCCTTTTCGGTCAGTTTATTGGGTAGCTTTACTCGATATGCTAGCCTAGAGCGGCCATGAAATCAGAGAAGCAAACGGTAACCGGCGGGCCGGAAGGCGGGAGGAGTTCGGAGAAGGTGCTCCTTACCCTGGTCGTGCCGACGCGCAACGAGGCCGACAATGTCCCGAAGCTCGTGCACGAGTTGCGCGAGAGCCTTTCGGACCTCGATTACCGGGTCGTCTTCGTGGATGATTCGACGGACGGGACGCCGGGGGTGATCCAGGATCTCGCAGAGGGAGACGGACGCATCCGGCTGGTGCGCCGGGAAGGGGCGGAGCGCTACGGCGGCCTCTCAACGGCCGTGACGACGGGCATGGAGCTCTTCTCGGGCGCGAGCGAGTACACCTGTGTGATGGACGCGGATATGCAGCACCCTCCCGAGAAGGTGCGCGAGATGCTGGAGATCGCACGCCGCTCCGACGCCGACGTCGTAGTGGCGAGCCGCTACGCCCCGGGTGGCAGCTACGCCGGCCTTCCAGGCAGGATGCGGCGGGCCGTGTCCGCGGGGAGCAGGTTCCTGGCCAGGATCGCCTTCAAGGAGGCGCGCAAGACGAGCGACCCGATGGCCGGGTTCTTCCTCATAAAGAACCAGGCCATCTCGGGCATCCAGTTCAGGCCCACGGGGTTCAAGGTGCTGCTGGAGATACTCGTGTGTGCGCCCGAGCTCGAGGTGCTCGAGGTGCCATTCGACTTCCGGGCGCGCCATGCCGGGGTGTCCAAGGCGACCATTTACCAGGGCTTCGGGTATCTGACCCACATACTGAGCCTGTTCTGGTACGTGCCCTCGGCGGGGCGCCTCTGGAAATTCCTCCTCGTCGGGGCCTCCGGCGTGATCGTCAACATGGTTACCCTCATCGTGCTCGCCGAGTACTTCGATGCCAACAAGGTCATAGCCTGGATGTTCGCGGTCGGGGTCTCCATCCTCAGCAACTTCCTCCTCAACAACGCGTTCACCTGGCGCGATATCAGGCACTCGAGCAGGATCCACTTCTTCTTGCGCGGCGTCCTTGCCTATCCCGTGGCCGTCATGGGCATCGGGGCGAACTTCGCCGTCTGGTACCCGCTGGTGAAGTACGTATCGGACGCCTTTCCCTACTACGCGCTGTTCAATTTGCTCGGCATAGCGGCGGGGACGAGCGTCAACTTCATCCTCTCCTCGCGGCTCGTGTTCCGTCCCTCGGTGCCCAGAAACCTCGACCCCGATGCTCCGAAGGAGCAGATAGCCGAGGCGATAAGGCGCGAGCTAAAGGCCGACAGGGTCGGCTTGATCAGGGTCCCCGATCTCACACCCCTCGGAGAACATTCGCCCCAGGATCTCACCGCCTCGGACCGGAGCATCATAGATCTGGTAGTCAAGACCACCCACCCCACCCTGACCGTGACCGGGCCCCAACGCCTGCCCCAGGCACGCACGAACACCCGCTGGACGAACTCCCTGGCAGTCCCGATCCTCCATGACGAGCACGCCCTGGGCGTCGTCTACGCCACCAGGAACTCGACCGAACCTTTTACCGAAGACGATCTCCACTGGCTCACCGCGTACACTAGCACCGCCGCGAAGATCTTCGCGCAGTAGCGGATTGGGGAAGGGTTGGCCCTTCCCTTCAGCTTTGCTGGTAGCGGCTCGCATCCGTTGTACCCCGCAAGGGATAAGGTCCGGCATCGTTTCCCGCGGAGCCTGGCTGCGTGTGGGAGTCTCGCTGGCAGGTCCTTGCTGACTGGCCGAAGTGCCTGACCGGCTGATCAGCGCGGGTTTTGGTAGGGTGACCCTACCAAAACCCGCTGTATCGGCCCCTCCCCATCAGGAGCCTGTAGCCGGACTCCATCACCCCTCCCCGCCGATGAAGTCCGGCGTGACCCCACACCTAGACCCAAGCTTTAAACCGAGCCCCGGGCCAGGCAGGAATCACCCGGACAGAACCTAGCATCCTCCTACACGTCCCGCAACCTTCCGCAATCCCTTTACCTAAGCCGAAAATCGTGTACTATATAGCATCGGATACGATATGTTCGTGGCCCGCTGACGCCCGGCACAATATGTTGAGTCTCACCCAGAATCTTAATCTGTCGCAAAACCTTTATGGACCATCAGTAGAGGGTTAGGTAAGTTTAAGGTTTAGATGCATCCATCGGTGTCGGCGGGCGCCTGGCGTAGTCCCCGGGGGTAGTGGCGACCGAAGGATGAGGAGGGCATAGAGGTCGATTGGTACTGGCTACGCGGGGCACCGGTGAACTTTATACTACTGGCATGAGGCCGATTTGCTTCCTATCCGACTTTGGTTTGGCCGA
>Ga0126311_10001766_pt1 | contig 10613 bp, 8 predicted proteins | sample Plot61_FD_92539 | JGI IMG/M metagenome (GOLD analysis project Ga0126311, IMG submission 92539) | Serpentine soil microbial communities from UC McLaughlin Reserve, CA, USA - Plot61 | ecosystem: Environmental > Terrestrial > Soil > Grasslands | place: USA: UC McLaughlin Reserve, Lake County... | reverse complement strand
TGCGCGCGGCCTCCTCGAGCTCCCGCGGGAGCGAGACGAAGAACTGCCGCAGGAGGAAGATGTAGATCGCGGTCGGAACCGAAGGCACGATAACCGCGAGAAGGCTATCGAGCCACCCGAACGTGTCCACGATCAGGTAGTTCGGCGTGATGAGGATGATGTGCGGGACGAAAAGCGTCGAGATGATCACCGCGAACATCAGACGCTTGCCGCGGAAGTGCATCCGGGCGAGCGCGTAGGCCGCCGGCGCGGCCGTGACGAGCACGAGGGCCGAGTGCGCGACCGCAGCCACCAGACTGTTCAGGAACCACCTCAGAACCGGCGTCTGGGACGTCGTGTTGAATATCTCCGCGTAGCCCTGGAGCGAGAAGTCCCGCGGGATCCAGGTCAAGGGCCAGCGGGTAGACTCGGGGTTGGTCTTGAACGAGGTCGAGAGCATCCACAGAAGCGGGAGCACGAACACGAGCGTCAGCAGGATCAGGGCCGCGTACCACAGGATCAGCTTCGCCCGCTGCCTGGCGCTCCTCCGGTTGGTCTTGACATCGGCCGGCGCCGGCGCCTGAGCCATCCTATTCCTCCCTCTGCCGGAAGAACGCGAAGTTGGCGATGCTGATGAGCATCAAGAAGAGGGCCAGGATGTAGCTCATCGCAGCCGCGGCTCCCATGTTGAATTGCCTCAGCCCCGTCTCCGCGATATACATGATCGCCGTCGTCGTCTCTTCGCCGGGGGCGCCCTGCGTGATGAGGTAGGCCTGGCCGAACACGTTGGCAGAGGCCAGGATCGTCACCGTGACTATGAACAGAAGCACGGGTCGCAGGCCGGGCAGGGTTACGTTCAGGAACCTCTGCCAGCGGTTCGCCCCGTCCACGGCAGCGGCGTCGTAGAGCTCCTGATTTATATCCTGCAGCCCGGCAAGGTAGATTACGGTGTTGAACCCGAGCGTCCACCAGACGGTCGGCCCCACCAGGGCGACCCAGCCCCAGGGCAAGGCGGTGGTCCACGGTATGTCGTCGCGCAACCCCAGCTGCCCGAGGTAGAAGTTCACGAGCCCTATGTTGGGGCTGAGCAGGAATCGCCACAGGATGCCAACGACGGCCACGCCCAACACGTAAGGGGCGAAGTACGCAGCCCGGAAGAAGGTCCGCCCGCGGAAGTCCTGGTTGAGCAGGAGCGCAAGCAGCAGTGGGATGATGACGAGCAGCGGCACGGAAAAGAGCGTGAACTTCCCCGTCGCCTCCATGCTATTCCAGAAGGGCCCGCTCGTGGTCGAGTTGGGGGTGAACAGGTCAGCGTAGTTCTGCAAGCCCACCCACGGCTTCCCAGGCAGGAGGTAATCGAAGTTGTGGAGGCTGATCCAGAACCCGTAGACAACAGGTATCAGGACGAAGATCAAGAACAGCACCAGATATGGCGCCATAAAGACGTACGGCGTGATCGGGTTGGCCCCGATAAAGTCCTTGTCTGCACTCTTGCGCGCCGCCTTTTCGGTGGGCGGCGGAGGCGCCGCACCCGCCTGACCGATCTGTCCCGTGGTCATGAGCCCTACGCCTGGTACTTCTGGCGGTTCTCTTCGAGCAGCTGGTTGGCCCGGCTAGCGGCCTCGTCGAGGGCCTGCTTTGGCTCTTTCTTGAGCAGTATGGCCTCGTTTACAGCCTGGTCGAAGCTCCCCAGCTGCACGTCGGCGATGCCAGGCACAGGCGGGACGAAGTGTACGTAAGGCACCTCCTGGGCGAACTGGGACTGCTCCTCGAGGCCCTCGAACTCCTGGCTTTCCCGCACGCTCTTGCGCGCCGGCACCTGTCCGGCCTTAGCCCACTCGATGGACCTCTGGCTGATCCAGTTGATAAACACCCTCGATGCTTGCTGTTTGTTCGGGTCGGGCTGCGGCTGGTTCATGATCACGAAGTTGTGCGAGCCTGACCAGGCCGCCTTCTGCGTGCCTATCTGCGGCAGCGGAGCCGCGCCCCAGTCGAGGTCATCGACCTCCTTGAAGGCGTTTATCTGCCAGATGCCGTTCCAGTGCAGGGCGTTCTGGCCGTTCTGGAAGGCTACGTACTCGGCGTCCTGGTCGACGTTCTTGGGGCTGTACCCGTTCTTGACGAGGTCGACCATCCAACTCAGGGCCTCGACACCCTCATCCGAGTTGAAGGTCGCCTGCGTGACGTCCTCGTTGTAGAGGTCGCCGCCGAACTGCCAGAGCAAAGACTCCCACTGCAGCGTCCCCGTGAACGGGAACGGAGAGACCCATGACCCCTGTATGCCGCTCTTCTTGAACTCCTCGAGCGCAGCCTCGTACTCTTCCCTCGTCTGGGGAGGCTTGTTAGGGTCGAGGCCAGCCTCCTCCATCAGGCCCTTGTTGTAGTAGAGCCCGAGCGGGTGCATGTCCAGAGGTATACCGTAGCGCTGGTTGTTGTAGATCCCGGCGTTCCAGACCAGCGGCGCGAAGTCGCTCTCCTTGAGCCCGAGCGCCTGGGCCACGTCGTCGAGCGGGAGGATCACTCCTCTGGCGGCGTTGGTGCCGAGCTGGTCACTGTGCATGATCCCTACGTCAGGCCCCTCGCCACTGCGAACCGCAGCAGGAACCTTGGGATAGTAATCCTGCCACTCTATCGTGTTCATGCTGACGTTTATGTTCGCGTGCTGGGCGCTGAACTCCTCCACAAGCTGCCGCATGTAAGGTCCGTCGCCCCCGGTGAACCCGTTCCAGAACGCCAGTTCCACCTTCGGACCGTCGTACTCCTTGCCGCCACCGCCACCACCCTGCATAGCAGGGTTGTTCTGCGGCCCTCCACCACAACCAGCGAGCGCAAACCCGGCCCCAGCCCCGAGTATCAGAAACTCCCGCCGCGTCAACCCGCGAGTGGGCGGCCGCATCTCAACCATTTCCATCTCCGTTCTCTCGTTTCCCAAGGACTCTGTTCCCCGAAAGCCATCATCCCAAGCCTAACAAACGAAACCAACATAAGTCAACTACAACGCACATGTATCATGTTGTTTTTTACTCGATTTGATCGGACGGGGTCTCCTGTGCGGTTATCTCTCTGATACGGGCTGGGTCTGCCTTTGGCTCGCGGTCGCGGGTAAGAAGGCCGTTGACCTCCTGTTCCACGTCCGTCAGCTGGGTATAGCAGAAGCCCTTGACGCACGCGCTCTGCAGCAGGGCGGTTATGAGGGACTCGTAGTGCTCCGTGAACTCTTTGGCGTCGGCTACGGTTGTGTATCCCCACCCCCGCTCATCGGCGCTGAAGGCTATGCCGCCGAACTCGGAGATCAGGATCGGCTCCCCCCTGTACCCGTGAGGTGGGGTGTAGATGGGTCTCTTCGCCGGTTGCGCCGAGACGCTCGACCGGGGCGTCGCGTAACGGGAGGAGAGGTCGTCCGCGTCTCCGTAGTCGTGGATGGTGCAGAGGTCGGTGAGCGCGTGCTCCCACCCGTCGTTCGAGACGACGAGCCGAGAGTGGTCGAGTGAGCGGGTTAGGTGATACATAGCGAGGAGGTGGGCTCTCTGGCGCGGGTCCGAGGCGAGCTCGGGAACGCCCCAGCTCTCGTTCATGGGCACCCACGCGACTATGCAGGGATGGTTGTAGTCGCGGCGCACTGCCTCCTGCCACTCCGTGGAGATGCGGGAGACGTAGTCAGGGGAGTACTGGTAGGCGTTCGCCATCTCGCCCCAGACGAGGAGGCCAAGGGTATCCGCCCAGTAGAGCCAGCGCGGGTCCTCTACTTTCTGGTGTTTGCGGGCTCCGTTGAAGCCCAGCTCTTTAGCGAGCTCGATGTCTCTACGCAGATCCTCGTCGGTAGGGGCCGTGAGGAGACCGCCTGGGAAGTAGCCCTGGTCCAGGACCATCCGCTGGTAGTAGGGGCGGTTGTTCAGGAGGACCTCACCGTCCCTGGCTTCGATCTTGCGCATCCCGAAATAGCTCTCGACGGCGTCGAGGGCGGCTCCGGCGGCGTCGAGAAGCTCGAGCCTCAGGTCGTAGAGGTTAGGGTGCTCTGGCGACCAGAGAGCAGGCACAGGCCACTCGCTCAGGTGCGGCGTGTCCGGCGCCGCGCCGCGCGACAGGAGCGGCAGGGTCCTCTCGATCTGGGGTCCCTGTACCGCCAGGCGGTCGTCCAGCACTCTGTCTCCCTCGAGCGTGACGAGGAGGCGCAGAGAGAGGCCAGGCTCGAACCCTTCGACCGTGACCTCGACCAGGAGGCTGGCCGCGTCCACGTCGGGGGTCAGGCGTAGGGAGCTGATACGTCTCGCGCTCACGGGCTCGAGCCACACGGTCTGCCAGATCCCCGTGGTGCGCGTGTAGAAGATACCCTCCGACTCCTCCTTCCAGTACTGCTTGCCCCTCGGGATGGTCGCGTCGCGCGAGGGGTCCTCCGCACGCACGACCAGAACATTCTCTCCCTCTCGCAACGCGTGCGTAACGTCGGCGGAGAACGGCGTGTGGCCGCCCTCGTGCGAGGCTACCTGTGCGCCGTTGACCCAGACTACGGCGCGGTAATCCACGGCACCGAAATGCAGCAGCCAGCGTGCGCCCTCAGCCTCCTTGGGTGGCAGGGTGAAGGTCCTTGCGTACCAGACCACATCGTGGAACGAGGTGTCACCTATACCCGAGAGCCTGGACTGGTAGCAGAAAGGCACGGTGATACGCCGGTCGAAGCGGGAGTCACCCGAGCGCAGGTCTTCGGCAGAGACGCGGTGCCAGCCATCGGCGCGGCCGGCGTCCTCGTCGTCGAAGACGAAGGCCCACTCGCCGTTGAGGTTGGCCCACTCGGAGCGCCGGAACTGGGGGCGGGGGTATTCGGGGCGAGGTGGCTCTGCCTTCAACTAAGATCCCCTCCGCTGGTGTAACAAACGGGCGATGTCCTCGGCGAACCTGACCTCGGAGTCGTCCCGAGGTTCGTAGCCGATCACCTTCCTGGCGTTGGTGATGCTCCAGAACTTGCGGGCGTTGTTCGAGACCCCGTAGAAGATGTGGAACGGCACGCCGTGCTCGTCCTCCACGTCGGGCGCCTCTATGGACTTGCAGAAGAGCTGCTGCAGGTCGCGCTCGCTTATGTAGCCCGCGAGCTCGCGGACGTAGCGTTCGGGGGGCTCGTCGGCAAAGTCTTCTGCGTCTATCTCGCGCGGGACGACGATTCGGAGCTGTATCATCTCCAGCTTCCGGCCAAGGCTACCGCAGGCGTACAGGAAGCCCAGAGACTCGTAGGCGGCCTTCGCCCAGCCGTAGAAATTGTCAGGGCGCGGGTAGTCCTCGGGGCTCACGCGGTCTTTCAACCCGGCGAAGTAAGGACGTTCGTACCACTTCGCCGCCTGGTTCGTGCTGGCCGCGACCACGCGGCGCACGCCGCAGTCGAGCGCGAGCTGGTAGACGCGCTGCATCATGTCCACGTTGCGCCGCTCGCCATCGTACCTGGACTGGGGATCCTTGCCCGTCGGCTTGTGGTGGCCGGTGTGCACCACGACGTCGACCCCCGAGAAGTGAGGCTGCAGAGCGTCCCGGTCCTCACCAAGCAGGTCGGCAACCTCGACACCTTCGATCCGGCTCCCGGAGCGATCCTCTTCCCTGACGTCGAGTAACTTGAGGTCGTATCGCTCCCTGAACGCCGGCAACAGCTGGCCGGCGATGTACCCCGTGGCGCCCGTAAGCAGGACGCGCAATTTCGCTCCCTCAGCCATTTCTTGCCCGCGAGCCTGCGGTACGGGATCCAGCTACCACTGGTGGTGGACCTCCTGGCGAATGTACTCGTCGTAAACATACTCGATAGTGTCCATCGTCTCAGGTGAGAGCGGCGGCATCTCGCCCGCGGCCACGTTGTCCTCGACCTGATCCGGGCGCTTCGCGCCGGGGATGGCGCAGGAGACCGCCGGGTGCATCAGGATCCAGCGCAGGGCAAGCTGCGCCAGAGTATGGCCCTTGGGGATAAGGTCTTTCAGATACTCGGTAGCATAGAGGCCGGCCTCGAAGGGTACGCCGGAGAAGGTCTCGCCCCGATCGAAGGCCCGGCCCTCGCGGTTGAAGTTGCGGTGGTCGTCGGGGGCGAACTCGCGGTCGGCGGTCATCTTGCCGGAGAGGAGACCGCTGGCGAGCGGGACGCGGGCGATGATGCCAACGTTCCTCTCCTCGGCGAGCGGGAAGATCTCTTCGGCTGGCTTCTGGCGGAAGATGTTGAAGATGATCTGGACAGTCTTCACGCCAGAGTAGTCAAGGGCCATCCTCGCCTCCTCGACCTTCTCGACGCTTACGCCGTAGTTCTTTAGTTTGCCCTCCTCTTGCAGGCGATCCAACGCCTCGAAGGTCTCGTCCTGCCGGTAGGCATCGGTCGGCGGGCAGTGGAGCTGGAGGAGGTCGATGGCCTCGACCCCGAGGTTCCGCAGGCTGCGCTCCACGAAGCGGGAGATGTTTTCGTAGTTATAGCCGTCGGCGGCGTGGGGGTCCAGGCGCCGCCCTGCCTTGGTGGCGACGAAGATCTCTTCTCCGGGACGCTCCGCGAGGAGCCTGCCGATGAGCTTCTCGCTGCGGCCGTCGCCGTAGACGTCAGCGGTGTCTAGGAAGTTGACGCCGAGGTCTATGGCCCTGTTCAGCGCGGCGCAGGAGTCCTCGTCGCTCACCTCTCCCCACTCGCTACCGAAGGCCCAGGTCCCGAGGCTCACCTCCGAGACCCGCATGCCCGTCTCTCCCAGGTCCCTGTACTCCAAGTTCCCTCCTGTCTCCTCAGGCGTCGGGGCTCTCTTCGGGCAGCCCGTTTCGCTCTATTACCTCTGCGTACCAGCGGGCGCTCATCTTGGGGATGCGCTTCTGGGTGCCGTAGTCCACGAACACAAGCCCGAAGCGCTTGGAGTACCCCTCGGCCCACTCGAAGTTGTCAAGCAGGGACCACACCATGTAGGCGCGGAGATCCACACCCCGCTGCATGGCAACGTGCGCCGCGCGGAAGTGGGCCTCGAGGTAGGATACCCGTTCCTCGTCGTTTACCTGCCCTTCCGGGTCTACGTAGTCGTAGACGGCGCGTCCGTTCTCGGTTACGTAGATCGGTATGGAGGCGTACTCTTCTCTTATCCTCACGAGTATCTGCGTGAGCCCCTCCGGTTCTACGGGCCACCCCATCGCGGTCTTCTCCGCGTCGTGCGGGACGATGCCGCGCGCGTCGAGGTCCGAGAATATCTCCGACGGTCCGGCGACCTCGCCCCGTGCCTCCCTGATGTGGTGGCGGAAGTAATAGTTGACGCCAAGGAAGTCCACGGAACCCGAGATGGTCTCGAGGTCGCCGTCGCGGACCGGAGGGAGGTCAACGCCCCGCTCGCCGTAGAACGAGAGCAGGTCCTCAGGGTACTCGCCGCGGAAGATGGGGTCGAGGTACAGGCGGTTGGCCTGACCGTCGACCCGTCGTGCCGCCTCGGCATCCGCCTCGCGATCCCGCGCCGGACGCGCCGGATGGAGGTTGAGCGTGATCCCGAGCTGGTTGTCGGTGGCGCCCGCCGAGCGCATGAGATCCAGCGCGAGCCCGTGACCGAGCAGGAGGTGGTGGGTGACAGATAGCGCCTTCGTCGGGTCGGCGTGACCGGGGGCGTGGAGCCCGTAGCCGTGTCCCATCCACGAGGCTACCCACGGCTCGTTGAGCGTGATCCAGGACGAGACGGAGTCGGCGAGCGCCTCGTAGACTATCCCCGCGTACTCGGCGAAGCGCTCGCTGGTCTCCCGCGCCGTCCAGCCTCCCTTCTCCTCGAGTGCCTGCGGCAGGTCCCAGTGGTAGAGGGTGAGCATCGGCTCTATGGAGCGGTTGCGCAGCCCATCCACGAGACGCCGGTAGAAGTCCAGGCCCTTCTGGTTGGCCGGACCGCTCCCCTCGGGTTGTATCCTGGGCCAGGCGACGGAGAAGCGGTAGGAGTTGAGGCCTAGCTGCGCCATAAGGTCGAGGTCCTCCTCCAGCCTGTGGTAATGATCGCAGGCGATGTCGCCCGTGTCCCCACGATAGACCTTGCCCCGGGTGTGGGAGAAGGTGTCCCAGATCGAGGGCCCCCTGCCGTCCTCCCCCACTGCGCCCTCGATCTGGTACGACGCCGTCGCCGTTCCCCACAAGAACCCATCGGGGAATCGCGCCATCTTCTCCTCCTTTGTGCGTGATCCTCATCCCGGACCGACCCTTCACGGACCCATGGCGAATTATTCCTCATCCGCTCGCCCCGCCAGCGCCAGTAGAGCAGCCTATCAAACGCGAGTCAACTCAAACGAACGCATATTCTGTTGATTTGCCTTATCTTCTCCGGTATAAAGCGGTGAGTTGGGAGGTTTTGACCGTGTTGCGGGAGCGGCGGCAGCAGACGATCCTCGATGAGCTAGAGCGGGCTGGCAGCGTCTCGGTTGCGGCGCTCAGCCGGAGGCTCGGGGTCTCTGACATGACGGTGAGGCGCGATCTCGACGACCTCTCGGCGCGGAGCCTTTTGAGGAAGGTACACGGCGGGGCGGTACCGGTACCCAAGACGGCTGCGGAGCCGCACTTCGTCCAGAAGCAGAGGCTCAACAGGGCTGAGAAGCGGGCCATAGCGCGCGCCGCCATGCTGTATGTGAACGAGGGCGACACCGTAGCCTTCTCGGCGGGGACGACTACCTGGCAGATAGCCGCGGCGTTGAAGCGGGACCGGGGCTCCATGACCTTCATCACGAACTCTACCAACATCGCGCTTGTGCTCCAGGAGAACGGGTGGGAGCAGATCGTGCTCTCCGGCGGGATGTTCAGGACGCCTTCTGACGCGCTGGTAGGCCCCTTCGCTGACCGCACGATAAGGACGCTCAACGCAGACGTGTTGTTTCTGGGAGTGCACGGCATCCATCCAGAGGCGGGTTTGACGACGCCGAACGTGGCCGAGGCCGAGACAGACGGATATCTCATCGAGGCCGCCCAGAGGGTAGTTGTGGTCGCGGATCACTCCAAGCTAGGCGTCGTGGCGCTGGCCAAGATAGCACCGCTCTCGAAAGTGGACGTCTTCGTTACCGACGAGGGGGCTGACGCCGAGACGTTACGCGAGATAGAGTTCGCGGGCGTCCGAGTTATAGTCGCCGGGCCGGAGGCGCTCTAGCCTCTCTCTAGGACCTCTCTCTAGACCCTGTCTCTGTTCTGCCTTGCGGCCCGGCGGCGGGGAGAGGCGAGGCTCAGGCCCAGGATGACGCATCCCGAAACAACCATCACCAATCCCCACCACAGGTTCACGTTAAACCCGAGGTCGCCTTCGGTCGGCTGCTGTGGGAGGAGTATCCCGGCCAAGACAACCGTGACACCGTAGATCAGGAGGAGGGCCGAGATATAGAAGCCTATCGCTATAGAGTGGTTTGTGCCGGAGTGCTCCTGCACCCTCTCTTCTTCCCCGTATTCGTGGCGTTGTTCTGTCATGCTCTCCTCCTACCAGAAGTAGATGTTCAGAGCAACGGTAATAGCGAGCACTATGACCGCGAGGACCCACGGTTTCTTGTACCAGACCTCCTCCACGCCCTCCTTCTTCTCGGTCAGGCCCCACACGAGGCCGTGCAGCTCGGAGTCCGGCTTGGGTCGGGTGACCAGAGAGACCGCGATCGTTACCACGAGGGTCACGACCCAGGCCCAAAGTGCTCGTGCCATGGACGCCCCCAGGCCGGAGTCTAGCGAGATTAGGTACATGGTAAGGCCGGTACCCGTTCCAGCAACGAGTCCGGTGAACCCGCCCCAGCCCGTCGTGCGCCTCCAGAACATGCCAAGGAGGAACGTCCCGAACAGCGGGGCCAGGAACATGCCGTGCAGCACCTGGACGTAGTCCATGATGGTGGTGAATCCGAGGGCCAGGTAGGCCGTTGCGATGCTCAGTAGCACGCCGACAACAGTAGCGATGCGACCCACATTGAGATAATGGCGGTCGGTGGCATCCCGGTTGATGTACGGTTTGTAGATGTCGTAGGTCCAGACGGTATTGAAGGCCGTCACGTTGCCAGCCATCCCGCTCATAAAGGCCGCGAGCAGCGCTGTCAGGCCAAACCCGAGCATCCCGGTGGGGAAATAGTGGGCCATCGCGAAGGGGACGGCATTGTTGGGGTCATTCGCGGTGACTTTCGGGAGGATGGACAAGGCGATCAGCCCGGGGAAGATAGCGAGTACCCCGTACATGAGCTTCGGGAACGCCGCGATGAGAGGGGTCCTCTGGGATGCTGCCAGATCCTCGGCTGCCAGCGCCCTCTGCACCACGAGGAAGTCCGTGCACCAGTAGCCGAAGCTCTGCACCAGACCGAGCCCGAACACGATGTAGAACCACTGCACGGCGAAAGGGTTGTCCGTCGAGCCTGTGTTCGCCCAGACGTGGAAGAACTGCGGATCGTCTATGGACTCCTTCAAGCCGGAGAAGCCCCCAACGTCTATAAGGCCGAAGACCACGAGCGGCACCAAACCCAATGTAATCAAGAAGAACTGCAAGACCTCGTTGTAGATGGATGAGGAGAGGCCGCCCAAGGTCACGTACGCGAGCACTATTGCCGCCGAGAGAAGGATGCTCGCCGTGAGCGACCAGCCGAGGATCAGCTGGAAGACGAGCGCCATCGCGAACATGTTTATGCCTGAGAGCAGGATCATGAAGATGGCGAACAGGATGGAGTTG
>Ga0126311_10001765_pt1 | contig 10613 bp, 10 predicted proteins | sample Plot61_FD_92539 | JGI IMG/M metagenome (GOLD analysis project Ga0126311, IMG submission 92539) | Serpentine soil microbial communities from UC McLaughlin Reserve, CA, USA - Plot61 | ecosystem: Environmental > Terrestrial > Soil > Grasslands | place: USA: UC McLaughlin Reserve, Lake County... | reverse complement strand
CGTGGTGTGGGGGACGGCGGCGATGCGCACCCAGGGCGACGACGTGGCGGAGATCCTGGCTCTCATGGGCGTGCGTCCGGTATGGAACGAGGAGTCGCTGCGGGTGACGGGTCTCGAGGTCATCCCCCTGGAGAAGCTCGGGCGGCCCAGGATGGACGTTACGGTGCGCATCAGCGGCTTCTTCAGGGACGCTTTTCCGAACTTGATCTCCCTGATGGACGACGCCGTCTGCGCCGTCGCCGCCCTCGACGAGCCTCACGACATGAACTTCGTCAGGAAGCACGCTGATGAAGAGAGGAACGTTGGCGCAGACGAGCGCCGCTCCACGACGCGCATCTTCGGTTCGAAGCCCGGCGCTTACGGAGCGGGCCTCCTGCCCCTCATAGACGCCCGCAACTGGCGCGATGACGAGGACCTAGCCGAGGTCTACGCCGTCTGGGGCGGCTACGCCTACGGCAGGGGACTCGATGGCGTCGAGGCACGGGAAGCGATGGAGGCGAACCTGAAGCGCACGGAGGTCGCGGTAAAGAACGTGGACAACCGCGAGCACGACCTCTTCGACTCCGACGACTACTTCCAGTACCACGGGGGCATGATCGCCGCCGTCCGCGCCCTCACAGGCCGCAGCCCGAAAGGGTTTATCGGGGACTCGGCCGACCCCTCCCGCCCCAAGACGAGGAGCCTCTCCGAAGAAGCCCGCCGCGTCTTCCGCTCGCGGGTGGCGAACCCCAAGTGGATCGAGGCTATGCAGCGCCACGGCTACAAGGGGGCCTTCGAGCTCTCCGCCACCGTTGACTACCTTTTCGGCTACGACGCCACCACTGGCGTCGTCGAGGACTGGATGTACCGCGACGTGACCCACAAGTACGTCCTGGACGAGAAGGTGCGGGACTTCATGCAGGACTCCAACCCCTGGGCCCTGCGCGCGGTCTCCGAGCGGCTCCTTGAGGCCGCCGAGCGCGGCCTGTGGTCGGAGCCGGACCCCGAGGACCTCGACGCCCTCAAGGCGGCTTACTTGGAGAACGAGGGACTAATCGAGGAGGGCCACGCGTGAACATACCTTACCCCTTCTCCGCCATCGTCGGCCAGGAGGACCTTAAGCTCGCCCTTCTCCTGAACGCCGTCTCCCCCGAGGTCGGCGGTGTGCTGGTGCGCGGCGAGAAGGGGACCGCGAAGTCGACCGCCGTGCGGGCGCTCGCGCGCCTTTTGCCGCCAATAAGGATAGTTTCCGGCTGCCCGTACTCCTGCGACCCCGAGGACCCGAACCCCCAGTGTCCCGTGGGGCCGCATCCTGAGGAAGCGCCGTGGGAGTGGCGACCGGCGCGGCTCGCTGAGCTGCCGGTGGGGGCGAGCACGGACAGGCTCACAGGCACGCTGGACATCGAGAGGGCGCTCACGGAGGGTGAGAAGGCGTTCGAGCCGGGGATCCTGGCTTCCGCGCACCGGGGCATCCTCTACGTGGACGAGGTGAATCTGCTCTCCGACCACCTCGTGGACCTCCTGCTCGACGTGGCGGCGATGGGCGTGAACTACGTGGAGCGCGAGGGCGTGAGCGTCCGTCACCCTTCGCGCTTTATCCTGGTCGGGACGATGAACCCGGAGGAGGGGGAGCTCAGGCCCCAGCTCCTGGACCGGTTCGGCGTAACCGTCGAGGTCTCAGGCAACCCTGACACGAACGAGAGGGTCGAGATAGTCCGCCGCCACCTCCGCTACGAGGCCAGCCCCGAGGACTTCGCGACGGAATGGGCCGCCGCGGACAGGGAACTGTCCCGCGGTATCGAGGAGGCCCGCGAAGGGGTCTTATCCGTCCACCTCCCCGAGGAGACGCTCCACAAGATAGCCGCCGTGTGCACCCACCTCGGGGTGGACGGCATGCGCGGCGACCTCGTCACCGCGAAAGCCGCCAGGGCTCTGGCCGCGTGGGAGTCGCGCGACGTCGTCGCCACCGAAGACGTGCGCCGCGCTGCGCTGCTCGCCCTCGCGCACCGCCGCCGGCGCAACCCGTTCGAGGAGACCGGCATAGACCCCGAGGAGCTGGAGAGCCTCTTCCCCGAAGACCCCGACCCGGACCCATCGGGAGGCGGAGGTACGGAGGCCCGAGAGTCCGCGTCTGAGGTGAGATCTGGCTCCGGGGAGCGTACGTTCTCCGCCACGGAGGGGTTCGAGCCGGCGCGCCTGGAGGTGCCGGAGAAGGGCCGCGGCGGACCGCTCGGGCGCCGGAGCCGCGTCGTGGGGGATCATGGCCACCCCGTCGGCGACCGCGAGGCCGGCGAAAGCCCTGAGGACATCGCGCTCGCCGCGACCGTGAGGGCGGCGGCCCCACACCAGCGAGCACGCGGGCGAGATAAGTCCGGCCTTATCCTGCGCCGCGAGGACCTGCGGAGAAACGTGCGCGAGGGACGCGAGGGGAACCTCGTCCTCTTCGTGGTGGACGCGAGTGGCTCGATGGCCGCTCGCAGTCGGATGGCCACCGTGAAGGGAGCCGTGCTCTCGCTGCTCACCGACGCCTACCAGCGGCGCGACAAGGTGGGCCTCGTCTCGTTCAGGGGCGAGGGAGCGCGGGTGCTCCTGCCACCCACCTCCGGCGTGGAACTCGCGGCTTCCCGGCTCGCAGATCTCCCGACCGGTGGCCGCACACCTTTAGCGGCGGGGCTGGAGAAGGCGGCGGAGGTCTTGATGCGCGAACGAACACGGGAGAAAGAGCGGCGTCCCCTGCTCGTGATCCTCACCGACGGGCGGGCTACGGCTGGGCCGGACCCGCGCGGCGCGGCGGCGGGGCTGCGGCGGCTCGGGGCCGCGTCGGTCGTGGTGGACACGGAGCAAGGCTACGTGAGGCTCGGGATGGCAGGGACGCTTGCCGAGGCGCTCGAGGCGCGGTGCCTGCGCCTCGAGGAGCTGCGGGCGGACACGCTGGTCGAGCTGGTGGAGAGGAGGCGGGTAGCGTGAGCGAGGTTACGGAGTCCCGGGAGCCGCGCGAGAGGCGGTTGCGGCGCAGGTCGAACAGGGAGCGCCCGCTCCTCGTCGTGAACACCGGCCATGGCAAGGGAAAGAGCACGGCGTCGTTCGGAGTCATGCTCCGGGGATGGGCCCGCGGCTACCGCGTCGGCGTCTACCAGTTCGTCAAGAGCGGCAAGTGGAACGTCGGGGAGCAAAAGGCCGCCGAAGCTCTCGGAAACATAGACTGGTTCAAGATGGGTGACGGCTGGACTTGGACTTCCAAAGACCTTGTCGAGAGCGCGGACAAGGCGCGCGAGGGCTGGGAGGAGGTCAAGCGGCGGCTCGCCGACGAGACCTACGACATGCTCCTCCTCGACGAGTTCACCTACCCGATGAAGTTCGGCTGGGTGGACACAGCGGAGGTAGTCGAGGTTCTCAATAACCGACCGGGTTTCCAGCACGTCATCATCACGGGCCGCGACGCGCCGCAGGAACTCGTCGAGATAGCCGACCTCGTTAGCGAGGTCAGGAAGATCAAGCACCCCTTCGACGAGGGCTACCGCGGGCAGAAGGGGATCGAGTGGTAGATACACCTCGCATCGTCGTCGCAGGAACCCACTCGGGCGCAGGTAAGACCACCGTCGCCTCCGGCCTTATGGCCGCGCTCGCCAGGGAGCCGTGGGGCCTCCGCGTCGCCCCCTTCAAGGTCGGCCCGGACTTCATAGACCCCTCCTACCACGCCCTAGCCACCGGCCGGCCGGGCCGCAACCTCGACGCCTTCCTCTCAGGCCCCGAGTTCATAGCCCCACTCTTCGCCCACGGCTCGCGAGGCGCAGACGTCGCGGTGGTGGAGGGTGTGATGGGCCTCTTCGACGGCAAGAGCGGCGCCGGGGAGTACGCCTCTACCGCCCACGTCGCGAAGCTGCTCGAGGCGCCGGTCGTGCTGGTAGTGGACGCTTCGGCCATGGCCCGGACTGCTGCGGCCGTGGTGCACGGGTACGCGACCTTCGACCCGGAGGTACGGGTTGCCGGTGTGATCCTGAACCGCGTCGGATCGCCGACCCACGAAAGAATGCTCCGCGAGGCTATAGCCCCCCTGAACATCCCCGTCCTCGGTGTCCTGCGCCGCGACGCCAGCATCGGAACTCCCGATCGCCACCTCGGCCTCGTGCCCGCCTCCGAGCGCCACGATGACGCCCGCGCAGCCCTCGACGCCGCAACAGCGACGATCTCCCGCTCCTGCGACGTCGACGCCATACTGCGGCTCGCCCGTTCCGCCGGACGCCTGGACGCGGAGCCCTGGAGCCCCGAGGCCACCGAGCCAGGATCACCAACGCGCGTCGCGGTCGCGGCCGGACCTTCCTTCAGCTTCATCTACGAGGAGAACCTGGAGCTGTTGCGTGGAGCGGGGGCGGAGGTCGCCTTCTTTGACCCCACATCCGACGAGGATCTCCCGGAGGGCACCGACGCCATCTATCTTGGCGGCGGTTTCCCGGAGACCTATGCCGGGGCTCTCGCGGCGAACAAGCCCATGAAACAACAAGTGCGCCGGTTCGCGGTGGAGGGAAAGCCCATCGTCGCCGAGTGCGGCGGCCTCTTGTATCTGGTTGATGAGCTGGACGGACACCGGATGTGCGGCGTCCTCGACGCGATAGCCGGGATGACGGATCGCCTCACCCTGGGCTACAGGGAGGCGCGCTCCCCTCACGACTCGCCGCTCGCGGCAGCAGGGACCCGTGTGTGCGGCCACGAGTTCCACTACTCGGCCGTCGAGCCGGGGGCGGGGGAGAGGCCGGCATGGGAACTCGAAGGCCGCGGACCGGAGGGTTTCGTCTCGGGCGGAGTGCACGCGAGCTACCTGCACCTGCACTGGGCGGCGACGCCGGAGATCCCGCGGAGGCTCGTGCGGGCCGCCCTCGAGAGCGCTGCGGTGAGGGCGTGAGCGGGCGTCTGATCGGGGTCGGCGTAGGCCCCGGAGACCCGGAGCTCCTGACCCTCAAGGGCCTGCGCGCCCTGCGCGAAGCAGACCACGTCTTCGTTCCCGTCGGCGACACCGGCGAGACCGGCCGCGCCGAGAGAGTCGTGCAGGCCCACCTGGATAACGAGCGAACGCGCCGCCTGCTCTTCGCCCTCTCCGACGACACCTCCGCTCGTGCCGAGAACTGGGAACGGGCCGCGAGAGAGGTCTCCGAACCCCTCCGGCGCGGCGAGACCTGCGCCTTCGCTACCATCGGGGATCCGAATGTGTACTCCACTTTCATATACCTTGCCCGCGCTGTGAAGCAGTATGTACCTGAAGTAGATGCCGAGACTGTGCCGGGGATCACGGCGATGCAGGACCTGGCCGCGAGGAGCGGCACGGTGCTGCTCGAAGGTGACGAGCGGCTGGCGCTTCTGCCCTTTACCGCGGGTGAAAACGCTTTACGTAGCGCGTTATCCGGCTTCGAGACAGTAGTGTGCTACAAGGGTGGGAGCCGGCTGCAGGAGGTGCTGGAGGTTGCCGCCGAGACGGGACGGTTTGAAGATGCAATCTACGGTTCACGGTTAGGTATGGAAGGTGAAGAGGTGATGCCTGCGAGTGAGGTCGTAGGGCGGGAGGGGCCTTATCTGTCGACTTTGATCTTTACGCTGAGGAGGCGCGAGTTTGGGTAAGGTGTGGTTCATCGGGGCGGGGCCTGGGGCACCGGACCTTCTGACCGTACGCGGGGCGCGGCTCATAGGTGAGGCTGAAGTCGTGATCTGGGCCCGGAGCCTGGTGAACGAGGGCGTGCTGGAGCACGCGAGTCCTGGCGCGGAGGTCGTCGAATCCACCACGATCCCTCTTGAAGGCGTGCGCCAGCTCTATGAGAGGGCTGTAGCGGAGGATCTGAGGGTGGCCAGGATTCACTCCGGCGACCCGAGCATCTACGGCGCGGTGATGGAGCAGGTGGAGCTCTGTGAAGAGATCGGGCTCGAGTGGGAGATCGTACCCGGCGTCTCCTCGCTCGGGGCGGCCGCGGCGGCCATCGGACGGGAGCTGACGGTGCCCGAGGTCTCACAGTCGGTGATCCTGACGCGCAGAGCCAGCCGCATCCCGATGCCGGAGGGCGAGGAGATACGGAGCTTCGCCGCCCACGGGACGATGATGGCGATCTTCCTCTCCGCCGCCCGGCCGCGTGCTTTGCAGGAGGAACTCATAGATGGCGGCTACGCCCCGGATACGCCATGCGCGGTCGTCTACAAGGCGAGCTGGCCGGACGAGCTGGTCATCGAGTGCCCGCTGGGGGAGCTGGCCGACCGCATCAGGGAGGCTGGGTTCACGCGGCAGGCCCTGATCCTGGTCGGCCCGGGTCTCGCGGCAGGTGGAACCCGTTCCCACCTATACAGCCCGCAGTTCTCCCATATGTTCCGCCGGGCCGAGGAGAGGGAAGATGCCTCCTGACCGGAAGCTGCGCGAGCCTGCCATGCCCCCAAGCGTGGCGCGGATCAGGGACGAGAAGCTCAGGACCGGCTGGACCACCGGGACCTGCGCCGCCGCCGCAGCCAAGGCCGCCTCGAAGGCTCTCATCACCGGGGAGCCGCAGAGTAGGGTGGAGGTAAGGCTTCCCAGGAAGGGTGAGGACCGGCGCGTCGCCTTCGAGGTCGAGCGGTGTGAGGTGGAGGAGGGCGGAGCCTGGGCAGAGGCTGTCGTCGTCAAGGACGCCGGCGACGACCCTGATGTGACGCATGGGGCGCATCTTACGGTTTGCGTCTCGTGGAAGGAGGAGCCGGGGATCACGCTAGATCGGGGAGAGGGGGTGGGCGTGGTCACGAAGCCGGGGTTGGGGCTGCCTGTCGGTGGTCCTGCGATAAACGACGTCCCGCGCCGTATGATCTCCTACTCCGTCGAGGAGGTCCTGCATCCAAACGAGCGCGGCGTGCGCGTGGTGGTGAGCGTGCCAGGCGGCGAGGAGATGGCCGAAAAGACCACGAACGCCCGGCTTGGTATCGTCGGCGGCATCTCCATCCTCGGGACGACCGGCATCGTGCGTCCCTTCTCGACCGCCGCGTGGGCCGCGAGCGTGGTGCAGGCGGTTGACGTCATGGGCGCGCAGGGCCTTGACACTTTCGTCCTCTCGACCGGCGGACTCACCGAGAGGGCCGCGATGCGCCTCCTGCCCGACCTCGAGGAGGTCTGCTTCATCGAGGTCGGGGACTTCACCGGGCAGGCCATAAAAGGAGCGGTCAAGACCGGGCTCAGGCGCGGCTTCTTCGTCGGGATGGCGGGGAAGCTGACGAAGCTGGCCGCGGGCGTCATGATGACCCACTGGACCCGCTCGAAGGTGGACAACGAGCTCCTCGCGGAGATCACAGAGGAGGCCAGTGGCCACGCACAACTCGTCGAGGAGGTGAAAGGGGCCAACACCGCCCGCCACGCCTACGAGCTGTGGCGTGCGGCGAGCCTGGAGCAGGCACCGCACCTCCTCTGCGGGCGGGTAGCGGAGAACCTCCGCGAGTACGCCGGTGGCGACCTCGAGATGCACGCCATCATGGTGGACTTCGACACCCTGGAGCCGGTCGGCGCGAGCCCCGGCGCTCTGGAGCTGACGGCCTGGAGCAAGCGATGAGCCGCATAACCGTCATAGGTCTCGACGGCGGTCCGCTGAGCGCGGAGGCGGAGACCCTGCTTCGGGAGGCCGTGCTCGTGTTCGGGGGGAAGCGGCATCTGGCGGCTCTCGCCGTCGAGCCGGGGCGGTCGGCTGTTCTAGAGGGTGACCTCTCGGGGGCGCTCGCGAGCGTCGAGCGGGCCACGGGACCGGTCGTGGTGCTCGCCTCCGGGGACCCCGGCTTCTTCGGCATCGTGCGCCTGCTCGGGGAGCGGTTCGGCGCAGGGAGCCTGCGCGTCCTCCCCGGCATATCCTCGGTTGCGCTCGCCTTCGCACGCGCCGGCCTCTCGTGGGACGATGCCGTCACGGTCAGCGCCCACGGCCGCGACCCGCGCTGCGCGGTCAACGTCTGCAGGGCGCGCCCGAAGGTCGCGGTTCTCACCTCCCCGGAGTTCGGCCCAGCCGGGCTCGCGCGTGAGCTGGAGGGGTGGGGGCGGGCCTTCTTCGTCGCCGAGAGGCTCGGTGAGGCGGACGAGCGGACCTTCCGCGGCGACGCCGCCGCGGTCGTGGGGGAGGAGTGGAGGGACCCCAGCGTGGTCCTGGTTCTCGACGAGGCGCGGGTCGCTAGTATTAAGCGATGGGTCTCCTCCGGCCTGGAAGGCCCCGGGCGGTGGGCGTTGCCCGAGGACAGCTTCGAGTACCGGTCGGGCATGATCACCAGATCCGAGACTCGCGCCATCGCTCTCGCGCGCCTCGGTCCCGGTCCTGGCGACCTGATCTGGGACGTCGGCGCAGGCAGCGGCTCCGTCTCCATCGAATCCGCTCGCCTCGGCGCAGCTGCGATAGCCGTCGAGCGCGACCCCGAGAGCTGTGCCCGCGTCCGCAACAACGCCGCCCGCCACGGCGTCTGCGTCCGGCTCGTCGAAGGCGAAGCACCCGATGCGCTCCGGGACCTGCCGGACCCCGACACTGTGTTCGTCGGGGGATCTGGGGGTGGCTTCGAGGAGATCGTCAAGCTCTGCGCCGTCCGGGCGCGGCGTGCGGTGGTCATCACCCTCGTCACCCTGGAGCGGATCATCCCGGCGGGCAAGATACTAGAGGATTGCGGCCTTGAGGTCGAGACTACCTTTATGCAGGCTTCTCGCGTAAAGGGCATCGGAGAATTGCACCGCTTCGATGCTATGACTCCCGTCTTCATCGTCTCGGGGAGGAAGCCGTGATCGGGCTCGTCGCTGCGACCGCGAACGGCCGCAGGAACGCCGCGCACGTCAAACAATTATGGCCCGACGTCCGCCTTTACGAAGGGAAGCCGAAAGAGGCGCTACGCCGGGCGTGGCAGGAGTGCGACGCCATTGTCCTCTTCCTCGCCGTCGGGGCCGCTGTGCGCCTCGTTGCGCCGCTGCTCGAGGACAAGCGCCGCGACCCCGGCGTGGTGTGCGTGGACGACGCCGGGAGGTTCGCCGTCGCGCTCGCCGGAGGACACGGGGGCGGCGCGAACGCGCTGGCCGGGCGCGTGGCGGACTCTCTGGGTGCCACGCCGGTCGTCACCACGGCGAGCGACGTCACGGACGTTCCGGCGCTGGACTCGCTCGGCGCTGGCCTTGGTTTCGAGATAGAAGAAGTAGGCTCGGACCTCGCGGCGGTGGGGGCGGCGCTCGTCTGCGGTGAGCGGGTCAACCTCGTCTCGGACGTTCGCTGGCCGCTCGGGCCGCTGCCGGAGAACGTGGTGCGCGCGAACGAGCTTCAGGCGCCCATGATCCTCATCTCCGACCGGACCGTGAGCGTTCCGCGTCCCGCCGTCGTGTATCGTTCGCCGTCGCTCGTCGCCGGCGTCGGGTGCAGCCGGGGCGCGAAGGCAGCGGAGATCCTGGATCTCCTCGACCGGTCGCTCGAAGAGGCCGGCCTCTCGAAGAAGAGCGTCGCGTCGCTGGCGAGCGTAGAGGCGAAGTCGGACGAGGCCGGGCTGCTGGAGGCAGCCGAGGAGCTCGGCGTGCCGCTCCGGTTCCACACCGCCGAAGCGCTGTCGAGGATGGCTGTGCCGAACCCTTCGTCCGTCGTGAAGGACGCCGTCGGGACGCCGAGCGTCGCGGAGGCGTCGGTGCTCGCGAGCGGGGCGAAACTCGTAATGGAGAAGCGGAAGTCCGGGATGGCCACCGTGGCCGTGGGCAGGCTGTCGGCGCGGGGCAGGCTCTTTCTCGTCGGGCTCGGGCCTGGGGACGACGCCCTGATCCCACCTCTCGCTCGCGACGCCCTCGCCGCCTCCGGGCTGGTCGTCGGCCTCGGGCAGTACGTCGACCGTATACGGCACTTGCTGCGTCCGGGGACGCGCCTCTCGACGCCGCCGCTCGGGAGCGAGGTCGCTCGTGCCAGAGAGGCCCTCGCCGAAGCCCAGGCCGGAGAAAGCGTCGCGCTGGTGTCGAGCGGCGACGCAGGCGTCTACGCGATGGCATCTCCGGCTCTGGAGCTGGCAGGCGACGACGTTGACGTTACCGTCGTCCCGGGGGTCACGGCGGCGCAAGCTGCGGCTTCGTTGCTTGGCTCGCCATTGGGGCACGACCACTGTTCGATCAGCCTCTCGGACCTCCTTACTCCCTGGGAGCTCATCCAGGAGCGGGTGCGGGCCGCCGCGGAGGCGGACTTCGTCCTCTCGCTGTACAACCCGCGCTCCAGGGGCCGCGACTGGCAGCTCGGGAAGGTGCAAAAGCTACTGCTAGATCACCGCTCTCCCGACACCCCGGTCGGCGTCGTCAGGGACGCCTTCCGCGAGGGGCAGAGCGTGATCCTGACGGACCTCGGCTCCCTGCGGCCAGGGAGCGTGGACATGCACACGACGGTTATCGTGGGGAACTCCCGGACGGAGGTTCGCGCCGGGCGCATGGTGACTCCGCGGGGGTATGGGGTATGAGGGTCTTCACCGTGACGAATCTGTGCGCCGGCTGCGGGGCCTGCATAAGGACCTGCCCGGAGAAGGCGATCCAACCAGCCCCTAGAGGTTATCCTTCACCCCTGATCGTCTTCGAGGATCGTTGCACGGGCTGCGCCGAGTGCGCTGAGGTCTGCCCTGTCGCGGCGTGCGTAGAAGTCATAATATCGGAGAGAGAATGAGACGCG
>Ga0126311_10001764_pt1 | contig 10616 bp, 9 predicted proteins | sample Plot61_FD_92539 | JGI IMG/M metagenome (GOLD analysis project Ga0126311, IMG submission 92539) | Serpentine soil microbial communities from UC McLaughlin Reserve, CA, USA - Plot61 | ecosystem: Environmental > Terrestrial > Soil > Grasslands | place: USA: UC McLaughlin Reserve, Lake County... | reverse complement strand
TTGCGGAAGCATCGGCTGGACTGGTTTTGAATTCAAATCGATCCCTCTGTACATCGGGCTTAACCTTCTCACTTTCAACAACCTACAGACAATGAGCTAACAAACGTTGGGACAGTAGTGATTTTGAAACACAAATTTTTTATTGAACCTCAATATGGAGCGACGTTGTTGGCTTCTTTACAAGGTCCATTAAGCTCAGATGACTATGACAAGAAGCGAATGACAGACGATATGCCCTGGGTATACACGTTCAAACAAAAGTACTACGTTGATTTTTTGATCGAAATGGCAAAGAAACAATCGATCGATATTTCTAAACCAGCAAAGATGGCTTTTGCTGAATTAAAAACCTGGCTTGATGCAAATACCGAGAACATAGCAAAGGCAGCAAACGCAACCTATACGAAGCAGGAAGAAATCTTTGAGGTATGTCGAAATATAGCGGACATATTTTTTTATCATGTGCCGCACGATCGAAACGTTAACCCGGACTTGGCGGGGAAAATCGGTCACTTGAAACCCGGTGTACCGTCAAGAATGCGGTTTGAGGCCGACTGTGATGTCTTTGCCACCTATGCTATGCGCCCTTTGAGCAGCGCCGGATTTGAAGGCATTGGTTACCTGGGTATCTATCCGAGAGGTGCATTTAAACATAGAGCCGCGCATGTTGTGGCTTTGATCAGAAAAAACAATAAGTACTCTTTCATAAACAACAAAGATATTTTCGACCTGTCAATTACCGAAACTAAGCCCGACGAAAAGAAAGCGGAAGCCATCGTAAAACTAAAAGCGCGTGGCCTTGCGGCAGGCTATGAAGATCCGTTGCCAACCGACGCAGCCATTTTTTATGGAGATGCCGACGCGAATGGGAAGATGTCCTCTAAATTCTTCGGTTCTAATGCAAGTCTTCAAAGAACAGATTTGGAGTGAATGGACGCAGATCGCAGACAGGCTTGAAAGTGGTGGAACACCAACAGTCAACTAAAACAAACGCGAGCGATCCTCAGAGCGACACGAACTGTGGCGCCAGGTCGGAGTTGACTTCGCTCGCGCCAGTCCACCTGCTCGGTCAAGTTCAACGGATGATCGGCAATCGCGCGTTCGGTCGCGTCATTCAAACCAAACTCAGCATCAGCCAACCCGGAGACGTCCACGAACAGGAAGCCGACCGCGTCGCCGATCAGATACACCTGCCCGGGCCTTTGGTCCATTCAGGTGACCTGCAGCCAGGTATCCAACGGAAATGTGGGGCGTCTGAGGATGGCTGTGGCGCGTGTCCGGAATGCGCCGCAGAGGACGAGGGCCTCTCAAGAAAGTCTGGCGCCCCTCACAACACTCCGCTCTTGCAACGACAAGCGGAAGAAGAAGAGGAGGAAGAAGACAAGCTGCAAACCAGTACTGGCGCCGAAGGCGCTTCGATTACTCGCCCCTCGGCCGAAAGTCACGTCAAAGGATTCCAGGGCGGAGGCGCACCTTTACCCGAATCTGTTCGCTCCTTTTTTGAACCGCGAATCGGCCGGGACTTCGGCGACGTGCGTGTGCACACTGATGCTCGGGCAGCCGAGGCCGCCCGCAGTGTAAACGCGCTGGCATACACCGTTGGTCGCGACCTGGTATCTGGCGCCGGCCAATATTCGCCAACCACGATCGAAGGACAAAAGCTACTCGCGCATGAGTTGACACACGTGGTGCAGCAGAGCGCGCAGGCGCGTTTGGTGGCGCAGCCCGCACTTGCAGGCGGGCGACCCGCGTTGTCGCCGCTTTCTCAGCGAGTGCTCCAACGAACGATCTTTACGCCAGGCGTGGCCCACAATCACCAGCCCAGCGGCCGCTGGGGCGATGTTCAGTCTCATCCGAACAGCAAGTTTTTGCTCAGTTGGATCTGCGCGAATTCGACGCCCCGGATGGTGGCCGATACGGCCATAGACTGGGAGTTTGGCGACAAGCCGACTGCGCTCGAACATCTGCGCTGGTACCTTTTTGGCCGCGGCGCCGACTTTCCCGAGAATGAAAACTTCGCAAGATTTGTGCGCACCAGTGAGCACTTCCGTCGGAACTTCGCCGTGGTCCGACGTGGGCTGACCCGGGGCCACCTGCACGTTCCACAGGCGTTCTTCGGACCCACAGATGAGGACTTTCGCTTTTCGTTTGGGGCCATTGACCGCATGGATTTCGAGGTCGATGAGGTCGCAGGGACCGTGCATTTCTGGTTTAAGGACCGCTATGAGTACCATCCGGTCTATCCGTTCTACACCCGTTTTGCCGATGATGAAGTACGTGAAACCAACTGCGTGCACGCGGCCATGGTTGAACTGAAGGACGAAGGAGCGGCCGACTTCTGGATGATCGGGGAGACCACGGTTCCGCTTCTTTCGTTTGCATTTTCGCCCGGCGACATAATTCAAGAGGAAAGTGCCGAGTCAGTCCGGGGCGCGATGGATTTCCTCGATCTGTTGCGCCAGCAACTCCAGGTTACGCGGATGCGGGCGCGCGGGCAGGCCGCGGTTGCGGGTGGCATTGCTGAGGGCAGCCGGCGCGCCCACCCCATTCTGAATCAGACAGGAATCAGAACGGTCCTGCAGAACGGCAAGCGAATCTACGATGCTCAGCGGAAGCTGCTTTATTTTAATCATCCGTTGCTGGGGAGGTTCCGCGAAGTGTATTTCAATTTTCTTGGCGAGGTGCTCGGCGCGTTCAATGAGGCGCTGGCGCTAAGCCGGAACGATCAGGCGGCGGAACGCGCAGAGCAGACGGCCTACGGTGAAAGCCTGGTGCTGTGGATGGAAGCCAGCCCCATGCGCGAGGCGGCCATGCACGATCAGCCCACCTTCACTGCCGCATTCCAGAGCCAGGAGGCGAACCTGACGACGGTGCTCACCAATGTCGTGCCAAACCTGAACCTCGCGCAGCCGGGCATGCCGGCACGGGCGCGCGAAGCGATCAACATGGCGGTGGGCCGCAACCCCGACCTGCTGACGGATCCGGCGCGCACCTGGGCGACCGGGCCGGTTCCGGGACTGGCTGATGCTGCCCTGGCGCAGATCGATCAGGCGGACCAGACAATGATCCGCGGACGATCCCTGTTGCGCGTCGCCATTGCGCGCATCGACTTGTGGTTACAGGCCCCCACGCAACCGATCGATGTGGCGGACCGAGTTGACGAGTTGTTTCACACGCGCGATGCCGGCTATGGCCGCCTGCTGCGCGATCGACTGCAAGTCATGTTCGACAACGTCGAAGGCCGGGGACAACTTTTTGCCCACATGTTCAGGCCGGGTGACATCTCGAATTGCGCGACCGCGACGACGCTGGGGCAAACGCCGCGTGCCTACGAGTTCATCTTCTGTCGCTTCTCCATGAACCTTGATAACAATGCCTCCACGCTGCTTCACGAACTCGCGCACGCGGTTATCCCCGGGCGCGGCACGCGAGGTTCCGCTGAAAGCGGAGCGCCGATCGATCGCGCCTACTCCGGCGAACGCCTGATGCTGCGCATGACCACCGAAGAGGCGCTCAACAATGCCGAAAGCTACGCGCAACTCATCGCTGTGCTGGCCGGCGTGCCGAACACAGTAGTTCCGTCGGACACGGTGACAGGATGTGCAAACAGCGGCCTGTGGCTGGACGGAATGGCTGTTGCGCAGTCGGCGCACCGCCGAGCCTGGACCTCTTTAGAGGTGGCGGCTAACGCCTTGGATCGGGGGGCCGCCATCGAGCCGGGGGTGAGGGACTTAATCAACACGCATCTGGGTTCGCCTTCCGATACGGAGTTGAGAGCGATGTTGCGCGACTTTGGCACCCTTGAGGCGGCCTCGTCGGTGTGGCATGCAGGACATTCGTTTTCCTGTCCGCCGGCGCGAGCATGTCCACGGAATGCGCTCGCTTTCGATAACCGCCGCATCTACCGAAGCGGCTCGGTGGTTTCAAGCTCGCGATCAGGTTCAAGCGATCCGCGCATCTGCCCGGCATTTTTCAGTCTTGCAACGGCGGATGATCGCGCGCGGGCCGCCCACGTCATTGTTTCTCTGTCTTTCGCAAACTCTTTCCTGGTTCATCCCCAGCACGCCTGGGGCTACGCGGCGCTGGCTCTCGCACTTTACCGGCGCGACATCGGAGCAGCGCCCGCGTCCAGTCTTGCTGAACATCAGGCGGCGGACTTACCAGCCACTCCATAGCGAGGGCGGAGCTCCACGATGTAATAGAGGTCACACGATGATTCTGAAGATGAATCACCAATTTTTTTAACCGTGACAGTGTTCGATCACCAACATAAATGCCGGCATCAATTCCCATGCTGGGACTATCTCCTTGTACAGAGTTGAAGTCGATCAGTCCATTTGCCGAGCATACCGGGAAGGACCGTAGACGGGATTGTCGATATATTTTGTGCCGGTAAGGTGAGAACCATCAACGCCGATGAGGAACACTCCTGCAAATCTGGCATTCTGATCGTTAAGCCCTTTAACGTGAAGTTATGCAGCTCAAGTGCGGGACAGATTTGTATGCCATTTACGATCGAGCGCCTGCCAGTACCAACTCTAATTAGCGCCTCGCGAGGATCGTCTTCAGCTATTGACCACTGCCCTCCTGTTGAGAATGTCGCGAGCCTTGTCAATGGTTTTCCTATTCATGTTGTAGTATCTCATCGTCATCTTCACGTCACTGTGGCCTAACAGATTAGCAAGCGCTGGTAACGGCAACCCTTCATTTGCCATTTCAGTACCGAAGTTGTGACGCACAGAGTAGAAGAGGCGTGTACCTTTCGGGATTCCTGCTTCGGCGTATGCCGCAGTCCACAACTTGCGCAAATTGACCTTCGCATCTTCAAACACAAGAGCATCGTCGTTCTTATTCTTTCTCTGGAGTTGCAGTTGTAACAACTCCTTCTTCAACCGGCTAGTCATCTGCACCGACCAGCGCTTTGGCTTGATGTTCCCTACCTTTGCCTTTGTAGGCAGTGAGCGTGATGAGTTCGTCACCAAAGTTAATGTCTTTCCAGCGAAGGTACTCCAACAAGCTGGACTTTCTGGCTCCAGTATCCATTGCCGCAATGAACACTGGTAGAGTGTGGCGCCTTTGAGGAGTGTCGAGCGCCTTCATTACTCGCAGTGCCTCTTCGTCAGTAAGCTCGCGAGTCTTGATCGGATCTGGAGTTTCAGCGGCGTCGTGAATCAAATTGTTTGACACCGCTTTAGTGAACGGCGATCTAAGAAGCCACCCTTCATCCAGCGCAATGTTGAAGAGCCTGCGGGCCTTAGACAACTCACGATCAACGGTGGAAAGACTAACCTTCCTCAGATTCTTTATTGTTCCGGTCAGTCGTGCGATCTGATACTCCCTCAGCTTCTTTTCATTGATCTTTCTTATATCGATGTCTCTGAAGAAGGCGACCAGGTTATTGAGAGCGGAGTGTGCTGGCACCACGCTTCGAACGCCTTTTATTTTCGTCTCCTGATCGTCGTAAACGGCAGCTACATAGATGTTGTCTTTGGCATGTTGAGTAAGCTGCCGGAATGTAACTCTACCGGCAACGAGTTGTGCTGGTCCATTCTTTAGCAGTTCAACTTCGATCTCTGCCTGCTTGGGTTTGATCGCAGACTTGTTCTCAACCCGACGCAGAATGTCGAGCGGACGACCGTCATCGATCTTGTAGCGAACACGAGCATAATACTTGCCGTTGATCTTACGGTACGTGCGGCTGATGATTCTTATTTCGCCCGTCATTTGGCACCTCTCGATGCGAGCGCCCGTTGATCAGTATTTGTACGAACTACTTTGTTGCTAGTTGCGAAACACTCATTAGAAACGGCAAGCCTGTAGGTGCTTCCATCGGAGCCATCGGGATTGCCGACTTGTTTATCTTTGTTCGTCACTTTCATCCTATTTCTCTCAACCTCCTATGGCCCAAAGGCCAGTGTTCATACCCCTTTCTTTACCCCTTTTTTCGTGGTTTTCGGGACACAGCAGGGCACTACGTGACACCGGGACACAAAAAATCAGCGTCTTTATTGAGCGTTTGCGATTTTGTCAGGAAAATTGAGAGCGTTCAGATCGCGTGTGAAACGAGTACTCTACCGCTGAGCTAAGCGGACGTTTATCAATAACTTACAGCTATAATTGGACCATCCAGTTCGCGCAAAACGGATTAATCTGACGCATCTTAAACCATCTCTGCTCGCTTGAGCCAGTCGCGGGAGCGGCCCCTCGCTTCGGATTTTAAGTCCGGGGCATGGCGCGTTACTTAGTCTTACGAAACGAGACGAAACAGGATGTACGCGCCAAGCGGTTGACAACGTTTCACTTCGTCTCGTTTCGTAACACGTCCCGCTATCAACTTCGCCCATCGGTTATTCGTCGAGCTAAAATCCTTACATGGGCTAGGTTGATGGAAGTCGCGAAAACAGCGAGATTTCTGGTGCCGAGAGCGGGAGCCTAACACCGTGAATAATGCTTAGCAAATCAGGCGCCAACTCGTTGCCGGTAAAGTTACAGATAAACCAGTGCGAACGGTAGGGATCAGCGGGACCATCTTAACGTCTCAGCAGGCAACCATCCTTTGGCCAGATCATCGGCATCGTTCCCTCAGAGATCTCCCATTTATCACCTTCAAAGCTACAGGAAGCTACTTGAATAGATGTATTCGCGTTGCGCGTGAAGCCCATGAAGGTGTCTATTTGATCAGCCGTTTGAAAGGTCGGGATCATCACGGCATGCATTTGTTCGCCGGTCTTTACTAAAACGATGAAGGCCCATGCAACACCGCTCCCGCCCATGCACATAACATCTTCCGATCAGTTATTGTCCCCTCGGCGCCGAACGTTGTTGAGATGACTGGACGAACCATATGTACATTGGAAGCAAAAAAATTGATTGCTTTAGTCTCAATATCTCGCTTGCGGACTTCGGCGTTTTGAAGAAAGAATTCACCAAGTATTGTTCGTCCGACAAAATAGCCGGAGGTGGTAAAGACGTATCGGTAGCCCAGCATCTTGAAAAGCGACAAGTGCGCGGCTTTCATTGTTGACACCAACATCTGAACGGTAACGTCTCGAGAGACATCAATCTCCCATTTTTGATTTGCGGCATCCCTTAACTCCGAACGGTGCATTTTGAGACCAAGGGGGGTAGTTGGATCCATATCTCCCACTTGTATCCGACTGAATTGATTGGGCACTCGCCCAGTCGGGTAGAAATGCTCGACGGGGTTTCCGTCAAGGAGAATCTTCGCATTGAATCTCTTCGCGAGAAATGGATCAGCCAGAATCTCCGTGAGTGAGATCTTTTTGAATTTTGCAATATCGACAAAATCAGACTCGAAGCGGGAGCCAAAGAAATTATCGACATCGCGTCGCTGAACAGTGCAAGTGCGCGAGGAGCCATCAAATGCTGCGTTGATTATGTGCCCCTGGCAAAGTTCGGTCTCTTCATCTTTATAGAGTACGGGACAGAAAAAATTTGCAAATGATGACCCGACAGTTTCGGCAAAGTCCGCATTTAGTCTCGCCAGCTCAGCTTTAAAGAATGTATTCATTTATGCTCACCTGGAACTCACAATACCGCGATACACATCGGGTCAGCGTAGAATCTAAAGCAAGAGATCGCAAGGCGAGAATTAGGAGGTCATGCCAACTTAGTTGGCCCCGAATCAACTAGAATATCCGTATGGCAACACGAGCTGATTTTGGAAGTGCTGGGCAGAGGTCGTAGCAAATTGGTGTGGCTGCTTCGCGCCTCCAGATAGCATGGGACTCGTTGCAGATGATGGGAAGAGCTTTGGCTTGGCTCGGTCAGTGATCACTTTGTCCAGGTACTCAGGAAGCCGGCTGGTAATTGCGGATATCATAAGAATGAAACATCCGTTTCTGGTTCCCGAGACTAGATGACTAATTTACCATTCGATGAAAAGAAGGCCACCGAACTCATTCGGCAATGCAGACACCTCAATGTATTTCCGGGGTTCCTAAACAAATACTACCCGGGTGAGCCGAGCAATCCAGTATCGAAGTTGCTGCAGGAATTGCTCGACGAAGCTGTGGACTTGTTGGGGATTATGTCTGAGGCCGAAATTCGGTCTCTTGTCGAGTCGCTGCCTACGGGAATTCGAGCGTTTGTCGATCTCAGAGTGAAAGACGATTTGGATGATCTAAAACTCCGGAGAATCGCGTTTCAGTGTCTCGTAGCATTTGTGCAGAAGGGATACTTTCCGTTCAAAACCCCCGTAGATGCTGACCTGAATAGAAGCGAAGTTTTAAAGGTCTATCCTGAGCTGCGCGAGTTGCTTGATGATGATGGCTTGCTGAGACTTGACGACCGATTCACCCTGCATGACGCAGGAATAGAATACAAGGATCACGTGCTGCATTATCACCAGTTTTTGCGCCGAGGCTTTACCTCAAATCCAAATTTCAATTTTCTTAATCTTTTCATTGACTATTACGTTAGGACCGCGTCGACAAATACCTTTCGGGTTGCGATTGATCAAAGCCGACTAATGCCTAAGGAGTTCTTGCAGCATCTTTTTGAATTCGACACTTGGTATGGTCCCAGATTTGATAGAAGTAAGCTCGACGATCTCAATGAAGTCGGACTAACAGTTCTGAAACGAACGCCAACGTTGGTTGCGAAGATATTCTTTGACAACGTGGAACGTACAGAGTTCTTTTGGTCCTATCGCGATGGCATAAAAACCTTTGAAGTAGAAGGAGTCAGTGAGGAGTCCGCGCTGTTTGATGCTTATTATTTAAACAAGTACGTCCACAGCGAACGCGACGTGCGTGCGAGCGTACTGCGTCACTGTGATGGTGCGGTGAAAGTATATCTGAAGGACGAATACAACCAGCGGTTAAATACATATATGCCGCGCGAGCCTCGCTCATTCAAGCGTATAAAGGTTTTCCGGATCGATGGCAATATTGATGTGGACAAGTGGATAGAACTGTTGTCGCAGTTTTTCAAAGGCAACGAAATGATTATTGAATACTTTGATCCGGAACTATTTCAACAAAAGTTTCCTGATCAGGCCAGCAAGACTGAACCTCCAGCAGAAATACTGGAGGGACAGTGACGGCCGCCGTTCGGGTGTTGAGAAAATGAACGTCTACAAATACCTGCATCACCGGTTCACGATCGACGGGAGACAGGGACTGACGACGACGATCTTGTTATCGAGATTAAGAAACAAGGCAATCAGTGGAGGTTGAACAATCTAGAAGATCATCGCGGCTTACAATGCGCGCTTTGCGGTAGCGCCGCGCTCAACCGAGTCCGCACATCGTGATCTATCAGATCAAAACCAAGCGCTCCGCTTACACGATGCGCCAGGCACACGTCGAAGTGCGGGAGCGGCAGACCGGAGAGCTCACGATTGAATATAAGCAACGGCCGTTGGAGTACACCATTTACAGCAAACAAGAACAGCAACAAGGAAAGGTAATCGAGTCGAAGTTGCTGCAGCCGGTTGCCGCGCGCGCGGCCGCCAGGCCGAAGCAAGAACGTGGTCCGGTACGGCTTTGCCCCAAAAGTCGGATTCCGGGGTGACTTATGAGTCAGGAACCCGACTTTTGGGTCAAGCGGGGCTAATCGGTAGTTTCAGAGGCCCAAAAGGCGGGCTCAATGCCAAGTTCAAAAATTGATTGAATGAGACAGCAGATATTGTGACAAAGAACCTTACAAAGAGCTTCATTTATTTGCGCGGTTTTGGTCTTACTTCGAAGACTGTCTCCAAACTTTGCCTTGATCATGCTGAACGTGGTTTCGACGTTAGATCGCTTGTGGTATGCCTTGAGAAAAGACTCTTGATTGAACTGGTAGTAATGAAACATCCGCTTCCACAGTTCAGTCTTTTTCTTTTCCTTGTTTCGCTGATCTATTGTTCGCTGCTTGCCCTGCACTGGCTTGCTAGAGCTATTCACCTTAAAAGGGATGAATGGTATGGCATCACGGTCTGCGACCGTTTGCAGATTGTTGGCCGACAGATAAGCCTTATCAGCAGAGACTTCCTTCATGGTGAACTTCTTTCCGGTCGTTTCAACCAAGCCCTTGAAGAAAGGGCTGTCGTTAGCGAAACGATCACTGATTTCAACAGCAGTGACGATGTTAGTTTGAACGCCGCAGATCAAATGCACCTTCACCCAGTCACGTTTGGTCATCAGTTTTCTTATTTGTGTACTTGGCATCAACCCACTGGAAAAAGCGGCAAGTGGAAAAGCCGGAAGAATCAACCGCAAAGTCTTGCTCAATTGCCGTCAGTGGCAAGCTGGTTTGTTCAATCAGCGATTGCAGCAAAGGCGTCAATTTGTCGTTCTCCAAGTAACGCGAGATCGAATTGTAGTGAGCAGGGCGACTGAGAAACCCTTTGCTCTGCGCATCTCGCAGGTCAGTCATAAAGCGACGGCCCGAAAGCGAAGAGTAAACTTTGAACGCGCTCGCAAAAACTACGTCAGCAAGCGGCAAGCGTGGACGGCCCATGTTCTGCTCAGGCTCTTCAATGCCACTGCACAACTCAGCCAGCAACTCAACAAACTTTTCTTTCTCGTTGACTTGAGCCTTGTTGTAGGCAGACCACTCTTGTTTGTAAGTTTGCTTGACCGTAACCGTTTCGGTAACGGTTTGGGTCT
>Ga0126311_10001762_pt1 | contig 10619 bp, 11 predicted proteins | sample Plot61_FD_92539 | JGI IMG/M metagenome (GOLD analysis project Ga0126311, IMG submission 92539) | Serpentine soil microbial communities from UC McLaughlin Reserve, CA, USA - Plot61 | ecosystem: Environmental > Terrestrial > Soil > Grasslands | place: USA: UC McLaughlin Reserve, Lake County... | reverse complement strand
GGAAACAAGATCGAGGAGCACGAGCTGCCCGAGGCATTGACAGCGGCGGTGATCGCGCAACAGCGAAGGGCGAAGCCGCATAGCCTGGCGCAGGTGCAAGCGGCGTACATTTCCGAAACTCTCGCTGCGACCGGGGGGAACAAGGCAGAGTGCGCGCGCATACTCGGCATTAGCCGGAAGAATCTTTACGAGAAGATCGCGCGGTACAAGCTCTAGACCCGGCACTATCGCGCTCGGTTCTGTTATGCGCCTGCGGATTATCTGGACAGGGAAGACTCGCGATGCGAGGCTGCGTGCGCTGATTGACGATTACGCGGAGCGTCTTAGTCACTTTGTACGTTGTGAGGTGACTGAGCTGCGAGAACTTGGACGCGCCGACAAGACGGGCATCGATAAGGATACCAAGCGCATCTCAGACGCTCTCCGTCCCGGCGCCGTTACGGTGCTTTTGGATTCCGAGGGCGCTGAGTGGACTTCGCAGCAGCTGGCTGCCCACGTGCAGAGCTGGGGAGGAAGCGGGATTAAAGAAGTCGCGTTTGTCATCGGCGGACCTAACGGTTTGGCAGCGGACTTCAAGGCACGTGCAGACAAGCGTTGGTCTCTGTCGCGCTTGACACTAACGCACGAGATGGCACGAGTGCTGTTATTCGAACAGTTATATCGAGCGTACACGATCATTAATGGTTTGCCGTATCAGAAGTGATCCAGACAGGCAATATCAAGTAGGGTGGAGGCTCAGAATAAATGGATAAGAGGCGCACTAAAGTTTTTCGAGACAAGTTATTGGACCGTCGCGAAGGCCTCGTGGGACAGGTGCAGGCTGCAGAGCTTTACAGCCGCGAGCGCGATGCGGAAGCCACGCAGGACCCGGCTGACATGGCGGCTAATGCTTATACAAAAGAATTGCTGGTCTCGATGTCTGACAATGATCGGCAGTTGCTGAATCTGATCGACGAAGCGCTCGAAAGAATCGAAACTACCGGCTACGGCAAGTGTGTTCACTGTGGTGAAGTACTGCCGGAGAAGCGACTCGATGCGGTACCGTGGGCACGACACTGCGTTCGCTGCCAGGACTTGCAGGAGCGCGGGTTGTTGGGCGAAGACGACGAATAACCTGCTCTCCGGATGAGATAATTTGCGGCCTCCTCGAACCTCGGGGAGGCCGCTTCATTTTTAGCCACAAAAGACACAAGTATGAACCTCACGCGTGCTGGTGAATTGATTTACGATGCGGTGCTTACGCTTGCGTATCCACAAGCCTGCCTAATCTGCTGCCGGAGTGTTGAGCAAAAACGATTTGGAGTCGCGTGTGAGGCATGTTGGAAGGCGACACGGATCTTCACGGATGAGGAAGCGATTTGTTCGAAGTGTGGGATGCCGGCGCCGGCTGCGGTTGCATTGGAGTTCCGCCGCGAGGTGAGATGCAGGCGATGTGAGTCGCTGGCGTTTACGGTCGCGCGGGCGGCGGGGATGTACGAAGGCGCGCTGCGGGAGTCGGTGCTGTTGTTGAAGCGACAGCCGTACCTGCCGCGACACGTCGAGAGTCTCCTGGCGGCTGCGGCGATGCGTGAGCCATTGAGTTCCAGCACGCGCGTTTTGCCGGTGCCGCTGCATCGGAAACGGTTAAGGACGAGAGGTTTCAATCAGGCGACGATCGGCGGGCAGGCGGTGTCGAAAGCGCTCAAGTTGCCGCTTGATGAAGTGAGTCTGGTGCGTGTCTCAGCGACGGAAAAATACCGGGCCGGGCTGGATGCAAAAGGGCGGCTGGAGACAGTGGCCGGAGCTTTCGAGGTGCGGCATCCACGGCTGATTGGGGGTGAGAATATCCTGTTGGTTGATGACGTATTTACGACCGGTGCTACCGTCTCCGCCTGTGCCGAGGCTCTCACAACTGCCGGAGCGAAGAACGTTTTTGTCTTAACCCTCGCCAGAGCGTAAAACCCACCAAACGCATAAGTTTCCACCAGCACAGCCCACATCTTTTTGACACTCTCTTCCACGCTCGCGTAATATCAGCCCTAATGAATGGCAGGGTTTTAGTCCTTAATACTTCTTTTGAGCCCATTAACGTGTGCACCGAAAGGCGCGCGGTCGTGATGATCTTCAAGGGAGTAGCGCGGGTAGAGGAGCACAATGGTCACATGCTCCATTCGCAAAAACTCTCTATCCATGCACCATCTGTCATTCGCTTGACGGAATATATCCACATTCCTTTCGAACGTCGCTCGCTCTCGCGGAAAAACATCCTGCTGCGAGACCATTCGACGTGCCAGTACTGCGGCACCCAGTATCCACCTTCAGAATTAACGCTCGATCATGTGCAGCCACGCTCGCGCGGAGGGGAGTCCGCGTGGGATAATCTGGTGGCCTGCTGCAAGCGTTGCAATCATCGAAAGGGCAACCGGACTCCTGAGGAATCCGGCATGCACCTTTTGCGCAGGCCTCGTGGCTTCTCACTGCATGTGAATCGACAGATCATGCGTTACCTGGGCAGAGCTGACGAGACCTGGCGAAAGTACCTGTTCTATGAATCAGGCGACCGATAATAGTTTGCGAGAGTAGTTTGGCCCAACCCGGCGCGGCCCCTGGAAAGAGGAAATTATGAATCAAACAATCTTGGCGATTGGGGGACTTGGTACCCCCGAGCTCATAGTTATCGTACTCGTGGTCTTTTTGCTTTTCGGCGCCACCCGGCTGCCGCAACTGGCGAAAGCCCTCGGACAGAGTAAGAAGGCTTTTAGAGAAGGCATCGAAGAAGGCGAACGGGCCGACGAGCGCAAGGGCTTGGAGAAGTAGCGCTTGCCGGATAGGCCCGTGCTGGAGGTCTCCGCCTTGTTTTCAGTGACTACGGGCCTTCTGTCCAACGACTAGAGTCGCTTTCACGGAAAGCGCGAACTCCGCCTCATGCCTCTCTTCGTTGATTAACCGAGAGATCTCACTGAAGAAACCTGCCCTCCGATCATCAGGTACGAGGGCCAGCCATTGTTGCATCAAAAACTCTGCGACGAGCGGGGAGCCTAAAAACTGCTCGCCCGATTCGAAGTCCAATTCCTCGACGCGCGTGAATGATTCCACGTCGTGCAGCCCTTCATCTTCGGCCAGTTGCTCGATGTCGGAAACCGTCGGCAGCTCGGTGATCAACTGCTCGACGTCTGACTCGTGATCGAGCAATCCATTGTTGTGCAGTGCTTCCCAGTAGATCGAAAAGAACTCGCCAAAGCTGGAGGCTGTCGGTAGTGTCATTGCGATCGTTGCACCGGGTGCAGCGACGCGCACGATCTCGGAAAACATCTTGCGCACTCTTTGCCGCGCAACGAGTGAAGCGTTTCCGATGACTAAATCGAAACGGTTGTCTTTGAAATCGAGATTGTCGACTTGTGTAGTGTCGAAGGTGATCTGTTCATTGCTCGCTGTTGCTTTTGCTCGCGCGAGCTCAGTGCATTCCGGGTTTTCGTCTACGCCGAGCAACTCGAGTTTATCGCCGGCACGGCCGTGCAGCGAGATTGCATGTCCGCCTGTTCCTGCCCCGACGTAAAGCGCCTCGCCTTCTTTCGGAAGCTTTACGTGCTCGTCTATCATGTCGGCAAAGCGCTCGCCCCAATCGGGCGCGACGAATAAGTCCTGAAGGAAAGCCAGTTCCTTATTAGACTTCCTGTTAGTCATCACTTCTTCCTGTCTCACCCCTTTGTTCTTGTTCTGGTAAATCACATTCCGGTAAATCACGGTCTGAAAAATATTTTCTGCCCCTGAGTTGTTCCGGCAAACACTCCATTTCTTCTTTCGCAGCGGGATCGCTGTGCACGTAACGATAGTCTTTGCCGTAACCGATCTGTTTCATCAACGGTGTCGCTGCGTTTCTCAGGTGCAGTGGCACAGGGGTACGGGCCGTTTGCTCCGCGTCGATCAAGGCTGCGTGATAAGCGTTCTTCACTGCGTTGGACTTAGGTGCTCGGGCGAGATAGATGGTCGCTTGCGAGAGTGGAAACAGTCCTTCGGGTAGTCCGATCAGTTGCACGATGTCGGCAGCCGCGGCGGCCTGGACCATCGCCTGGGGATCAGCGAGTCCGATATCTTCCGAAGCCAGGATGCACAACCGGCGCGCGATGAAGATCGGATCGGCGCCGCCTTCGATCATTCTCGCGAGCCAGTAGAGCGACGCATCGACGTCTGAGTTACGCAACGACTTAATAAGGGCGGAGATCAGGTTGAAGTGTTCTTCGCCGCCTTTGTCGTAGGCGTAGTGAGCGCGGCCGAGTGCCTCGATCACAGTCTGCTCCGTAACTGTTCTCAGGCCGTTTGCGTCTGGAGCAGTGGATTCAACCGCTGCGTCCAGGGCAGTGAGTGCCACGCGGGCGTCGCCGTTGGCGGAGTGCGCCATTCGTTCGAGTAACTCGTCTGAGATTGAAGCATTGAAGCCTGCAAGACCGCGCTCGTTGTCGGCGAGTGCGTTTTGGAGAATCGTTTTGATCTCATCCTCGGTGAGTTGGTTGAGTACGAGCACTCGACAGCGCGAGAGTAGGGCGCCGGTTACTTCGAACGACGGATTTTCGGTCGTCGCTCCAATTAGTGTGACTGTGCCGTTTTCGACTGCGTGCAAGAGGGCGTCCTGCTGCGACTTGTTGAAGCGATGGATCTCGTCGATAAAGAGCACTGTGCGCTTGCCGAAACGCTGTTCAGCCTTCGCTTGCTGGATGGCTTCGCGTAAGTCTTTGACGCCGGAGAAGACCGCTGAAAGCGCGATGAAGCGCAGTCCGCTGCTATCGGCAAGCAGGCGGGCTAGAGTGGTTTTGCCCGTGCCCGGTGCGCCCCAGAGAATCAGCGAGGGAAGGGCGCCGCCGCCCGCGAGCAGTCGTCGCAGGATGCGGCCTTCGCCGACGAGATGTGTCTGGCCGACAAACTCCGACAGCGAGCGTGGCCGCATGCGCTCGGCGAGGGGGATGCCCTCGACCGGCCCCGCAGTCTCAGGGACGTCTTCGCTAAACAGGCCTGGTGAATTCCAGCGGTCCATGGCGCAAAAAGTATGTATAATTATCGCCGAAAAGAATTAAACAAGCGACCGGCGGGGTAGCCATTTTTACGGGTAAAGTATTCAGAATCTTCATTGGAACGCGCTTGTGAGAATCTGCGTATAGTTGGCTGCGAGCGGTAAACCCTGCATTTGGGGCTCGTGAAAAGCGATTGGAGAGCTGACGATGAAGGATGCGAGAAACATTTTACGAATCATTGGTATGATTCTTCTCGGTGTATTTGTTTTTGCAGTTGTCCTGCCACTGGCGCTGAAGGTGGTGGGAATTACATTGGGCATCATAATTGGACTGGCAGTCTTATTGATCAAGGTGGCGGTGACACTGGCGATTGCATACCTCGGCCTTGTCGGCATTCGTGCCCTGCTACGTTAGTTGCGCCAGTCAAGCCACGAAAAGGCACAAAAGAGCAGCGATTCTCTCTTGTGCCTTTTGTGCTTTTTGTGGCTTAAACATTGAACCGGAAATGCACCACATCGCCCTCCTGCATGATGTAGTCTTTTCCTTCCAGTCGTAGCAATCCCTTTTCGCGTGCGGCGGCGTAGGAGCCGGCGGCGATCAACTCGTCGTAGCTGACAATCTCCGCACGGATGAAGCCACGCTCGATGTCCGAATGTATTGTTCCGGCAGCCGTCTGCGCGCGTGTGCCCTGTGGAATGGTCCAGGCGCGAACTTCTTTCTCGCCCGCGGTCAAAAACGACATCAAGCCCAGCAGGTGATATGCGCTCTTGATCAACTGATCCACGCCACTCGTCTCAACATTCAGGCTCTTCAGATAGTCAACACGTTCTTCGGGCGGCAACGCGACGAGATCTGCTTCAAGCTGTGCGCAGATGATCACACATTCGGCAGCTTCGTTCGCAGCGATCTTGCGTACGGCATTCACGTTCGGATTGTTGGCGAGATCCGCGAGTGCAGACTCTTCAACGTTCGCTGCGTAGATCGTCGGCTTCGTCGTTAAGAGAAAAAAGTTACGCGCGACAGCTTTTTCGTCATCGGTGAGCGCAACGGTCCTGGCGGAGCGACCCTGCTCCAGCGCTGGTTGGATCTTATCGAGCACATCCAGCTCCTGGCGCGCAACCTTGTCTCCGCTTTTCAGGTTCTTTTGTGCCTTCTCGCGGCGGCGTTCAACAGTAGCAAGATCCGCGAGGGCCAGCTCGATCTGAATCGTCTCAATGTCGCGCACCGGATCGACTCCGCCCTCGACGTGAACGATGTTCTCGTCTTCAAAACATCGCACCACTTGCACGACCGTATCCGTCTCTCTGATGTTCGCAAGAAACTGGTTTCCCAAACCCTCGCCTTTCGACGCTCCGCGCACGAGTCCGGCGATGTCGAGAAACTCGACCGTGGCCGGAACGATCTTCTCTGTCTTCACGAGTTGCGCGAGCGGTTCAAGACGTTCATCGGGCACCGAGACGACGCCGACATTCGGTTCGATCGTTGCGAAAGGATAGTTTGCCGCAAGCGCGGACGACTGCGCCGTGAGCGCGTTGAATAAGGTCGACTTGCCCACGTTGGGCAGCCCCACAATACCTGCTCTTAACATCTGTGCCTCGCGCAGAAACGTAACCGATAACCGCAAACGATGCAAAGCAGTCTTAGCGAAAAAGATGCACAAAAACTCAAAGTCAATTTTCTTGTTTGTGACTTATGTGCCTTTTCGTGGCTATAATCCGAAGCTGACCTGAAATGATCGCGTCCTTACTACTGGCGTTATTAGTCACACTAAGCGGTACAGTTGCCACTTACCTGTACGATGAGAACGCGTCGTTGGGCGCGCGCTTGTGCGCCGGAGCGGCTCTCGGCCTCGCTGCGTTTGGCCTGGTTAGTTTTGTCGTTGCTTCATTCATCGGCCTGAGCGGCATCGCGATCTTGTTCAGCACTCTGATCTGCTGTAGCCCGCTGGCATTACTCACAGACCCTGCCACGGTAAAACGTTTCCAGCAAGATCTCGCAGGAGTTTCGACCGGCACTCGACAACTATTTCGATTCGAATTGCGAGCGGTCGGCTATTTTCTCTTCTACGCCGCGGTCACCGTGATTTTCTGGAGGGTGTTCAGTCGCGCAGTCATCGAAGACAATACCGGTCTCAGCACAGGCCTACTAAACAACTTCGGCGATCTCCCATTTCACCTCAGCGTGATCACGAGTTTCGCTTTCGGAAACAACTTTCCACCCGAAGATCCAACTTACGCAGGCGTCAGGTTCACTTACCCCTTTATCTCCGACTTCGTCTCCGCCGTCTTCGTGCGCTGTGGCGCTGACTTGCGCGAGTCGATGTTCATCGAGAACTTCATTCTCGGACTCGCTTTCGTGGGCCTGGTCCATCGCTGGGCGCTCGTGATGTTGCACGACAGGCTGGCCGCGATCATCACGCCGTTGATCGTTCTTTTGAACGGCGGCATGGGCTGGACACTGCTCTTCGAAAAGGCGGGAACAAACGCAGGCGGGCTCTTCGGCGCGCTGATGGATCTACCGCCTTCGTTTACCGTGATTCCGGAGACCACGTGGCGTTGGGGTAATGCCGTCTCCACTTTGCTGGTCCCGCAACGCGGATTTCTGATGGGCCTTCCACTCGCAGTGATCGTGTTTACGCAGTGGTGGATCGCAACCGATAAGACACGGCCACAGCAAGCTCCTCAAACAACGAATAAGACGCGCGCGGCCAAGAAACAAAAGGCCAAACAAGACAATGACCCGCAGGAGCCGTCACGGTTTCCACTTAACACGCGCCGCATGATCGCAGCAGGCGTCGCGGCGGGATTACTGCCTATCGTCCACGCTCACAGTTTCGTGGTCGTGATGGCGATGGCCGGATGCCTCGCACTACTTCAGATCCGCTGGCGCGAGTGGTTCGCATTTTTTGCTGTTGCTTTTGCAATCGCGATCCCGCAACTACTCTGGTCCACGATGCACAGCGCGGTAGATGCGAGTAGTTTTTTTGCGTGGGAGATAGGCTGGGATCACGGGCAGGAAAATCCGGTGTATTTCTGGTTCAAGAACACCGGCGTCTTTATCCCGCTGCTGCTTGCGGCTGTTCTCATCAGAAACGGAAGTTACATTGTTCCCAGGCGGCTATTGCTTTTCTACCTGCCATTCACGCTCTGCTTCGTCGTTCCAAACTTCGTGAAGATGGCGCCGTGGATCTGGGACAACATCAAAGTGCTCTATTACTGGTGGCTCGCCTCAGCTCCGATCGTAGCGTTGCTACTGGCGAAACTATGGCAACAGGGCCGGATTCGACGCATCATTGCCGCCGTCCTTTTTGTTTGCGTGACGCTGGCCGGCACGCTCGACGTCGCCGGCATCGCTCTGCGATCGATCAAATACCAGGTCTTTGACGGTGACGGGCTTCGTTTTGCCGAGCTTATCAAAGCGCAAACAGCGCCCCGGTCGTTGATCATTCATGCGCCCGTTCACAACACGCCCGTGTTCCTTACGGGTCGTCGCTCGTTGATGGGTTATCCCGGGCACATCTGGACACACGGTCTTCAGTTTGTTCAGCGTGAAGCTGAAATCAGGCGCATTTATCTCGGCTCATCTGATGCCGAGCAGTTAATCAGAACCTATGGCATCGAGTATCTTGTACTCGGTCCCCACGAGCGGATTCTGACTCCGGCTAACGCTGGGTTCGTCAGTCGCTTTCAAAAGGTTGGAGAAGTTGGTGAGTACCAGCTCTACAAAATCCCGTAAAACAGCGCGCGCGAAAAAACGCGGTGCTCAGCGTAACTACTCGCACGTCGAGCCTGAAGTGCCGGTCGCGACAGTATCAGACATTCCGGAAACAGCGTGGCGCATCGGCATGATCGCCATCTTCCTAATTGCCGCTGTGCTTCGTCTGTACGATCTGAATCTTGTACCACTGCATCACGATGAAGGAGTAAACGGAAACTTTCTTGTGAGGCTCGTGCGCGAAGGAGCTTACTCGTACGATCCGCAAAACTATCACGGCCCAACGCTCTACTACTTCTCGGCTCTGATTCCCTGGATCGTAAAAGTACTCTTCGGCAATGCTGCCCGGGACAACTATGGACTGACGACGTTCACCATCCGGCTCATACCGGTTATCTTTGGTCTGGCAACGATCGGACTCGTGTTTTTACTACGAAGGCGATTGGGAACTGTCGGAACACTCGCAGCCGCCTTAATGCTTGCCGTCTCGCCGGGCGCAGTCTATCTCTCGCGTTATTTCATTCACGAGACCCTCTTCGTGTTCTTCACGTTGGGAATCGTCGTGGCCGCGCTCCGCTTTTATGACAAGCGTAACCCGGTTTACCTCATATCCGCCGCTGCCTCAGCTGCACTTCTTTTCGCAACGAAGGAAACCGCGTTTATCTCCGCGGGAGTCTTACTGATCGCGCTGGGGATGACGTGGGCTTACATGCGCTTGATTCGCGGCGCCCGTGGTGATCGCAACGCGAAACGGCGTACGGTGTCGGAAGGACTGGTGGACAAGTTCGGCGGCACTCCACGTCTGGTCACGAGCATTGTGCTGGCGATCATCGTCTTCTGGGTGCTTTGGATTCTCTTCTATTCGTCGTTCTTCACGAACTACAAAGGCATCAACGATTCATTTGAAACGTTCACAATTTGGAGAAAGACGGGAAATGAAGCACACGTCCATCCAGTCACGATGTATCTCAAATGGCTGGTAACACAGGAGTCGACACTGCTTTTCTTTGGCGCCGCTGGTGCTGCCATCGCCGTGTTGAGGCCCAGGAATTCGTTTGCGATCTTCTGCGGCTTGTGGTCCTTCGGTCTAATTGCTGCTTATTCACTGATTGGCTATAAAACGCCGTGGCTGGTGCTGAACTTCATTGTGCCCCTGGCGCTGATTGCCGGCTACCTGAGTCAGGCTATCTACGAGATGCTCAAGCATCTGCTGGGAACGACTTTGGTGACCTGGTTTCTTGTGGCGATGATTTCCTTCGTCGCAGTGGGTGTGGCTGGTTACCAAACGATCGATCTGAATTTCGTCAACTACGATAACGACGAAGGGTACTACGTATACGTGTACGCTCACACCACGAGGAACCTGCTCGATTTAGTTAACGAGGTTGAGCGGATCGCAAAAGAGACCTCTGGTCCAACAACTGGAATCACGATCATCAGTCCTGATTACTGGCCGTTGCCGTGGTATTTCCGCAACTTCACGCGCGTGGGATATTACGGGCGGATGGCAGCATCGTCTGAGCCGATCATCATCGCGAACGCGAATCAGAAGGACGAGGTTGAGGCGAGCTTCGGGCCGTATTACGAGCAGGTAACTTCGAACGAACCAGGCGGGACTTTTCAACTCAGGCCCGGAGTGGATCTGCTGCTCTACCGGCGACGAAGACAATAGCCGCAAAAAAGCACAAAAGGCTCAAAACGAATTCAGATTTTGTTTGTGCTTTTTGTGCCTTTTTGTGGCTAAAACGTTTTAGTGGCTCTGCTTAACTTTGCTGCTCACTTCACTTAACGAAACCTTACCTGAGGTTTTTGTTGACATTCTAAGCGGCTCACAATTATAGTGGCTACCCCGTAATGTTCAAACTCCAAAGGCTGGAAATTACCGGCTTCAAATCCTTCGCCGACTACACTGAAATAATC
>Ga0126311_10001761_pt1 | contig 10626 bp, 8 predicted proteins | sample Plot61_FD_92539 | JGI IMG/M metagenome (GOLD analysis project Ga0126311, IMG submission 92539) | Serpentine soil microbial communities from UC McLaughlin Reserve, CA, USA - Plot61 | ecosystem: Environmental > Terrestrial > Soil > Grasslands | place: USA: UC McLaughlin Reserve, Lake County... | reverse complement strand
AGCCCGGCTCGTCGTGGCCGACCCCCACACGCTGGTCCTCGACGAGGCGACCTCGCTGATCGACCCTCGGACCGCGCGTCACCTGGAAGGCTCGATGGCTGCCCTGCTCGAGGGTCGCGCGGTGGTCGCGATCGCCCACCGGCTGCACACCGCTCATGACGCCGACCGGATTGCGGTCGTCATCGACGGTCGGATCGCCGAGCTGGGCAGCCACGAGGAGCTGGTGGGCGCCCGTGGTGAGTACGCGAGCCTGTGGCGGGCCTGGACGTCCTAGGCTGCCGCGGGCTAGGGCAAATGTCGATTGACTAGGCCGACGCTCGCCGAGGGAGGACCCATCACCGCCTCACCTGGCGGCAACCGTGCCGGGAGCAGTACGTAGCGGTTAAGGCTGTGGACACTGTTTCAGCAACTGCTCACCGTCATCCGTGGAAGAAGTGCGCGCCCAGCGTTTTCTGCGATTTGCAAACCGTTGCGGCGCTGTATCCGAATAGATGAGTGTCTGGCTGGCGCGACCCCGTTGCGGGAGGGGTCGCCTGAGCCGCATTCAGTCGAGTCTCTATACGGGGGAAGTTATGTCAAAGTCTCGGCTGCCGTTTGTACCGGATGCGCCACAATCCCGACGCCCGCGAGTTAGATTCGTCTTTCTGCGCAATGGAGGGGGAGCAATGTTGAAGGTGTTCGTAGCGCTCGGGGCTGCGGTGCTGGCATTGGTGATGACTCCGGTTGCGCACGCCCAGGAGACAACACTCAGAACATTCGTTGTGCAGATGTCGGCCGAGAACGAGGTGCCCGGGTGCACAGCGGGGGTGGAGAGCGGCGCCAGCGGTGTGGCGGTCGTCCAGATCAACGAGATCACGGGTGAGATCACCTATCGGGTGGTGGCGTTCAACCTGCCGGGGACGGTGACAGACGCGCACATCCATCCCGGAGCCGCAGGCGTGGCGAATCCTCCCGCGCAAGGTTTCGAGCTCACTGGCCTCAGCACTGGTCTTGTGGCGGCGGGGACGGTCACCAACCCGACCCTTGCCGACGCGATTCTGGCCAACCCTGAGAGCTACTACGTCAACGTCCACACGACGACGTGCCAACCTGGGGCGGTCCGCGGCCAGCTCGGGTAACCAGCCGGCCCAGCTGCATAGGGCGCGCGCGCCAACGGGGAACCATCGGACGCGAGCACACTGAGTGGCGTTGACTTTGGGTCGAGTGACCGGAGGCCCCAATGACTCGCAGCTTTCGGGCGGCGCAGCTGGCGGCGAGTACGCGAGCCTATGGCCAGACCGGGACGTCCCAGGCCATAGACCTGCCCGGCCGGACATGAGCTGCACCGCGCTCACCACTTGAGTTGCCGTCAATCCGCTGGAGTCGGCAGTTCGGCGCCGCTACCTAGAGGATGAGAATGATCTTGCCGATGTTATCGCCTGATTCCAGGCGAGCGTGGGCCGCGGCTGCCTCCTCCAGCGGATAGGTCGTCTGCGGAGGCGCCTTGATCAACCCGCTCTCTAACAACGGCCAGACGTGCTCCGCCACGTTCCTACAGACCTCCGCCTTCTCCCAGACGGGCCGCGCGCGAAGCGACGATGCGCTGACTGATGCCCGACGAGTGAACAAAGCCCCGAGATCCAACGTGCCCTTCGTGCCGCCCTGCATGCCGATCACCGCGAGCCGTCCGCCAGTGGCCAGCAGCCGTACGTGATCCTCGAGGTACTTGGCGCCCATGTTGTCCAAGATCACCTCGACTCCGCGGCCTTTGGTGATGTCCTTGACGGCTGCCGGCCAGTCCTCCCGGTACGACAGCGCATGATCAGCGCCGATCGATAGGCAGAAGTCGATCTTGTCCTGTCGACCAGCGGTCGCGATCACTGTGGCCCCGACCGCCTTGGCATATTGGATCGCGTACGCACCGATGCCGCCGGATCCGCCGTGCACCAGGAAGGCCTCGCCGACTCGGAGCCGAACGCGGTCGAGATTCGTGTAGACCGTGGCGGCGGCTTCGACCACCCCGCCGGCCGTCACCATGTCCATGCCGGCCGGCGGAACAAGAACCTGATCAGCCGGGGCGGCGACGAACTGGGCATAGCCACCCCCGGCGAGTAGGGCCACACAGGGATCGCCCACTTTCCAACCCGCAACGCCCTCCCCCAGAGCGGCCACCTCCCCAGAGACCTCCAGACCCAGAATCTGGCTGGCACCCGGGGGCGGCGGATAGTGGCCCTGCCGCTGCAACAGATCCGCCCGGTTCACACCGGCAGCAAGGACTCTGATCAGGATCTCTCCGGCGCCGGCAACCGGCGTGCCAGTCTCCCGAATCTTGAGGACCTCCGGACCACCCGGCTCCGTCGCGATGATCGCTCGCATCGATTTAGCGTCCCACAGCGCCTGGAAGGCTCATCCAGGTAGGATCGCCCCTGCTCGTCGCTGAGCTTTGGGATGGAAATGGGGTCGCAACATGGGCCGGATCCATCGAAAACCGACCCGGGCGAGGTCGCATAGTGGACTAGTGCAGGCGCCTTGAAAGCGCCCGAGCGGGAGACCGTTCCGTGGGTTCGAATCCCACCCTCGCCGCCGGAAACTGACGAAGCCGTTGAACACCACGCTCGTCGCTGCCGATATGGTGCAGCGATGAGTGACGTCGGTGTCGGCGGCACAGCTGGCCCGAGCTACGAACTGCGGCCGCGACCCGCCGTGCCGACGCTGGCTGCCGCAGCGGTCGGAACGATGGCGGGGTGCCTGGCGCTGATCATCTGGGGCCGCGGCGGTGGTAGCGCGGCCTTCCTCGTGCTCGGCATCGGCCTGCTGCTCTTCGGATTGAGCTTGGCCGCAAGCGTCCTGCTGTTCGCGACGCGACTTCGAGTGCACCTCGAACTTGACCCCGAGAAGATCACGATCCGCCGAGGACTCCACGCACGGAGCCTGAGGTGGACCGAGATCGAGCGGGTGTCACTGGACGGATCCCGCCTCACCCTCCATGCCAAGGAACCGCAGCAGGACGCAATTGTGATCAATCCACGATCTCCGGCAGATCCGCGATTCATGTCGCTGGTGGGCGCCATCTCGAAGCGACTTGACACTAGTCGCGGTTACGGGGCCCCTGAACAGCTGCGCTGACCACTTGGCCGGCAGCCGTTGGTCAGCAGCGGTCACCGAGGTCGTTGGGCTTCGGCAGCCATCTTGGCGTTGTAGGCGCAGGTCTTGTTGACGTCTTCGCTCTCGGTCTTCGACTTACCGGCCTTGGAATTGCTGGGGCTGGGGCTTGGGCTGCTGGGGTTTGCCGTCGGCGATGACTCAGTCTCATCGAGGGCCGCGTTGACCCGCCTTTGCATCAGGTCGAAATCCGGCCTCGGGCTGATGAATCCGTCTTCACCGTGCTTGAACACGATGCTTCGGACCTTGCCATTCTTCACCCGCCAGCTGAGGTCGACCATGATCGGCAGAACCTCGCGCGGGATATCGGTCCGAACGATGTCCTTGCCGGCCTTGGCGATGTCTTCGTAACGGGTCAACATGGTTGTCGGGTTTGCCTGCTTGATAATGGCGTTGATCACGCACCGCTGACGCTCCATTCGGGCGTAATCGTTGGAGCCGTAACGTCCACGCGCGTACCAGAGAGCGCCGCGCCCATCCAAGTGCCGATCGGGCCCAGGCTTCAGATAATCGTCCGGCGGAATCCCCAGGTCGGTATTGCCGCCGATCGGGATGTAGGTGTTGATGTTGAGCGTGACACCGCCCAACGCGTTGATCAACTTCGTGAAGCCCTGGAGATTGATCAGCACGTAGTAGTCCACAGGCAGACCCAGCGCCTGGCCGACCGACAACTTGAGTGCATCAGCACCGAGATCGTCGGTCGGTCCGAGAAGATCCTTGGGCACATTGGCCGGCACGTTCTCGTACATCGCATTGAGGAAGTACTCGGGGTTGTTGCCGTCGCCGGAAGTAAATCCCTTCCGGTAGTACTTGCGCAGCGGGGAATCTGCTGGGAATGGCATCCGCCCGGTGTTTCGCGGCAGGCTGAACAGCGTCGTGTTGCCCGTTTTGGTGTCGATGCTGGCCAAGATCACGGTATCCGTCCGGGTGCCAGTCCGGTTGGGCCCGGCGTCACCGCCGAGCATCAGGATGTTGAGCCGCGGCTTGGCGTCCCAAGGGTCCTGTGGCTGGCCCTGGCCCGCCTGGCTTGGTCCGCCGGGGCCCAGGGTCGGTCGGGTGGCACTCTTGGTGTCCTTCTCGCTGCCGAAGACATTCGTCACGAGATTCGCCTGGTCATAACTGTAGCGAGACGCCACGGCCATCGGCGCTGTCACGGCAAACGCCAGGGCGCCGACCAGCACGCCGCCGGTGATCCGCTGCCCCTGCGTGGGACGGGTCCGCAGGCTCAGATGACTGGTGACCACGACAACGACCCAAAACAGGGCAACCAAGATCAGAGCAACGGTCAGTGTTCGCAGCACCGCTGGACGTACGGCGACTGAGACCAAGCCCTGCAAGTCGAGCGCCGCCCAGACGGCGAGCGTGGAGACCACGGCAAGAAACAGGCCGAGAATGATCGAACCGGCGACGCGCCGCTTGGCAGCGATCAGGCCCAGGCCGGGAAGCGCCGTGCCGGCGACGGTATAGGCCACCGTACGGCGGAAGTCACTGTCCGGGGGAGTCGATCGGCCATTGCGGGGAGGAGCGGAGGCGGGTCGGCCAGGCTGTCGAGGCCAATGAGAGGTGCCTGGGCGAAACCAGGCAGGGTCGTTCGGTTCGGAGCTGGGCAGCTCCCAGTTCCATCGATTGGAAGGGCGCGACACCCCGTCTCCCCACTGGCGTACAACCGGACCCGATCAACATTAGTTGCTCAAGGGCCCGCAAGCCCCATTCGAGTCCGCCACCTCGGCGCAGGTTTCGTCAATGCCGCCCTGGCTCGGACATCCACGCGGCGGTAATCGACCCCAGCAGCCCCGGACGCGTCCGCCGATCATCGTTGAGTCAAAGCTGCCTACCGGTTGGCATTGACGAGACGTTCGGTGCCCTCGTCCCATCGCCAGGCCATACGGTGTCCTGTCAACCGGACGCCTCCGATCCACCTGTCGATACCGTTGAGCGCTACATGATCGACCTGACCGTCGAGGACGCGGCGCCCGGTTGCTGTGAGGCCCAGTCGGGTGCTGCGTTGAACGCGCGGCTGGCGGGAAGTTTCTGCATCATCCAGCCAGAGCAATGGACTTCGGGCGTTAGCCAAGGCGGCAATGCGCCGGAAGCACCACAGGTCGCCCAGGAACGGCCGTGATTCGCGCCGGCTGCTGGCGAGGAACGCCTCCTCGGCGGTGTTCGCATCCTCCGCCACCGCGGCCAGGATGCGGCGCTCGGTGAGGGAGAGTCCATCCCGGGTGGAGGGATATTCGCGGCTGAGCCGGTCAAACGCCTCGGGCAGGAACCGCAGCTCTCTGGAGAGGCTGGCGGATATCGCGCCGAGCCTGTCGGGAATGCGCGAACGGAACGCGGCCCAGGCCTGCGTCGCGAGTCCGAGCGCCTCGCTGGACAGCCTGGTCCCGGCGGCGCCAGGCAGTGTTCGTAGCTGGTCCGCATAGAGTTCACCGAGGCCGCCGAAGTGCGCGATCCCGGGATACTCACCGATGCAGATCAGCGTGATGCGCTCCGCTGGCACATCGAGCCCAGCCAGTCTGGCCAGGATCTCGGCCAGCTGCAGCTGGTCGTAGAGGTCGGCTTCGAACCACAACACGTAGCGCCCCCCGCTGTTTGCCTCCAGGGTTTGATCGCGCGTGGTCAGCAGCTGCAAGGCATCGGCGTGCTCAGCTGCGGCGGCGTCCTCATCGACGTGCGGGTCAGGTGTCGACAAGAAGTTCGCCCGCACTCGGCGGAGCTCCGCGGGATCTGTGTCCGGCACCGGGCCCTCGTGCAGAGCGTCCCGCCAGACCAGTATCCGTTCGGCCAGACCGGTACCGTGCAGCTCATCCACTGTGCTGTCGCCGTTGGTGACGTGCAGCGCCGAAGTCAGCGAGCTTCCGGTGGCGCGGATCAGTTGCGCTCGGGCTGTCGAGTACGACTCCCCAGTCTTGGCCATTCGGGCCCTGACGAGGCGTTTGAAATCAGCATGCTGGGTCATGGTCAGTCGATTCCTGCGACGGTCCTCGACGCTCCCCAGCAGTCCGAGGCCGCGCATCGACGTGGCCATGCGAGTGACCGCTCGAGAGTTGTGCCTCCCTTTGACTCCGCTCTCGAGCCTGGCTGGGGCTGGCTCATGGAGTTTGGGCGCGAACGACCGCCTCCGACGACTGTATCAGCGCGATGCGGTTTGGCGAGCTCCACGAACCTGGTTGGTCAGGGCGTGCATTGGTGATCACGCTTTGCCTCGGACTTTCGCGGTCTGTAGTGTTGCGCAGCGTTCCGCTATGGCGGAGCGTGTGATTGGAGGCGTCGCCTAGTCCGGTCTATGGCGCCCGCCTGCTAAGCGGGTTTGGGTCTCAAGCCCATCGCGGGTTCAAATCCCGCCGCCTCCGCCCTCACCACGCGACCGTCGCGGCTCCTCACGGCCCGGCGTGCCGCTCGGCAATGATCACCAGCTCCGGTAGTGGCGATCGAGCGGCTTGAGGACGACGCGGCAATTTCTCAGGTGGGTGCCGCGGCGAACCCGAATCCACAAACGGCTGACATGTATCCGAGCCCGCCATCGTGGGGAGTGAAACTGCCGTCGACCGGCATCTGTGACAGCATCCGTTCGTGCGGGTTCTCTTCTCGACGACAGCCGGTGCTGGGCACTTCGGGCCTCTGGTCGCGGTTGCTCGCGCCTGCGAGGCGGCTGGCCACGAGATCGCTGTGGCTGCGCCGCAGGCATTCCACGCGACCGTTGAGAACGAGGGTTTCATGCACCTGCCGTTCCCGGACGTGCCAGCCGACGTGATGCGCAAAGTGTTCGACAGGGTCGCGCTGCTACCGCGCAACGAAGCCAACCGAGTAGTGGCCGCAGAAGTGTTTGCCCGACTCGACGCTCAGGCGGCGTTACCAGAATTGATCGACATCATCGCCAGCTGGAAGCCGGACCTCGTGGTCCGTGAACCGTACGAGTTCGCCTCCCTCGTCGCCGCCGATTCGGCCGGTATCCGACAGGTTCACGTCGCGATAGGCATGAACCGGTTCGGCTCCGGATTCGCCGACGTGGTTGCTGAACCGCTCGCCGGACTGAGCACCTTGGCGGGACTCCCGATCGATCGGGGTGCCACCATGGCAATGACCTCTCCGACGTTCACGTCCGTACCCACCATCCTCGACGCCCCAGACCTGTACTTCGGTGATCTGGGTCCTTCCAGCTCGGCTGTGGAGTTGGGACCGATCTGGCGCTTCCGCTGGCCCACCGAAGAAGGGACTGGCAGGTTGCCTGGCCGATGGGGGAATCCGAAGGACCCGCTGGTCTATGTCACCTACGGCTCCGTCACGGGCGGTCTGGCACATCTGAGCGATCTGTACGCCTCGACCCTGCAGGTTTTGGCCGATCTGCCAGTCCGGGTGCTGATGACCACTGGACGAGGCGCCGATCGATCGGCCCTGGAGCCAGTGCCACCGAACGCGTGGGTGGAGGAATGGTGGCCGCAAGCGGAGGTGATGCCGTCGGCTGCAGCCATGATCGGCCACGGTGGATTTGGGACGACCATGGCGGCCCTGGCCGCTGGCGTGCCTCAAGTCGTCGTGCCCCTGTTTGCCTTCGATCAATTCGTGAACGCCGAGCAAGTGGCAGCGGTGAAAGCCGGCGTGCAAGTGCTCGGGGGATTGGCTGGCCTCTCGGAGCTTCGGGCGGCGATCACGGGTGTGCTTGATGATCCTGAGATCACCGCGGGTGCTCACGCGGTAGCGGCCGAGGTCGCGGCCCTGCCCGAGCTGGCGCATTGCGTCTCGATCCTCGAGGAGCTAGCTGGTTACGATCGACCATGACACGGCTTGGCAGGCGACCGGACGGCAAATCATGGAGATCTGTGCCTTGCTGTCGCCGCTAGCGCCCCGCTCGACCACCGGGTAGAACAGAAACGAGACGCGGAGGTGGCGATGGCGGCGGCAATGGAGCTGCGGTGGATCGACGAGAGCGAGATGCGCCAATGTGATCTGGGCGAGCTCGGCGCACTTCGCGCGCGTACCGACGGGTTCCTTTGGCTTGACATACCGGAATGGAGTGAGGCTGCCGAACGGACGCTGGCCGACGACTTTGGCTTTCACGCGATGGCGATCGAGGGCTCCAGGGAGCGAAACCACATTCCTCGGGTCCACATCTATCCCGACCATCTCTTCATCGTCATTCATGCGCCGGAGATCGGGGCGGCCGGTCACGTGCATTACCTGGAGCTCGACCAGTTCATCGGCGAACATTTTCTCGTCACCGTCCATGGTCCGCGCAATCCCAAGGTGTCGCTGGAGACCACACTGCGCGAGACCCGGGAGGTGATCACCCGGATGGAGGCCGGTCGGCTGAAGCCGAGCTCGCCCTTCGGGCTCATCTACGCCATCGTTTCGACGATCGTTCGTCGCGATGCCGCTCTGGTCGCCGACATAGCTCGGGAGGTCGGCCTGTTGGAGCAACGAGTGATGTTGGCCAGTGATGAGGAGCCGCAGACGTTTCTCAACGAGCTCTTCACTGCGCGGCACGAACTGTTGACGATCAAGACCATGACCTCCCAGGGCGGTCAAATCTACGAGCGTGCCATCAAGTCCGCCAAGTTCGTCGGCCACGACGGGCTGAAAAAGATGAAGGACCTGGTCGACCAGTACGAGCGGGTGGTGAGCATCAGTCAGAGTCAGTTGGAGTTTCTGATGGGCGTCACCGAGTTTTACCGCGCCCGTACGGACACCAAGATGACGATCGCGGCTGAACGTTTGGCGGTGATCGCGGCCATCACGTTGCCGATCACGTCGCTGTCATCCGTGATCGGCATGAATGTCATCGTCAACGAGGAAACGCACTGGGAATGGCTGAGCGTCCTGCTCCTGATCATGTTGATCATGTCCCTGACCTTGTTGCGCTGGGCGAAACGGCAGGGTTGGTGGTGATAAGGGCGCGCGCTGATCTCTCTCGGGAAGCTGAGAGAAGCCGGGTCGATCACCCGCTGGTTTGTTGCTGGGATCAGGAGCGCTTCTCGATTGGTCTCAGACTGGCTTTGGGAAGACCTGCTCCAAGAGTCAGTGGAACTGCGGCACGATCAGATAGATGCAGAACAGCACCAAGAAGGCCGCCAGAGCGAGCAATGCGTAGCCGGTTGAGAGCATCACTGTCCCGGAGCCACCCTGATTCGTCCTGACTTTGGCGGCGGAAAGGAGCCGTATGCTGCTCGCCAGCAAGATCATGAAAAGCACGCTGGCGCTGATGGAGACGACGATAACAATGCCAAGGGCGCCCCAGTCGATCTTCATCAGGCCGCGCTCTTCGCTTTGGCCTTCTTGGTCTTCTGTTTCGGCTTGGGGGTCGTGGTTACCTGCGGGTCCTGCATGTAAGTGGTTTGCGACGCGGCGGCCAACACCAAGACCTCGCGGCTCTCGGTGACGTTGTGGTGGCTGACCCGGTGCTGTCGGGAAAGCGCCCAGATCGCTATACATGCCGCTGCCAATAGGAGGAGAAGAGCGACGACTCCGGCGGTTCCGAAGTTGGCCACCAAGGCGGCCAACCCTCCGACCAGACCGGCCCCCGGCAGAGTGAGAAGCCAGGCGAACACCATCTTGCGGGCAACACTCCAGCGCACCTCGGCGCCACGGCGTCCCACGCCGGATCCCAGGATGCTGCCCGTAGCCACGTGGGTGGTGGAGAGGCCGAAGCCCAGATGCGCCGACGCCAGTATGGTGGCAGTACTCGCCGCACCGGAGGCCGCGCCCTGCTGGGTTTCGATCTCGACCACGCCCTTGCCGAGCGTCCGCATGATGCGCCAGCCGCCCGAATAGGTTCCCAGGCCGATAGCCAGGCCGGCGGCGAGGATTACCCAGGGCTGCGGGCCACTCCCGGAGGCCTGCAGGTTGGCCGTTATCAGGACGAGCGTGATCACGCCCATCGTCTTCTGACCGTCGGAGGTGCCGTGGGCAAGCGCGACAAGGGATGCCGTGAACGCCTGGCCGTACTTGAAGCCGGTCTTGCTGTCCGCACTTGGAGTCCTTCGAGTGATCCGATACGCCAGCACGGTGGCGAGCGCTGCCGCGACGCCGGCCACCACGGGCGCAACGATCGCCGGAAGTAGGACCTTGGAGACGATGACCCAGCCGTTCACGGACGCGAAGCCGGCGCCGATCACCACCGCACCGATCAGGCCGCCGAAAAGGGCGTGAGAGGAGCTCGACGGCAGCCCGAGCAACCAGGTCAGCAGGTTCCAGATGATCGCGCCGACCAGGCCGGCCAGGATGATCGATGCTGTGATGAGTTCGTCGTCGAACAAGCCGCCGGAGATGGTCTTGGCAACTTCGGTCGAAAGGCACGCACCAACGAGATTGAGGACGGCCGCGATAATAACGGCAGTACGGGGCTTGAGTGCACCCGTGGCGATCGGACCCGCCATCGCGTTGGCGCTGTCGTGGAAGCCGTTCGTAAAGTCGAAAATCAAAGCCACCAGGATGACGGCGATCACCACGAACAGCTCTGTCAACTTCTGATCCCATCTGGACCGCGTT
>Ga0126311_10001759_pt1 | contig 10633 bp, 9 predicted proteins | sample Plot61_FD_92539 | JGI IMG/M metagenome (GOLD analysis project Ga0126311, IMG submission 92539) | Serpentine soil microbial communities from UC McLaughlin Reserve, CA, USA - Plot61 | ecosystem: Environmental > Terrestrial > Soil > Grasslands | place: USA: UC McLaughlin Reserve, Lake County... | reverse complement strand
TTAGTCGCGTGCGAGTTTGATGATGGGGGAGACTCTTACGGAACGTGATCTTAAGACGCGCGGCCGGAACCTCTTCGGCGGCGCGGCTCACATATTCCTGTCGGAGGCGCTGCTCGTCCCCGTCGGGCTCTTGACGGCCGCGTACCTCAGCCGGCGCTTCGGCCCCGAAGGCTACGGGCTACTGACGCTCGCCTTCGCGCCCGTCGTGCTCCTTGAGTCGAACGTCGCGACGGCCCTGTCGCGCCCCGCGATAAAGCTCGTCGGCGGCGCGGCCGACGGCGAGTGGGAGGGCCTGGGCGCGGCCGTGCTCAGGCTCTACGTCCTGACGGGCTGCGCGCTCTCGTTCGCGCTCCTGCTCGCGGCCGCGCCGCTCTCGCGGCTGATGTCCGAGCCCGCGCTCGCAAACTATTTGAGAGTGCTCGCGCTCGACGTGCCCGTCTTCTGCGCGGCGCAGGCGCACCGAAACATCATCGTCGGGCTCGGGCGTTTCCGTCAGCGCGCGTTGGCGAGCGCCGCGCGCTGGACGACGAGGCTCCTGCTGGTCGTCGTCTTCGTGTACTCGACGGGGTCGCCCGCGGGCGCGCTTTGGGGGACTGTCTGCGCGTCGCTCGCGGAGCTGGCCGTCTGCCGCCTCTACGTGCGGCCCGCGCTCTTCGCGCGCTCGACGTACCCGCTTCGAAGCCTGTGCGGCTACGCGCTCCCGCTCGTCGCGTCGGCTCTGTGCCTGAGTCTTCACGGCAGGCTCGACCTCCTGATGCTCAAGTCGCTCGGCGCGTCGGCCTCGGGGGCGGGCGTCTACGGCGTCGCGCAGAACCTCGCGCTCCTTCCGACGCTCTTCTCTTACGCGTTCGCGCCCGCGCTGCTCTCGACGCTAGCGCGCGCGCTGCGCGAGGGAGACGACGAAGGCGCGCTCGCGCTCGCGCGCCTCGCCTTGCGCGCGGTCGTGCTGCTCCTGCCCGTCGCGGCGATGACGGCGGGCGCGGCTCCCGAGTTGGTCGGGCTCATATTCGGGCGCGAGTTCGTAGAGTCCGGCGCGCTCCTGCGCCCGCTCATCTTCGGCTCGCTCGCGCTGCTCGTGGTCTCCGTGGCGGCCTCTGTGCTTGCGGCCGCGGGGCGCGAGCGTTGGACTCTGCACGTCGCATGGCCGACGCTCGCGTGCGCCGCTCTCGGGCACGCGCTCGTGATTCCTTCCGCGGGCGCGCGAGGCGCGGCGGCCGTGACGGCGTTGACCGCGTGCGCGTGCGCGCTCCTGTCGCTCGCGCTCGTGTGGCGCGCGTGGCGGGTCGCTCCGCACGCGCGCACGTTCGCGAGCAGCGCGGCGGTGGCGGCGTGCGCGTACGCGTTAACCGCGTACGTCCCCGCGTTCGGCCTTCTGCTCGCGCTCAAGCTCGCGTGCGCGTGCGCGTTCTCGGCCGCGGCGCTCGCGCTGCTCGGCGAGTTCGGCGCGCGCCGAAGCTTGCGGCCGCTTCCGGCATGAGCGCCGGGCTCCCGCAATTCTCCGTCGTCGTCCCGACCTACGAGCGGCCCGCGCGGCTCTCGTCTTGCGTGCGCGCGCTCTCGCAACTCGACTACCCGCGCGAGCGCTTCGAGGTCTTGATAGTTGACGACGGCAGCGCCCGCCCTCCTCTCGAAATAATCGAACGGTTTCGCGGCGCGCTCGACGTGAAGCTCTTTGAGCAGGCGAAGAACGCGGGCCCGGCCGCCGCGCGTAACCTCGGCGCGAGACGCGCGCGCGGCGAGTTCCTCGCCTTCACCGACGACGACTGCGAGCCCGAGCGCGGCTGGCTCCGGGCCTTCGCCACGCGCTTCGCGGGAGCGCCCGCGCGAATCGTCGGCGGCCGCACCGTCAACGCGCTCGCGCACAACCCTTACTCCGAGACGAGCCAACTTATAATCGAAGTCGTCTACGCGCACTTCAACCGCGACGCCGAGGACGCGCGCTTCTTCGCCTCGAACAACTTCGCGGCCCACGCCGAGAGCTTCCGGGAGGCGGGCGGCTTCGACGAGACGTTCAGGACTTCCGAGGATCGCGAAATCTGCGCGCGCTGGCGCTCGCGCGGTTTGGGGATGACGTACGAGCCCCGCGCCGTCGTCCTCCACTCGCACCGGCTCACGCTCGGCTCGCTCTGGCGTCAGCACTTCGGCTACGGCCGCGGCGCGCTACGCTTCCACCGCGCGCGCGAGGGCGCAGGCGACGGCCCTTTCAAGCCCGACGCGGACTTCTACACAAAGCTCCTTCGCGCCGCCCTGTCTCAGACGCCGAGGGCGAAGGCCGCGCAACTGACCGCGCTCCTCCTCTGGTCGCAGGCGGCGAACGCCGCGGGCTTCTTCTACGAAAAGTTTCGGAAGGCTTAACGCGCGGGACTTATAAGGCCGCTTTCGAGTATGTGTCGGGCGAGCGCTTCGCCTATGCGCCGGTGGACTGCGGCCGAGGGGTGGCGGTCGAAGCGGCTCGCGCGGAACTGCTCGGGCGTGAACTCCGAGCTTAAGGATGAGAGGTCTACGAAGGAGACTCCGTCTTCCTTCAGCCGTTCGGCGACGGGACGGAAGCCCGCGCCGGGTGAAGGCAGGAGCACGACGCGACACTCCACGCCGCCACGCCTCGCGTCTTCGGCGAAGGCTTTGACGTAAGAGTAAGAGTCGGGCACGCCGCCCGCGGCCATCACGTCCTCGGCCTTCGTACTCCTGTCGAGCAAGGGGTGGATAACGTCTCTCAGAAGGTAGAGCGCGTGAAGCCTGCGCAGCACGGGCCGCGCGCGCGAGTCGCGCGAGAGGAAGCCCGAGAGCTTTTCGTCCGAGAGGTAGCCGTGCGAGTCCACGCCCGGCGTGCGCGCGAGGTCGAAGTCCGCGGGGATGATGGCGAGCAGCACGAGGTTCGGCTCGACCGCGAGCACGCGACGCCTGAGCGTGGCCTCCATCACGCGCACGCTGTAGGCCGACGCGCCGAAGTTGAAGACGCGCACGCGCGCGCCCGCCTGCCCGCCGTCGAGCGCCGTCTCAAGAACCTTCGCGAACGTGTCGCCGCCCTCGCGCACGCCCTCGCCGAACGTCACCGAGTCGCCCACGACCGCGACGCGGTACTCGCCCGGCCCGCGCGCCGCGTAAGTCTCGCCAGCGGACGTGGAGCGGAGTCCGAGCGAGTCAGTGTTCACGACCGAGAGCCCGCGCCCGCGCGCCCCCGAGAGGTTCGGCCTGTGTACGTAAGGAATCTCCTCGGGCGCGGCGTCGAAGCGCGCGTAGATGGGGTCGCACAGGTGGTGCTCCGAATAGCCCGACACGCGCACGCCGACTTCGAGCAGCGCGAAAGTCGCGGCCGAAAGGTAGAATGCGAGCAGCAGTCTCTTCAGAAGTCTTCTCATACCGCCGAGCTATGAACGCCGAACGACGAACCGAAGTCAAGGCGCATTCAGTTCGTCGTCCCGCCCTCACAGCTTCTCACCCGCCCCCCTTGACTGCGCAGTCGTCGTGTAATTACGATGTAGGCATGAGAACGCGCATAGTGAAAATCGGAAACTCGCAGGGCGTGCGCATCCCGAAGCTGCTCCTTGAGCGCAGCAACCTCGCGGAGGAGGTGGAGTTGGAGGCCGGGGACGACCGCATAATCATCCGCTCGACCCGGCAGCCGCGTCACGACTGGGAGGGCGCGTTCCGGCGCATGGCCGAGCGCGGCGACGACGCGCTGCTCGACGACGGCCCGCCCGCACAGACGCGCTGGGACGAGGACGAGTGGCAATGGTAGTCAAACGCTTTGACGTTTACCTCGTCAACCTCGACCCCACCGTCGGCAGTGAAATCCAGAAGACCCGCCCGTGCCTCGTCGTCTCGCCCGACGAGATGAACCGCTTCATCAGAACCGTGATCGTAGCGCCCATGAGCACCAAGGGCGCGCAGTACCCCACGAGAGTCCCGTGCAAGTTTCAGGGTAAGCAGGGGCAGGTCGTGCTCGACCATATTCGCACGGTGGACAAGGCGCGCCTCGTTAAGAGGCTCGGCAAGGTCGGCACGCAGACGCGCGCGGAAGTCCTGTCCGTCCTCGGCGAGATGTTCGCGCCTTGAGCGCGGCACGACTGCCGCGTAAGACTCACGCGCCCGGAGCCCGTTCGGCCCCCTCCTCCTTCGTCGCACGCGCGGACGCTTTTTGGAGTATCCTACACGCATGAATAAACCGCGCGCGCAGGCGCCCGACGACGGCGGGGAGTTTGACGGGCCGATAATAGACATCGAGCCGCAGGCGGGCGGGCGCGCGCGCAGGGCCCGGTTTTGGGTTATGGCCGGGCTCGTGCTGCTGCTGCTGTTCGCGCTCGGGCGCGCGGGCGCGGTCTACATGGAGACGCTCTGGTTCGGGTCGCTCGGGTACTCGTCAGTTTACTGGACGACCTTCCGGTACGGGTGGGCCGTGTTCGCGGTCTTCGCCCTGGCGACGGCGTCGGTGTTGCGCGTCGCGTTCTTCCTGCTGGAGCGCGGCTTCGCCGTGACGACGCTCGCGCCGCGTCGCGTCGTGCTCAACAACGAGCAGGTTTACGTCCAGCCCGCGCGCGTCCTGAAGCCCGCGGCGTGGGTCGTCTCGCTGCTGCTCGGTTTAATCTACGGCGCGGGGATGGGCGAGTCGTGGCAGACCTTCGCGCTGTGGCTCAACCGCCCGCAGACCCAGGGCGCCGCAGACCCCGTCTTCGGAAAGACGCTCGGCTTCTACCTCTTCACTCTGCCCGCGCTCGACGCGGTAACGTCTTGGCTGCTCACGCTCGCGTGGGTCGTGCTCGCCGGCGCGGTCGTATACTCGGCGCTCGGGCTACTGCCTTCGGGCGGGAGCCTGCGCGCCGTCGGTTCGCGCGGCCCCGAGGCCGAGCCGGGCGCGAGGGGGAAGGCTTACGCGGCCGCGTCTTACGCGCTCGGGCTCCTGCTCGCGGCGCTCGCGCTTCGCGCGTACCTTTCGCGCTACGAGTACCTGTTCGAAGACCACCCCATCTTCAGCGGCGTCACGTACACGGAAGACCACTGGGTTCTGCCCGGCCTCGTCGTCGTCACAGTCGCGCTCGCCCTGGGCGCCGCGCTCGCGCTCGCCAACGCCTTCGCTTTAAGGCGGCTGCGGCCGCTCGTCGCGGCCGTCGCCCTGCCCGTGCTCGTCTACCTCGTCGCCGTCGTCGCGATACCCGGCTACGTGCAGAGCTTCGTCGTCAAGCCGAACGAGCTTGAGCGCGAGTCCGCGTACATCACCCACAACATAGAGGCGACGCGGCGCGCCTTCGACCTCCAGCGCGTGGAGGCGCGCGACTTCCCCGCGGACGCGGACGACGACGCTTACGCCCTCTCGGCGAACCGCCCGACGCTCGACAACCTTCGCATCTGGGACTACCACGCGCTTCAGGACACGCTCCGGCAGGTTCAGGAGATACGAACTTACTACGACTTCAACGACGTAGACATCGACCGCTATACAATCGGCGGCCAGACTCGTCAGGTCTTACTCGCCGCGCGCGAGATGGACGTTGCGAAGCTGCCCGCCTCCTCGCGCGGCAACTGGATAAACGAGCGGCTCATATACACGCACGGCTACGGCGTGACGATGAACACCGCGAACGGCTTCACGCCCGAGGGGCGGCCGGAGTTCCTACTCTCGAACATGCCCACGGAGTCCACCGTGCCCGAGCTGAAGTTGACGCGCCCGCAAATCTACTTCGGCGAGAAGACCGACACGAGCGTCTACGTGGGCACGCGGCAGAAGGAGTTCGACTACCCGCAGGGCGACGCAAACGCCTCCACCGTCTACGAGGGCGGGGGCGGATTCCCCGTCGGCGGCGCGTTCCGCCGCGCCGTCATCGCCTGGGAGTTGGGCGACACCTCGCGCCTCCCCTTCGCCGACGACGTGACTTCGGAGAGCCGCGTCCTCATGCGCCGCAACATACGCGAGCGCGTGCGCGCCCTCGCGCCCTTCCTCGTCTACGACGAAGACCCTTACATCGTGGTGCGCGAGGACGGCGGCCTCTCGTGGATAATGGACGCCTACGCGACCTCGGCCTTTTACCCTTACGCGCGCCACTACGCCCTCGGCAACGCGCGCGTCAACTACTTGCGCAACAGCGTCAAGGCCGTCGTGGACGCGTACACGGGCGCGACCTCCTTCTACGTCTTCGACCCGCAGGACGCGGTGCTCGCCGCGTACCGCTCGCTCTTCCCCGCGCTCTTCCGCGAAGCCTCGGAGATGCCCGCGGACTTGCGCGCGCACGTGCGCTACCCGGAGGCGCTGCTCAAAGTGCAGGCCGAAGCCTACGGCCTCTACCACACGGAGAGCCCGAAGACCTTCTTCCAGCGCGAGGACGTTTGGAGCGTCGCGCGCGAGTCCGCGCCGAAGCAGGGCGGCGAGGCGCAGGAGCTTGAGCCCTACTACGCGCTGCTCCAACTGCCGGGCAACGAGGGCGGCGCTTCGAACTCGACCGAGTTCGTGGACGTGGTCGCCTTCACGCCCGCGTCGCGCGACAACCTCATAGGCTGGATGGCGGGCCGCAGCGACGGCGCGGCCTACGGCTCTCTGCTCGTCTACAAGTTCCCGAAGACGAAGCTCGTCAACGGCCCCGCGCAGGTCAACGCGCGCATAGACCAGAACGCGCAGCTATCGTCGCAGCTCACGCTCTGGAACCAGCAGGGCTCGCGCGCGCAGCGCGGAAACCTCCTCGTCGTCCCGCTCGGGCGCGGGCTCCTATACGTGCAGGCGATATACCTACAGGCCGAGCGCTCGCCGATGCCCGAGCTACGCCTCGTCGTGCTCGCCACGCAAGACCGGCTCGCCTTCGGCACGAGCTTCCCCGACGCGCTCTCGAAGCTCTTCAACATCCCCGAGCAGAGCGCGCGAGAGGCGAAGCAGAACGCGACGCAGGGGGCCGCGCCGAGCGGACAGGCCGCGCCGAACGAAGGACAGCCGCCGACGACTGCGACGACGCAGGAGCTAATCGACCGCGCCTCGGCCGAGTTCGCCGACTACCAGCGCCTGACGGCCGAGGGCAAGCTCGGCGAGGCAGGCCAGAAGCTCGAATCCTTAAAGCGCACGCTCGAAGAGTTGCAGAAGTCGAAGCGCTGACCCTCTGACCGACGGACACGAAGGTCTTCAACTTCCGACACGGAGACGCATGAAGGGATGGCTGACAACAAAGGCACGCGGCGCGACTTTATGAAGGCCGCGGGGGCCGCGACGCTCGGCGCGGCGCTCACGTCACACGAGGCGCACGCGCTTCCGGTTAACGCACGCGTGCGCGAGCTGCTCCTCTACGTCGGCACGTACACGTCCGGCGGCAAGAGCGAGGGCATCTACCTTTATCGTCTGAACCTCTCCGACGGCTCGCTCAAACGCGCGGGCGTGACGGGCGGCGTCAGCAATCCTTCGTACCTGACACTCGACCGCGCGCGCCGCTCCCTCTACGCGGTCGAAGAGACGGAAGAGTTCGAGGGCGAGAAGAGCGGCGCGGTCAGCGCCTTCGCCGTAGACCGGCGTGACGGGAGTCTCCGCTTCGTCAACCGCCAAGCCTCGAAGGGCGGCGCGCCCTGCTACGTCACCGCGGACAAAGCGGGCCGCTTCGTGCTCGTGGCGAACTACCTCGGCGGAAACGTCGCAATCCTTCCCGTGACGAAGGGCGGCGGTCTGGCCGCGGCAACGGACGTGGAGCAGGACTCCGGCTCCGGCCCGAACCGCGAGCGACAGGAGGGGCCGCACGCGCACTGCGTCCTGCTCGACCCTTCGAACCGGCACGCGTACTCGTGCGACCTCGGCACGGACAAGGTCATGCTCTACGACTTCGACGCGCGGCGCGGCGCGCTGACTCCCAACGCGCGGCCCTCCGTCGGCCTCAAGCCCGGCGCGGGGCCGCGCCATCTGACGTTCGACGGCGCGGGGCGATTCGTCTACGTCTTAAACGAGTTGGATTCGACCGTCACGGCCTTCGCGCGCGCGCGAACGACGGGCGCGCTCGGCGAGTTGAAGACCTACCCCGCGCTCCCCGCGGACTTCCGGGGCGAGAACACGGGCGCGGACATTCACCTGACGCCCGACGGGCGATTCCTCTACTGCTCGAACCGGGGCCACGACAGCATCGCCCGCTTCCGCGTGGACGCTTCGAAGGGCGCGCTTGAGGCCGCGGGCCACACGCCTTCGGGCGGCAAGACTCCGCGCAACTTCGCCGTAGACCCGACGGGCCGATTCTTATTAGTCGCGAACCAGCGCTCGGACACCGTCGTCACGTTCCGCATAGACGCCTCGACGGGCGCGCTTGAGGCCACGGGCCACACGGCGGAGATTCCCTCGCCCGTCTGCCTGAAGCTGACCGCGCCGTTCTCTTAAAAAGACTCTGAAGCCGCACGGACGAAAACGATGATGAAGAGATTGCTTCCGACGACGAAGAAAGTTCTCCACGCCCTTTCGTTAACGCTCACGCTGTTGTGCGTCTGCGTCGTGTGCGCGCGCGCGCGGCAGCAGGCGGGCGCGGCCGTCGAAGTCAAGCCCCTCGCGGCGCGTCTGGGCTACCCCGCGGACGCGAAGCTCCTGATTGTTCACGCGGACGACATAGGCGTCGCGCACTCGGTCAACGCCGCGACGTTCAAGGCGTTCGAGTCTGGCCTCGTCACGTCGGGCAGCGTAATGGTTCCGTGCGCGTGGCTGCCGGAAGTCTCGGCCTACGCGCGCGCGCACGCCGACGCAGACCTCGGCCTCCACCTCACGCTCACGAGCGAGTGGGCGACCTACCGCTGGGGCGGCGTTATCGGGCGCGAGCGCGCGCCGACGCTCTACGCGCCGGACGGCTACTTCTACCCGACCGAGTCGGAGGCCGCGTCGCACGCCGACGTGCGCGAGGCCGAGGCGGAAGTACGCGCGCAGATAGAACGCGCGCGCGCCTTCGGCATAAGGCCCACGCACCTCGACGCGCACATGCGCACGCTCTACTCGACGCGCGCGCTCTTCGAGATGCTCCTGCGCGTCGGGCGCGAAGAGGGCCTGCCCGTGATGGTCTCGCGCGAGTGGTTTACGGAAGCGCCCTTCCTCCCGGCGGCGCTCGGCGCGGAAGGCGTCGCGCTCGACCGCATCGAGACGATAACCCCGGCCGTGCGCCCAGAGGGCTGGGCGCAGTTCTACCGCGACTTCGTAAAGTCCTTGCGGCCCGGCGTCACGGAACTAATCATCCACCTCGCATACGACGACGAGGAGATGCGCGCCGTCACGCGCGAACACCCCGAATGGGGCTCCGCCTGGCGTCAGCGAGACTTCGACTTCACGACGGGCGAAGAGTTCCGCCGCCTGCTCAAGGAGAACAACGTCAGGCTCGTAACGTGGCGCGAGGTCGGGAAGCTCGCGTCGAAGTCTAAGTAGGCGGCCCCGCCGCGAAGCGCGGATTTGAACGCGCGGCGCGTAGGCGTTAACATCCGGCAGTTCTTCCCCAAGTCATACCTTCAGAGGCCATCGATGTCAGGACAGACGCAACAGCCTTCCCCCGAACTCTTCTTCCAGACCGTCAACTCGTACCAGCGCACGGCCGCGGTCAAGGCCGCGATAGAGCTAGACCTGTTCAGCGCCGTCGGCGAGGGCAGCGCCACGGCCGCCGAGATGGCCGCGAGCCGCGGCGTCTCCGAGCGCGGCGCGCGAATACTCTGCGACTACCTCGTCGTCAACGGGCTGTTGACGAAGGAGGGCGGGCGCTACGCGCTGACGCAGGACTCCGCGTTCTTCCTCGACCGGCGCTCGCCCGCGTACATGGGCGGCTCGATAGAGTTCCTGCTCTCGCCCATGCTCGTCTCGAACTTCGAAGACCTCGCGGCGGCCGTGCGCAACGGCGGCACGGCGAACCCGGAGGGCGGGACGGTCTCGCCCGAGAATCCCGTCTGGGTGAAGTTCGCGCGCGCGATGGCCCCGATGGCGGCGATGCCCTCGCAGGCCATCGCGGGGATGTTCGGCGAGCTTGCGGGGCGCGGGCCGAAGGTGCTCGACGTAGCCGCGGGCCACGGCCTCTACGGCATAGCCTTCGCGCAACGCTTCCCCGGCGCGGAGGTCTACGCGCTCGACTGGCCGGCGGTGCTCGAAGTGGCGAAGGAGAACGCGCGCGCCGCGGGCGTCGCCGAACGCCACCACGCGATAGAGGGCAGCGCCTTCGACGCGGACTTCGGCGACGGCTACGACGTTGCGCTCCTGACGAACTTCCTCCACCACTTCGACCCGCCGACGTGCGAGACGCTCATGCAAAAAGTTCGCGCGGCGCTGAAGGACGGAGGCATGGCCCTGACGCTTGAGTTCGTTCCAGACGAGGGCAGGGTGACGCCGCCCGTCTCCGCCGCCTTCAGCCTCATGATGCTCGCCAGCACTCCGAGCGGCGACGCATACACCTACGCCGAACTCGAACGCATCTGCTCCAACGCGGGCTTCGCGCGCAGCGAGCCCCGAGACGTGCCCGCCAGCCCGCAAAAGCTCGTCGTCTCGTACAAGTAAAAGTACTGAGTGCTGAGGACTGAGTACTGAGTGGAGGCTTGCTCTTAACTCAATCTGAGTCATGAGTTGAAAAAGGAAGGTCGTCGTCCTTGAGGCGGTGTGTAGAATGAAGTTGCGACACCCATTCGACCACCAAAGGACGACGACCTATGTCCGAGAGCATAGAGCATCAGA
>Ga0126311_10001757_pt1 | contig 10638 bp, 5 predicted proteins | sample Plot61_FD_92539 | JGI IMG/M metagenome (GOLD analysis project Ga0126311, IMG submission 92539) | Serpentine soil microbial communities from UC McLaughlin Reserve, CA, USA - Plot61 | ecosystem: Environmental > Terrestrial > Soil > Grasslands | place: USA: UC McLaughlin Reserve, Lake County... | reverse complement strand
TTCGACCTGTCTGCGTAATCTCAGGTGAGGCGGGAACGGGCAAGACAACGGTCATAAAAGCGATTATTCAGGCTATTGAAAAGACTCAGGGTGTGGGGAGTTCCTTTCAGTTGCTTGCGCCCACCGGAAAAGCAGCGGATCGCATTCGCGAGGCCACTGGAAAACGCGCTACAACTATCCATTCATTCCTTGCTGATCCCAGTCGTAACTGGATAAACGAAAATCGCACCTTTAAAAGGACCGGCGGTCGCCAGGAATCTGGTTTTGTCACATATGTGGTAGATGAAGCATCAATGGTCGATCTTGGTCTGCTCGCCGCTCTTTTCCGCGCCATAAAGTGGACCACAGTTCAACGGTTAATCTTTGTCGGTGATCCTAATCAATTGCCTCCTATAGGTCGCGGCCGGGTTTTTGCGGACATACTCGACTGGCTAACAAAGCAGAATCCCGAGAGTGTCGGCACGCTTGAGATTAACATTCGACAGATGGAAAACGCTCTCAAGGGGGTAAAAACCGGAATCATAGATCTGGCTAAGCTTTACGTTCGCACAGTTCAGACGACGAAGAAGGATCAAGCTGCCTCGATTCAAGCGGAGGAGATGCTTCGCCGGCTACAGGAGGAAGGCGACGTCTCTGATGACCTTCGGGTGCTCTACTGGAAGGACGGAGACGAACTTGCGACGAAGCTGGTGGACACGATCGTCAGTGATATGGAGGCCGACGCTGGACAAAAGATCGACCCGAGCCGTCCGTATGATTTGTGGTCAGCAGCATTCAAAGGTGATCAAGAAAAGGAACGTCCTGAATATCAGCAGGTAATTTCGCCATACAGGGGGGAGGAGTTTGGAACTGATATTCTCAATACTATTCTTCAGCGGCACCGAAGCGGTCGCGAAGAGATAGAACATCGATTGCAATTGGGCGGTATTGCATTATTCGATAAGGTAATTCAGACGAGAAACCGCCGGAAAACGAAAGCTCCTTGGGCCTACAACGTTCTGACACGCAAGAATCAACAACTGGATGAGATCCTGAATGGTGAACTCGGCTTTGTCAAAATACATGGATTAGACAGCGGAAAGTTAGGATGGGAAGGCTTTAGTCTGACAAGATTCCAAGTGCAGTTTTCCCGCCGGCCAAATCTATGGGTTAACTATCAAGGTAAGAGTGAAGTTGAGACCAACTTGGAATTGGCTTATGCCCTCTCGGTGCACAAAGCTCAAGGCAGCGAGTTTGAACGTGTGTACTTTGTGATTCCCAAACATAAGAAAACCTTGCTATCGAGGGAATTATTCTACACAGGACTCACTCGTGCTACGCGCCATTGCACACTTCTTATTCAGGAGGACATCTCACCACTGCTTACGCTTCGACGACTGGAGAATTCTCACCTAATCGCTATCAATTCATCGTTATTTTTGTTCAGGGCCGCCCCACGAGAGCTGCTTTTCCGCAAGGATTGGTACGCCGAAGGAAAAATTCATCAAACTTTGACCGACTATATGGTGAGGTCAAAATCGGAGGTTATCATTGCTAACATGCTGTATGAGCGCGGCATCGAGTTCGATTATGAGGTTCCACTCTTCGCCCCTGACGGCAGTTTTTACCTACCAGATTTCACTATCAATTGGCGAGGCGACAAATGGTACTGGGAACACTTCGGAAGAATGGATACGCCAAGATATAAGTCCGAAACTGCGCAGAAGTTGCGATGGTAACGGAAATTCTTTCCTGGACGCCTAGTGAGTACTGAAGAAACGCTGAGAGGAAAGGGTGCCAGCCTTACAAAGGATGCCGACAAGATAATAAAGAAACATTTCTCTTAAACATCCGCTACTGTCGGAGATAACCGATCGATGTTGCAATCGGAATTGTGGAGAGCACGTTCTACCAGACGATCCGAACGACCCGCGTCCTCAAGCCATTTAGAGACATTGTTTCGCTTCGAACCTTGGTAGACCCAAAACAAACTTTTTCTTGAAGGTTCAAAATGAAAAAAGAACGTAAGAGGCATGAGACGGCTGTGCGAAACAAAGAGAAAGCCACACTGGACAAGAAAATCGATCAAATGATGAAGCGTGTAATGCCTCAACTCCCACATAAATTGAAACAACTGGCTCGCAAAATTGAACACTTCGACGTCCGCAGATCAGCAACGCTCAAGGCGGAAGTGCAAAATGGTTTCACGACGTTTGCAAATCAACTCAACCTTCAGGACATGAGCTTCTTTCAAGACATGATGCGCTTGGTTGGAACTTCAGTCTTCAAACATCAGTTCGTGCAATTCGTTCAAACCGCTGTTCGCATGGCAAAGGATCAGGCAAAGACTGACAACCGCTATTCGCTCCTCTTGCGCTTAGTGGATGAGGCTCATGCAAGAGTGCCTTACATGCCTTGGTATTTGTTAAAGGATCATGCTGATCCCAACGTTATGTTGGAACTGCAATTTGCGCCAGCTGATCTTATCGCAGAGGCCGAGCGAAGCGTCGGGGAGATTCGCGCCACTGCTGTGCTGCGAGCGCTGAAGGATGTAGCAGAACCTCTTTACAAGTTATATGTCAACAGAATCTGGGTCCTTTCTTACCTCAAAGACGGAGCCTGGCCAGCAGTCAAGAAAATTCCTTCCTTCGGTAACTTAGTTTTGGAAGCTAACAACCGACTCTGCAATTACCCTGGACTGGTGGACGTCGACGCAGCTTGGATGCGTAACTCAGTAAGCCATAATCGACGTGTTTACTTGCCAAGCGAAGATGCAGTGGAGTTGTGGGATGAGAAAAGACCTAAGCAAAAAATTCCGGTCGGCCCGTTACTGGAAAAGGTCAAAGCAATGTATCAGATTTCCGCGTTTACTTTCCCGCTTGTCGCGCAAGTTTACTTGTTTCGTACAATGTTCTTGAAGTCTGGGATTCTGGACGTGGTGGTTGAGCAAATGCCCGCAGTCTCATCACTCGATGAGTCGAGGATAAAGCAGGCAGATCAGGCAATGGAAACAAAGATCAAGACGTTGTTTGCTCCGGTTGAGGCTTTCGCGAAGTTGCACATCAAAGTATAGCGGTTGGCTGGAGAAGGGTTTTGGTTAGCTAAGTCAAGTGACAACTTCTTCAAAAAGCTAACTACGCCTGTCCCCCCTAAGCGCCGAACATCATGGAGATGCGGAACGGGCATAGATGCAGCCTTTATACAAAGACCTCTTCAACAGCGGATTAGAAGAATTCAAAGCGCCGTAATTGATGCGCGGTGATCTTACGTCAAGGATATGATCTCATTTGAGAAACAACACTCTTGATAATTCAGTCCTGCTTATTCTCTTTTGCCAGAGTGCCAAGCTGCTAAACTTTTCCACCGAGATAACCATATTAGGTTAACTGAGGTTCCATTTGAACAACCTGCAACTCCGTTGTAGGATGGAATTGCTCAATCCCCGCAAGCACGATTTACCTATGACGACGATTTAAGCGAATTCCCTCTAATGCAATTTCCGGGCTAGGTGTGCGTAATGCAAGTAAACGCACGTATTCCCTCACTAGAGGTATTATCATGTCTCGATTCTTCACATGTAATCCAATTCACTCGCAGCTAGTCATCAAAACTTTATGTTTTGGCGCGCTTCCCTTCATCTTGGCCAGTCCTGGTGCTGACGGTGCGCAGTTAACAATCTTTGTACAACCAATCAACTTAAGTTCAAGACTTCATCAACCGAGGCAAGATGAATTAGCGGCGAATCTTAAGTTGAACCAACCAATCGAACGGGATCTGGCGGGTGGGAAGGCGCATGATTATCTGATCATACTTGGCGAGGGTCAGTACATGCGAATTGTAGTGGAACAGCGAAATATCGATGTGGTCTTAACTCTATTTGGTCCGGACACAAAGCAAATTGTCATAATTGATGATGACTCCACCGGTAAAGCGGAGGAGAGGCTCTCACAGGTAGCTGCTACACCAGGAGTTTACCGGCTGAACATTGCGCCCAAGCAGAAGACTTCACCTGCCGGAAGCTACAGCATTCGCCTTTTGGAGTTGCGTGCCGCAACGGAGAATGATCGTGCTTTACAGCAGGCGCGAGATCTACACGCCCAGTCACGCAGTTTATATCGCGCAGGTAAATATGATGAAGCCCATACGATCTCCGAGCGAGCGTTGGCGATTCGAGAAAAAGCTGTTGGGCCGGATAATCTCGATCTTGCGAACATCCTGGATCAGTTAGCCATTTTATTAAGCGTAAAGGCTGAGTATGCGAAAGCCGAACCGCTGTTCCAGCGGGCACTAAAAATTCGGGAGACAGAACTCGGTGCGAATCATCCTGACGTCGCTTATTCGCTTAATAATCTTGCACTGTTTTACCAATTTCAAGGTGAATACGAAAAAGCCGGATCGCTGTTTCAGCGTGCGATTGATGTGTTTGAGAAGGTGCTTGGACCTGAGCATCCTATTCTCGCACAGCCACTTAATAATCTTGGCGTTTTATCACTCCAGAAAGGAGAATACGTTGACGCGGAACGTTTCTTCCGGCGTTCGCTGGCCATCAGGGAAAAGGTGTTTGGTCCCGAGCATGTCGATGTCGCTCAATCACTCGGCAACTTAGCAATAGTATATTTGGATCAGGCCAAGTATGCCGAAGCAGAACAACTTTACCAACGCGCGCTATCGATTAGAGAGAAAGTCCAAGGACCGGAACATCCGGAGCTTTTCAATACACTCAACAACTTTGCGGACCTTTACCGATTAAAAGGTGATTACAAAAAGGCAGAACCGCTGTTACTACGTGCTTTGGAGATCTACCAAAAAGCATTTGGCGACAACCACCCTAATGTTGCTCGCGCACTTGATCGCCTGGCTGTCTTTTACACTGTCAAAGATGAATACTCGAAGGCAGAACCTCTTTTTCGCCGAGCGCTTGCTATTCGAGAAAAGGCACTAGGGCCAAACCACCCTGAGACTGCGGACTCGCTGCAAGGCCTCGCGGTCTTTTACAGCATCATTGGCGAATATGCGAAGGCAGAACCGCTGTACCAACGGGCGTTAGCTATTCAGGAGAAAACATTAGGGCCAGAGCATCCTAATACCGCCGTAACGCTCGACAATCTAGCCATCGCGCGACGGGTTCAAGGCAAGTATGCCGAGGCTGAGTCGTTGCACCAACGCGCACTTCAAATCAGAGAAAACACTTTTGGGATGGATCATCCCGACGTTGGACAAACGCTTGCCAATCTCGCAACTCTGTATCTCGCTAAAGGCGATGTGCCCCGCGCAATTGCATCTGAGTCACGCGCAGACGCTATCAGCGAGCGCTACATCGATATCAATTTAGCCGAGGGTTCCGAACGCCAAAAGCTTGCTTACCTTGCCACACTCGCCCATGAGTTAGATCGAGCAATTTCGCTTCACGTCAATTACGCGCCCAACAATTCTTCGGCTCGTGATCTGGCCCTGACGATGATCCTGCAGCGGAAGGGTCGCGTGCTTGACGCTCTCTTTGACAGCATGGCTGCCATCCGTCCTCGTCTAAAGCCGCGAGATCGTTCGCTGTTAGACGAATTAAGAAAAGTGCGAGCGCAGCTTGCGAGGATTACTCTAGGTCCGCAGGTAACTACACCGGCTCAACGGCAGAAGGAAATCAACAGTCTCGAAGAGAAAGAGGAGTCGCTGGAAGCTGAGATCAGTGGTCTCGTCGCGGAGTTCGGTGCTCAGTCACATCCGGTGACTATTGCAAGTGTTCAGTCCCTAATCCCCGCAGATGCGGCCTTAATCGAATTCACCTCCTATCAGCCATTTAACGTCAAAAGTCAAAAGCCGGACCAGGTATTCGGTGAACCGCGCTACATCGCATACATCCTGAAACCGGGTACAGAACCGCAATGGGCCGATCTTGGTGCGACTGGTCCAATCAACCACGCAATCAACGAGTGGCGGAAGGCGTTGAGTGATCCGAACCGAACGGATGTTCAGCAGTTGGCCCAGACCGTTGAAAAACTAATAATGCGACCGATCAGGAAATATTTGGTCAACGTAAAACTGATCTTGTTATCGCCGGATGGAGATCTGAATCTCATACCTTTCGGCGCTCTTATTGATGAGAGACAGCGATATCTGTTGAATGACTTTTCCTTAAGTTATTTATCGAGCGGTCGGGATCTATTGAGACTACGCACTCATTTCGAAAGCAAAACCAACCCTGTAATTATTGCCGATCCTGCATACGGTGAGAGGCCTCAAGAAGAGCAATCCTCAGTGCCGACGACAGCACATGAAAAATCTGTTATTGGAAAGCTCTATTTCGGACCTCTCTTGACTGCGAGTGAAGCGCTGGCAATCAAGAGAATCGTTCCTGAATCGAGAGTGCTACTGAAAAAAGAAGCTACCGAAGCTGCTGTGAAGAGTGTTAGATCTCCCCTGTTTCTACATATCGCCACTCATGGCTTTTTTCTCGGGGACGTTGACAATACTACGCCAGGTTCCCGCAGCTTTAGAACGCTCGGGACAGCTGCAGCAATACCTGATCTAGGCTCGAGCGATTGGATCTCGAATATCGAAAACCCACTGCTGCGATCAGGGTTGGCGCTTTCTGGTGCGAACCGTGGAAGCAGCGGCGACGAAGACGGTGTGCTTACGGCCCTGGAAGCCGCTAGCCTTGACCTTTGGGGAACGAAATTAGTCGTGCTCTCGGCATGCGATTCCGGTGTAGGCGAAGTGAAAAATGGAGAGGGTGTCTACGGCCTTCGGAGAGCGTTTGTGTTGGCTGGATCGGAAACGCAAGTGATGAGTCTCTGGAAGGTCCGCGACGACGCCACGCGAGATTTAATGATTGCTTATTACGCTAATTTGAAACGAGGAATGGGTCGCGGCGAGGCGCTTCGACAAGTACAAATGGCGATACTTCGTAATCCAAAGCGTAAACATCCTTACTATTGGGCGAGTTTTATTCAGTCGGGCGAATGGGCCAATTTAGAGGGGCAACGTTAATGCCGGTATGTTAAAGCATTAGGAGTGCAGACGTGGGCACAACGCCTGAGATACTTACAAGGGAAGAGATACGGTCAATCTACGAGAGTGGCCCAGAGGAAGTGTTCACTCTTGTCAAACGCCTCCAGTCGGAAATTATTGCCTTAAGTGAGCGGGTAGCAAAACTTGAAACGCGCGTCAGTTTCGATAACTTTCTCCTCTACTTGGATTCCGATCGAGAACGTGCAGGGGAAAGATACAGTAGGCTTCAGCAATCTCTAATCAATTTTTTCGCATGGCGTAACTCGTTGGATCCTGAATCGCGAGCCGCGGAGACGCTTGATATTTTGAGCAAGCAGATTACCGAAGGTAGACAAATTGACAATGTGGAAACGTACTGCATCGGCGTTGCGCGAAACGTTCTCCTGAAAGAGCATAGTCGCGCAGCTAATCAGGTGTCATTGGATGAACTCCAATCCGATTACGATCTGCGTCTGAGCGTCCAGCCGATCGATCTGGAAGTGAACCAAAGACGATATGATGAGTGCATGACAGCTTGTTTACAGCAACTGCCTGAAACTGACCGGAACTTAATCAGCATGTATGCCGGGGGAGGCGGGCACGACAAGGACAATCGCGAGAAACTCGCGCGAGAGGCAGGCATCACTCTACAGGTTTTACGTGTAAGAATTAACCGGATCAGGGGAGTGCTAAAAGAGTGTCTCCGGAAGTGCCTAAAAAAGGGTGATTTGTAATAAGTTTCTAGTAAAGAGGGTGTCGTGGAACAGGAACGAAGAACCGATCAGTTAATAACGAAGTATTTCTTCGGCGAGTTGAGCGACGAGGAGCGGCGACAACTCGAAGACAGGTACTTCACTGATTCGGAATTCCTGGAAAGAATGCAGGCGATCGAAGCGGAACTGATTGAAGACTATGTAGGAGGAGCACTTCCAAAAGAAGCGGCAGCGAAACTCGAGACACACATGCTCCAGTCGCCTCATCAACGACGAAAACTTGCATTCACTGAATCAGTTTTTCGCGTCGCGACGAAACAAGCAGACGCAATCGGGCTACCGGCTGAAACGAAGAGAAAAAGCCGGGCGTTGCCTCTGATCCTCCGGCGCAACATCTTCACTCCAGCGGCCGCTGCCGTCGCCGCACTGGTAATAACAGTCGCCTTTGCCGCATGGGTTATTTTTGATGTCAGTCGATTACGTCGCGAGCTTGGTATGTTACAAAAAGAACAAGCTGCAGCCAGATCTCGAGAACAGGAATTACAAGCTGTAATTGTCCAGTTACAGGAATCTAAGAAGACAAACGGCAACATTCCCGGTGTACCGAATGATTCTCAAAAATCTAATTCCAACGACGAGACTAACGCTCAGGATCACAAACCATCCCAACTCCCGCCTGGGAAATCCGAAGCTAATATCGCCACCTTAGTACTATCTCCAAGTGTGCTCCGATCGGGGCAAGAACTGCCGAAGCAGGTACAAATCTCAGGGAATACTCGGGCGCTTCAGCTTCAGCTTCTTTATGACGGCGCCAGCGCTTCTAATTACCAGGCCGTAGTTGAAACCGCTGACGGCGATGAATTGTTAGTGAAGACAAACCTGAAGGCTAAACGCGCGGGTAACAATCAGATCGTGACGCTGGAGATTCCCTCCAACCTACTGACTAACAGAGCGTATGTTCTTACGCTGCGTTCCTCATCCGGCGCAGATCTCAGTCGCTATTCGTTTGCAGTGACCAAAAAATAATTTCTGTAATTTTCCTAATCCTCACGGGAGTAAGGTTGACGCGTAGCTTTCCCGACGGTTGCGCTGAATACAAATCAAATCCCTAACAACCGTAAGGAGGAAGTTACGTTGAAATCCATATTCACTTCTCTGGTGATAGTCTGCGCTCTCTTAATCGCCGCGCCGGCTAACTCGCCTGCTCGTGCTCAACGCGCCCAACGCGAGAACACCACCACTTTGATAGCTCACGCCGGCCAGATCGCTAAAACCCAGGTCGATTCCCCCACTAGCAACAATCAGGTCCACGTCATCAACCAGTCAAATTCTGTGAGTGATGTTGACTTTACCGCCGTGGACACGGAGGGCAATGAAGTCGCTCGCAAAACTGTCGAGGTAGGCGCAAAGCTCAGCGGACAATTCACTTTGCAGGACCTGTTTCCGGAACTGGTGTTCTCAAACCTGAGCGCCATTAATGTTCAGGCTTCAACTCGTCCCGCTGAAGGTGATCATTCCGCCAAAGACAAGGATCTGATAACCCCTCAGGCTGCGCAATTGGCTGTCGCGTTCTTCTCGCAGCTCGATTCGCGGTGGAGCGGCGACCAGTTAGGCACATGTTCGGGAACAACTATCGGCAGCGCCGGCTGTGCAATTACGGCTATAGCCATGGCCGGAGCTCGTTCCGTTACGAACTTCAACCCCGCTAGTCTAAATACCTATTTGAAGAACAATAGCGGTTACTCAAGCGGCTGTCTGGTTATTTGGTCAGCGGCGGCGAACATTGACGGTCCAGGAGGGTTTACCTTTCAGGGCACCGGGTCGATCGGTTCTGCAGCGAATCTCAAATCCTTGATTGACGGTAACAAGTTCGTGATCGCCAAATCAACAAGATTCAGCAGTCACTGGGGCATCATCATCGGGTACAACAATCTAGGGTCCACACTCTCGGATTTTTATTATCTCGATCCTCAGGATACGAGCGCCGTATTCAGGAGCGTCCCATCCAACGGATGGATGAACACTGCATCTGTAACTCGGATTTTCCAATAACTAAAAAACTCACCCCGCCCGACCCCAAGGGGGTTACATCGATGATGTGGCCCCTTTTCAGTCTCTTCAGTTCATTGAGGCCAAGCAAGCAACAACACACTGCTTGAAGGTAAGACGGTCGTCATCAAATACGCTGCCAGTGCTATCTTTAACCTTTGGTCCTGTCGCCCGAAAGATTTGCAAGGGAATCCGGATCCCGCCGCAGCAGGGTGCAGCCGCGGGAAGGGTGGGCTTAGTTCGAACACTGTCTTTCGAACAGAACGGAAAACTTCTTGGACGAAATTAAATTTGGATGAAGGCTGAAACGATTCGTTTCTGAGCTGCGTTAGCAGCTCTTGTCGACTCTTAAGCCGCAGCGAGGAAGGCAGTCAAGGGCGAAGCGAACTGTTTTGTAGTTCGCGGAGTTCATCGCAGCGAGGCTTTGCGAGCGAAGACCCTTGACGGCCTCCGCAGCGGAGGCTCCCGTATCGCTCTTTAGTTGGATTGGTTAAAGGTAGGGGAGAGTTCGGGAATTAGCAGACAGTTCGCGATTGATTGGAACTTCAACATCGACACTGTGAGGTCGTGTCGACTGATGTTTTGGGTGAGTTATTAGCGTGGAAACGATCGCGGTGGCTTTGCGGATCAAATCGTTAGTTCGAATTCGTCATCAATGATTCGTTCGACGGGGATTCCAGCGAGGCGGGCGTAGGCGAGCAGGATGGCGAGAGGCGGTTCGTTCTTGTTGAGTTCGTACTTGGAAATGGTCGTATGTTCGATCAGAGCTTGAACACCAAGTTGCCTGACCAACTCTCCTTGAGACACTCCTAAGCTGCGCCGGATTTGCAGGAGCTTCTTTGCAAGATGTTTCGGACGAGGTCGCGAGTGTCCCATAGTTTTAGCTTTCGGTGAAAGAGATTGATGTGTGCGA
>Ga0126311_10001755_pt1 | contig 10640 bp, 4 predicted proteins | sample Plot61_FD_92539 | JGI IMG/M metagenome (GOLD analysis project Ga0126311, IMG submission 92539) | Serpentine soil microbial communities from UC McLaughlin Reserve, CA, USA - Plot61 | ecosystem: Environmental > Terrestrial > Soil > Grasslands | place: USA: UC McLaughlin Reserve, Lake County... | reverse complement strand
TGGAGGCGGCGATCGGAATCGAACCGATGAATAAAGGTTTTGCAGACCTCTGCCTTACCACTTGGCTACGCCGCCATACCGGAGAGCATAAATGACAAAAGCGGAAAGATGAAGCAGCACCTGCTCGAAAACCGTCAGGCTTTCGTCCTTCATCCGCCCGCCTTCATCCTTGATTTTGTGGAGCGGGAGACGAGATTTGAACTCGCGACCCTCGCCTTGGCAAGGCGATGCTCTACCACTGAGCTACTCCCGCTCACTAAGAAAATCGCAGTCCTCCAAAGAGGAGAGCCGAATGTACCCCTTTTTTTACCCCTTTGTCCAGAGACCCTGTCTCCACCATTAGTGGACCACTTCGGACTGCGCGCCAGTCATAACTCACCGCGACGGCTACAACCAGTTCTTTGCGCCAGGTCTTGCAGCCGACGCAACAGTTTGCGGGCACTTAAGCAAGGGGAACGTACAAGTCTATCTCACCCGCAAAGGGTTTCTCTGCTCTCGGCTTCAATTACAATTTCCATATAATGCAAACTAACCCCGCGCGCAGTGATTGAGTTAATCTCTGTAACTGTCGTGGAACCCTTCGGAAATAAAGGACTGACACTGGGCGGGCGTCGACTGGGTAACCAGAAAAGTCGCCGTGTCGCCACGACCTCTATTCCTCGTGGCCCTGGCGGCGGTCTGTATCCGCTCTCATTTTCACAACAGCGCTTGTGGTTCCTGGAACAACTTGATCCGGGAAACGTCGTCTACAACTTGCCAGGCGGCGTGTGTCTCGAAGGTGAACTGGATTTCACTGCATTCACTCGTGCTCTCGACGAGGTGATCCGGCGGCATGACATATTGCGCACGACGTTTACCATTATTGACGGACAACCGGCGCAACGCGTCCGTAGCGATAGTGGATTTCGACTGGAGTTAGTAGATCTCAGCTCGTGGCCTGAGGCGCAACGCATCGTTGAGATAGAACGACTGGCGCAAGAAGAGGCAGATCGGCCTTTTGATCTCGAGCGTGGACCACTGATGCGCGCTAGTCTCGTGCGTCTTTCGTCCACCAAGCACGTTCTGCTCTTCAACTTTCATCATATTATCTTCGATGGCTGGTCCCGCTACCTTCTCATTCACGAAGTCTCTTGTCTGTACCAGGGATTTGTTGCCGATTCGCATTTGCCTCTCCCCGACCTTCCCATTCAATACGGCGACTTCAGTTTGTGGCAACGCGATTTACTTTCTCCCGAATATCTCACGCAGCTTTTAGATTATTGGCGCGGTCAACTGCTGCCACTGCCCCGACTCAATCTGCCCACTGATCATGACAGGTCCGCAGCTTCCAATCGCGCCCAGACTCAACTGTTCGACGTCGATTTTGAGCTCTGCTCAGATCTCAAATCGCTTGCTCATTCTTCCGGCGCCACGGTTTTCATCTTGCTGCTCACTGCCTGGCAGACTTTGCTCTTTCGTTACTCCGGCAATGATCGCATTTGTGTCGGCTCGCCTGTGGCCAACCGCCCGCGCCGCGAAACCGAGGATCTGATTGGCTTCTTCGTAAATACTCTGGCGTTGTGCACTGATTTGAGCGGCGATCCAAGCTTCAAAGATTTGTTGGAGCGAGTGCGGGAGATCTGTGTCGGCGCATATGCCCATCAGGACGTGCCATTCGAGAAGTTAGTGGAAGAGTTACAACCTGATCGCTCAACGGCGCGAACGCCATTTTTTCAAACTTGGTTCGTCCTTCATAACACTCCCGCTCGTACGTTTCACTTGCCCAAACTAAACATCACTCCCTATGAAGTAGAGCGAAACAGGGTCATGTTCGATCTCATGCTGTTTGTCCAGGAGACCGAGGCAGGTTTGGCAGGGGCCTTGAGGTACAACGCAGAGCTGTTTGAGGCTGAAACTATTACGTGGTTAGTGAAGTGTTTCAATACCATATTGAAGGAAGTAACAAAGAATCCGGAAATACGGCTCCTGGATATCCCCTTAGACCTGGACGACTCCACAGTTTCGCACGATGCTGACGCAACAGAGGATCAGTTTAACTTGTGATGAAGAGGGTTACTGCGCGTCCCATTCTGACAATAATGCTTCTTCGCGCGCGCTTGTCATGCCGGCGTTAGTCTCTGAGGCATTGTACAAACGGGCGGCGTACTCATCCGTCTCCAAAGATCGATCTAGATCCCAGGCCAGCGTTTCTTTGATTGTCTCAGCCAGGGGACGAAAAGTCAGACCTGCGGCCAGGGCTTTGTCGATGTTAACTGCGAGCATTCCTTCGCTGACAGTTCGGAGCCATAGGGGTAATTCAGTAAACGCAATAACCTCGTGATTGAGGAGAAATGATTCATCAACCCATGTAAAGCGGGCATCGCCACCAGTGACGGTGCGACAGCTTGTCAGAAACTCTTCCATCGTCAGTTTATGTTTGGGACCGGTGGCGTTATAAACTCCGCCACTGCGGCTTTCAGCCATTCTGATGATCCAGTCAGCCAGGTCGCGAGCATGAATGAACTGAACCGGCCGATCGGGCCGGCCAGGGGCCAACACTCGGCCGCCTCGAGATATGCGTCGAGGCCAATAGGTAAATCTTCCGGAGTCGTCATAAGGACCGACCAGCAGTCCCGCCCTGACGTTAAGGGCTCGGCTTCCCATTACCTTTTCGACTTCCTCCTCGGAACGTGCTTTCAATCCTCTGTAATCCAGAGGCACGTTTTCCGAGTTCTCTTCGGATAATTGAGCGGTAGCGTCGCTCTCGTCAATTCCATGTTTGCTACGATCTTCATATGCCGAGACGGTGGAAAGAAAGGTGTAGTGTTCCACTTTGTCGGCGAGCAGCACCGCGGAGGCCTTCACCAAGCGTGGTATCACACCCGAGGTGTCAATAACTGCGTCCCAGCGGCGGCCCTTCAATGGCGCGAGATCGCTGTCGCGATTACCGATTAGAATCTCAAGCTCAGGAAATACATTGGGGTTAGTTAATCCGCGATTGAAGAGCGTGACTTCGTGTTGTCGCGTTCGCGCAGCGTCAACCAGATGCCGTCCGAGGAACTTCGTGCCTCCAAGAATCAGGATTTTCACGTTTGAGGTTATCCCTTGTTAATTCATCACAAAGCTTGGGGAGCGGCGATAATAAACAATCAGCTTGAAACCATTCAACTTATGCGATCTACTAAAGATCATAATTGACAGGTTCTAACATCTATGGGACTCTAGGCTCCCCCGAAATATTGGATGTGCTAGAGATGTTAAGAGAAGTCTCTTTCGTTGGTTTCGCCTCAAGGTTCACCAGATGTGTTGTCGCTAGGAATCCTCGCAACACTATACAAAGTCTCTCCCGACCTTCAATCCATCACGGCCTAATTTCGAGTGGGGCAAGTCTCGGCTCCATTAAGGAAGTTAATTATGAGTCAACCCAATGTGTCGACTGATGTGCTGATCGATCCAACGGGAGAAGCTGTGCACCCGCAGCAAGAGCGAACTCTGATAAATGCCGCGTCACAATTGAATTACAACACACTGCAATCTGTTCACAACCAATGTGTTCATCAACTCTTTGAAAAGCAAGTTGAGAGAACGTCCGACTTACCAGCGTTACGTTTTGGTTCCGAGCAATTGACGTATCGAGAGTTAAATGAGCGAGCCAATCAACTGGCGCATCACCTCATATCTCTTGGAGTCGGACCTGAAGTACCGGTGGGCCTACTGTTGCCGCGTTCAATAGATCTTGCCGTAAGTCTGCTGGCCATCCTCAAAGCTGGTGGCGCGTATGTTCCGCTTGATCTGTCGTATCCGCGCGAGCGCTTGTCGTTCATGTTGAGTGATGCACGAACCAGGGTTCTGATCACGCGAGAGCATTTGTTTAGCGAACTGCTGCCTGCTTCAGAGCTCACGCCATTGTTCCTGGACACCGAAGCAAAAGAAGTTGCGCGAAGAAGCATAGAAGATCCGGCTGTGCCGGTGAGTCCTGAGAACCTCGCCTACGTTATTTACACATCCGGTTCAACGGGGCGGCCAAAGGGTGTGGCCATTGAACATCGCAATACCGCCGTCCTCCTTGACTGGGCCCAAGAAACTTTCACACCCAACGAATTGGGCCGGGTGATCTGGTCCACTTCCGTCTGTTTTGATCTGTCTGTCTTTGAATTCTTCGCTCCCTTGTCTTGCGGAGGCACATCCATTCTCATCGAAGATGCTTTGCAGGTTGCGACACTGCCGGCAGAAGCGGAACCCACCTTGCTCAACACCGTCCCATCGGCGATGGGGGAACTACTTCGAGTTGGAGAATTGCCAGGCACGCTCCGCGTCATCGCTCTCGCGGGCGAGGTGTTAAAAAGCAATCTGGTCGAGCGCCTGCATCACGCCGCCCCACACGCACGGTTGTTCAATCTTTACGGCCCTTCCGAAGACACGACTTACTCGACTGCCTTTGAAGTGCCACACGGGAGCATAAGTGCACCTTCGATTGGCCAGCCTCTGCGCAACAAGGAGTGTTATCTCTTTAATCATAAGCTGGAACTCGTCCCGGTTGGTGAAGAAGGTGAGTTGTATATCAGCGGTAGAGGACTGGCTAGAGGATATCTCTATCGTCCAGAACTAACCGCCGAGAGATTCATTTCGCATCCTTACAGCAGCATTCCCGGCCAGCGACTCTACCGCACTGGAGATTTGGCTCGCTATTTAGTCGACGGCAACATCGAGTTTCTGGGACGTCTTGATCACCAGATAAAACTGAGGGGCTATCGCATCGAGACTGGCGAGATTGAGTCACGACTGGAACAACATCCGGCAGTCGCCGAGAGCGTAGTCATGGCCCACGAAGATGAGAGTGGAGAAAAACGACTCTGCGCCTATCTCGTCTGCAAGAAAACTCCCGGGCCTTCGACGACTGAGCTGCGAACCTTTTTGCGCGAACAGCTTCCCGACTACATGTTGCCTCACGCTTTCGTTGAATTGAGCGAGTTTCCACGCACGCCGAATGGAAAAATTGACCGTAAGGCGCTGCCCGTTCCGTCTTCGTCGAGGCCAAATCTCGAAGAAATCTTCGTCGCTCCAGTCACTACGGTCCAAAAGAAGCTGGCAGGAATCTGGGGTGAAGTACTCAAGCTCAAGATGGTAGGCGCCAATGATGATTTTTTCGCAGTAGGCGGTGATTCGTTACTGGCAACGCGGATCGTCACTCGAATTCGTCAAGAGTTTGGGACCGATATGTCGATCCGCAGGTTGTTCGAGGCGAGCACCATCGCCGCGTTGGCCGAGCGAATCGAGAGTGATACCGGCGAATCAGTGCGATCGCCGGCGCTTTCGCTACCTGCCGCGACAGACGGAAAAGAACCGGTTCTCTCGTTTACCCAGGAGCGGCTCTGGGTGTTGGATCAGTTACAACCTGAGAGCGGCGCTTACAACATTCCGCTCGTGATCAATCTAAAAGGCCGCCTTGATACGAGTGCCATGGAGCGCAGCTTCGCAGAGATATGGCGGCGGCACGAAGTCCTGCGAACGACGTTTCAAGCCGTAGATGGAAAGCCCGCCGTGAGCTTCTCCTCGTCGCAACTTGAAACCTCGCTACTGACGGATCTTTCAGGATTTACTGAGAACGAGCGAGTAGCGGCAGTGAAGCAATACGCCTGGGAGGAATCGCAACGCGGATTTGATTTGGCTCGTGGACCTCTGTTGCGCACCAAACTTTTTCAGCTAAACGCCGCGGAGCATTTTCTGCTGGTTTCAATGCACCACATCGTTGCCGATGGTTGGTCGATTGATATTCTCATCGATGAGTTGAAAGCTCTTTATGCTGCCTACGTGAGCGGCGAAGCTTCACCGCTGCCTGAATTAAAGTTTCAGTATGCTGACTTCGCGCGCTTCCAAAGATCCCGGCTGCAAGGCGAGATGCTTGAGCGTCAGTTGGCTTATTGGCGAGGCCGGTTATCGAGTTCTTTACCGCCGTTAGATTTTCCTACTGATCGGGTGAGATCACCGGTACAAACCTTTCGCAGTGGAACTTACTCGCTGTCTCTGCCGCAAACCTTAACCGAAGCAGTGAAGAGATTGGGTCAGCAGGAGAGTGCGACGACGTTCATGGTGTTGCTGGCGAATTTCACCGCCGTGCTCTACCGCTACACCGGCCAACAAGAAATAACCGTTGGCAGTCCCGTAGCTGGTCGCAACTGGATTGAAGCAGAAAAACTCGTCGGTCCTTTCCTCAATACATTGGTTCTGTACTTCCAGTTGTCCGGCAACCTTACTTTTCTTGATTTATTGCAACAGGTACGCACAGTTTCTCTGGAAGCGTATGAGCATCAGGAGGTCCCGTTCGAATTACTTTTGGAACAAGCGCCGATGCCGCGCGATCTAAGTAGGACACCATTGTTCCAGGTGATGTTCAATATGCTGAATTATGAGGGACAGCGTACCGGCATAAAGCTCCCCGATCTGACAATGGACGTCGTTGAGATTCTGGAGCATGGGTCGAAATACGACATGACTCTCTACGTTCGGGAAGAGCGAGATACCATTTTGCTTAACCTCGTGTACAACGCTGATCTCTACGATGAGACGCGCATGACCAGCCTTTTGAGTCATTTTCAATCGTTACTCGAAAGCGCAGTCTCCGAACCCCAACACGTCATTTCGCGGTTGGGGCTTTTTGGTGACGCAACGTCGATGCAGGTTTTCAACCAGCAGAATGCCGTCCGGCCTGAGCTTCCCTTTGTCGAATTCAAGGATGACGAGATACAACAGTCGATCGCGTCACGTTTCGAACAGCAGGTCAGTCTTTACTCGCAGCATTTGGCTGTGAAGACACAAACGGAAGAGTGTACCTACGAGCAATTGAATCGCAAGGCTAACCGCATCGCTCAGGCGCTTTTGGCATTACAAGGTACGGCGTACCAACAGGTTGGTCTGGTACTCAGGCACGACGCGCCGATGATCGCCGCCTTATTGGGCGCGCTCAAGGCAGGTAAGACATACGTTCCTTTAGACATAACGCATCCTTCCGAAAGACTGTCTTACATACTGGAGCACGCACAAATTGGCGCGATTCTGACTGAGAATAGAACTCGTGCCCTGGCCGGTCGGCTGGCGCAGCAGCGACTTCCAGTTATCAACGTGGATGAGCTCGATCAAGAATTGCCGGAAACGAATCCGGCCCTAAACGTAGCGCCCGAGTCTCTGGCTTATATCCTATACACCTCTGGCTCCACCGGGCAGCCGAAAGGCGTGATGCAAAGTCACCGGAACGTATTGCATCACGTGCGCTGCTATACCAACGGCTTGCATCTCAACCTGCATGATCGTCTGACGCTACTTTCCTCGTACGCTTTCGATGCCGCGGTGATGGACATCTTCGGCGCCTTACTTAATGGGGCAGCTCTCTATCCCGTGGATCTCAACGACGCCGGCTTTGACGGTTTGGAGGCGTGCGTAGTTGACGAGGAGATCACGATCTATCACTCGACACCCACCGTGTACCGGTATTTTGTCGGAGGTCTGGCTGACGATGAAGTCTTCAGCTCCGTTCGACTCGTTGTCTTAGGCGGTGAAGAGACAGTGAGAATGGACGTTGATCTCTACAAAAGACACTTCTCAGAAGAGTGTATTTTGGTCAACGGGTTTGGACCCACGGAATCAACCCTCGCTTTGCAGTACTTTATCTCAAAGGATACAGACGTAACTCGAACTTCAGTCCCGGTGGGATATGCAGTGCCGAAGACTGAGATTCACCTGCTCGACGAATTCGGTGAGCAGGTCATGGTTCATGGAGTCGGTGAAATAGCTATCAGTAGCGAACACCTGGCGCTGGGATATTGGCGTGATACTGCCTCAACCGCAAAAGCTTTCAGGCCCGATCCGGTAAACCCAGGCAAACGGATCTATCTAACCGGCGACCTGGGCCAACTTCTTCCCGACGGTAGCACAGAGTTCAAAGGCCGAAAAGATCTGCAGGCGAAGATTCGAGGCTATCGGATTGAACTTGGTGAGATCGAAGCCTTGCTGCGGCGCCATCCTGCGATCTGCGAATGTGTGGTCATCTTGAGAGAAGACCTGCCAGTTGATAAACGGCTGGTCGCTTACGTCATTCCTGACGAGCAGATAGCTCCGACGCCGAGTGATCTGCGTGCTTTTCTTTCCCGGTATCTTCCGGAATACATGGTGCCTTCGATCTTCGTCACGCTGGAAGAATTGTCACTCACGGCGAATGGAAAAGTGGATCGTCGCGCGCTACCCGTACCCGATGTTTCACATCGCAGACTTGAAACAGGACTGGTGGCGCCGCGTACGCCCTGCGAACAGGCATTGGCCTCAATCTGGATTGAAGTCCTAAGGCTGGAAGAGGTTGGCATCCACGACAACTTCTTCGAGCTTGGTGGAAACTCACTGCTAATGACTCAACTGGTGTCGCGGTTGAGGGATAGTCTCTCACTGGAATTACCGCTCCGTGATCTCTTTGGCAGACCAACCATTGCTCAACAAGCCGACTTATTTAACGACCACTTTGAGAAACAACAGAAATCGTTGGTTAAGGAAGGAGATCTCAAATGAAAGTTCTTGGTCTGATAATGGTGCGCAACGGCGAGCGAGAGCTCAAACGCTGTCTCGATTCTATGGCTGTCTACTGCGATGAGTTTTATGTGCTCAATGATCGCAGTGTTGATGGCACGCTCGCGATCTTAAGAGACCATCCCAAGGTGACCAACGTTTTTTCTGTCGATCCGGCCATCTCCGACCAGGATTGGTTTTTCTCTGAGTCACTGAATCTGAATTTCCTTTACCGGATGGCTGACTTTTCCGTGCCCGACTGGATTATCAGGCTCGACCACGATGAAATTTTTGACCGCCCGGAAGAGATTAGAGGGATCCTCGCATCCTGCGGCAGAGAAGTTACAGGAATAAACGTCTCACGACGCTCAGTCTGGAATGATCCTGACTATCCGCTGATGGTGCCCTTGATGAGTCCGGCCGCAACCTTACAGGGGACCATCTGGCGATACTCACCGGGACTTACCGCAGGCACCAAGCGCCTTCATAACAAGCGTCTACCCAGTTGTGTCGACAACCTCGGCAAAGTTCTGACGTTGGACCACGTCGTCATGTATCACTATGGCTGGGACACGCTGTCCAAGAGAATCGCCAAGGTCGAGCAATACACGAAACTCGATCCCGACGGCATTTACAATTTTGGCGTTCCTTATGATCGCGGCCTCCTGTTTGGATACGAAATAGGCGCGATCGACGACCTTATCAGTGATTATCAGAAGAGAATGGAGACGTATCACGAAGCAGCACAACGCGCCCAGAGTGTTGCGTCTGTCTGATCAGTCTGTGCCCGGGTCTTCTACGAACTCAAATGCCACAAACGTTAGTTGATCTTCTTCGTTTGAGAGCTCACGAGCAGCCGGACCGTCTGGCGTACACGTTTCTGCCGGATGAAGCGGATCGGGCCACTCTGTCTTACTCAGAACTGGACCAACTAGCGCGACATATTGGTGCATGGCTACAGTTGTTGGGCGCTTCGAATGAACGGGTTCTCCTGCTCTATCCGCCTGGTCTCGAATATATCGCCGCATTCTTCGGTTGCCTTTATGCCGGATGCGTTGCCGTGCCTGTCTATGCGCCGAGACCAAACCGCAGCCTCGCGCGGATACAAAATATTGCGGCAAATGCCGATGCGAAACTGGCGCTCACCACTGCGTCAATCCTTTCAAAGATTGAACCCCTGCTTGGCGAAACGAGCGATCTGCGCGGTTTACGTTGGTTGGCTGCGGATACGTTTACTCCAGTCGAGGAAAGCGCGTGGTTGAAGCCGTCTATTGACTCGGAGACGTTGGCCCCCCTGCAATACACCTCCGGCTCGACCGGTGAGCCCAAGGGCGTAATGCTGAGCCATAAGAATCTGCTGAGCAATTCAGCTCTGCTGGCCCATGCGTTTAAGTACACGTCTGAGAGTCGCTGCGTTTCGTGGCTGCCGCTTTATCATGACATGGGTCTTATCGGAGGCATGCTGCAACCGCTGTACGGCGGCTTTCCGTGTACGCTGATATCTCCCGTGTCATTTCTACAGCAACCTTTGCGGTGGCTACGAGCAATCTCTGACGATAAGGCTACGATCAGCGGTGGTCCAAATTTCGCTTATGAGTTATGTCTGAGGACCATCAATGCGGAACAGCGTGCGAGCCTCGATCTGAGTAGTTGGACCGTAGCTTTCAACGGCGCTGAACCCATTCATTCGGAAACCCTGCATCGCTTCGTAGAGTATTTTGCGCCTTGCGGGTTTCGGCCGGAATCTTTTCATCCTTGTTACGGGCTTGCGGAGGCGACGCTCATCGTATCCGGCGGGCCAAAAAACAACACGCTCCCGGTTGTGCGCACCGTGTCACGTACGGCACTGGCGCAGGATCACAAACTCACGTCAGCCTCATCTGAATCAGACAGCCAAACGATTGTGGGTTGCGGAAGAGTTTTACCCGAACAGCAGGTGATCGTTGTTGATCCTAAATTCTTGACGCAATGTTCGGACGATTGTGTCGGTGAGCTTTGGATCTCGGGACCCAGTGTCGCCGCGGGATATTGGAACCGGCCACTCGATACGGAGCAGATCTTCAACGCGCACCTTGCCAATAGCAATGCAGGAGCTTTTCTGCGTACCGGTG
>Ga0126311_10001754_pt1 | contig 10641 bp, 12 predicted proteins | sample Plot61_FD_92539 | JGI IMG/M metagenome (GOLD analysis project Ga0126311, IMG submission 92539) | Serpentine soil microbial communities from UC McLaughlin Reserve, CA, USA - Plot61 | ecosystem: Environmental > Terrestrial > Soil > Grasslands | place: USA: UC McLaughlin Reserve, Lake County... | reverse complement strand
TTCCGACTGGAAGCCCGGCTCGCCGCTCGTGTACACCTACCCCGATGGGCGCGTCGCCGCCGACGGCAAGGTGCTCGCCGCGGACGAGCCGGCAAGGCTTTCGATGGAGTTCAACGCGCGCTGGGATGACACGATTGCGGCGGAGCCGCCGGTACGCATGACGTGGGCGATTACGCCGATGGACGAGGTCTGCCGGCTGACTGTCACGACGGAGGATCTCGTCGCCGGCAGCGCTACCGCTGAAGCGTTCGACGGCGGCGTCGTCTTCATCGTCTCAGGCCTGAAGAGCGTCCTCGAAACGGGCCAATCGATCCCCCTCGCGGCCGGCTGACCGGCGGCAGCCTAAGTCAGCGACCGCCTACTCGACTTGCGGCCGGGCTGCGACGCAGCTCGGCCGCTTCAGCCTGCATGATTCCGGATACGACATGGAGTCGCTGCGGGAGTCGATCGTTCGTCGCGAGCTGCACGACCGAACCCGCGGCACCGGCTGACGAGTCGGGCAGTGCGAAGACGAGCCCGTCGGCGTCGCTCGCGAGTAGCGCGCCAACGCACATCGCGCACGGCTCACGGGTGGCGAAAACGGTGACCCCGCTCAGTTCGGGCTGACCCAGTCGACGCGCGGCCTCGCGCAGGACAACGATCACGCAGTGGGCCGTGGGATCGCCGCTGGCACGCACCTCGTCGTGGCCTCGCGCGACCATCGCGTCGCCCAGTACCGCGACTGCCCCTTCCGCCCGCTCTCCCTTCGCTGCACCGGCGCGCGCCTCGGAGATGGCCGCACTCATGTACAGCTCGTAGTTCATGGCGCCGATGCTAGCAGCAGGGGTTGGCGCGCCCGGCGGGACTCGAACCCACGACCTTCAGGTCCGCAACCTGACGCTCTATCCACTGAGCTACGGGCGCTTGAGCGAGTAACTACTCGCGATGGCGGAGAGGGAGGGATTCGAACCCTCGGAGCAGGTTACCCCACTCAGCGGTTTAGCAAACCGCCGCACTAGGCCTCTATGCGACCTCTCCCACTTGCCAATCGGCGACCGATGTTAGCACGCAGCACCCTCGCGGCCGGCCGGCCGACGCGGGCAGTATGATCAGTCGTGAGGGGCCGCCCAGACCGCCAAACCGGCGTTGAACGGTCGGTCCGGGGCGCCCGTCGGCGTGGTTGACGGGGCGTCTGTATATCGGCGTCGGATCAGTCGGAAGGATCTTTTTCCATGCCCAAGCGGGTCGTCCTCATTGGCCACCCGGTTGCCCAGTCGTTGTCGGGCGTCCTGCAGCAGGCGTCGTTTGACGAGCTCGGCATCGACGCGCACTACGAATTGCTCGATACGCCGCTCATCGACCTGCCCGACACGATCGGCGGACTACGCGGTGACGATTACCTCGGCGCGAACGTGGCCTTTCCGTACAAGGATCGCGTGCTGCCAATGGTCGATCGACTGGCCGAGGAGGCGCACCAGACAGGCGCCGTCGACACGATCACCCGCGAAGGCGCGCGGCTGGTCGGCCACAACACCGACGTCGTCGGATTCCGCGTTGCGCTCGACTCGCTGGTCGGCCGCCAGAAGATGCCCAAGACCGCGGTGGTCCTCGGTGCCGGCGGCGGCGCACGGGCAGCGGTCTATACGCTGATCACCGGCGGCTTCCAGCGCGTCATTGTGTTCAACCGTCACCTGCACCGCGCCGAGGGCCTCGTTCGGCACTTTGCGCGCAGCGCGTCGCACATGGAGTTGCGCGCGTTGCCCTGGCACGAGTCGGTCATCGAGGCCGAGCTTGCCAAGACGAAGGTGCTGATCAATGCATCGGCGACCCCAAACGCGGGCGAGGACTCGCCGGTCGCGGCCGAACTGCTGCCGCCCGAGCTGATGGTCATCGACTTGACCTATGTCCCGCGCGAGACTCGCCTCTTGCGCGACGCCCGCGCGGCTGGCGCGTTGAGCGTGCTGAACGGCGACCAGATGCTGCTCCATCAGACCGCAGCCGCGTTCGGGCTCTGGACGGGCCGGCAGGTCGAGATTGACCTCCTGGCCGCGAAGCTGGACGAAGTTCGTGAGACCGATCCGACACGGGAAGAGGTTGCGTCCGTCGCCGAGTAAGCCGGGCCTGCTGTCGACGCTCGTCGACCGCGCGGTCAATCGGACCGCCCATCCGGGCCTGCTGGCCGCCCATCGGTCGGCGGTCGAAATGCACACCCGCGTTCCGATCGTCGACCTCGTCGTCGGCAGCGCGCTGTTCAGGGATTCATTCGTCGACCGCGGCAGCGGCGGGCACGCCGACCTCCCGCGCCTGCGAGCAGCCGGAGTCAACGTCGTTGGGTTGACCGTCGCAACGGCGTGGCCCGACCTGCGCGGCACGCTCTCACGTTGGCACTTCCGCTCGCTCGGGTTACCCGCTACCGCCGTCCGCTCGAACATGGCGATCGCCGAGTGGGTCATCGGGCGGATCAATCGATGGTGCGCCCGATCCGAAGGCAGGATTGCGGTCGTGCGATCGGGACGAGACCTGGATATGTGCCTCGCCGACAACGGGCCGCTGGGCGTCGTGATCGCGGTCCAGGGCGGCCACGTGCTCGACGGTGATCCCGGCAACATCGCCAGGCTGCGTGGACTGGGAGTTCGCATGTTCGCCCCAGCGCACGTGATGGATAACTCGCTCGTCGGGTCGTCGACGGGTCGGCGCGGTCGCGGGCTGACTGCGTACGGACGCGAAGTAGTCAACGAGCTGCAGGCTCAATCGGTGCTCGTGGACCTGGCCCATATGTCGCGTGCCGGAATCGAGGGCGCGCTACCGGCGTTGCGGCGCCCCTTCGTGCTCAGCCACACCGGGCTGACCGACATCGCAGGCGCGCTAAGTAGGTGGCGGAACTACAGCCCGGCGACGCGCAACATTCCTGCCTCGGTCGCTGCCGACATCGCAGAGGCGGGCGGCGTCATTGGGATCGCACTCTCGACCCTGCTCCTCGGCGGATCCGACCTCTCCGACGCGGTAGCGACGATTCGGCTGGCCATCGACTCGGCCGGACCCGACCACGTTGCGATCGGTTCCGACATGGACGGCGCGCTAAAGACCGTGGTCGATGCCGAGGGCTTGCCGGCCTTGACGGGCGCTCTACTCAATGCCGGTCTTTCTCCGAAAATAGTCGAGGCCGTGATGGGCGGCAACGCACTGCGCGTGCTGCGAGCGGCCGGCCGATGAACCGGCGGAGAGGGAGGGATTCGAACCCCCGGACCTTTCGGTCAACGGTTTTCAAGACCGCCGCCATAAACCGCTCGGCCACCTCTCCGCGAGCACTTAGCGTACCGCGCGGCCACCATCACACCGTAAGGAGCGGCGCCGCATCGTTATCGCCATGAGCGTGACCGGGGGTCTAGTTGGACTGGCAGTCGGGCCGGATGGCCCAGGCAGGACGACCAATGGCCCGTGTGCCCTCGCACGCTCGAGCGGATGCTCTCGTCATGAAGAGCATCTACAGCGAGCACACGGCCTACCGATGTGACATTTGCCGGCGCGCCGTCGACGTCGAACTCGAAGGCCGCGCCCGCCGCGGCTGGCAGCCGCTCGTCGTGTGCGACCGCTGCGTCCGCGAAGCACAGTCGCCGGGTCGAGGCCAACTCGCGGCGTAGGATCACGCAGGGCCGGGATTATGCTGGCTTGCGAGTCGTCACGGCGGGCCAAATGCGGAGGTAGTCACCTTTGAACACGATGCCCGGCAGCTTCTATATCTCGCGGATGGGCGGGGAAGAAGGCCCGTACACGGTGATGGACCTTCAGGCCCAGGCGCGCGCCAGGTACATCAATGCCACAACGATGGCCCGCCGGGCCGAAGGCGGCCAGTGGTTCGCAGTCGGCGAGGTGCCGGGTGTCTTCTCCGACAAGGATTGGCTCGTCGCGGTCGTCCTGTCTTTCGTGGTCGGGTACCTGGGTGTCGACCGCTTCTACCTCGGGTACACGACCCTCGGTGTGCTCAAGCTGGTCACGCTTGGAGGGTGCGGCATCTGGGCACTCATCGACCTGATCCTGATCGCAATGGGCAGCGTTACCGACTCGAACGGCCTGCCGCTGCGCCGAACCTGAACCGACTCGCCGGCCGTCTGACCACTCTGGGCGCGCGCGAGGTGGCGGCCCTCGCTGTGGTTGCCGCAGTTTTCCTGCCGCCCGCGCGCGCTCAGGCCGGGCCAGTTTTTTGCCCGTTCAGGCGCGCGACCGGATCGCCCTGCCCCGCCTGCGGGCTGACCCGCTCCTGGTCGTCCTTCGCACACCTTCGCCTGAGGGAGTCGATGGGCTTCCATCCGCTTGGACCGATCACATTCCTGGGAGCGACCTGGATCGCCCTGAATGGCCGAGTCGGCGCGGGCCCCAAGATGCGTCCATCGGATCGAGTGGTTGGGGCGGTGGTTGGAGTCTGGCTGACCGTATGGATCGGGCGGCTCGTTACCTCAGCCCGGGGTAATCGTGTCGAGCCCCAGGAACGGACGTAGCGCCTCGGGAACGAGCACCGATCCGTCCGGCTGCTGGTAGACCTCGAGCAGACTCGCCACCGTGCGCGGGAGCGCCAGGCCGGAGCCGTTGAGCGTGTGGACTATTTCGGGCTTGGCGCCTGCAGACGGCCTATAGCGGATGTTCATCCGACGTGCCTGAAAATCGCGGAAGTTGGAGACCGAGCTGACCTCCAGCCACTCCCCTGCGCCAGGCGCCCAGACCTCGAGGTCGTGCGTCCTGGCCTGCGTGAAGCCCATGTCGCCGGTGGCGAGTAGTCGGACTCGGTAGGCCAGGCCCAGGCGCTGGAGTAGCACCTCGGCGGCCTGCGTCAGCGAGTCGAGGGTCGACGCCGAGTCTTCGGGCCGCACGAAGGCGACCATCTCGACTTTGTCGAACTGGTGCACGCGCTGGATTCCGCGGGTTTGCCGGCCGGCCGCGCCCGCTTCTCGGCGGAAGCTCGCTGAGTACGCGACGTACTGGATGGGTAGCTGCGCGCCGTCGAGGATCTCGTCGCGGTGAAGGTTGGTGACCGGTACTTCGGCGGTTGGAATCAGGTACAGGTCGTCGCGCGTGACGACATACATCTGCTCTTCCTTGTCCGGAATCTGGCCCGTGCCACGCGCCGAATCCGCGTTGACCAACACCGGCGGCCAGATCTCGGTCATACCGTGCTCTTGGGTGTGAATCGATAGGAAGAAATTGATCAACGCCCGCTGCAAGGCCGCGCCCGCGCCGCGATAGACCGGGAAGCCAGAGCCGGTGATCTTGGCGCCGCGGACCAGATCGACGATGCCGAGATGCTCGACCAGCTCCCAGTGCGGTCGGCGCGTCCAGCCGCCGGCGTCGCTTGCGAGTGCTTCGCCCCATGCTCGAACGGTCGTGGTCGCCTCGGGGCCGCCGCGCGGAACGTCAGGATCAGGCGGGTTGGGAATGCGCAGCATCAGCTCCTCGAGCTCCGACTCGAGACTCGCCAGCCGGCGCTCGATCTGGTCGATCTGGCCGCCGAATTCGACCGACCTGTCGCGCAGTCCGTCGACACTCGCCGGTGAGCGGCCTTCCATCATCGCGGCTCCGACTTGAGCGCTGATCTCCTTGCGCTGCGCGCGCAGGGCGTCCGCCTCGCCGGTCAGGCGCCGGCGCGCACTCTCGATCGCGATCGCTCGGTCGACGAGCGACTGATCCTGGCCCTTGTCGACGGCTCCTTTTCGCAGCGCGTCCGGTTCGTCGCGCAACCGCTGCAGGCCGACGCTCATATGGTCGCCGCGCCTGCGCCCTCGTTGGCTGCCGTGCGCATTCTTTCAAGGACGAAGTCCGATGGAAGAGACGCCAACAGCCAGCCGGCGCGCGGCCCGTTCGTACGGTTGAGGAAGACGCCGTAGAGCGCGGCGAACGCGTCGCGCGGCAGCACTCCGCGCTCGCCTGAGACGCGGAAGACCAGCGCCTGCCAGGCCTCACCGCTCGCCGGCGCTTCCGACTCGGCCGCCTCGGCGAGTGATACAAGGAAATCACGCTGCGCCGTCGAAACGTTGGCAAGCGTCGCGGGCGGGTCGTACTGGACGGTAAGCCGCGCACTCTCCGGCGCGAGCTCGGCGAGCCATGCCCGCGCGGCTGCTTCGCGGTTGCGAAGTATCGCAAGCTCGTCCGGCGTCAAGGGCGCATCTTTCTCGGCGGCAAAACGCTCCTCGAGCGGCGGGCCGGGCACCTGGACGAGCATCGCGAGGTGCGCAAACGGCGGCCGGTATAGCGAAGCGGCTGCCCGCGCATCGGCGGTGTCGTCGGGCAGGCTGAGCTCGAACATACGCTCGACATTCTGCGGCAGCTCACCCTTGACCGGCCGGCCGGCAACGGCGTCCGCGCAGCGATCGAACTCGTCGAACAGGCGCGGGATCGTGTCGCCGGTTGGGTCGAAGTTGATCGCATGGTTCGGCCGATGGCGCAGGAACAGGAAGCGCAGGATCTCCGGCGGGAGCACCTGCGCCATCAGGTGCGCGGCGGCGCCCTCGCCGCGACTCGTGCTCATCTTGCGCCCGCCAATGTTCAGGAACTCGTACGGAACGTTGCGCGGCGGCTCGCGGTCGAACACGCGCCGGCTGATCGCATCGGCCCGATCGCGGGAACCGCCGGCAGTGGCGAGATCCTTGCCGCAGCCCTCGATCGTTGCCCCGACGAGGCCCCAACGGGCAGCCCAGTCGACGTTCCAGACAAGCTTGGCGCGGCCGCCGAAAGGTGAGGTCCGGCCGTGGTGTCCACAGCCAGTCGCCCACTCGACCAGGTCCGGCAGGCAGTCGTACGTCACCTCGCCCTCGGTCCAGGCCGAAGCGCGAGTCGTGCCTGAGCGCGCGCAGTTCTCGCAGATCACGCTGATCGGCAGCCACTCGGCTGGGTGGACCACCGTGGACACCGTTCGGTAGATCTCGAGGATGACGTCCGCGTGGTCGAGCGCTCGCTCGATGTATGGGTCCATGGCGCCAGACGCGTACTGCTCGCTCATCCAGTAGAGCCGCGGCCGAATCCCGAGTCGAGCGAACGTTTCGAGGAAGAGGCCCGCGAAGTGGCGCGCGTAGTTGGGATGGGAGCTGCCCGGTGGTGCGGGCACGTGTGCGAGCGGGACGCCCATGTACCGCTCGACCGCGTCGGGCGTCAGCAGCGACTGCGAGTCCATGGGATCGAGGTCCTCGATGCCGTAGCGGAACTCGACCTCTGCCCCATCGTCGCGAACTGAGCGCCGGATTGCGTCGTGGAGCACAACACCACGCAGGCTCCCAACGTGAATCGTTCCCGATGGTGTCTTCGAGTCGTTGACGACCTGACCGCCGCTCGCCGTCGAGGCGGCCTCGGCCGCGACCTCGTCGGCCCAGTAAACGGTGGGTGCTGGATTGGTTGGCGCGGTGGTCATGACCGAGCCCGGCTCGTTGGTGCGGCGGTGGGCGCCGTCAGCCGATGCCGACGATCTTGTAGGTCCAGCTACCCGCGGGCACGCTCACCTGGACCTTGTCGCCCTTCCGATGACCGAGAAGCGCTCGACCGACCGGCGATTCATTGGATATCCGGCCCTCGGCCGGATCAGCCTCGGCGGATCCGACGATGCGAAACGTCTCGTTGCCGTCCTGCGACTCGACGTGCACGGTCGAGCCGATTCCGACGTGGGTGGTCGATGTGTGTTCCTCGTCGATCAGGACGGCGTTCTTGATCAGCGCTGACAGGGCCTGGATCCTGCCCTCTACGAAAGCCTGCTCGTTCTTGGCGTCCTCGTACTCGGCGTTCTCGGTGATGTCGCCGTGCTCCTTCGCCTCGTGAATGCGCGCGGCAACTTCGGCCCTGCGGACGTTGGTCATTTCTGTCAGCTCTTCGCGGAGCTTGTCGAGGCCTTCCTTCGACAGGTAGGCGGGCTTGTTGTTCATCGACACAGTCCCTTAGACGAAAGAGACCCCTCTGCGACCCCGGCCGGGCGCGAGGAGTCCGGATAGCCGGCGGATTGTAACGACGGGCCCCGAAAGGCGTCAAACGACGAGCCGGCCGAGTGGCAGACAACGCGGACTATGCTGGTTTCGGGAGGGCATCAAATGGTGAGTCGGTCGCTGTTGTTCCTGTTGGTCACGGCCATCGTGGCGGCCTGCGGAGGCAGCCCACCCGTTTCGAGCCCGGTCCCCTCCGCGCCGGCTGGCCTCGAGCAGACCTACGAGGTCACGTACAACGACGGAACGACCCTCGTCGACGCCGCCACGTACGAGGCTGCGCTGGTATCGGCGCCCGATCCAAGCGCGTCGCCGGCCGCTTCCGGCGAATCGACCGGCACTTACCGCCTCAGGAGCGCTGAATGGGTCAACGCGCTCGAGCCCGGACAGGTCGTCATCTTCGCCAACCATGCGCTGGTGCGCATCACCGCCGTGGCGCAGGCCGGTGATGAGGTAGTCGTTACCACGACGCCGGCGGCGTTGAACGACGCGATCAAGGACGGCCGAGTTGGCTGGAAGTACGGCGTCAACTGGCAAAACCTGCCGCCTGCGTCGTATCGGGAAGTCGCGCGCGGGCTGGCCGAATCCGTTACCCAGCCGATCGCACGAACACAGGTCGGCGGCGTCGTGCCCGACGTCGAGCTCGCACAGATCACGCCCGGGCTCAATTGGAGCGGCAGCGTGCAGGGTTTCGACGTCGAGCTGAGTCTCACGCCGACGCCCGACCGGCTCAATCTCGCCCTCGCCGCCAAGAAGAAGCTGCCGTTGGGCACGACCGTGGCTGCATCGGCGAAAGGCTGGATCAGCAACTTCACACAGGAGACATTTCTGACGTACGAGCAGAGCCAGGGATCGAATGCGACGTCGAAGACGATCGGCCTCCAGGGCGAGATCGAGGTCGAGTGGCATGCGGCGAAGCTGGGCGAAGCGCTGACCGAGATCACCAGCTTCAAGGTGCCGGTGTCGCTTCCGATCCCGTTCACCGTCGGACCGATCCCGGTCGTGCTGAAGCTGATGGCGAGCCTGCAGGTAGTTCCCGAGCTGAGTGTGGAGCAGGCGTCGAGCGGAGGCAATTACAAGCTGAAGTACCAGAGCGACCAGGGGCTGGAGATCACGGGCTCGAGCCAGACGCCATTCAGCGACGTCAAGGGTGTCGACATCGGCGTCGGCACGAGCGCCGAGACGGTGAGCGCCGGCTTCGGTGTCGTCGGCTTCGCGCTGGGTGTCGAATTTCCTCGCTTCGAGATATCGGTCTTCGGGACAACATCGGCCTTCATAACGCTCAAGTCGTACAGCTCGAGCCAATGGACGCCGGGTACGACATTGACCAATGACATCCCCCCTTGCCAGCTCGGGACGAGCTCGCTCGCGGCTTACGCCGGCTACGCGGTCAGCGTGCTCGGGATCAAGCTCGCCGAGTCGGAGCCGAAGGAGCTCTGGAAACGCGACTTCACGAAGTACCTGAATGACAAGCCGTGCACGCTCACCGGCGAGCCGGTGCCGTAGGTCAGACGGCGGCCAAGCGCTGCAGCCGAACCTGAACCCGCTGCAGCGCGGCGGAGTCGGCGAACGCGATGAAGAGGGTGTCGTCGCCGGCGAGCGAGCCGGCGACCTCCGGCCAACGGCACCGGTCCAGTGCAGCGGCGATCGCGTGGGCGGAACCTGGGACAGCGCGAATCACGAGCAGCAAACCGGCTTCGCGCAAGTCGAGCGGCAAGCCGGAGAGCATGTCGTGTAGCCGCTGCTCGGGCGTCGCCTCGCCGTCGACGGCGTTGAGTGGCAGCTCGTAGACGGTCCCGCCGTCGCGTGCCGCCTTGATCAACCCAAGCTCGGCGATGTCGCGGCTGACGGTCGCCTGGGTCACGCGAAAGCCACGTTCGCGCAGCGCGCCGGCGAGCTCTTGCTGGGTGCGAACCGGCTGGTGCTCGACGATCTCGCGGATCTGCCTGTGACGAAGCTGCTTTATGACTTCCATGGCGCCGGCCGCCAGCCTAGCGCGTAACGACGAACAGCACGATCAGGCCGGCGAAGACCATCCGATAGGCGATGAACAGCCCTGTGCTCCGTCGCCGCAGGAACGCGAGCAGGAACGCGATCGCGCCGAGACCGGCGATCGCGGAAGCAACGAACCCGACCACGAGCGGTGCGGCCGACGATTCCACGAGCCCTCCGCCAAGTAGCTCGCGCGCCTTCCAGATCCCGGCACCGGCGATGATCGGCGTCGCCATCAGGAAGCTGAAGCGAGCAGCCGCCTCGCGTTCGAGGCCCAGGAACAGACCCGCGGCAATCGTGATTCCGGAGCGGCTTATGCCGGGGAAGAGTGCCAGCGCCTGCGCCACGCCGATCGCCGCGGCGTCGCGAAATCGCAGGTCGACGGCGTCAGCGGCCCGAGTTCCGAGGCGTTCGGCAGCAGCGAGGATCAGGCCGCCGACGATGAGCAGAAGGGCGATGACCGGCAACGCCGCCGGCTCGCGGAAGAACGTGTCGAAGAAGCTCTCGCCCAGCGCGCCGAGGATCGCTCCGGGTAGGACCGAGATGAAGAGCAGCCAGGCCAGCCGACGGTCAGGATCGGCGCCGATCGCGCGCTCACGGATCGACGCCAGCCACGCGATCAGCAATCGCCTGGCAGGCGACGACGCGAGCAGGATCGGTTGAGGGCCGTGTAGTTTCGGTTGATTCGCTTAGGCCCCTTCCGGGCGCGGTTGTTCAG
>Ga0126311_10001751_pt1 | contig 10654 bp, 11 predicted proteins | sample Plot61_FD_92539 | JGI IMG/M metagenome (GOLD analysis project Ga0126311, IMG submission 92539) | Serpentine soil microbial communities from UC McLaughlin Reserve, CA, USA - Plot61 | ecosystem: Environmental > Terrestrial > Soil > Grasslands | place: USA: UC McLaughlin Reserve, Lake County... | reverse complement strand
TCGCCATCGGGCTGGTGCCCACCTACGCGCAGGTAGGAATATGGGCGCCGATCATTCTGTTAACGCTGCGGGTCTTGCAGGGCATAGGACTCGGCGGAGAGTGGGGCGGGGCGGTTCTCATGGCCGTCGAGCATGCCCCAGAAGGACGGCGTGGCTTCTTCGGGAGCTGGCCGCAGTTGGGTGTGGGCGCGGGGCTGTTGCTCGGCACGGCGGCCTTCAGCGTGCTCTCCCTGATCATGCCAGAAGAGGCCTTCCTCTCCTGGGGATGGAGGGTTGCGTTCCTCGCGAGCGGCGTACTGGTAGCGGTCGGGATGTACATCCGGCTGCAGATCATGGAGAGCCCGGCGTTCACCGAGATCAAGGAGTCCAGTAGCGAGGCCAGGGTGCCGTTCTTGGAGCTGCTGCGCACCCAGCCGAAGGAGTCGATCTTGACCCTGGGCTCGCGGTTGGCCGAGGGTGTCTCCTTCAACGTCTACGGGGTCTTTATCATCTCTTACATCACGGCCACGCTCAAGCTGCCGATGACCACCGCCCTCCTTGGGGTGAGCGTGGCCGCGGCGATCATGTGCGTCCTGACCCCCGTCTACGGGACGCTCTCCGACAGGGTGGGAAGGCGGCCTGTGTTCGCCGTGGGCGCCGTGGCCTTCGGGCTGTTCGCCATACCGTCCTTCCTCCTATTCAACACGCGGGAGACCGTCTGGATCGTGCTGGCCCTCGTGGTCGCGTTCGGGATCATCCACCCGGCCATGGAGGGTGTCCTGTCGTCGTTCTGGTCCGAGCTATTCGACACGAGGGTGCGCTACACCGGGGTCTCGTTCGCCTACCAGTTCTCGGGCATCTTCGCCAGCGGCCTCACGCCGCTGGTAGCAACCTGGCTGCTCGCCGCCGGTGGCGGCCGCCCGTGGTTCCTCGGCGCCTACATGATGGGTGCGGCGCTTGTGACCGTGATCTCCGTCTTCGCGCTCCGCGAGACCTACAGGGAAGACATCGAACCAGCGAGGGTCCCCACGACCAGCCGGGAACCCGAACCGGCCGCGAAGGGCTAGCCGATGCGAGGGGGATTACCAGGACGCCTGTTCTCCACGGAGAGCCCTTTCCTCCCCGTGATCCCAAAGGCTCAGCTGGTGTTTCTGGCGGGGCTGGCGGTGCAGGCCTTCGTCCTGCCGCTCTCCGGCTCCCAGAGGTGGGTCCTCGTCGTGGCCGCGGGCGTGCTGGCCGGGCTCACCTGGGCCGTCCTCGATCACCTGAAGCAGAGAAGATGAGGGCGGTCGCCCCGTCGCAGGTCCCGTTCGAGCGGTTGGAGGGATGCGATGCAAAGCCCGACTAGAACAGCGTTGGCCCACAGAGAAGGCGTCTTCAAGCCGCTTGCCCCAGAGGATTTGATAGATCTCCGTAGGGACGAGAGGGAGGCCGGCGACCCGACCGGCGACCTCGCGTTGAACGCCGAGATGCGCTGGGAGGGCATGGCGGAATCCGGGTACCTCACCCCCACGAACCGATTCTTCGTGCGCAACCACGCCCCGACCCCGCGCGTAGACCCGGCAGAGTGGCGCCTGCGCGTGGAGGGACCGGGCGTCGAGCGGGCGCTGGAGCTCACCTACGACGACCTGGACGCTCTGCCGAGCGTATCGGTGGTGCGGGCGCTCGAGTGCGCCGGGAACGGCCGGGTCTTCTTCGGCGAACAGCAGCAAAGGGAGACCCCCGGAACGCAGTGGAGGCTCGGGGCGATCGGGGTAGCCGAGTGGACCGGGGTGCCGCTGCGCGAGATCCTGGAGCGCGCCGGACTCAAGGATACGGCCAGGGAGGTGATGATAGAGGGGCTCGACTCGGTCGGGATGCGCCGCCCGCTGCCACTGTGGAAGGCGCTGAAAGACACCATCCTCGCCACCGGCATGAACGGGCAGCCGCTGCCCACGGACCACGGCTTTCCTGCCCGCGCGATAGTACCGGGCTGGGCCGCCGTGTCGAGCGTGAAGTGGGTCGGGCGACTCCTGGTCTCGGACAGACCGCTGCGCTCGCCGTGGAACTCAGCGAAGTACGTCATGACGGGCGGCAAGTGGGGTTCTTACCGGCGACCCATCACCGCGCAAGTGCCGAAGAGCGCCATCGAGTTGCCGTGGCCGGCCACGCTGCGGCGCGGAAGGCAGACTATCACCGGACGCTCCTGGTCGTCAGGCCTCCCTATCTCGAAAGTCGAGTTCGCCGTTGAGGGGGATACGCAGTGGCGGCCCGCAGAGCTCTTCGGGCCGAACCTGCCCGGGGCGTGGGCGCGTTGGCGCTTCGCCTGGGAGGCGAGACCAGGGACGCACGAGTTGAGGATCAGGGCGACAGACGAGGAGGGCACATCCCAACCCGAAATCGTACCGTGGAACGCACTAGGCTACCTTTACGGCGGTGTCGTGGGACACCCGGTAGAGGTACTCTGAGACGGTCGCGCAGCACGCTTCTGGTCGGGCTCGCCGGTTGATGGTACGAAGTCGATGGACGATCCACATGCGGTGCTCGCGGCCGCGCACAGAATACACGCCGATCGCCTTGACACCCTGCAACCTCTGGGTTACTTTCCGACTTTGCCGATTATGTTGGTAGACAAGACATCAGGTGACACATGACGCAGGAGGGTAGACGTGGCTGAGGTGGAGAAGCCCAACATCATCGACGTTGACATCCACGAGCGGGCGGACACGCACGATCTGTTGCCGCACCTCGATCCGAAGTTTCGGCATTACATCGAGCAGGCTGGATGGGTTCCAGACCGTGCATTGCCGTTCGCGCAGTTGACGGTCGGAGGCCTGGATCGGGCCGACGCCAAGACGCCCGACGGTCGTCCTGGGGGCTCTGACCTCGGGCTCATGCGTGAGCAGCTTCTCGACGAGTACGACCACGAATACGGCATACTCACCGGGTGGCTCAACGCCGGGGCCCTCCATCCGGGGTGGTCGGAGTTCAAGACCGCGCTCATGTCGGCCTACAACGACTGGCAGATCGAGAACTGGCTCGACAAAGAGGATCGCCTCGTGGGGTCGATCAACATCAACCCCCACGACCCTCAGGGGGCGGTTCGGGAGATCGAGCGCCTGGCCTCGCATCCGAAGATGGTGCAGGTCATGATGTACATAGGGCCGAGCGAGTCGGCTTACGGAGAGCCGCAGTACCATCCTATCTACGAGGCCGCGGAGAGGCACGGCCTCGTCGTCTCCATCCACCACAGCGAGAACTCTCCGACCGCGCTAGGCTTCCACCGCTACTTCATCGAGTGGCATACGGCCGTGCCGCAGGTATTCATGTCCGAGGCTATAAGCCTCATCTTCAACGGGGTATTCGACAAGTACCCCGATCTCACGGTCATCCTCGTCGAGGGGGGCTTCAGTTACGTACCGCACCTCATGTGGCGGGCCGACCAGCAGTACCGGGAACTGTACGCGGAAGTTCCGTGGGTCAAGCGCCTGCCCAGCGACATAATTCGTGCCCATATGCGCTTCGCCACGCAGCCTGTCGAGGAGTTCACGGCCGAGCAGTTCGATCAGATCGTCGACCAGATGGGCTCGGACGAGTTGATCTGCTTCTCCACCGATTACCCGCACTGGGACTTCGACTCTCCGCTGGAGTCTCTGCCGGCCGATCTCTCGGACGACCTGAAGCGCAAGATCTTCTCGGAGAACGCGAGGAAGGTCTACCAGCGGCTACCGGCACCCCAGGCCGCCACGACGTGAGCTTCCGAAGGCTAGCCCGAAGGCTGGGCCGGTGAAGGCGGTCGTCTGCGCGGCCGACGAGCTGGCGAAGGGTCACATGCGCCCGGCGAAGCTGGGACCGTTTCCCATCGTGGTCGTTCGAACGCCTGACGGGTCGCTCTTCGCATTGCTCGACAAGTGCCTGCACCAGGGCGGTCCTCTGTCCAGGGGCCGCCTCGGGGCGACTTCCGCGGGCTCGGAGGACGTAGATGACTACCGCTTCGAGAGGAGCGGCGAGATCTTGCGCTGCCCGTGGCACGGGTACGAGTACGACGTCAGGGACGGGCACCTGCTCGCGGATCCCTCGCGGCACCTCGGTACTTTCACGGCCCGCGAAGAAGACGGCAACATTATCGTCGAGAGATGACGAGAAGCGAGGAGCGAGATGGATTTCGTTGAGGTAGCGAGCGTGGACGATCTCGCCGAAGGCGGGATGATCCGGGTCGACGTCGGCGGAGCCCGCGTGCTCGTCGCGGTGATCGAGGGCAAGCCGTACGCGATGGGAGCGGTGTGCACCCACGAACGCGCCTTCCTGGACGAGGGGGGCGTGGTCGGCCACGAGGTGACCTGCCCACTCCACTTCAGCTGCTTCGACGTCCGCACCGGCGAAGTCACGGCACCGCCGGCGGAAGACAAGGAGCCCATCTATGAGGTGAAGGTGGAGGACGGGAAGGTGCTAGTGTCCGCCGAGCCAGTCGAGGAACCAGCCGAGGTCGGCGAGCCTCTCATCCCGGATGATAACGCCGCAACTTCCTCCGAAACGACCCGGCCAGGCGAAGCCATCGAAGAAACAGAGGCACCCGCGGAAGCGGCCGATCCTGTGGGCGAAGAAGAGGCTCCCGAGACGGCGCCCTCTGCCCCGCTCCTGGTCGGTCCCAAGAGACCCCGCCACACCTGGTCCGAAACCTCCATAGAGCGGCTCGGGTCGATGTCCTGGCTCCGCGGGACCACCGACCGGCTTACCGACGCGACCTCATCTTTGCGCTCTCGCCAGGGCGTGCTGACCGTCCTAGACGCGCTCCACGGACGCTGGTTCGGGCACGCGATCCACCCCCCCTTGAGCGACCTTCCCATCGGGTTGTGGACCGGCTCGTTCGTGCTCGACGTCGCCGGAAGAGACGAACCCGCCAACTTGCTCGGCGCTGCGGGCATAGCCGGAGGCGTCGCGGCGTTCGCGACGGGCATCGCGGACTGGAGCGTCACCGACGGGCAAGACCGCCGACTTGCACTTCTGCACGGGCTCCTCAATACGGCCGGCCTGGCGCTACAGGGGGCCGCGCTGACCGCCCGATTGCGAGGTAGGCGGCGCCGGGCGCGGACCTGGTCCGGGGCTGGTCTGGCCACGACGTACGCCTCCGCTTACCTCGGAGGCCATCTCGTGATGGGGCGAGGGCAGATGGTGAACCACACGCGCTCGGCACCCGGACCCCGAAACTGGGTCCCTGCGGTCAGAGAGCGGGATCTGGAAGAAGGCGAAACGCGTACGGTCCAGGTCGAGGAGCGGGACATCCTGCTCTACCGTAACGAGGGCGTTATCTCCGCGATCGAAGGAACGTGCAGCCACGCCGGAGGACCGCTGGGCCGCGGACCTGCAGAAGATGGCGTCGTCACCTGCCCCTGGCACGACTCGCAGTTCGACCTCGTAGACGGACGGGTGCTAAGGGGACCCGCACAGCACTCGCAGCCCTTACTGGAGACTCGTTATAGCGAGGGCTGGATCGAGGTCCGACGCCGCTGACGTCGCCCCGAGGCGAAGAGCAGAAGACGAGGGCGCCGAAGGAGAGCCGAACCGTGGACGAGAGAGAGCCCATCCGGCGTCTCGAAGAGCACGCGAGAATGTTCGAGATAACCAGAACGACCACCTTCCAGGGCAGCGACCTCCAAGAGGCATTCAAGGGCTACAGGGAGAACAAAGCCGGCGAGAGAATGGAGATCACCGTCGAGGTGTTGGATGCCGGAGACGGTGCAGGGGCCCATCGCTACGCCGTCTCCGCTTACTCGCAAGACGGCAAAGAAGCCCACGGCACCGAAGCAGCGACGCTGGATGAAGCCATACCGAACGTCCAGTGGGACTTGCTAGGCTAACTCGGCCTATCGTCTACGGACATCCCGAAACCTTTGCAGTATCAAGGCGGATCTGAAAACGGGTTGATCTCTTGCTGACCGCTCTACGGACCGCTCTTCATTCCCCAGCGGACGACCGTCCTACGCTCCAGCAGGCCGAAAGTCGCTTCCGCCAGGATGCCGGCGAAGGCGACCGTAAGTAGACCAGCGAAGAGGTCGGGCACGGGCAGAAAGCCTCCGGCGTCGTCGGTGAAGAACCCCGGGCCGCTGCCCGCGATACCGAACACAAGACCTGCGGCGATGACGGTGCGCCAGCCGCGGGCCCAGCCGATTCTGAGCCCGTAGATGGCGTGGGGCAAGGCCGCGGGCAGGAGTACCTGGCTCAGCATGCTCCAGCCCCGCAGGCCCAGGTTCTGTCCGGCCAGCAGGAGAGTGGGGTTGACGCCGAGCAAGCCGGCCCTCAGGTTGGTGGCGATAGGCAAGACGACCGCGCAGACGGCGACCAGGATCAGGGCGTCCGTGCCCGCGTCGAAGAACACGAGGAGCAGCGGCAAAACAGCTATGGCAGGGATGGGACCGAGCGCGACGGCCAGCAGCGAGAGCGAGTCGTCCCCGACTCTGGTCCTGATGGCGAAAACCGCGAGAAAAGCCGCAAGCAACGTCCCTATGAGCATAGCTGTGGCGAGCACGCCAATAGCCGTCCACGTCGCCGAGGCGAGACGGCCCGAGATCCAACCGTCCCAGAAGGCAACGGCGACCTCGAGTGGCCTCGGCAACAGAGTCTGGTCTACGAACGTGACGTAGGCTTGCCAGAACACGAGGAGCGGCGCGAGCAGCGCCGCATATCTGATGGTCATAGGGATGCGGGCCGAGCGCAGCCTAAAGATCGGGAGGATCTCTCGGGGCGCATCCTGGTCACGTTTGGGCTTTGCGCTGTTCACAAGGTGCGTTCTCCTTGCGTCTGGTCGGCGAGGATCTTTCGCAGTTGGCGACGGCTCCACACGAACCTTTCGGAGTCGGGGTCGGTCACGCCTGAGACCTCTACCACGTCCTTGACCCTGGCAGGCGCGCGGCCCAACACGACGACGCGGTCTCCGAGGATCAGAGCCTCTTGCAAACTGCGCGTTACGAAAATGAGCGTCGTATGCGTCCGAAGTACTATCTCGTTCAGTTCCGCGTGCAGCCTGTTTCTGGTCTGGGGGTCGAGCCTGGCGAAGGGCTCGTCCATAAGGAGTACAAGCGGGTCGAGCGCGAGGGCCCTGGCTATGGCGGCCCTCTGCCTGGTGTCCCCCGAGAGCTGGTGCGGGAAGAGGTCCGCGGCGGGGCCGAGGCCGAACATCTCCAGGTACCACGCAGCCGTCTCTTCGCTCACTACCTGGCCGTAGCCTGTGACCCTGAGCGGGTAAGCCACGTTGTCCAGTATGGTGCGCCAGGGGAAGAGTTGGTCCGGGTCCTGAAAAACCACCGCCCGGTCGGGCCCCGGACGCAGATCTTCTCTCCCGGCAAAGGAGATGACACCTCCGTCGGGCCGGATAAAACCCGCTATCGCCTTGAGGAGCGTGGATTTCCCGCACCCTGTAGGCCCAAGCAGTATTATTTTCTCTCCCGCCCAGACCTCGAAGCTGACGTCCTCTACCACGAGTTTCGAGTCGTCGTGCGACCCGCACCGTATGCTTACCCCGTCCAAGTACAGCAACGGGTACTTTGAGTGCCTCCCTCTCCTCTCGTCTGTGTCGAGCACGGCCCCTGATCTCCTTCCTTACGCAAACCTGGGTGGCATGGCGAACGTTTACTTATGGCCTAGCAACGCGCTCTTCTCACCCGCCGGGTCTTGGTCAGCTAGTGTGCCGCCGGAGATTTCCACCAGGTCGATCCAGCCTGTGAACCGTCCTGAGCCGGCGGTGGGCTGGTACCGCCGGCTCAGGGAAGGGCTGATCTCTAGAGGTAGACGGCGATTTGGCCGTCCTCCACCTCCACGCGGTAGGTCTTGAGCTTGAGGTCAGGGCGACCGGGCACGCAAGGGTCGCCGCCGGTCTCGAGGTCGAACTCGAAGCCGTGCCAGGGGCACAGGAGCACGTTCCGGTTCCCCGCCCGCCGGTGCGTGCCAGGGGCGTCGGAGACCCACATCCTCTCGATGGAGCCGAGCGAGAGCCTTGCCGCCTGGTGCGGGCAGGTGTCGGCCACCACGCGGAACGTTCCGTCGTCGAGGCAGGACAGCGCGATCCTGCGGTTCCCCGCCCGGAACCCCTTTACGGTTCCGGGCGGGACCTCGCCTTGCCCACAAAGAACATGACGCTCGCCGGAAGAGGCGGTCTGACGGACGGTCTGCCTAGAAGCCATAGAACTCCCTGGCGTTGCTGGAGAGGATCTTGCGCTGCAGTTCCTTCGGGAAGCTGCGCGGCAGCGCCTGCTCGGGGGAGTCGAAATCCCAGTGCGGATAATCAGTGGCGAACATCAGGAACTCGTCGGAGCCGATCATCTCGAACATCCTGTAGAGGTCCTCGGGGTCCTCGGGATACTCCATCGGCTGCGTGGAGAACCTCACCCTCTCCCTTATGTACTCGCTTGGCAAGCGCTTTACCCAGGGAACTTCCCGCCTCAACGACCGGTAGTTGTAGTCGAAGCGCCACATCAAGTGCGGGACCCACGTCCAGCTCGACTCGACCATCGCCACCTTCAGCTCCTCGAACTCGTCGAAGACGCCGCCGGCGATGAGGCTTATGAGCTGGCTCTGCCAGTTCTGACTGATGGCGGTGTGCCACTCTATGTAGTAAGGGGGCAGCCCCACGGCCGTCCTCGTCCCGCCGCTCTGGTGGAAGGCGACGACGAGCTCGTTCCTCTGGGCGGCCTCGAAGATGGGCCAGTAATGCTGTCTGCCGAACACGTGGTGGGCCACGGCAGGCAGTATTACCTGTACGAAACGCGGGTCGGAGCCGAGGCGGTCTATCTCGCGAGCAGCATCCCTGGGTTCCTGGGCCGCCACGGTTATGGAGCTCCTGAGCCTGTCGTCCTTCTCCAGCCAGTTCTCAAGGACCCAGTCGTTGTAGGCGGAGGCCAGGGCGGTCGCGAACTCCGGTTGTATCTGGTGGTCCGTGGGGTGGAACAGGCTGATCAAGACCGCAGGCTCGATTCCATACCGGTCAAGCACCTGCTCCTGCAGCATCTCCAGCTTGCTCCCCGCAGGACTCCCATCGTCGGTAACCGCATCCTGTATCGCCACGCCCGCCGGCTGCGGGAACGAGTAAGGATTCCCCGGAGGTCCCTTGAAACCGTCGTTGACCTCGATGCGACTCCGCCACGGCTCCTCCAGGTGAGGCACCAGATCCTTGACCGAAGTCAGCATCTCGTGAACGTCCACGTCAACCACCGAGAGCCCGCCCTTACCGTCCTCGAACACCTCCCCACGCCTCCCGCTCAACACCTCCGACATAACAACAAAACCTCCTTAACATAACTTTGTCTATTCACTTACTTCGCAAAACAATCTACTCCGCCCTTTTCGAGAGTGCAATAGAGCGCGGATAAAATCCACTAGTTACGGGACCCGTTAGTGGCGCACAAGCGGCATGTGACAGCCTAAAACCGAAAATCCGGCAAAGCAGAAAAATTCTGTTGGCGGACGCTATGAACGCACCGGAGCACGGCTTCCCCGTGGTCACCGCTAGGCTCTCATCCGTCGATCGCCGCCTAACCAGAGCCTTGACGACCCTATTCGGCGGGATCGAGAGGTGGTTCGTGGTTTCGGCGGTTATGATCCTGACGGCGACCGACCCGGCGGCGGTGGAGCGCCTTGGGATGAGATCAGGACAAGAGCCAGCGACGAGGCCGGCAACGTACAGTCAGACGAGGTGTTGTGGAATGATCTAGGATACCTCCACGATGGCGTCGTAGGGCACCCTGTCGGTGTTGTAGGATGGAGAGGAGACCCTCCGACGCCGAGAAGGAGGAGCATCCGTGGAAGAGAGAGAAGACTACTTCTTCGAGCAGTTCCGCGTCGATCGCGGGTGCCTCGGCTACATCGTCGCCAGTGCGCGCCGGGCAGCCATCATCGACCCCGAACTGGAGATGGTCGAGCCCATGCTGGATTTCGTCTTCGAGCACGTCTTGAAGCCGGCCTACATCGTGGACACCCACACCCACGCCGACCACATCTCGGGCGCCAGGGAGCTCAAGAACAAGACCACGGCCAGGATCGTCATGCACGAAAATGCCCCGGCAAGCTGCGTGGACATCAGGGTCGAAGACGGCGACCGGTTGGAAGTGGGCGACCTCTCCATGAAATTCATCCACACCCCGGGGCACGCGAAAGACCTCGTCTCCATTCTGCTCCCAGACCGCATCCTGACCGCCGACGCGCTGCTCACAGGTTCCTGCGGCCGCACTGATCTGCCCAACGGCAACGCCGTCCGCCAGTACCACACCCTTTACTACACCTTCCGCTCCCTCCCCGACGACCTGCTCGTCTACCCCGGACACGACTACAACGGCCGCGAACACTCGACCCTGAAGGAGGAGAAAAGTACAAACCCCAAAATGCTCTTCGACACCGAAGAAGAGTTCGTCAAGTACATGGAGGAGGAGAACCCGGCCACGCTCACTGCCGTCTACCAACTGGCCGACGCCCTCAGAGCAAATATGGCATGAAAGAAGGTCTCAGGCATCAGGTGTCAAGTCTACCGTTCGATGTGAAACGTGTATTCGTAGTCCAGGGCCGAGCTGGTGTCGCATTGCCATCTGAGGCCTGACACCTTTAGGAGAGGAGACACGCATGACCGTAATCGACGAGTTGTTGAGCAACAACGAGAAGTACGCCGAGACGTTCGACAAGGAGGACCTTCCAATACCCCCCGCAAAGCACG
>Ga0126311_10001750_pt1 | contig 10656 bp, 13 predicted proteins | sample Plot61_FD_92539 | JGI IMG/M metagenome (GOLD analysis project Ga0126311, IMG submission 92539) | Serpentine soil microbial communities from UC McLaughlin Reserve, CA, USA - Plot61 | ecosystem: Environmental > Terrestrial > Soil > Grasslands | place: USA: UC McLaughlin Reserve, Lake County... | reverse complement strand
TACGTCGGCCTCCGGCGCCTCGACGCCTTGCGCTCCGCGTCGGCCTGTGCCCCAGTCGCCTAAGGGCGGTCCGCCGATGCGGCCCACTACGGCCTATTGCCAACTGGTACGGGCACCCTACGCTCGCGGCGCCCGCAAGTCAACGGGGAAGTCGGAGCGGTGCGATCAGGCGATCGCGAGGTGCGGGTACTCGTCCTCGACGACGCGCCGATAGGGCTCGCAGATCAGCCGGATCGCCGGGACGTAGAGCAGGGCCACCCTCGACTCGCCGGTGTAGCGGATGCGCCGGCGCGCCATTGCGATCGCCAGGCTCTCGCGCCCCTGGAGGTAGGCGTTGGCCACCTCGGAGTCCATCTCGAGCTCGAGCTTCGGCGACCACTCGGGGCCGTCCTCGAACGACCAGCGGAGGTGATGGCCGGGATCGTCGCTGGGCGCGACGTTCAGGACCATCTTCAGGTCCGGGAACGAGAAGCGGATGGCGAGCCCGGCGGCACGCAGCAGCGCCCCGGACCGTTCGTCGGCGTCCACCCCCGCCAGGGCCTGCTCCAGCGCGTTCCGGAACTCCACCGCGGACCGGACCGCCGGCGCCTTGTGCTCTCTCCTCAGCGCGATCGCACTCCCCATCAGGCACTCGAGTCTATGCGCACTAGAGCGCGCGGCCCGCGGTTCACGTCCCGCCGAGACCGTTATGGCGGACGCATATCGTCCGAGATGACGGATTCGGCGGCAATCCGCGAGGAATCCACCATTTGCTGGAGCTACCGCTTTTCGTCCTAAGCGACCACGCCGGCGTCACCTGAGCCCTACCGTGAGGTGCGCCAAGACTTCCAAAAATCTTCTCCGGCTCTGAGCGCACGATCGATTGGACCACGCTCCGGGTTTCGTCCGAGGGCGTGAAGGGCTCGGTGGAGATGAGGCCGCGTGTACAGTCGGCGCGCGAGAGCGATCCGTCGCTGCTGTGCGCGCTGACGCTGCCACGCGATCAGCGCGGCAGCAACCACACCCGCGATAGAAGCGACCGTGATCGTGCGATGGCTGACCTTGACTGCCATCCACAGGCCGTGATCCTGCGGCGGGTGAACAGCCTCGCGCTCTGTCTTCCCCTTATCGGCGTCGGCGGCGCGCTCGACGTGCTCCTTGTCGGCAACCACCTCGCGCTCTATCTGCTCACCATCGGCATCGCGCTGGACGTGCTCGGTCTCGGTGACGACCTCGCGCTCTATGTTCTCCTTGTCGGCGATAGCAAAAGCCCCGGCTAGAGGGCCTTCTTCGCCTTGTCTGCGGTCTCGCCGACCTTTTCCTTCGTCTTCCCGCTCGCCTTGTCGGCCTGGCCCTTGCGCTTGAGGCTTTTATTGCCGGTGACCTCGCCAGTGGCCTTCTTGGCGCGGCCCTTCGCCTTGTCAACCTTCTCTGCCATCTTCGTCTCCTCCTTGAGACTCGTTTTGTGTTCCCTTTCTAAACCAGTGCCCCCGCGAGTCGCGTCCAAACGGAGCTGTGTGGGAGCACGAGCGAGGCGCGCCTGCGATTGGCGCTTTCCATGCGAAGCGACTTAGCCGCTTTCGTCCTAAGCGCCTACTTCCCGCAGGCCGACCGGGCGGCTAGGGAACCAGGCACCACGGTGTCGAAGCTTCCGGCATTGGACGAGCGCGCGACTAGAAGCACCCTCCGACCTCGTACACGGCGACCATTGAAATGTTCTCGGCGACGGCGGGCGAGTCGCCCTTTCGCTTCCACTCAAGGTGAAGGGCCGGGCAGCTGTCATCCGCCGCGAACGTGAATGAGTTCGAGGCCTTGCCGCTGAACAGCACCGAGGATGGCTGCGCGTTTCCGTTCGTGGATACAAGCCTGAACTGCGCCTTCCCCTTCGTCAGCTGGGCGCTCACCGTGGCCGATACCGGCGCCCCGGTCTCCGGCAGCGTGATGCCCAACGGCGTGTACCCCTGCCCCTGGGTTTGCACCCCCCCGGTGACCGACTCCACGTCGAAGCGATCCGCATCCCCGGAAATACTGGTGCCGCGCGCGATCACGGTCGCCGGAATGGCCACTGCAACTCCGACGAGGGTCGCGATTGCAAGCTTCCACCACCTACGCATAGGTTCCTCCCTGATTGAGACGGTGCGTGCGTATTCGACGCCCTCGGGAAGCCCCCTGCCCGAGCCCCCGCAGCTAGGTGCTTTTCGTCCTAAGCGCTATTGCCGATACTCATCGCGTGGACGCCTACGGGCGCTACGCAAGGCAACATGGGCCGCCAGCGCGGCCGCCGAATGCCGAAGCGATGGAGCGGCGAGCGGTAGAGGAGAAGCAGGCGTGGCTGCGAGACGCACCCGACCTTAGGGGCTTCGAGGGGTTCGAGATCGTTGAGATCCGCGCCCATGGCGAGTTTCCGCGCACCGAGATCCAGGCTCTATTTCGCTGGTCCCGTTACGAGGGCATGCTCTTCGGGCGTAAGCGGTGGATCTGGAATCCGGACGGCTCATATGCCACGTTCGAGGTCAAAGACCTTCTGACCTTTCTCGTGCTCGACCAACGGAGCAGGCGCCGGGACTTGCCTCCCCCCGAGCCGGACGACGAAGGCATCCGCTGGGTCTAGCTGGTCACCGCGGCCCGAAGTAGCTGCTTTCCATGCAAAGCGATCAATTCTGCGCCGCGGTACCGCTTTAGTACCGCCGGCTGCCTTCTACGTCTAACCGTGGATCGTGGCGCTGAAGAGGAGGTAGTCCGCCCCGTCTGGGAACTGATCGGGGGTGGAGCCGGGATCGCCGGGCGCGAGCGGAGGATCGAAGACGCCGAAGATGCCCGAGTTGTCCACATTGTTGATGCCGGTCTGATCGGAGAGGACTGCGATCCCGATGAACTGACCCTTGCGGATGTGGAGACTGGCCTGCACCACGTTCAGCCCCGCGCTGGTTGGCGTGTCGGGACTCTCGCGGACTGCCTTGAACTCATCGGCGGCAACGCCAGGCTTGTCCACGGTCCGCTTCAGGACCTGGAGACGCAGCGGGCCGGCGGTGTTGGCGCTGGTCTCCTGGATGTTTACGCGCCAGCGCGTGATCGTGCCCGAAATCGGCGAGCGCACATTCCCATCGGGCAACCTCAGGTTGGCGAAGGAGCACGACGAAAAGCCGAAGCAGCCGTACGAGCCGTCGGGGTCGATGCTTCCGATGTTCGGTGGACCCACGACGGCGGCCCCCGCGAAGGCCGGGAGGAAAAGCGCCGCGCACGCGAAAGCGCCGGTGAGGAGGCGGAGAATCGAGGGATTCACGCGACGACCCTATCCCGTATCGGGCTTCCCGGCAAGAAGTGGACCAAGGCCGCTCTCAACACTGCGAGCCACGGCAAGAGCCTGAACGGCAGCGGGTCAACGCCTTGAGTACACACCCCGCGAGACTAAGCCTTGGGAATCGGGCGCGCAAGTCCGCAAGCCCGCTACCTCCGCCTCTGCAGAGCGAATGTCGCGGGTCAGGCATTGATCGCTTTCCATGCAAAGCGGCATGATTGGGGCGTCTCCCGAAACGTCTCCCGAACTCCCCTTGTTCGACGGTAACTCAGGGCAACTGAGCGGGGCTGTCCAGGCACGAGCGAGCTATGTGGCCCTCAACCCGATTACCTGCAAAGCCGTTTACACGGTTCGATTCCGGTAGGCGCCTCTCAGATAAGCGAGGTTCGCGGGCTCAGAAGCCGACGGTGGTGGTGCCGGACCGTGCCTGTGCGCACGTACCTTCCGGGAGCTGGCGCTCCGCGACCTTCACGTAGAAGCGCCCGCGCTCGACGTCGTGGTCGAGCACGTGCTCGGCCCAGCCGTTCTGTTTCGTCCTCTCGAAGCCGAAACTCTTGTGGGGCCGGTTGTTGCGCACCTTCCGCAGCTCCACCCTGCGGTTCGGCTCGCAGAACTGCTCGGATGCGTTCACCTTGGAGTCGAAGTTGCGCGGGTAGGTGAACCAGACGGTCGCGGAGTTGTCCACCGCCTTCTGCGAGGACGCGGCCGCGAGCGCCACGCCGGTCCCGGCGAGGAGGGCGAGTATCGAAGCGACGATCAGGCGCGTGGAAAGCATGGGGGAAACACTAACCGCTCGGAGCGAAGATCACGAGAGGAAAGGTGCCCGTGCGCCCGTCGACCAGGTCTCGCGGTCGGGCACCGATCTCGTCCCCCCTCGGGCGGGCTTCTTAGCTCCGGGCTGCAGGAACAGAAGGGCTGCCGGCGCGGGCCGCCCGACCCGGTTGCGATCGCGGTCTCCCTGTCTGCGTTCCTGGGGGGTCATCTGCCGCAGCGTCAGTCGGCCCTCGACGATGGCCAACGCCATCGCCTCGCGCTGCCTGGCGGTCTTGAGGCCCTGGAGTTGACGCATTGTTGGTCGCCGCCTCACAGCCACGGAATCCCTCCGATCGGGTCTGAGTCGCCGGCCGGGGGAATCCGGGGGCGTACTACTCCTATCGGCATCTCAGGGGCGTTAGGAGACTTCGACCCCGAGAGCCCAGACAGCGCATGCACGATGAGGGCTTGGCTTGGCATCACCGGAGACCCCCGCCGTTTTCATGTGCCTTCCATGCAAAGCGACTAATTGCCGGTGTGCCGCGGCAGGTGTCCAAGGGCGACCTGCAGCACGGGACGGCCAGGCGCTACAAGAACGCCGAGCCGCGCTTGGCGAGGTTCTCGTAGAGCTTCTGCTGGATCGTCTCCTGGACCTGCTCGGAGAGGTCGAACACGACGCGACGGTCGTCGGCGGCGTCGGGCCCGTACCCGGAGACGTCGATCGGCTCGCAGAACTCGATCCGCCAGCGCGAGGGCAGCGGGATCAGGCCGAGCGCGCCGAGCCAGGGGAAGGTCGGGGTGACCGGGACGAACGGCGCGCCCGTGACCCGGGCCAGGGCATTGCTCTCGGCGAGCTTCGGATAGATCTCCTCCGAGCCGACGACGGCCACGGGGACGATAGGCGAGCCGGTGCGCAGCGCGATCTCGATGAACCCGCCTCGCCCAAAGCGCCGGAGGCGGTAGCGCTCGGAAAAGGGCTTGCCCGTTCCCTTGATTCCCTCGGGGAAGACCATCACCAGCTCGTCCTGCTCGAGCAGCCTCATGGCGTTGAACTGGCTGGCCGGGACACCCCCCACCCGGCGCATGAACGAGGACAGGAACGGCAGGACGAACGCCCAGTCGAGCACCAGGAAGCGGGCCCACCTCGGCAGGGGATGGGTCTTCATGATCGCCCCGAGGATCATCGATGCGTCGAAGGGGAACAGCGAGCCCGCGTGGTTGGACGCGAGCAGGGCGCGGCCGTGACCCGGCACGTTGCGAACGCCGGTCGCCTCGACCCGCCACCAGACGTCGTAGAGGAACTCGAACAGCGGATAGACGGCCTCGGCGAAGTCCTCGTCGAAGCCCCACTCGTCCTCGCGGTACTCGCCGCGCACCCGCCGGCCGAGCGCCTCGACGGCCGCCTGCACCCGCTCGGGCAGAGCCGTCGCCGCCCCCTCGGCCGCGCTGAAGGGGTCGAGGCCGCCTTCCACGCCGAGGCGGAGCTGGCGCAGGAAGTCGGCGACCGCCTCGGGCGCGGCGGCGCCCGGGGCCGACACGGTCATCGGGGCGCCCCCGCGAGCCGGTCCGCCAGGGCGCCGGGGTGCAGCGCAGGGCCTACCTTGCGGCCGCGCAGCCCGGCGGCGAAGTCGCGCACGGTGTCCTCGGCGTCGAACCGCGGCTCGTAGCCGACCTCCTCCCGCAAGCGGCGGTTGTCGACGCCCCGGCCGAAGCGCAGGAAGCGGATCGCGTCGCCGTAAAGCGTCCCGACGCCGACTCGGTCACCGAGCCGCCCGAGCGCCGGCTCGAACAGAGGATGCGGGATCGGCAGCGTGGGCCTGCGTGCCAGCCGCAGCGTCCGGCTGAGCGAGATCGTGCCGTCGGGCGCGACGTTCACCGGGCCACGGACGGGGTTGCGGATCGTCGCCAGCAGCGCTCCGGTCGCGTCCTCGGTGTGGACGAGCTGCAGGCGCGGGTCGAATCCCAGCTGCGTCGGCACGACGGGGAGCGAGAGGTAGCGGCCGATCGGGGTGTCGAGCTCGGGGCCGACCTCCGGCTGGTAGCGCAGCATGCAGCAGGTGACCCCGGAGTGGCGGCGGGCGAAGTTCGAGAAGTAGTCCTCCAGCTCGGAGATGTCCCGCTGGAATCGGGTGCGGAGCGGCATCCGGCGCGCGAGGTCCTCGGTGAAGAAGTACGGGGTCGCCCCCTCGCACCCGTAGATCGCGGCCGAGCCGCGGACGATCACGCTCTCCAGCGTCGTGGTGCGCTCACAGGCCGCGAGCAGCTGGAGGGTGCCCATCACGTTGATGTCGTGAAGCGCCTTGGCCGGCTTTCCCGGCTCGGGGTACAGCAGGATCCCGCAGTGCACGACGGTGTCGGCCTCGGTGCCAGGCAGGATGCGCGCCAGCACCGGGTTGCGGATGTCGGCCTCGATGAACTCCGTCCGCTCGAGGTCGTTCGCCGGGGCGACGCTGTCGATCCCGATGAGCTGCTCCACCTCGGGGTCACGCTCGAGCGCCCTGGCGAGCTCCGATCCCCATTTCCCGGCGACCCCGGTGATCACGATCCGGCGGCCCATGGCTAATTCTCGACCTCAGGTTTAGAGTCGGGTCCCGCGGGATCCTCCGGCCGCAGGCTCTCCTCGACGTCGGCGAGCCGCCGCTCGAGGACCTCGAGCCGGCGTGTCAGCTCGGCTCCCGCGTCCTGGCCGCGGCGGGCCAGCTCGGCTCCCGCGACCTGGCCGCGGCGGGCCAGCTGGTCCCGCGCATCACGGCCCCGGCGGGCGACCTCGTCAACGAGTTCGCCGGCCCGCCCACGGGCTGCGCCGGCCGAGCCGGCGGTCGCCTGGAGGGTGCGCTCAATCGCGTCGCGAAGGGCGTCGCCGACCCCGCGGTCGCTCGCTTCTTCGCGACCCTCGCTCAAGGCTGGGAAGCTTAGTCTCAGTTGGCCGACCACCTCCGCCCAAGTGCCCCGATCCACGCGGACGCGCTGCTCCCCGGCGACCCCGGCCGCGCGTTGGCGCTCGCGCAGGACCTGTTGCAGCGCCCGCGGATGGCGAATCACGCGCGCGGGCTGTGGGGCTACAGCGGTGTCACGGCCGACGGGCGCGACCTGACGATCCAGTCCACGGGGCTCGGCGGCCCGAGCGTCGCCGTGGTGCTCTCCGAGCTCGCGGAGCTCGGGGTCAGGCGGGCGATCCGCATCGGCACCTGCCGGGCCCTCGCCGCCGGCCTCGAGGCGGGCGCGGTCCTCGTCGCCGGCGAGGCCGTGGGCGGGGAGAGTTCCGCCCCGCCCGCGCCGGACGCGGCGCTCACGCAGGCGCTGGCCGCGGCGCTCGACGGCCTCGAGCCGGCCCCGGTGGCCGGCACCGACGCGTACTACGACCCCTTGTGGGAGGCGCGGAGCGAGCGCTGGCTCGCCGCGGGCGCAGCGGCGGTCGACCTCGGCACCGCGGCACTCTTCGAGGTCGGCGCGCGCCAGGGCGTGGCGGTCGCCAGCGCCATCGTGGTCAGCCGACCAGCCGGCGGAGAGGCGCTGGACGACGAGGGGATCGAGGCCGTCTCGCTCGAGGTCGGCCGCGCTGCCGCGGCCGCTCTAGCCGCCTGAGCGACGCTGCTCGTCGGCGAGGTCGTCGAGGCGATCCTCGACCTCCTCGAGGCGGCTGGTGAGCAGGCGCAGCCGCCGCTCGAGGCGCTCGAGGTCGCTCGCCGACGGCACGCCGACCGCGTTCATCGCCTGCCGCTGCGCCTGCACCGCGCGCTCGCCGGCGCCCAGGGCACGGGACAGCGCCTGGCTGAATACGGGGTTGTCGAGGAGCGCCTGAGCGAGGTCGCCGAGGGCCTCCTCGCCGCGCGCCCGGATCCCCCGATCGCCCTCGTACTCGGTCACCGCTTCTCCCTCGAGCTCCGCCACAGGTGGCGGCAAGCGTAGATCAGGCGTGGTCAGCCTTCAAGGAGGCACGCCTGATTGCCGATTGTTTGGCAAGAGTTAACTCCGACTTCGTCGTGCGCATCGTCCCCAGCGTTTTCAGGTACGGTTGCCACGCCGGTTGAACGTTGCAGATCGCATGGCTAACAAGTAGCGTTTTTCAGGCACGGGGCACTGTGTGTGCCAGCGCGGCATTGGAGGAGCGGCAGGGTACGGCGTCCACGCCGGGGTTCATGGGATGAGAAGGCATTTTCTGGTCACGATCGCTTTCGCCGTGCTCGGCGTGCTCGTCGCGGCTGCCTCGGCCGGGGCTGCCGGCGACCTGCTCGGCACGGACAGCGCCGGCGTCGGCGTGGACATTTCCGGCGGGCAGGACCTGCCCCCCCTCGGGTCGCTCCCAGAGTGCTCCAACACCACGGACGACGACGCCGACGGCACCGTCGACCTCGACGACGCCGACTGCGACGGCCCGCTCGACAACACCGAGGCGCCGACCGGCGGCGGTGACGGTGACGACGGCACCCTTCCCGACGATCCCGGCGACGGCGTCATCCCCGATCCCGGCGACGACCCGGGCTCCGAGGGCTCCGGCGGCCGCGGCGGCGGGAACTCCGGCGGCAACGGCGGCGGCAACGCGGCCGGTGGCGGCGGCGAGAGCCAGAGCTCCGGCGGCGCCGGCCCCGACCACCACTCGAACGAGCCCCCGCCGGACGCGCCGCGCAATCTCGACGGCAGCCCGACCGACGCCAACCCCAGCCTGACCGTCGCCGACTTCGGGCCCGCCCCGATCGGCGTCCCCAACTTCGTGATCGACCAGTTCTCGATCCCGCCCTTCCTCCTCCCGATGTACCAGGCCTGCGGGACCCAGTACGGGATCCCGTGGCAGGTGCTCGCATCGATCAACCGGATCGAGACCGCCTTCGGCACCAACCTCAACGTCTCCACCGCCGGCGCCCAGGGATGGATGCAGTTCATGCCCTCCACCTGGAAGGCCTACGGAGTGGACGCCAACTCCGACGGCCGCAAGGACCCCTACAACCCGGTCGACGCGATCTGCGCCGCCGCGCGCTACCTCAACGCCGCGGGCGGCGAGGAGGACCTGCGCGGCGCGATCTTCGCGTACAACCACGCCGACTGGTACGTCGACGAGGTGCTCCTCTACGCCCGGCAGTACGGCCGGCTTCCCGACGACCTTGTCGGCTCGCTCACCGGCCTCACCGAGGGCGCGCGCTTCCCGGTCGCCGCCGACTCCCGCTACGCCGACGACATCTCCGAGCGCAAGGCCGCCAAGCGGTCCGCCGGCAAGCGCGGCGCCACCGGCAACGCCGCCGACATCGTCTCAAGCTCACCTACACGTCGAGGGATCAACATCTTCTCCCGCGAAGGTGCTCCGGTCGTCGCCGTCAACGACGGCGTCGTCAAGAAGGCCGGCCACTCGAAGAAGCTCGGCAAATACCTCGTCCTGGTCGACGCGTACGGCAACCGCTTCACCTACGCCGAGCTCGGCAGCGTCGCCGAGGTCTACCCCGTGCCGAAGCAGCAGAAGCTGACCGCGGCGGACTTCCAGCTCGTCACGCCGGACGGTGACGACAAGCCGAACTCCCCGGCGAGCACCACCTCCTCCGACGCCTCCAAGGGCAAGGCCAAGAAGGTCGATCGCAGCGACGAGGAAACCGAGGCCGCCGTCCCGGTGAACACCGAGGACCTGCGCGAGCGGCTCTACGCCCTCCCGGAGCGGCCCTCCAACGTCGGCCGCGCCGACCTCACCGGCCAGCTGGACCAGCTACTCGCCTCGCGCTTCCCGGGCTACGAGGGCTTCAAGTCCTACCTCGGCGGCGTCCTGAAGTTCGACCGCGAGACGATGGAGATGCGGCCGCTGCGCGAGGGCTCGAAGGTCGTCGCCGGCACCGTCCTCGGGCGGATCGGCAAGACCGATGAGCTCGGCCCCCACCTGAACTTCTCGATTCGGCCCGCCGGTCGCGGCGCCCCCAAGATCGACCCGAAGCCGATCCTCGACGGCTGGAAGCTCCTCGAGGCGACGGCGATCTACCGCGCCGCCGGCAAGAACCCGTTCGAGGGCTCCGGCGCGACGGTCGGCCAGACGCTGCTGATGTCCAAGGAGCAGCTCGAGCGCCGCGTCCTCGCCGACCCCCGTCTCGAGCTCTACGAGTGCGGCCGCCAGGACGTCGAGACCGGCCAGATCGACCGCCGCGTCCTGGCCCTCCTCGAGTACCTCGCCGAGCGCGGCTTCCGCCTCACGGTCACCTCGCTGAAGTGCGGCCACTCGGTGCTGACCTCCTCCGGCAACGTCAGCCAGCACTCCACCGGCGGCGCCGTGGACATCGCCCAGATCAACGGCCAGCCGGTCCTCGGCAACCAGGGCCCCGGCACGCTCTCGTACGCGCTCGTCCGCGACCTCCTCCAGCTACAGGGCACGATGACGCCCGACCAGGTGATCTCGCTGATGGACCTCGGCGGCCCGAGCTTCGCGATGGCCGACCACGACGACCACGTCCACATCGGCTACGCGCCGCTGACTGGCCCCGGCTCCGATCCGGACCGCCAGTTCACCGAGATCCTCAAGCCCGACCAGTGGCAGCGCCTGATCGGCCGCATCGCGAAGATCCGCAACCCCCACGTCCCGACCTCCCCCTCGCGCTTCTCGATCCCGACGGGCAAGGGCGTGAAGCAGTCGAGCCGGGGGGACTAGCCCAGCTTCT
>Ga0126311_10001749_pt1 | contig 10662 bp, 19 predicted proteins | sample Plot61_FD_92539 | JGI IMG/M metagenome (GOLD analysis project Ga0126311, IMG submission 92539) | Serpentine soil microbial communities from UC McLaughlin Reserve, CA, USA - Plot61 | ecosystem: Environmental > Terrestrial > Soil > Grasslands | place: USA: UC McLaughlin Reserve, Lake County... | reverse complement strand
GATAATTATAAATAGTAGACCATCAGATATAGCACAAATATTAGGAATAGATGACTATGTTGCTCAAATAATATACCATGAGACAAAATATTATTATCAAATGAATTATGAAGAATAGTATTAGTATAATATCAAAATATCAAACTTATGTATTTCTAAGTGGTGGGAGAAGTTAGAATCCTGCGTGTCGAGTTCTGTTACTGTTATAATAATAATAAATTGTATTTAGCTATTATTATTAAAAACTTATTTTAAAATAGTTTTTGAAAATTTATGACAGAATCTTAAGATATAAACAATTACGTTCAAAGATTAGACAAACTGGCATTTCTGTATTCTACTTTTGGAGGTATTTCATTATATGCATATCTTTCTAAAATTCCCTCTCTTTCAAGTTCCATAAGCCTTCTTTCCAATGTTTTACTACTAATACATTTCATTAATTCTCTAAATTGCTTATATCTGATATTGGAATTACTATTTCTTTCTAACTAACTATATAAAAATGACTTTAACTTTTAAATCTAATCTATCTTTTTATTTTATTCATATTACTTTCAAAAGTATATCTTTTCTTTGTCTTTCATAGATGGTTCATCTTGGTATTTATTTAATTCAAAATCAAAAATTCTAATCTTTAAGATATTGTCATCATAACTTTCTATTTGCTCTTTGGGAAAGTAAAACTTTTCCTTATTAATTGTTACCATTTCAACTTAACATAGTCACCTTGGATATCTTGAACTTCGCCAAAATCTTCATTATTTAGTCCTTTGGCTTCTCTTTTGATAACGTCATTCCAATAGATATCATTGGACTTCATAGACTATTTTACTATATAAGTTATTTAATAATTGAGAATAAATTAAATATTAATGAAAAACATAGATTAATTAACGGCAAAACGCATATGATGTGAGCAATAATGCCTCTTATTCATTGTGCTGATATTGCACATACTTTAAGAAAATTTACCTATTTTTTTCTAAAAATGTGTATTATTTTCATAGAATATTATATTGTTGCACATTTGAAATCAATTATATATCTTATGTTACTATATGATGGTATGCAAGAATATTGTCATCAATAAGAAAGAAAAAAATCAACCAAATTGAATCCAATCATCTTACTTAAGTTAGTAGGTAGGTAAATTCACTCACCTCTCTCTCTCATGGCCATCATCTGGAAACCTACTAACTTAAGTATTATATTTTAAAACTATTAATCAGATAAAACTGTAAAGAATTCCAAATAAGAATAAACAAGAATAAAAATTTAATAATGAAATACCTATTGTATAATTCAAAAAAAAATTCCACATTCTCCTCAATTTTGAATTGTTATATTAATAAATGCTGCTGGTATACTATTTATATTGAGTTCAAATAAAGGTTTAGACGGAAAATATTATTCTAATTTCTATAGAATTTTATTATTTTTAATTTTGTAAATTATATAAAATTTCAGTTTAATTTCTATCATTTGTATATCTGATAATTTTTTTATTTAATAATTTTTTGTTTTGAAAATAACTATTATTAAATGTCTATACTCTATAAGAAAATTTTGCATTCTTATTTCATAAACTGCATGTTTTATAATAAATAGATAGAACAAGATACAATCTCAAAAGATGATGTTATCGGCTCTGGCTAAAAAAACTTCAATTAAAAATGCATTAAAATGGATGTTTGGTGGTTTTAGTATATTCTTTATTGCTACGTTGATTTTCATGTTAGTTCATGACTCTCTAAAAGGTGTATCTTCACAGACGGCAGAATATTGTACAAAGTATGTTTTTTAACGTCACTTGATTGTTGGTAAAGATTATTGAAAGACAAACCACTTAGAATATACATATCAAAGGAAAAATGGAATGATGCTAAGCATACTGGTAGTGATATGATATAATAAAGAAGCTTTTTGCTGCTAAACTAATTTTAAGTATTGACAAAGATATTGCTGCTGGAATCTACATTTATGCATTAGAAGAATTCGGAAAACTTTTGTTGTTGAAAGATTGTAAAACAGTTGATGGAAGATAATATAATAAAATACAGAAATGAATTTGTGAATCATCAAATCAAATTTGGTAAAGCATTTGATTATTTACAGAATAATAGTTCTGAGGAATGTATTATATTAAACAATGAGAGTAGTTCTATATCTGATTCGTATTCATGGAAAAACCTTTCTATAGAACTTCTTGCAGAAACTGAAGCAAGATTAGGAATTTTTTATGTTGATTTTTCAGATTCAAAAAATAATAAAGACAAATACGATATATTGAAAATAAATTTCAAATGTAGATGAGAATAAGCTAAAAGATGCTATCACTGAATTGGGAAATGTCGTCAATAATTTTGAATTCTAGTACTATATTATAACATTTTTGCTTTATTACGAATACAACTAATGCGTTTTCAAATATTCGAATTAGGGGGGGGAATTAGCGTTGCAAGATTTCTTGTAAGATAATTTTTTATATGTAGTACCTATTTATAAAATCTTTCACGAATGAAGAAATGTAGATGATAACAGTGGAAATTAATTGATAATATGTTATCACTTAAATATTTCTTTTTTAGCTAATATTATAGGAATGTTTGAAATTCCTTTAAACAAATTTGAAAAACGCGATTTAGTAATAAAGCTACATAAGGAAGGAAAGACATACAGGGATATAGCCCATATTGCTCATGTATCGGTAAGGGACATAAAACCAATATTAAAAAAATATGAGCAAAAGTTAGAAACCGAAAAAGGAGAAAAAAATAAACAAGATAATCAAAAAATAAAAAAACCATCTATAAGCAGCAGAGCTTTTATTCTATTTCGAAAAGGTAAAAAAACATCTGAAGTTAAAGTTTTACTGGATCTTCCATTTAAAAAAGCTAAAAAATTGTGGGCCCAATTTTTAAGCTTCGAAAAAATGAGTGAATGCTATGATTTGTATACTGAGTATAGATATGATATACCAACATTATTATCTATTGTTACTTTTATTAAAAGAAATAACATATCTGGATAAGATGTTGTAAATGTTTTGCGTGCAGTAAATGAGGTTATTAATTTGAATCAGACTATTTCAAATCTTATAGCAGAAGTAAATAGATTAGAAGTTAGAAGAATGAGTTTGTCATATTATTCTCATTCAAGTTATAGTTTACAACCTTTACCATCGAACAAACCAAATTATAATTACTACCATTACTAAATTTAGTATTCAAACCCATGTCATAGTAATATTCTAACAAATTTTATTTATCAAAAATGATAAAGCTCTGCTACGAATTTAACTGCTATCTAAAGATGCTGCAAATCTGCTAATGGCAATATTATGAAGTATTGGCTGGAAAAAATCTCCATTTCTCGTCATTATTTTTATTCTTTGTACTAAGAACAAGATAGGATATTAAAAAAACAGAACCAGCAATACCAAGAATTATAGGTATAGTATATAGAGAAATGTTTAAATTTTCTGTCAAGGTCGTGCTTGTTTTATAAAAATAATTCATAAAAGCTGTTGAAATAAAAGTTACTATAGAACTAATTATTGCACTAACACCAATCCATTTAAGTTTTGTAAGTGTGCTTTCTTTAGCCATTCACTATATTCTATCAAAAAATACGAATGACATATATGTCAAAGCTAAAATTTCAGCTTGAGTCTATCATATAGCTTTTTTGAAAAGTGGGTGCTATACAACCAACTAACACCCACACAATGAACTGTTCAAGCAGATTGATTTAGGTGTATTATGACAAGAGAAGGTAGGATAAAAGAGTATTGAAAAATGGGTGCTACTAGTTTGCCGCATAACACCCATCCCTTGAAGATTTTTTTTTGGATTGAAGTAATTATAATACGTGAAAGTAGAATAAAAGAGTGTTGCTTGTGAAGTCAAAAAAAGGGCATATTAGCTGGAATGACAGGATGTAGTGGCATAGTAAAATTAGATTTATTGTCTACAATAGGAAATCCAAATCAGTTATTAAATATATCAACACCAGTGTTAAATCAAAATGGTTTTACCAATGGTATACCACAAACTGATTTTAATCAACCAACATTACCTGAAAATGATTTTAGCGGAAATACAATTCCTCAACAAGAGGAATTTCTTCTGTTTAATAATGAATTGTTTAGTGTATCTTATCCATCCAATTGGGAATATATAGAAAATAGTTATTTTGGTGAGCCAATTGTTATTTTTCAAACTGAAAATAATCCTGAAAGAGATATTATTAAAATCGCGATATTATTAAAATTGCTACATATAAGGCGCAATATGAAAATTTAGATGATATATTTCAAATATAAATCAGCAATTAATCCGTAATCTCCCTAATGAGCCTGATTTTCAGATTACAGATATAACTAAAGAGGATATTTATCTTGGAGAGCATCCTACAATAACATTCACTGGAACAATAAATAGTGAATCTATTCCTTTTCAACAATTTACAGAATATGCTACAATTTTAAATGGCAAAATATATGCACTTATGTTATTTTCTAATTCCAGGGATTCCATAAAAACAGTCCATATATTGGATACTATGCTATCTTCATTTAATATATTTCCAAAAGAAACAGCTGAAGATTTTTCAGTATATGAAAACTGAACATTTGGAATTAACATTAGTTATCCAGATAATTGGATTATGAAAAAACATCAAGAGAAATACCCTCTAACAAACATTGCAGATTTTTATCCTCCAGAAAACGAAGATTTTGCTCAAATTAGTTTATATTCTTATGATTATCTTCTTAAAATCTTAATGTGAGTCAAACTTTGGATAGAGCTATTGATGGATATACTAATAGCTTTCCTAATTTTACACTTATTTATTCAAGCCCTGATAAGCATTTAGATGATTTACCAGCTTATTTAATAGAAGGACAATATTCCGACCCCAGAATTTGGAGAACAGAGATATTAGAAATAGGTACACTAAAAGATGGTATAAATTACTTTATACAATATTTTGCAAATCTTTGACAAGATGATGTCTCAATCTTTCAAGATATGATTGATTCATTTGATATACAAAATACATCAGAAAAGGTTCAATCAAATGTCACTTCATAACATGTACAAAAGAAAATAACATAAAGTATGCAAATGTATTTGAGCAAGAGAAAGAAAAATTGAGTATGAAAAACTATTTGTTATATTTTATTTATATTTTTGTAGCTTTCTATATTGTTATTAATTTCATCTATTCTTTTTTCAACAATATTAATAAATTCATTGAATTTAATATCAATCAAATATAATGGATTCAATATTGCATCATCTAAGAAAGTAGTTATAGATTTATTAACTTTCATTACTTTTTCTCCTCTCAATACAAATCTATCTTCCAAGTTTTTAACATATAACCTGAAAGCTTCTCCAGACTATTTTATTTGTATATTTAAGTTCATTAATTTACCTATATTTTTATCATCAAGCTCAACATCTTTATTAAAACCACAATATTTTAAAATCCAATGATCTACTGGTGGAAGTATTCGTTCTCTAGGGTCAGATAGAATATATGCTAATGTATATTTAACTTGCCCAAGAAAGATAAAAAAATTGTTAACATCATTATATGTTTCTATTGGAAATGGATTCTTAGAACAAGAAATAGCAATTTCAATACTATATCTTTTATTGAATTTGTAAACTACTTCCCTAAGACCAATTCTTTCTCTTTGGATTTTAGTTTTATTAAAAATAGGTTTTTGAGTTATTTCATCGTAATGGCTCTTATCGATTTGCATCCATAAATGAATATTATGTATATTCAATGGTTGAAAAGGTAATAGAGATAATTGAATTAGAAATGATGATATGATTTGTTGTTCATTGGTATTATATAATGGATAGTTAGATGATGATTGTTGTTTATTGTAGCTAACCCCTATAGGCTCACTTAGTCTATTTCTTTTATTTTCAATTATTGTTGCTTTTCTACAACTAGGAAAATATTGTTGTGGCTTGGTTCTCTTTAGCGTAAAAAGTTTTGGTTTTACTCTTTCTCCTTTCTTGTTAATTGATTCCTTGCATAATAATTTCAATTTTCTTTGTGCTTTTGTCTTTTTACATTGAAAAGTAGTTGTAATATCATTAATAGTAATTCCTAGTCCACAACTTTGATATTTTGTGATAGCTAGGTTTTCAATTTCTGTTGAAGAAATATGTTGCCATTTACCAAATCTATGGACTAATTATTTAGATGGTCTATTTTCGATTACATCAATTGGCTACTTTCTACTTAGATAAATTATTAGCCAATTTTGTTTCTCTGTTTTAGATAAGTGTTCTGCTGTTGTTTCCTGTCAATTGATTAAAATTGTTATCATTTGCAAATCAGAATAATTATAATTTATAATATTGTATAAAGAGATTAGTTGAGGTATCATGTTAATCTATGTCTCAAATTTTGGTTTACAATTATCACATACCAATATCGTAATTGATTTTTTACCTATTTTCAATGATTCTTAAAATGCCTAATTTTGACAATCTAAGTAATATTCAAAATAGTCAAAAGGAATATGACAATAACAACAACAATAATAATAATAAGAATAACAATAACCAATTTGCATTTAATTTTGGAAGAGAATTAAATAATAGCAATTCCTATCTCTATATTGAGTAATTTGATTCATTTATTTTGTCATATAAACAAATAAAGAATCATCAACTACTAAAGATAAGATCTAAGAAATAAATTGCTACTAGAATATTTGTTGTTGTCTCCTATTTTATTTGATAAAAATTAAACAATTTCTTTTGATATGGAATTTTTTATATTTTTTCAGATTGACATATATTAATCCCAAAATTATTCCAAGCATTTGTATTTTTTTCTGCTAACTTTTCTGGATCATGTAATACATAATGTCTTCCACTAACTGAACTAAATCTTCCAGCTAGTACCTCGGCCTCATCAACACTTAATGTATCTCTGAACTGCATTACATTATAATGAATTTTTCTCATTGCAATATATGCAATTCCAATATCTCTTTTCATTATTTTATATGTGTAGCAACAATATCAGTATAATCAAATTTTTTGCAATGCTCTGCACTTTTCCCAATATCATACAAGAATAATTGATATTGCTATGCATCTTTTTATTTTCCATTGTCTATCCTGTAATAATAATGTCAAAATACATATAATTGATGATAAAAGCACTTGACGAAGTAATTTGAAGTCTTTTTAAAAGAAATAAATAACTTTGCTACAAAAATGGAGGGAAATCATGCTCTGATCAGAGAATGTCTATGAAATAATAAAGATTTCAAAAGAGATTCCCCATCTCAGATGCCACGTTATCTCCAGAATAAGCGAGCAGAAAAAGAACAATTAGAAAATCAAATAGGAGATTTAAAAATGGAAAGACAAAGGTTTGAGAAGGAAAAATTAGATTTAGAAGAAAAATTCATTTCAACTAAAAATAAAATAGCTATAAAATTTGATGAACTTGATTGGTGTATAAATGTTAGAACTGACCTTGAAAAAGAAGGCATTCCAGTTGAAGATATCTCATTGTTATCTGGATTCATTTCAAAAATAAAAAGATATAGAAGTAATAATCTTGACACATTTCAAATTATAAAAAGAATTAAAAATATAGAAAATTTAGAAAAAGAAATTGAGATTAAAAAAAGAAGGTGCAGTTTGCTAAAAACAGATATAGAAGTAATAGAAGAACATGGTTCAAAGCTAGTAGAAGATGTAAATTCCAAAATTCTTAAGCTTGATTCTTTAAATGAAATTGAAAAAATGGGATTTACTTTTACAGAGCTAAAAAAATTAAATTTGAGGCTAACAGAAATAGGAGTTGCAAATAATATGAATCCACATGAGATAAAAGAACAATTTTTTGAAAGCCTTTCACAATATGCTTATAAAATAACAGCACAAAAGGAATTAGAGAGATTAAATAAATCGATAACTGAAGTTGAAAAGTTATTACATAAAAAAAGATCAAATCTTGCATATCAAGGAATGGCCGAAAAAATAGTACAAGATCTTGTAGATAAGGGAATGGATGAAAGTGATATAATACTTTTCAATGAATTTATAGAGATAGTAGATGGGTATCGTCTAAAACCAAAAGAATTAGTTGAATTTGTTAAATGGATGAGAGTTCAATATAGAGTAGTTACAAAGATGATTCTTTTAATTATGAAAATTTAAAATTAAATGACTCAAGTAAAAATAATAATAATAATGATCATAATATTATGCCTCCATACCCATTTTGCGAGGAAGAAAATATGACCTTTATTTTTCATCCATTATCAAACAAAATGTATCCAATATCAGATAATTAAACAAACAAAGAATATGCTGAAAAATATATCAAAAAAGCTCTATAAATATAGTCTAAAATAAAATTGAAACCACAGTTCAATTGGTCCATTGGGATGTCAAATAAATTTGAAATATAATTTTGGTACTTCAAACATTTTTATAGCTTTAAATCTTTATTTAGATTGGATTGAATACTTAATAATAATCAAGATATAGTTTATCTTAGATATTTTAGAAATTCTTGTTGTGTTGTTTTGGCTTGTTCTATTATAGACTTCATGACACCTACTTTGATAGGATCATGTCTTGGTAAAGTTAAGCGTCTTCCATCTGAATGTTTTAGTTGTATATGACTTCCGCTTTGTCTTTCAATAGAAAAACCATAATATTTAGTTAATATTTTTAATATTTGTCTATAATTATGGTTTTTTAAGCTCAAGAAAATAAATCTCTATTTGTAATAACAGTGTTTATATGTATTCTATAATTTTAAAATACTTAAACTTCTAATATTAGAGATTTTTTCTTTTGTACATCAGCTTCTTCTTTAATAGATTCTAAAATTAAAGAAATAGCATCTTTCATATTTTCCTTTAATTCTTCTAAAGTCTCTCCCTGACTAATTGCTCCTGGAATTTCTAAGCATTGGCCGCTATATCCACCATCTTCTTCATCCTGATATCTTATTGTAAATTGGCGTTTTGGGGAGAATTGTTGATTGTATTCGTTATTCATTATATAAAATAGAGAATGTATTTCATATATATCAATTTATTTTTAATTCATTAATAGATTTAGATTTTATGTTATTTTCTTAACCAAATTTGATCTCTAAAAGAGATTATTTTTAATGCTTAAATGGCTCTGTTAAGTTAAGTAGGACAAGCTATAGCTAATAATATTCTATCTCTTCTATTTTATGAACATTAGGTTTGAAAGAAATAAAATATCCACTGTAATAGTAATGTATTCTCGAATCTGATTCAAATAATGAATATTATCTTTCTATTGCTACCTTGAAAATGTACAACCTAGGAAATTATGATAATTCCAAATCATATTATAAAAAGGCTCTACAAATAAATTCAAATTTAACTTCGATTTGTCAGAAAAAGAATTAAATGTATTCTATAATGTTCTATAATGTAATGAATAATAATAATAATAATAATAATAATATAAAACAATAATATATCTTAATTTCTAGAAAAAAACTATAAGATATAATTTTATTGATATTATTGAAATGATGAGATTTAGAAAAGAATATTATGATATTATTAATTATATAATTTAGAAATATCTTCTATTGGTGAAATTATCATATTATCATACTATCAATATTGAAAAATTTTCAAATCAACTTGAATAGTGTATTGTTTAAATAAAATATTATCGAGAGAGAAAAGGCTATTTTAAAGCAACATTATCAAAAAATAACATTAAGAAGAAAGTAGTATAAAACTCTTTAATTTGTTCAATCTTTCTTTTACTTTAAAAATGGAGATTTCTGGCAAAATAAATAGCACTTAATTTCAATAAATAACAATAGATAACAATTGATAACAATTGATAGCAGAAAAATAGCAAGAATTGCATCTGTAAAAAAGATGCATGTCTACTATGTCGCCTCAGTCTTTAAATAGTCATTTTTTATAGATGGCTATGAAATATGAAAAAATATTAACTAATCTAGAAAAATGGAATTTTGTTAAAGAATTATTAAAGGAAGGAAAATCTTTCAGAGAAATACAACACATCGTCCATGTTTCTCCTATTTTTATCATAAAAGTAAAAATTGCAGAATTTGGAGAAAATTCTGTAGATTCTGAAAAAGAAAATTTCAGGAAAAATAATAAGAAAATGTCTAAAACTACACAAGCAATTGATCTTTTTTATAAAGGTAAAACACCAAAAGAAGTTTTATCAGAATTAGACATTTGTATAGATGAAATTAATAAAGCTCAACAAGACTATCTTCAATTATTAGACCTTGATAATCTCTCCCAAATTGTTCAAGATAATAATACAAATTTGCTTAAAGAATTCTATAATTTATTTGCAGTCTTTAAAGAACTTGATAGCTACAATAGAAAAAATACAGGAAATTAAAGAATTAATTGAGGTTTATCCAAATTTAAAATTTGAGATATCTAATCTAAACAAAGATATATATAATTTAAAAAGAAGAGAGACCTTGAAAAGGTTTTAGCTGATAGAAACAACGAGATTTCTTTAGCAACCGCTATTAATGAAGATATAGAATTTCAGATTAAAAATAGGAAAATAATATTAAGTAATCTTGAAATTCTTGAAAAAAAGAAAAGTT
>Ga0126311_10001747_pt1 | contig 10669 bp, 11 predicted proteins | sample Plot61_FD_92539 | JGI IMG/M metagenome (GOLD analysis project Ga0126311, IMG submission 92539) | Serpentine soil microbial communities from UC McLaughlin Reserve, CA, USA - Plot61 | ecosystem: Environmental > Terrestrial > Soil > Grasslands | place: USA: UC McLaughlin Reserve, Lake County... | reverse complement strand
TCTGCTCTCGGACTACACGTTCGCCGTGCGGCGCTCCGAACAAGACCCCGAGCTTCTGAACGTCGGCAAGGCTTACTCCGGGCTGACGGACGCGGAGCTTGCGGAGCTTACGGAGTGGTTCCGCGCGCACACCCTACAGGAGTTCGCGCACGGCCGCGTGCGAGTCGTCGAGCCGAAGATTGTTCTGGAAGTGACCTTCGACCGCGTGCAGGAGTCGAAGCGCCACAAGAGCGGCTACGCCCTGCGCTTCCCACGAATCCTGCGCCTGCGCGGCGACAAGTCGCCCAAAGAGATAGACACGCTCGAAGCCGTCCGACGCATCGCGCGCGAACTCGAAGGCGGCGGCGAAGACTCATAGCGACGCTCGGCGAAGCGCGCCATCTCCCTGGGAGCGCGGGCATCCCTGCCCGCATTGAGCGCCGCAGGCGCGAAGACTGAGAAGCGCCGCCACTCCTCGTTGAGTGTCGGCGCTTCTTCACATTCGCGGCTTCGCCGCTCAATGCGGGCAGGGATGCCCGCGCTCCCAGGGTTAAGCGCCCGCGGCGGCCGACGCAGCGCCCTCGTCCGCGAGGAGGCTGCGCAGCATCCACGCGGTCTTCTCGTGAACCTGCATGCGCTCGGTCAGTAAGTCGGCCGTCGGCTGGTCGTTCGCGTCTTCGGCCGTGGGGAAGACCGTGCGCGCGGTGCGCGCGACCGCCTCCTGCCCCCCGACGAGCTTGCGTATCATCTCCTGCGCCGGGGGCACGCCCTCCTCTTCTTTGATGGAGCTGAGGCGCGCGAACTCGGAGTAGGTCGCGGGGGCGGGGAAGCCCAGCGCGCGTATGCGCTCGGCAATCTGGTCTACGGCGAGCGCCAGCTCGTTGTACTGCTGCTCGAACATCAGGTGCAGCGTCTGGAACATCGGCCCCGTCACGTTCCAGTGGAAGTTGTGCGTCTTGAGGTAGAGCGTGTACGTGTCCGCGAGCAGACGCGAGAGCCCCTCCGCTATCGCGCGCCGCTCCGACTCGCCTATCCCTATGTTGATGGGCATCGCCGCCCCTACTTTAGCCGACATGATTTCCTCTCCTCCTTCTATGAAAACGTCCGCGCGCTTCTCTTCGTGAGAACGTCCGCGCGCCGTTACTTACCTTTGCACTTGCCGCAGACGCCGCGCAGGACTATCTCGTAAGTCTCGACCTCGTGGCCGCCTTCGAGCCTTACACGCTCGGGCGCGGGCAGAGACTCGGCGGGCACGTCTTCGAGACGGCCGCAGACGCGGCAGACGAAGTGGTGGTGCGGCTCGACGTTCGACTCGTAGCGCGCCGCCGCGTCGCCGCCGTGCGTCACCTCTCGCACGAGCCCCGCGTCGCGCAACGCGTTCAGGGTGTTGTAGACGGTCGCGCGCGAGGCGCGTGGGAAGCGACGGTTAATCTCCGTCGCTATCTGGTCGGCCGTCGGGTGTCCCTCGGCGCGGCCGAGGTATTCGAGCACGGCGAAGCGCTGCGGCGTCAGCCTCAGCTCCGCCCCGCGCAGGCGTGATTCGAGTTTGAAACGCGCTTCGTCCTTCATCACTTGTTTAGATTAAGTCTAAAGTAAGAACTTGTCAAGTGTTGAGAAAGCCCGCGGCGTGTCGCGCCGACGGTTGCCGCGCCGCCTCAAAACCGAGATAATCCGGCGTCCGACGCTTACGACGGCGACGCGGGTTCGCGCCGCACGCGCGGAAGATTTCCGGCGCGGCGGCTGATGAAGAAAGACGTGTACATCCTCGGAATATCCGCCTACTACCACGACTCCGCGGCGTGCCTCGTGCGCGACGGCGAGGTCTTGGCCGCGGCGCAGGAGGAGCGCTTCACGCGCAGGAAGCACGACCACCGTTACCCCGCGAGCGCCGTCGAGTTCTGCCTGAAGAGGGCCGGGATAACGCCGAAGGAGCTGGACTTCGTGGCCTTCTACGACAAGCCGCTCCTGAAATTCGAGCGGCTGCTTGAGACTTACATCGACTACGCGCCGCGCGGCCTGCGGTCGTTCCTGATGGCGATGCCCTTGTGGCTGCGCGAGAAGCTTTGGATACGCGAGCAGGTTTCGAAGGAGTCCGGCTTCGAGGGCAAGGTTCTCTTCACGGAGCACCACGAGTCGCACGCGGCGTCGGCCTTCTTCCCGTCGCCCTTCGAGTCGGCGGCCGTCCTGACGATGGACGGCGTCGGCGAGTGGGCCACTTCGTCCTACGGCTACGGGCGCGGCAACGAGCTACACCTACTCAAAGAGCTACACTTCCCGCATAGCTTAGGGCTGCTCTACTCGGCCTTCACATACTACACGGGCTTCAAGGTCAACTCGGGCGAGTACAAGGTCATGGGACTCGCGCCGTACGGCGAGCCGCGCTACGTGAAGCTGATACTCGACGAGTTGGTTGACCTGCGCGAGGACGGCTCGCTCCGTCTGAACATGAAGTACTTCGACTTCGCGGCGGGGCTGACGATGACCAACCGCGCCTTCGACCGACTCTTCGGCGGGCCGCCGCGCGAGGCCGAGGGCGAGGTGACGCAGCGCGAGATGGATTTGGCGCGCTCGGTGCAGGAAGTAACGGAAGAGGCGATGCTGCGCATGGCGCGGCACGCGCACAGGGAGACGGGCGAGCGCAACCTTTGCCTCGCGGGCGGCGTCGCGCTCAACTGCGTCGGCAACGGCCGGATACTGCGCGAGGGGCCTTTCGAGCACGTCTGGGTTCAGCCCGCCGCGGGCGACGCGGGCGGAAGCCTCGGCGCCGCGCTCTCGGTCTGGCACCAGTATCTGGGGAACGTGCGGCGCGTCGAGGACGTGACGCGCGGCGGCCGCGCCGACGGCATGAGCGGCTCGTACCTCGGGCCGGAGTTTTCCGACGACGAGATTGAAGAGTTTCTTTTGACGAGCGGCGCGCGCTACCGCCGCGTCGAACGGACGGAGCTTGCCGAGACGGTCGCGCGGCTGCTCGCGGAGGAGAAGATCGTCGGGTGGTTTCAGGGTCGAATGGAGTTCGGCCCGCGCGCTCTGGGTGCGCGAAGCATACTCGGCGACCCCCGAAGCCCGCGCATGCAGTCGCAGATGAACCTGAAGATAAAGTTCCGCGAGTCGTTCCGCCCGTTCGCGCCTTCGGTCTTGCGCGAGCGCGTCTCGGACTACTTCGAGCTTGAGTGCGACTCGCCGTACATGCTGCTCGTCGCGCCCGTGCGAGAAAGCTTGCGCCGCGGGATGACCGCGGACGAGGAGAAGCGTTTCGGCATAGAGAAGCTGAACGTGCCGCGCTCGACGATTCCGGCCGTGACGCACGTGGACTACTCCGCGCGCGTGCAGACCGTGAGGCGCGAGGACAACCCGCTCTACCACGAACTCCTCTCCGCCTTCGAGCGGCAGACGGGCTGCGCCGTGCTCGTCAACACCAGCTTCAACGTGCGCGGCGAGCCGATTGTCTGTAGGCCGTCCGAGGCTTACGCGTGCTTCATGCGGACTGAGATGGACTGCCTCGTGATGGGGGGCCACGTGCTTTTGAAGTCGGAGCAGGGAGAGAGCGCTTTCGCGGAGGACACTTCGTGGCAGGAGGAGTTCCGGCTTGATTGAGCCGCGCGGGAGCGTCGTGCGGGGTGACGGGCCGGGCGTGACGAACGCGCAGGCGCGCAAGTCCGCGCTCGTCGTCGCGGCCGTGCTGCTTGTGATGGCGGCATGGAACTTCTACCGGGGGCGCACGAACGTCGTCGTAATCTTCGGCTCGGTAAGCGCCGCGCTCGCCGCCGCGGGTCTGTTCATACCCGCGGCGGCGCGAGCTTTTCACAAGGGTTGGATGCGTCTCGCGGTCGCGCTCGGGCACGTGAACAGCCGCGTGCTCCTGACGTTGATGTACTATCTCGTCTTCGCGCCGTACGGGCTCGTCTCGCGGCTCGTCGGGCGAGACCCGTTAAGGCGGCGCGGCGCGGGCGGCGAGAGCTACTGGGTCGGGCGCAAGCGCACGCGGCAGGAGCGCGAACAGTTCGAGCGCCTTTTCTGAAGGGGCGCGTGGGAAGCTTCGGAGGAGACTTAAACTTTTATGGGCAAGCTCTCGCTCGCCGGAGAGGTCTGGGCGTTCCTGCGGCAGAACAAGAAGCTGTGGCTTCTGCCCATCGTCGTCGTACTGCTACTGCTCGGCGCGCTCCTCGTATTCGCGCAGTCCTCCGCGCTCGCGCCCTTCATCTACACGATTTTCTGAGGGACAGTTTTCGGTTTTCAGTTTTCAGTGAGAGCACCCGTCTTTACTGAAAACTGAAAACTGAAAACTGTTTCCCCGTTAACGCTCGCCGTCTCCGTCCCGTCTTTAAAGGTCGGAAAGGCGAGGGGCGCGCGTAGGCCCGAGAGTTCCCGTTAAATGTACGAGGTCGAGACCAGCAGCCTTATCTTCGCGCAGGAAGAACGAGAAGTGCGCGAGGTGGCGTCGTCGGAGGCGGAGTCGCCGGAGTCGGCGCTCGTGGCGGCCGTGCGCGCGGGCGATTGCGACGCGTTCGCGCGACTCTACGAGTCTTTCGCGCCGCTCGTGCACGGCGTGCTGCTCGCGCGCGTCCCTTACGACGAAGTCTCGGACTTGGTGCAGGACGTTTTCCTCGTGGCCTTCCGAAAGCTCGGTTCCTTGCGCGACGCGTCGCGCTTCGGGCCGTGGGTGGCGATGATAGCGCGCAACCGCGCGACCGACTTTCACCGCCGGAAGCGCGAGACCGAAGAGCTGCGCGACGAGGTCGCGCGCGGCGCGGGGCACGTGGCCGAGGCGCGCGAGGCGCTCGAAATTATCAGGAGTCTGCCGGAGGCTTACCGCGAGACTCTGGTGCTGCGACTCGTAGAGGGCATGACCGGGCCGGAGATTGCGGAGCGGACGGGGTTGCAGCCCGCGTCTGTGCGCGTGAACCTGCACCGCGGGATGAAGCTTTTGCGCGAGAGGCTCGGGGCGAAAGGCCGGAAGTTATGAGCGACTACCTTTGGGACAAGTCGGGCGAGCCGGAGGCGGACGTGGAGCGGCTCGAAGAACTGCTCGGCCGCCTGCGCCACGCGGGTGCCGCGCCCGAGCTGCCGTTTGAAGTCGGGGCGCAAGCCGCGCCGATTGAACTTGAGAGCCGCGCTTCGACGAGCGCGCGCAACTTCAGTCCCACACTCTTCTCGCGCACCGCGCGGCTCGCCGCGGCGGCCGCGCTTCTGCTCGCGATGCTCGCGGGCGCGTTCGTCATGCTGCGGACGTTTAAGACGGGCGGCGGCCGCGCGTCGGTCAATAACGAAACTCAAGTCGCGCAGCCGCACACGCGCGCGCCCGAAGAAGCAAAGCCGCGCGAGGAAGTGCGCGCGCCCGAAGTCGTGTCGTCGCCGCCGAAGGAGTCTGCGACTCCCGAGAAGCCACAGCGCGAGCCCCTTCGCGGCAACGAACTCGTCGTGTCGAAGCCGCCCGTTATTAAGTCGCAGAGGCGCGAGCCCGTCGCGGGCCGAACGACGGCGCGAGAGGTCAAGCCCGCGTCGGCGCAAGGCGGAGTCTTCGAAGGCGGCGCGCCCGACGTTGACAGTCGCGTGCGCGCGAAGGAGCAGCTCGTCTACGCCTTGCGCCTGACGAGCGAGGCCCTGAAGGAGGTGCGCGGCAGGGCGAAGGGCGTCGCCGCGACGAACGCGTTCGACGGGCGCGGCCCTCTGAGGTGAGAGTCAGTTTTCGTCTGAGACGGAAGTTAGTATTAAAGCGGAGTGACGTTTATGAAACCGGCAATCTTAAAACCACACTTCTCCGCGGCGGCGAAGCTGCTCGCGGCGGCCGCGCTCATGCTGCTCGCGCTCGCGTCCGCGCGCGCGCAAGCGACGGACGGGCGGCTGCGTCTCGAAAGCCTTGAGCGCGTCGCGCCGAGGGCGTCCGAGACCGTGAAGATAGACATCGACGGCATACTGCTCAAGCTCGGCGTATCGATGCTCGACGACGACGACCCCGACGAGAAGACCGTCAAGGAGATTATCGAGGGCCTTCGCGGCGTCTACGTGCGCAGCTACGAGTTCAAGGCGGAGGGCGAGTTCAAGGAGGCGGATTTGGATGTGCTGCGGCAGCAGCTACGCGGCCCCGGCTGGTCTCGCCTCGTGGACGTGAAGACGCGCGGCGTGGACTTCGACGGCGCGGAGGTCTACGCGCTGACGGCCTCGGGACGCGTCGAAGGCATGGCCGTGCTCGTCAGCGAGCCGAAGCACCTCATAATCGTCAACGTCGTCGGCTCGATAGACCTCGACAAGCTCAAACGCCTCGAAGGCACGCTCGGCATCCCGCGCATACGCGTCGAGCGCAAAGGCCGCGCGGGCGGGCGTAAAGAACGTTAAGGGGGCGGGGGCATCGAGGCGTCGCCGGGTGCCGGGGCACGGCCTTCGCGGCGCGGACGGCCTAAAGGGCCTGCTTGAAGGTCGGCCTCTCCGGCGGGGCGAACTCTTCTTTTTCGTATTCGTAGCGCGAGTTGTCCTCAGGGAGTTCTTGCTGGAACCGCATCTGGTGCTTGAGCACGTAAGAGAAGCCTCTCTTGTCTTGAACTTCGGCGTGCACGGGGAAGCGCCCCCACGTCCATATTCGTAGCTGACAGTTCGGGTTGGAAGGGCTGCGGGGCACGAACCGCTCGGGCTCTTCGAAGGAGGAGGAGTCGAGTATCCACTTCACGCCGCGCACCCACGGCAGGTCGTCGCCTTCGAGGTAGAGCCAAACCTGAAAATACGGCGTGTCGTCGTGCATGCGCACGTGCACCTTGTTGCCTTCGTCGGGTGGGACGTTGGGGTTGAAAACCGTGTCCTTGAGGACGAGATTTATGTGCTCCATCTGCCTACGTTCCTCTGCTGTCCTGCTCTGTTGCCTAGCCGCCCGGCTGCTGCGAACCGCCACCGCCGCCGTGTGAGCTGCTCCCGCCCCCGGCCCCGCCACCCGGCCCTACGCCCGGCGGCAGATTTACGGGTACGGCCTCCGAATCGGCCGCCGCCCCGCCGGCACCGGGCTGGCCGGAGGAGGGCGGCGGGCTTTGAACCGGGGTCGTCGTCGTCGCGGCCCCCGCGAGCTGCGTCCCCGACCCGCCGTCGCGCCTCAACGCCGACGATTCGCCGAAGTAATAGCCGATGATCGAGCCGATGAGGCCGCCGAGCGTGGCTACGACCGTCTGAAGCCCCTCCTTCATGCCCGCGACCGAGAGCCGCGCCTGTATGAGCACGAACGCCAGCGCGAAGCCGAAGATGAGCACCAGCACGAGCGCGAGCAGGTGGCGGAAGTCGTCTATGATTTTAACAGCAGCCTCCGAGAATATATAGCGGATGTTCTGCTGCTTCCGCGCCCCGAAGATGCCGAACCTCCTCTCCTTGTCCGACCGTGAATAGCGCCCCTTGGCGAAAATCCATGCGAGCCACTGCGTGAGCAGGGCGGCCAGAAAAATGCACAGAATCAGTATGAAGATGCCTTGACTGTTGTCGTCCAGATACCTGAAGAGCCCGCTCGCAGTCGGCGGCGTCGTGGCGGGGGCCGCGGGCGCCTGCTGCATGAGCGCAAAAACGTGTGGCATGGTCATGTCTCTTCTCGTGCCTCCGGGACGGAAGTGAAGAAAGGTACTGCCGCCGCCCGGCGTCAGACGGCGCGCGGCCCGCTTATCACCACGGAAGGCCCGCGACTTCGACGCGGCCCGCGGGCCACTCGTGGTCGCCGCAGGGGAGAACCATTACGCGGAAGGGAGAGACGACGCGGCCGGAGGGCTGCTCGAACTCTACCTCCTCTTCGAGGAGTCGCCAGCCCTGGCGCGCGTAGAAGGGCGAGAGGCGCTGGAGGCAGAAGAGCATCCCCGAGTCAACCTTGAGTTCTTCGCACATGAACTCGGCCGCGCGCCGCATCGCGTCGTGGACGTGGCGGCGGCCTTGCGCCTCGGGTCGCGTGACGACGCCGCCTACGCCGCCGACCGTCACGTCGCGGCCGCCCGCCTTCACCGTAGTCTTGATGACGCCGACGTGGCTCAAAGGGCGTCCGTCCTCCTCCGTTATGAAGTGGTAGTCCTTCGGCCGCCAACGGTAGAGCCTGTCCTCCACGCCGAAGATGTCCTCGCCCCAGCCGAAGAGCGCCTGCCTCTCCGCGTCCGTCAGCGCCTCGGCGAATCTTATCTCGACGCCCAAGTCTCCAAGCCCCCCGTCAAAGTAATGTTTGCCCGCGCGCGCGAAAGGCAATATAGTGTCCGCACGCCGTAAAATCAGGTCTGCCGTTTTAAAGCTTTCCGCACGGGAACACAAGAACATTCTTCGAGGAGCCTTGCAGATGTCGAAGGTACGTCTTCTCGCGCGCGCGCTCGCGCCCGCAGCCTATTCTCTCATCGCCGCGTGCGCGCTCGTCTGCGCCGCGAATTTTCTGGTGCGCGCGCAGCAGCCGGAGCAGTCAACGACGCCGGGCGCGGAACAGGAGCGGAAGCCCTTCGGCCCGCTCGCGTACAGGCAGATAGGCCCGTACCGCGGCGGGCGGTCGGGGGCCGTGGCGGGCGTGCCTAGTCAGCCGATGGTCTACTACTTCGGCGCGACGGGCGGCGGCGTCTGGAAGACTGCGGACGGCGGCGCGAACTGGGAGCCGCTCGGCGACCAGACTTTCAAGACCGGCTCGGTCGGCGCGGTCGCGGTCTCGGAGGCCGACCCGAACGTCATATACGTCGGCATGGGCGAAGAGACTCTGCGCGGCAACGTCTCGCACGGCGACGGCGTGTACAAGTCCACCGACGCGGGGAAGACGTGGCGGAAACTCCCCGGCCTCGACGACACGCGCCACGTCTCGCGCATAAGAGTTCACCCGCGCAACCCCGACCTCGTCTACGTCGCCGCAATCGGCCACGCCTTCGGGCCGAACGAGCAGCGCGGCGTCTTCCGCTCGAAGGACGGCGGGAAGAGTTGGGAGAAGGTTCTCTACAAAGGCCCGAAGGCTGGCGCGATTGAGCTGGTCTTCGACCCGACGAACGCGAGCATTCTTTACGCCGCGCTCTGGGAGATAGTGCGAAAGCCCTGGACGTTCGAGAGCGGCGGGCCGGCGAGCGGGCTCTTCAAGTCTACGGACGGCGGCGACACGTGGCGCGACATCACCCGGAGCCAAGGTCTTCCGCGCGGCACGGTCGGCAAGATTGGCGTCGCGGTCTCGCCCGCGAACTCGGAGCGCGTCTGGGCAATCGTCGAGGCGGAGGACGGCGGGGTCTTCCGCTCCGACAACGGCGGGCGCACGTGGACGAAGACGAACGAGTCGCGCAACCTACGCCAGCGCGCGTGGTACTACACGAAGATTTACGCCGACACGCAGAACCCGGAGTCTGTCTACGTCCTCAATACGGGCTTCTACCGCTCGAACGACGGCGGGCGAACCTTCTCGAACATCTCCGTGCCGCACGGAGACAACCACGACCTCTGGATAGCGCCGAACGACCCCGCGCGAATGATAGAGGCGAACGACGGCGGCGCGAACGTCTCCTTCAACGGCGGCCGCACGTGGTCTGAGCAAGACCAGCCGACCGCGCAGTTCTACCGAGTCGCCGTTGACAACGATTTCCCGTATCACGTCTACGGCGCGCAGCAGGACAACTCGACCGTCGGCATCAGCTCGCGCACCGAAGACTTCGGCATCGACCGCGACGCGTGGCACGACGTGGGCGGCGGCGAGTCGGGCTGGATTGCGCCGAGCCCGAAGGATTCGAACGTAGTCTTCGCGGGCTCCTACGGCGGATACCTGACGCGCTACGACCACCGCACGAAGCAGCTCCGCGCGGTCAACGTCTGGCCCGACAACCCCATGGGCTCGGGCGCGGAGGGGATGAAGTATCGCTTCCAGTGGAACTACCCCATCCTGTTCTCGCCGCACGACACGTCTGACATGGGCACTCTTTACGCGGCGGGCGACCACCTCTTCCGCTCGACGAACGAGGGGCAGACGTGGGAGATGATTTCGCCAGACCTGACGCGCAACGACAAGTCGAAGCAGGGGTCTGCGGGCGGGCCGATTACGAAGGACAACACGAGCGTCGAGTACTACGACACCATCTTCACTGTCGCGGAGTCGCCCGCGCAGCGCGGCGTCATCTGGACGGGCTCGGACGACGGCCTCGTGCAGTTGACGCGCGACGACGGCAAGGCGTGGACGAACGTCACGCCGAAGAACATGCCGGAGTGGATTCAGATAAACTCCGTCGAGGCTTCGCCGCACGACGCCGCCACCGCCTACGTCGCGGCGACGATGTACAAGTGGGACGACTTCAAGCCGTACCTCTACAAGACGAGCGACTACGGGCGGACGTGGAGGAAGATTGACACGGGGATTCCCGACGGAGCCTTCACGCGCGTCATACGCGAAGACACGGAGCGCCGGGGCCTGCTCTACGCGGGGACGGAGACGGGGCTCTACGTCTCCTTCGACGACGGCACGCGCTGGCAGCCGCTGCAACTGAACCTGCCATACACGCCCGTCACAGACCTCGCCGTGCACAAGCGCGAGCACGACTTGGTCGTCGCCACGCAGGGCCGCGGCTTCTGGATTCTCGACGACCTCGACGTGCTCACACAGTTGACCGACGCGATGCGCGAAGGGCGCGGCGAGACGGCGCTGCTCAAGCCCGAAGACGCGTACCGGATGCCCGGCTCGGGCGGCACGCCCCTGCCGCCGACCGCGACCGTCGGCCAGAACCCGCCGAACGGAGTCGTC
>Ga0126311_10001746_pt1 | contig 10669 bp, 10 predicted proteins | sample Plot61_FD_92539 | JGI IMG/M metagenome (GOLD analysis project Ga0126311, IMG submission 92539) | Serpentine soil microbial communities from UC McLaughlin Reserve, CA, USA - Plot61 | ecosystem: Environmental > Terrestrial > Soil > Grasslands | place: USA: UC McLaughlin Reserve, Lake County... | reverse complement strand
GCTGATCCGTGATCCTAACGGAGAGTTCGAGACCCAGGCTCTGCTATGCACCAAGCTCGATGCAGATCCCGAGCGGATCATCTCTTACTTTGTTAGGAGATGGCAGCTGGAGGCTACTTTTCAAGAGGTGCGTCAGCGCCTGGGCTTCGAGACCCAGCGGCACTGGTCTGAGAAGGCGATCCGAAGGACCGCCCCGGCGCTGTTGGGGCTGTTCTCCGTGGTCACCCTCTTGGCTAACCACCAGATGGCTAATAATGAGAACATGGATGCCGTTCGCCGAGCGGCCTGGTACGACGAGAGCCGTCCGACCTTCTCCGACGCTTTGGCGTTGGTGCGAAAGGAGCTGTGGGCCCAGGAACAGACTTTTTACGGGTCGCCTGCACAGACCGACATGGTAAAAGTCCCACGGGTCTTCATGGAACGGCTGACCGATGCGGTTTGCTACGCAGCCTAATGGCCAAAGTCCAGCTTAGAGAACTCCGGAGAACTCCGTAAAGCGGAAGTTCAACTTCGGATAATTCTCCTTCCACGCACTCGGGTGAATAGACGCGAAGCGGTACCGGAACGGGTACGCTATCGCCCATAGTGAGCCTCACGGGATATTTTCGAGCGCTCCCTATCCGAGCGCTTAGCGACCGTATTGTTGCCAAACCACAAACACAGGCGGGTTTAGGTTTCGTGCGGTACTCACAGAAAACGGCACGCGGCGAGTAGAATTGGCCAGAGCTTAGAGAAAGGAGGCGCGGCGCGGGCATTCTCTATGCTCCCACCAGAGTCAGAAACCCGCGCCACACTTTCATGAAGCGTCTACCAAAGCCGGTTAACCTCGAGATCAAAATAGACGAATGGCAGGCGGCGCAAGGCAACATCGAAGCAGTCAGAGTGGGCCTTAGTTGGAGGAAGGCGAGAACCGATCCTACCCTAGAGCCCTTACTGGCTGCACTGCCTCCGACATCTGGGTTTGTCCCCATCAAGCTGTCAGACGGCAGGACTGAGATGGCGCCAAGAGCGTGGAAGGGCCTGCGGTTCGGGAAGGGGCCGCCAATATACGAGTCTGCGCGCAAGCACTTTGAAGCTTGGGCTAGCGATGACTATTTCGAACGTGCGCGCGATTCAACCATGGTGACGATGATCAGGCGACTTGTTCCCAACTTCGACGATTACTCAAGAGAAGCACAAATCGACTTCATAGATAGGACACAGAACAAAATCGAGAAGGTTCGAGAAAGCGTAGAGGACTTAGTTAACCACCTTACATACGCTGCACCAGATAAGGGCAAAGCAGTGCCTCCAATTAAAGAACCAGGTCTGAAGGTTAGAGCCGCCGTATTCTCCGCGCTGATGGGCACACGACGTGCTGGCGAGCTCTTGGGCATCCCTCATAGTGACAAAACTAGATACGAGAACCAAGCTGTGCGGAAGATGACAGAAGTTGGGCGTCGCTTGCTATGTGATTACTATGGAGCAGTGCAGTTCGCTACCAAAATCGAGCGTATGCAAGGATATCATGAGTGGTGGACTTGGTTAAACTCCAAGGCTCCCAAGAAACAGATGTACGTGCTTCTCGCCAAGGCACGGCGTACTTCAGCCGAACTCGAAAAGCGCCGCGCCGAGGAAGACGGTTTTGATGAGAAGCTTGGTGAATGGGTGCATGTGGTGGAACGACGCCTAGAGGCTAATGAAGCCTATGAACGAAGTGCGGACCCTGCCACTAAAGAGAATGCACGGCTGATGGGAAACCAACTGGTAAGTCGCCAGATAGAGATTGAAGGAACCGACACCCGCTTTAAGGAGGCGCTCGACGCAATAGAATCGCCGCCTAGCTTAGCGTAAACAATAAAGCTCTTGTGTTTACGTTACATTCTTAGCTTATAGGTTTTCTAATGTCCGTATGCTCGGGGAGCAACGGACACTCAGCATCGGCGAAGCCGCAAATGAGCTAGGCGTTAGCGCGGGCTGGCTCAGGTTCGGCGAGCGGCTCGGGTCGTTGCCCCTCGCCAGAAGAACTGCCGGCGGGCACCGATTCTACACACCAGAAGACATAGTCAGGCTACGGCGTCTCGGCGTCGGCGAGCGTAATCGCCGTCTGGAGAGCGACAATCGATAGCTCTCACCCCATCTCGCATTCGTCTCTTGAAAGCAACCCACAGCAAGACGCCCGCGCCCGAGCGCGGGCATGGGCGTATGTCTTTGACTGTTACCGCAAGAAAGAGGCCACCGGGGCGGGTGGCCCCAACGACGGAACCAAGTCTTCTAAAGGAAATTCCGCCTATGAACGCATTATACAGTAAGCATTCCCCAGACCCTGTAGCGGCTCTTCGTGCGTTGGTTGATCGCTACCCCGAGGCTATTTACAAAGAGTGTAGCGAGCTAGCCCAGATCCTGGGCCATCCCGAGGCCGGGATCGAAGAGGCTCGTCGGTGGATGCTCGAGGACGAGTTGGAGATCCGGGCGTGAGTACCGCAGCGCGCAGGAAGGCCGCCAGCGGTTACATCAAGCGCGGCGCCAGCGTAATCCCGGTCCCGGCCGGCGAGAAGAATCCCGGACGCCCGGGCTGGGAAGCGCTTAGGATCACCGAGGAGGAGATACCCGACTACTGGTACAACGGCCAGAACGTCGGCCTGCTGTGCGGCGAGCCTAGTCAGTGGCGCGTGGACGTAGATCTGGACGCAGACGAGGCGGTGAAGATAGCTTTCCGCTTCCTGCCGGCAACTCTGACAAGCGGGCGACTCTGCCGCCCACATTCACACTGCTGGTACGTCGCTCCTGGCGCAGAGAGCGCTGACTGGAAGGATACGGACGGCAAGAAACTCGTCGAGCTGCGCTCCACCGGACGGCAAACCCTGGTAGCGCCTTCAACACACCCCGACGGCGATGAGTATGTATGGCACTCCGAGGCTGGCCTGAAGATGGCGGAGGTCTCCGCATCTGAACTGAAAGAGCGCTGCCGAGAGCTCGCTACCGCCGCGCTCTTAGCTCGCCATGTCCCACCAGAGGGCAGTCGCCACGACTACGCGATGGCCCTCGCTGGGTTCGTGTTGCGAGTCGGTCGCATGGAGACGGATCTCGCGCTCAAGATCTTGAAAGCCGCCTGGCACGGGGCCGGTGCGGACAGTAGGGAAGCGCTCCGAGACCTGGAGGGCATCGTCTCCGATACCGCGGAGAACCTCGAAGCCGGGGAGCCCGTTGTAGGAGGGCCGACGCTAGAGGAGTGCGCACCCGGCATCGTGCGGCTGCTGTGCAAGTGGTGGGGATGGGAGCGGAAGGCTCGAGCAGAGACCTGGGAGGAGAAGGAGGAGAGGCGCAACCAGGCGGATAGGCTCATCGGGTACGCACTGGACGACGTTCAGGAACTCTTTGTGGACCAGCACGGAGTGCCGCACGCCCTGATAGACGGCGATCCTGTGCCGCTGACGAGCCGATGCTACTCGTGGCTCAGGCGCCTCATGTGGGAAGAGGAGGGCCGCTCCGTGAGCGGCGAGTACCTCAAGATGGCCGCCGGCACGCTCTCGGCGCACGCCGAGTTCTCCGGCGAGGCGAGAGAGCTCTACACCCGCGCAGCCTGGCACGAGGGTGTGCTCTACTACGAGCTCAGGCCCGGCAAGGTGGTTCGGGTAGGTCCGGGCGGGTGGACCTTCGAGGCGAACCCTCCGGTCCTCTTCAGGCGTTACGTGAACCTTAAGGCCCTGCCGAACCCCAGCGAAGCTGCGGGCGGCTCGCTCAAGGTACTAGACGAGCTGGTTAACCTCAAGAGCAAGCGGGACCGCAGGCTCTTCAAGGCGTACCTCGTTACGCTTCCGCTGGAGCACGTCGGGCGGCCGATCTTCAACGCGTCAGGCGCGATGGGCTCGGGCAAGACCACGATAGGGCGTGTGGCGAAGAGGATCTGGGACCCGACGGCGCCGGAGACCGTACGATTCGACCCGCGCGACTTCCTGCAGAAGGCCATGCACGCCTACGTCGTCATGCTCGACAACCAGAACACCATTCCCGAGTGGGCGGCGGATACTACGTGCCGTCTCGTCACCGGAGAGGCCGACTCAAAGCGGCGCCTCTACACCGACGATGAGGACGTGATCATCGAGCTCAGACGGGCCGTGATCCTAAACGGCATCAATGTGCCCACCGAGCGCTCCGACGTCCTGGACCGTTCGCTAGTGGTGGAGCTCGAGCGGATACCGGATGGAGACAGAAAGACGGAGGATGAGATATGGGAGCGTTTCGCACAAGAGCATCCCCGCCTGCTCGGCGCCCTCTTCGACGTACTTTCAAAGGCGATAGCCCTCAAGGGGTCCATCAAATTGTCTCGGAGGCCCAGGCTGGCCGATTGGGGAGAGTATGCGGCGAGCGTCTACGAGGTGATGGGGTGGGGCGCAGAGACGTTCCTTAAGGACTGGGATGAGGTGGTGCGGGTACAGAACCAGGCCACGCTCGATGGGTCTCCCGTGGCACAGACCATCATCAAGTTCATGGAGGATCGGGAGAGCTTCGAGGGTTCCTCTACCGAACTGCACAAGAAGCTAGAGAGCATAGCCGAGGAGATCGGCGTCCAGGTAGTCCGCGATAAAGCCTGGCCCAAGTCCGCGCGCTGGCTGTGGCGGCGTATCAAGGAGGTTCTGTCCTTGCTCGCGGCCGCCGGTATCGAGGCAGGCCGGACTGAGGATAGAACCGGCTCGACCATAGCCTTGCGAAACGTTCCCAGAAATGATGCCACTAATACCACGGAGGACGAAACCCGCACAGGTAAGGCAAATGCTCGTGGCAACACAGCCGCAGATGATGCCACGTCTAATGCCACACCGCCCTCTAATGCCACGGCTAATGCCACGCCAAACCCCGCTGATAGAGCGGAGAGTGGCAACAGTGGCAATAGTGGCAACAGATCTGGAGACTTCGCAGAAAAGGCCTGCACGCCGGAGCAGGCGGAGCGCATCCGCCACCTTGTCAAGGAGGGCACGTCCGAGACGTGGGCACGGCGGACAGTTCTGGCAAGCGATCATACGCTCGGCTGCGACTGCGAGGTGTGTCTGTGAGTGCCACGGAAGGCGGCATTACGGTCGCACGGAAAGCGCTTTTCACGCCATGGCGTGAAAAGCTGTCGGACGGCTTCGTGCGGTACGAGGTCGCACAGGCAAGAGAGCACGACCGCGACAGTTACTACGGTCCCTACGCCAGGCTACAGACCACCACACCCGACTTCGAGCGCTGGGGCCGACGCTACGTTCGCATGTTTTCACTAGACGTTATGGCAGAGGAGGCGGGTGCTCCTCGGGGCGGGGCTATAAGCATAAAGCCTAGCGAAGCTACCGAGTACCGCATGTTCCTAAAGGAGTGGCAAAAGGTTCAGTGGGCACGGGAAGACGCCTACGACGATGGAGATGGCGAAGACGTACCGCTTCGCGCCGTTTTAGGCGGGATGCAGCGTTTCACGCCATGGCGTGAAAACGAGGATGCCGAGGACTGGGATGACTATATCCGCGAGCTCAAGAAGGAGACGCACAGGCGCCCCAAGGGCTACGCGCCATACCGCCCGCAGAAGAAAACCGCCCGCATCCTCATGCGGGTCAAGGAGGTACTAGAAGAGTACAAAGACTATCTACCACTCACCGCGAGGCAGATATTTTACCGGCTCGTTGGCACACACAGTTACCCGAAAACGGAAGCCGCCTACAAGAACTTGTGCGAATACCTCAACCGGGCCAGGCGAGCGAAGCAGATACCGTTTGAGCACATCCGTGACGACGGCATATCCGTCATAGACCACGCCCACTACGCTGACGAAAACGCCTTCTACAAGCACATCCACGATGAGGGTAAAGCCTACAAGCGCGACAAGCTTACCCGCCAGAAGGTAAACATCCGCGTCTACTGTGAGGCGGCCGGCATGATGCCGCAGCTGGAGAGGGTCTGCGAGCCCTACAGCATCCCCGTCTACAGCTGTTCGGGCTTCGACAGCCTCTCGGCCAAGTACAAACTCAAGGAGTTCTGTTGGCGACAGTTCGTCTACAAGGGCCGCCCCACAGTCATCCTACATCTGGGCGACCACGACCCTAGCGGGGAGAGCATCTTCAACGACGGCCTGGTGCAAGACATCCACGCGTTCCTGGCCGAGGACGTGCCGCACAAGGACCCGAGAGAGGTCGCGGACTTCGAGCGGGTCGCGCTGGTAGAGGAGCACGTCGAGCGCTACAGCCTTGAGACGGAGCCGCCAAAGGCCACCGACAGCCGCACCGCAAACTGGAAGGGCGCACGCACTGGCGCATGCCAGCTTGAGGCACTGCCCCCGGATAAGCTGGCCGTGCTGCTAGAGGCCGCCATCAAGCGGCAGCTCGACATGACCGTCTACAGGGAAGACCTGAAGGCCGAGGAGGAAGAGCGACGCCGTATCACCAAGACGCTGCCGTCGGCGGGTGGTGCAGCATGAGCGGCGCCATACCGCCTCATAGCCACAAGCCACCGCGGTGGGTCACACCGCTTGTGGTCGAGCTTGCGCGAGGCAACCTGGGATCGAACCTGACCTCAAGGCTCCCACGTAAGCCGAAGAGGGCTAAGGAGCTGCCTCCCCAAGCCAAGCTAATGCTCATGCACGCGGTGTGTGAGCTATTGGTGCGAAACAGCACCTTCGTAGAGACTGACCGAACGGCCGGGTGGGTTCCCGGCCGGGGGGCATGTGGGGCGGGGCGTCGCAGTTCCAAGAATGCGGCCAAGAAACCCCGTCCTGCTCCGAACTGAAAAACCTAGTGAAAACAAGACGAGTGAGAAGGAGTTAGTAACTTGACGGAGATCATTCAAGCGATGACCCGCCCGGACGCGAACGGCGCGCCCTCTTTACCCAAGCGGGGCGGCCCGAAGGGGCTGTTGCCCTCCACGTGGTTGGATCGGACCCTAAAGGTAGAGTACACGGACGCCTCAGGCGCGGGCCAGGAGATGAGTGGCACCTTGCTCGACCTCTACCCGGCCGGCCCCGTGCTGAACATCGCCGGCGCGAAAACGCTCGTCGCGTGGGAGCGGCTCGCACTAGTCGAGCTGGTCGAGGACTAGATGGAAAGCAAAAAATACCGAACGGTCGCTTTCGGGGCGACCGGGGGCATATGGGGCGGGGTTCGTTGTCTCCCGCCCCGGCCGAACCTACGTAAACCACTAGAGAGTTAGGAGACGCACTTGAGTAGGACCGTAGCCGAGATTCAGGCAGAGCACAGCCTAAAGATTTCAGAGATTATGAACTCCTACCTGGACGTAAAAGACGAGATCAAGGCGACGAGGCAGCCGGAGGCGGGAGCATACTTGGATAGGCTCTCCGGAGAGCAGAGGATGGCCGCCCTGCGCGAGCAGGCCCTAGGCAGAGTCCGCGAAGCCTACGAGAGCACCCTTACCGCCTACACCTCCGAGGTAGGGCGCTACCAGGAGGAAATAGCGAGGCGGCGTACCCACCTCAAGGAACAAGTCTTCAAGGTAGAAGACGCTGGCGCCCTCGCCAGGGCGGCGCTGGCAACCGATACCGAGCTAGGAGTGTTGCTTGAACTCGCAGCGAGATCTTCTAATGCCGAACTAGGGCGGGCGGTGTTCGTGGCCGCGGATCAGAGGGGCTCGGGAACCTCATGGCCTCCTACTTCAACAACCTTGCTAGCGAAGCTGCCCGCGGTCTCTACGAGGAGTGGCCGCAGTTGCCCGACAAAAGCACCCTGCAAAAAGAGCGTGATGACATAGAGCGTGTGGTCGTGATGCCTAAAGTAGAGGAACTGATGCCGTGGGCTAGAACGATGAACTTTGCGCTAGGGCAGCGAAGCTAGGGGGTGTATAGCTACCTTGAGTGACGCAAAAGAAGTCGCCAAGAAGAGTGGACCGAAGACTAAGGCGGGCAAGCTCGTCGTCAGCCGCAACGCGTCCAAGCACGGCATCTTGAGTGTACGCCCCGTCGTGGCCGCCTTTGAGAGTGAGGCGGCCTGGAAATCCCACAGAGAAGGAATAATAGACAGCCTCGCCCCGGAGGGTGGCATGGAGCAGGCTCTAGCAGAGCGGGTCGCTCTTTGCACGTGGCGTCTCAATCGGGTTACCGCCTACGAAACGGAGAGCATCGCCGAATCTCAGGCGGGCGTACAAGAGGAGGTAAGAGAAGACCGTGAGCACACGCTGCGGTTCGCCAGCATCCACACCAAGGAGGCCAAAGACATCGTCGCAGGCAGCACGCTAGGGGAGTTGGTTACAGACCCCAGAGAGCTCTCGGATTACGCTATCGAGCTGCTCTCTGAGCCGGAGGTGGCGCTAAGGGCTCTAGAGAGCTCACGCGAGCACTACGAGGCGGTTCTGAAACTTTTCGACGGCTCCCCGGAGGACACCATAACTACTGCTGAGGCGGGCTGGATTCTTGAGAAGGCCCCTAGACTCGCGGCGGAGTCGGCGGCCATCGACGTAGAAGACGATAACGAAAATGAGATAAACGAAAAGGAGATAGGTAAGCAGGCTTTGGCCCTCACCGACATGCTCTTCGAGCGCATAGAGGGTAAGGACGTTTTGACAATTAGCGAGCTGCACTCCCACCTTGAGTGGTTGGCCCACGAGGCTGGTATGCAAGACTCTATTGGTGTGGACGGAACGGTGGCATACACGCCACTGGAGGCGCTCTTAGAGGTGATGCACACGGTAGTTCATGGCAACCTCCAAACGAGAGAAGAAGGGGCCCACAAAGTCGAGAGGCAAATGCTTAAAAAACGCCGAGAGCGCATCCTGCCGAGCGCGGAAGATATAGGCAAAATCGGACGTTACGAGGCGCATATCAGTAGGGAGTTATACCGGGCCCTCCACGAACTCGAAGCCTTGCAAAAGCGCCGCTCGGGCGAAGGCGCCTCAGCCCCACTAGGGCGCCTGGACGTGACGACCTAAAAATGCGAAACAATTTCTCCTTCGACCCACATCTTCGGCTAGCTCCCCCGCAGACGAGCGAGGATGGCTTCTTCCCGTGGAGGACGCCCTAGCCTAATTCGTCAACACGCGCCATGAAAATAGCAAGCAATCTCTCGTCTATATCCGAGAGGGTATCGGTTGTTACGGTTTCACCTGATCCAGGAAAATCGAAGCGGTACCTCGTGTCTGTTCCCTCCCGGAAGTTCAACAGCCTTCCCTTCCGATCCTGTTTGTAGGAGACCGCGAAAGTGCCCCTGAAGTCTTTGAAATAGACGTTCTCTAGCTTGCGGAACAGAGAGTCGTCGCGGGCAATAAGGAAGGGCAATCTTTGCTTGACGTAATGGTACACTTCCCTCTCTACATCAGTAGTTACGATACTCGGCTCTTCCGCCTCCCGCTGTTCTGGCGCCGTTTCCTGTATGGCAGCTGATCGCTGAGAGTCCGCATCGGGCACCTTGACAATATCGTCCCGGTCCGCAAAGCCTACGCGCTCGAGTAGCTTCTTATCGAAGAAGACGTTCATGGCTTCACGTATGTACAGAGTGTGCTCTTCGAGTAACCTGGGCATCCTGCGGCCTTCGATATGTGCCATATCCATTAAGACTCTAACAAAAGTTTCGTCAGGATCTTCGAATGCTTGCTCTAGCACCCCTACGTACTCGGAGATATAGATCTTGCGCCGCGCGTCAGCCCCAATATCGGCTGGGTCAAATACGCCACGGCGCAGCTTCACGAGGGCGTCGAAGGAATCATCGGCGATCTGTTCTTGGGCTACTTGCGCGAGGTCTACGACTGCGAACGGCTCGTTATCCATCAGGTTTTCTTCTTCGGTGTCGCTGAAGAGCTGATACATTAGGCCGTCAGTCAAGATGCCTAGTTTCACGGTTGGCACCGCGTTATAGTAGCCTTTAAGTTCGCCTCTGTTGGCTTCCGAGAGGCGACCGACTTTCTTTGCTTCGACGGCTATAACGGGTACGCCTTCTTTGGAGATCGCGTAATCAACGCGATTCTTGAATTTGTCTGAGAATGAGGCGTCTGCTTCAGGAACGACTTCGTCAGGATCGAGGGGATTGTAGCCAAGGAGTTGAAGAAATGGGAAGATCAGATAGTGCTTAGAGGCTGCGCGGATAGGCGGGTAGCGAATGTATCAATGGGTGATGAAGAGCCCACTTAATCGTTCGGAGAACCGACAAGTATGAAATGTAGCGAGCCTATCCGCGCAAGCTCTTAGTCGCCTCCTCGCTTTGCGCACATCCCGCACGGTCTACCACTGTTCTTGCATGTACCAGCAGTCGGTTCTTGAACTCGTCGCTCATTTAAGACCTCCCCACAATTTCTACGGACCCAAGAACTACACGTATGGTGCCACGTCGCAGCGCTTCGCGCACCTAGCGTGCTCGCGTGAGAACGCGAAACAATCGAGTAATCGGATGATGCGTGCCCGTATATTTAGGTCATGGCCGACGAAGGCACTGTACTCGAAGAGGCGATGGACAACCTCAAGGAAGCCGGGCAGCGCATAAGGGCAACCCAGAGCCTCATGCGCTCTGAGGGTATGACCGATGGCGAGAATCATCGCGAGCTCCTCACGCGCCTTTCTACGGCGCTCGCCATGACCGAGGCGGCATACCTAGAGGTAAGGCGCTGGAGGGATCTCTAACTAGCCGGAGGTTCAACGACGCTACTTCCGAGATTTTCCTCAAGAAACGGTCTGAAACGCGGGTAGTAGCCGCAGTCCCCTAATCGCCGAGCTTCTTGTTGTTGGCCT
>Ga0126311_10001745_pt1 | contig 10674 bp, 10 predicted proteins | sample Plot61_FD_92539 | JGI IMG/M metagenome (GOLD analysis project Ga0126311, IMG submission 92539) | Serpentine soil microbial communities from UC McLaughlin Reserve, CA, USA - Plot61 | ecosystem: Environmental > Terrestrial > Soil > Grasslands | place: USA: UC McLaughlin Reserve, Lake County... | reverse complement strand
TGGGCCGAGGAGGTCGCTCCAGGTCTGAAGATGCCCGATCTGCGCTGGCCTGCGGAGGTGGCTGGCGAGGTTACACCAGAGTGCGCCGAGGCCACGGGGCTTCCTGCCGGCATCCCCGTGGTGACCGGGACCGTTGATGCCTGGTCGGAGGCGGCGAGCATCGGCGTGCGCGAGCCTGGGGACCTGATGGTCATGTACGGTACGACGGCCCTCGCCTTCGAGATCGTGGGCGACCCGCTCCCTTCGTCGAACCTCTGGAGCACCGCAGGTCCCCTCGCCGGCACCGACGTTCTGGCCGGCGGCATGGCCACGTCGGGGGCGCTCACGGAATGGGTCAAGAAGCTGACTGAGGATCTCTCTTTCACCGAGCTCACGGAGGAAGCAGCAGGGGTACCGCCCGGCTCGGAGGGTCTGCTCGTCCTGCCTTACTTCGCCGGGGAGCGCAACCCCATAAGCGATCCGAACGCCCGCGGCGTTATCTGCGGCCTGACCATGCGCCACACCCGCGGCCACCTCTACAGGGCCGTGCTCGAGGCCTGCGCCTTCGGCATCAGGCATCTCCTGGAGGCCGTGCGCGAGGCGGGCGGAGAGGCCAGGAGACTGGTGGCGGTGGGCGGCGGTACCAAGGGTGGACTGTGGACCCAGATCGTCTCTGACGTTATCGACGAGCGTCAGGAGCTCCCCGAGCAGACCATCGGCGCCGCCTACGGGAACGCCCTTCTGGCCGGCATCGGGGCCGGTGTCGTAGACCCCGACACCGACTGGACCTCGATAGCCGAAACCGTCGAGCCCAACCCGGAAAACCGCGAGCTCTACGACGAGCTCTACACCCTCTACAAAGACCTCTACCCGGCCACCCGCGATACGGTTCACGCCCTCGCCGCCTTGTCAGCACGCTCCGGCTAGCGCCTTCGCTTGTCAGCACGGCGCTGGCTTCGCCAGGCGTCTTGTCAGCACGCTTCGGGCCTACCGGCCCTCGCTTGTCAGTATGTCAGCAAGGACGTGCACATGCGGAAGCTGAAATGCTGACAAGCGCGGGGATCGGGAAGGGTTAGTCCTTCCAGATCCGCTTATCTTCTGCGGGGCTGGGCTGTCCGTAGCCGGAGATCTTGGCCGACACCTCTGCGATCTGCTCGGGGGAGAGAAGGATGGGTTCACCGGCGATCCTGGTCCGGTAGTAGATCTCGGCCATATCCTCGAGGACTACCGTCCTCGCGAAGCCCTCCTCGAGACTACTTCCCACGGTGATAGTGCCGTGGTTCTGCAGCAAGCACGCGTTACGGCTCTCGCCCAGGGCGTCGCTCGCGTAAGTGGCTAGCTTCTCTGTCCCGTAGGTCGTATAGGGAGCGAGCGGGATCTCCCCGTCCTCCGAAAGCGTGGTGAGCATGTAATGAACCGGAGGTATGGGCCATCCCAGGCAGGCCAGCGTGGTCGCGTAGATGGAATGCGTGTGGACCACGGCGTCCACATCGGCACGCGCGCGGTAGATGCCCGTGTGCATGGGCGTCTCGCTGGAAGGCTCGAGGGAGCCCTCCAGGACTAATCCTTCCACATCGACGAGCACCACGTCCTCGGGTCCGAGCGCCTCGTAGTCGACCCCGCTGGGCGTTACGAGGACATCGCCTTCCGGAGTGCGGGCGCTGACGTTGCCCGAAGTTCCCGTCACCAGGCCGGAAGCGATGAGCTGTTTGGCGACGCGGGATACTTCCTCGCGCAGGTCGTGGTGCCTCAAGAGGACTCCCCGTCGGGGGGTTGGATCTCGTATTTTATGCCCTCCTGGCGGCCGTGCTGTTCCAGGGCTTCCACCACGTCTTCGAGCGGCCTGACCCCGGAGATGAAGGGTTCGGGATCCAACCTCCCACTCTTCAGAAGGTCGAAGGCGACCTGCACCGTGTAAGGCGTATGGTGAAAGATACCCTTGATGGTGATCTGCGAGTAGTGCAGCAACACTGTATCTACCTCGAAAGAGGTCCCTGACGGCGCCCCGCCGAACAGGGTAACGTCTCCACCCTTGCGTACCATCTGCAGGGCCTGCTCCCAGGTCTCGGGGAGTCCCACGGCTTCGATTACCCTGTCCGCCCTGCGGCTTGCGGGTGTCCACTCCCGCACGGCCTCGATGGTGTCAACGCCTTCGGCGGCCTCTATTGTCTCCTCGGCCCCCAGCTCTCTGGCCACCGCGAGCCTGTCGCTACTCTTGTCGACGCAGATTACCCTGGCCCCGCGTTCCGTAGCCAGACGGACGAACATCAGCCCGATCTGACCAGCCCCGATGACCGCCACGGTGTCGCCCATGGAGATGGGGGTGCGTACGATCCCGTGCACGGCGCAGGCCAGGGGCTCCAGAAGCGCGGCCCGACTGTACTCTACGCCCCCGGGGATCTCGTAGAGGTTCTGGCCCACGATCCTGGCCGGAACCACGATGTACTCGGCGAAGGCGCCGTTGAGGAAGGAGAGGTTCTCGCACATCGACTGGTCCCCGACCTTGCAGTAGTAGCAACGGTTGCACGGTGCCGAGTTTGCCGCCACCACCCGCATGCCGGGCCGCCACTCTTCGACCCCTTCGCCGACCGCCTCGATGGTCCCCCCGAACTCGTGACCGAAAGGGGAAGGCACCTCTTTGATAAGCGTCGGGTGGCCGCGCTTGAACGTCTTCACGTCGGTGCCGCAAGTGAGGGCCGCCCCTATACGCACCAGGACATCACCAGGTCCTGGCTTCGGCGCGGGCACGTCTTCCATCCTTACGTCGCCCGGTTCGTAGAACATCGCTGCCCTCACAGAGAGCCACCTCCCTTGGAGTATTCCGAAACATCACTACGGCAGGCTAAGTTTAGCAAGAGACACCGAGCCCACTCGGGCTCCGCCGGGCGACCCGGTGCGCCAGGGTGCTATAGTGCGGCGCATACGACAGGGGGTGTCGCCTGGTATGGCCCTGGCACGATACGTCATCGGGATCGATTGCTCGACCACGGCGACCAAGGCTGTGGTCTGGGACGAAAAGGGTAACTCCGTGGCGGAGGGAAGGGCAACCTTCCCTCTCGCGTCGCCCCGGCCGGGCTGGTACGAACAGGACGCCGAGGAGTGGTGGGGGTCCACCAAAACGGCCCTCCAGGAGGCCGCCGCGAGGGTGGACGCTGGCAGCATCAGGGCCCTCGGCATAACACACCAGCGGGAGAGTTTCGTCTGCGTGGACGAAGACGGCCGTCCTCTGCGGAAGGCGATTCTGTGGCTGGACGCGAGGTCCTACGACGAAGTCGAGCGGTACGGATCCGACAGGTTGCACGAGATAACGGGCAAGCCGCCGAGCATGACCCCGGCCCTCTATAAGCTTTTCTGGCTTCGCGCCAACGAGCCGGAACTCCTCGATCGGACGTCCAGGGTGCTTGACGTGCACGCCTTCCTCGTCCACCGGCTGACGGGAGAGTGGCGCACCAGCTGGGCCTGCGCTGACCCGTTGGGCTTGCTGGACATGCGCAGCTTCGAGTGGTCGGATGAGGTGCTAGGGGAGGTTGGTCTCGAGAGGGACCTATTACCTGAGTTGTCCGCCCCCGGCTCGGTGGTGGGCGAGCTCGAAGAGGGGGTGGCGAGGGAGGTGGGGCTCCCGCCGGGGTTGCCCGTCGTTGGCGGTGCCGGTGACGGACAGGCCGCGGGCCTCGGGGCGAACATAACCGAAGCCGGGCGGGCCTATCTGAACCTCGGCACGGCGCTCGTCTCCGGCACCTACAGCGACGACTACGCCTGGGGCCGCGAGTTCCGCACCCTCTCCGGTCCCATCCCCGAAACGTACGTCCCCGAGACCCTGCTGCGCGGCGGAACCTACACCATAGACTGGTTCGTCGAGAACTTCGGCGGCGTCAGGGCGGCCGAGCTGGGCCTCGATCTCAGCGCCGAGGAGATCCTGGAGGCGGCGGCGAGTCAGGTTCCCCCTGGCGCGGAGGGATTGCTCCTGTTGCCCTACCTGAACGCGTCCTCGACACCCTATTGGGACTCGCAGGCCAGGGGCGTTCTCTTCGGTTTGAGGGGAGCGCACAAGAAAGCCCACGTCTACCGGGCGGTGCTCGAAGGGCTCGCCTACGAACAGCGTCTGGAGACCGAAGCCATGGAGAAGAGCCTCGGGCAGCCCGTCGAGAGGTTCTTCGCCATGGGCGGCGGATCGCGCAGCCAGCTGTTCTGCCAGATGATGGCCGACGTTACCGGCCGGCCGGTGACCTCGTGCCAGGAGGTGGAGACCACCTGCCTCGGGGCCGGCATGATGGCGCTCGCTGCCGTGGACGGTTCCGACCTTCGCGACGTAGCCGCTGCCATGTCAGGTGAAGGGGCCAGCTACGAGCCGAACGAACAGAGGGCGGACTTCTACGACCGGATCTACAACGACATCTACAAAGAGCTCTACCCCCGGCTCTCGGCGCTCTTCCCCGCGCTCGCCGAGTACCAGCCATAGAGTACGAGCTCGTACTGTTCGAACAGGAGTCCGTCGGGATGATACAGATGGTACGCTTGCCAGGCAGGCGGTCCGAGACGCCTTCGGAGATGCCATGGAGCGCGATTTCCGGAGGCGAGTCGGGAAGCAAAGCGGAGAAAGGATAGAAGATGGCGTCACGCATACCCCAAGATATCGAGAGGCAGGCCTTCGATGTGATAGTGGTCGGGGCCGGCATAAACGGCGCGGGTGTAGCCCGTGATGCCGCCATGCGGGGCCTGCGGGTGTTGCTACTGGACAAGGGCGACATCTCCAGCGGGACCACGCAGTGGGCGACGCGCCTGATCCACGGCGGCTTGCGCTACCTGGAGTACTACGAGTTTGCGCTCGTAAGGGAATCTCTCCGGGATAGAGAGGCCCTGTTGCACGTGGCCCAGCATCTGGTCAGGCCACTCGGCTTCCTGGTACCCATCTACGACAGGAGCTCACGCGGGCCGCTCATGATCCGGCTCGGCATGAACGCCTACGACGTGCTCTCCTACGACAGGAGCATGGACCGCCACAAGATGCTCAGCCGCAAGAAGGTCCAGGACCGGGAACCCGGCCTCAACCCGGAAGGCCTGAAGGCGGCCGCCTTCTACTACGACGCGCAGGTGGAATACGCAGAAAGGGTCGCCGTAGAGAACGCCATCTCCGCCCGAAACAACGGCGCGACCGTAATCACTTACGCGAACGTGGAGGACTTGATCGTAGAGAACGGCGACGTAAAGGGCGTGGAGTTCACCGACGTCTTCGAGGGCGAGAGATACTCGGTTCGCGCCCCCGTTACGGTGAACGTAGCTGGCCCGTGGGTGGATGAGTTACTCGCCGATCTTCACCGACCGGTCACCGACGAGAACGCCAGGCGCTTTATGGGCGGCACCAAGGGCAGCCACCTCATCGTGGATCCCTTCCCCGGCGCCCCCAAAGAAGAGGCCCTCTACGTCGAGGCGCGCAAGGACGGCAGGCCTTACTTTATCGTACCGTGGAACGGGAGGTACCTGATCGGCACGACCGACCTCCGCTACGAGGGGGACCTCGACTACGTCTCGGCGAGTGAGGAGGAGATCCAATACCTGCTCGACGAGACCAACTACGTCATTCCTGAGGCGCGACTCTCCCGCGATGACGTGCTATACACCTACGCCGGGGTGAGGCCGCTACCCCATAACCCGGAAGGTGAGACGGGAGGCGTTACCCGGAGCCACGTGGTCTTTGATCATGCGAAGGGAGGTTCAGCGGCAGGCGGCAAGGTCAAGCACATCGACACCGGACTGCCGCACGTCGGCGGGCTCCTCTCCATCGTCGGTGGCAAGTTGACCACCTACCTGAACCTGAGCCGCCAGACGGTCGACGTGGTCTTCAAGAAGCTGCATCGGAAGGCGCCAAAGAGCACCTCCCGCAAGGTTCCTCTGCCAGGGAGCGAGACCTCGGATTTCGGCGCGTTCGCGGCAGGCTTCAAGTCCGCGAGCACCATACCCGAGGTACTCTCCGAAAGGCTCCTCAAACTCTACGGCGTCAGGGCCGCCGAGGTACTGCGGGTGGGCGAAGACGACCCCGAGCTCCTCACGCCCCTCTCACCCATCGTAAGTGTCGAGACGGCTTTGATCGGGGCCGAAGTGATCTGGGCCTTCCGCGAGGAGATGGCCGAGACGCTCTCCGACGTGCTCCTCAGGCGCACGATGGCCGGCTACGGTCCCAGGGTCGGCCTCGACGTCGCCGAAGCCGCCGCCGAGGTCGCGGTCAAACACCTCGGATGGGAGCAGGAGCGCGCCGAACGCGAAGTGCGAGAATACCGCGCGTGGATCGAACGCTACACCCCGAAAGAATTCAGGAACCGCGAATCATCGCGAGCCTAGAGCGGTGAGCCTGTAGGGGCGGTTCGCGAACCGCCCTCTTGGGGTTTCAAACCCGCCCCTTTTGGTTCCCAACCCCGCCCCCGCGTGCGGTGCTACGTGTGTAGCGTTTTCCCTTGTGGGGTAGAAAGCCTCTAGCGCACGAGAATTCACGGAAGGAGCCGAGATCATGGTGGACCGAGGAAAGGCCGGCGACGTAAACGAGGCGGCCCGGCGCTTTGCCGAGACCCTCGCCGATTCCTACCGGCTCGTCTACGGGCAGGCCACGGAGTCAGGGGAGCGCCAGCAACGTGCGGCCCAGGAGTTCTCCGAGCTCGTGGCCAACAACCTCAGGGAGCAGGCCGAGGCCGGCCGCGCGGGTGCCCAGCGACTCTCCGAGCAGGCCGACAGGCAGCAGGAGGCCGGAAGGGCGTGGGCACAGGAATCTCTCGGAGCCTACATGGACTTCCTCGACACCACCTTCTCCCAATACCGGGCCGGGGCGATGGCGAGCGGGCAGACCGCTGCGGGCGTGGTGGGAACGGTGACCGACGCCGCATCTCGCACGGTGGACGCCGCCACCGGGAGCGTCCAGCGGACCACGGAGACGGCCACCTTCCCGATTCCCGGCTACGACGAGATGAACGTGGATGAGATCTCCGCTCGGGTAGACGGCCTTACCGACGACCAGGTCAGGCGACTCAGGGACTACGAGAAGGCGAACGAGAACCGTAAAACCCTGATCGATCGCTTCGATAGCAAGCTGAGAGCGTAAGGCGGTTTGCGGAAAGAGTGAACCTGAGGTTAGAAAAGGCATCAGGCTTCAGCAAGAAAACCTGAAACCTTCTTCTGCGGCGTGGCCGTGTCACTGAGTGGCTGACAACCGCTTCCCTAGCAGCGCGCCGGCGAAGACTACGGCCAGGAGCCGTAGTGTCTGCACCGCGAGCACCAGCGGCGCGTCGGCCCCGCTACCGAGGGCCACGATGGCCACCGAGTCTATACCGCCTGGGGTGGTCGCCAGGTAGGCTGTCATCCCGTCGATGCCGGTCAGCGCGGCGAACGCCCATCCCAGGGCGGTGCACGCGATCACGAGCCCGATGGCGGACGCCAGGACCAACGGAAGGAGCCGTCCCGCTCTCTTTACGGAGGCTCCGTCGAAGAGCAGTCCCACCCACAGGCCGAGAACGAGGTAGGCTGCTTGCGGCACGCCAGGAGGCCAGGCAAGGTGCACCACACCGACCTCTTCGATGACGACCCCGAGGATCAACGGTCCCAGGAGCGCCCCGGCTGGCAACCTCAACCGCGTCCCCGCCCACGCGCCGAGCACAGCCACCAGCGCGGTGACGGCGTAGGTCGGCACAGTACCCTGGACGAGAAGGTCCAGCCCTTCGGGGGCAGACTGCAAGCCCTGGCCAGGGGCCTGCGGTGGCGCCGCCCCTGTCACGAGCCGGCCGACCAGCGTCGCCGAGACCACGACAACGACCACGCGCGTGTACTGCATCAGGGCGACGAGGCGGACGTCGGCGCCAAGGGGGCCGCTCATGGCAAGCATCCCCGAGGCGGCCCCTGGCAACGTTCCCAGGGCCGTCGTCTTCCTATCGAGGTTGGCCAGGCCCGAGAGCAGCAGTCCGGCCCCCAGGCTCAAGAACAGCGTGCCGCAGACCACGAGGCCAACTGGTAGCCAGTGCCTGGCGAGCAGGGGAAAGACCGAAGGCCTGAAGGTGGCGGCGAGCATGCCCCCTACGACCGCGAGCGAGGCGATACGGCCCCAGCGCGGTACCGTGGGGTGCTCCTTCCAGGCGAGCGCGAATGCTAGCGCGACCAACATCGGCCCGACCAGCCACCCGGCCGGCAGACCCATGCGCTGGGCGAAAAACCCGGCCAGCGCAGCGACGACGCCGAGGACCGCCCACCCGGCAAAAGAAGAAACCCCCCGCATCTACTGCGAGAGGTCTTCTACGATGCCTGCTTTGTTCTCTCTTCGCCCCGGTCCGTGAGATCCTCTGGCCGCAAATTCCAGAGCTCTTGTGGACCGACGCCCAGGGCCCTCGCCAGCTTCCTGCGGATCTGCATCGAAGGGTAGATGTGGCCCTGCTCTATCTTGGATAACGTCGCCCGACTTATGCCGCTCTCATTGGCGAACTCCTGCTGGCTACACGCAAACGCTTCCCTATGCTCCGTGATTCGCCTCGCCAGGGCCTCCGCCCGCGCCGCCATCTCCGGTTCGAGGGTCCTGGATCTACTACCCCCGCTATCTCGTGCCCGGCCAGGGCCCCCTTCCGCAAAACCCAGGTCGCTCTCGACAGCTCCACGCATGCGCATACCCTTCCTTTCGGCGCCCCTGCGCCTCCGTCTTCCGAACTCTACAACCGTCATCCGTGCGAATCCCTCTCTTTTCGTCTACCGCCAGCGCTCCGTCGCGCCGCACGTCGATTATACGCCTATCTTCAGTCCACTGCGAGCATAAAACCTGTTCATCTTTTGTCTAAATTGTGTTGACAACACGTCTAATACAAGTAGAATGGCCTCTGTTTGGCTGAGATGTCCGAAGAGGACACGAGAAGAGAGGAGGTGAAGGATCTTGAAGCTGGCAGAGGCCCTGGCCAACAGGGCGGACCTGCAGAGGCGGGTCGAGCAGATGCGGGGGAGGCTGCAGAGGAGTGCGCTGGTGCAGGAGGGCGAGAGCCCGCCCGAGAATCCCCAGGAGCTACTCGAAGAGATGGAGAGGCTCGTCTCCGAGCTCGAGGAGTACGTGCGGCGCATCAACAGGACGAACCTTTCCGCGACGCTCTCGGGTGGCGAGACGACGCTAACGGATGCCCTGGCCCGCCGCGACTCCCTGACGCTGCGCTACGGGAACCTGAAGACCCTCGTGAGTGCGGCATCCGACAGGGTACCCCGCTACGGGCGGGCGGAGATCCGCATCCTGTCCGCCGTCGAGGTAGGACCCCTGAGGCGCAGGATGGACGAGCTGGCCCGCGAGAGGCGCGAGCTCGACATCTCCATCCAGCAGGCCAACTGGGCGACGGATCTCATGGAAGACTAGTTCTCCAGCAGGTAACCCACGTCTTCACGGGTGGTGGCGAACGCCAGGAGCGGCGTCGGCTCTGTAAACAAAGGCGCATCACGGATTGGCCTCAGAAGCCAGGTTCCCGGACGGTGCCGGGGCAGCATCGTGGGGGTTCGAGTCCCCATCTTCACCGACGAGCCCAGCATTCCTAACATGGGCATCGGGTATCGCGCAGCGTAACCACCAGGCGTAGGACCATCCGGACGAGGACGGGGCGAGGGCGGGCAAGGGGCAACTGGAGAACGACGAAGGGCCCGTGGCAATATCGCCGCGGGCCCTTCGACTACAAAAACCCACCATCGTGCCGATTAATAGACCTAGTGGTCGAGGCAAAGTCAAAGAGACACACGAAAGGTGGGCGCATAAACGTGAAGACCGTCAGGGACTCGATAATCACATTCGTCATGGTATTGGTGCTGATCTCTTTTTCGGGCGACTACAGCGCGGCGCAGGTCGTCCAGGGCGAAAAGACCGCAGAGCGACTGCTGCGGGCTGCGGAAGGCTTACAGTACCCGGGATCGGAGTCCGACTCCACCTGGGCATTCGTCTCCTATGAAGGCTTCACGGAGTTACCTGATGCTGCCACCTTCGAGCGCGTCTCCGGCTGTCCCTTGACCGAAGGGGGCGAGACCGTTCGTCTCGACTTCGATGGCACCCTCGACAGGCTAGGCACCGTTCAGCCCTGGATGGACCAGGGACAGATCGAGAGCGCCCGCGGCTTCCGTAAGTTGCAAAGCTTGTTCCATCGCACGTTTGCCGATGACCTCGCCGTCTACCGCTGTGAGACCGGAGGCGCCGAAGTCTACATCTACTTCATCGGCGTAGACGAAGACGGTCTGGCAGGACTTCTGACCATCAGCATCGAGACCTGACGCGCGCCCCTGTCCTCATGACGACGGGTCCGCGGCTCACCGGTCCGTAAACGCGAGCCTGGCGGCGAAGGAGTTCGGGATCGCCCCGAGCGCCCGGGAGGAGGACAACGACGAGCGACGTCAAGAGGTACTCGACGGACATGTCAGGCACGCTAGACGTCCCGGGAGGGGCCGTCTAGGCGGTGCGGCCGTACGCAAGCGGTAAGCAACGCTATGACCGCGAACGAGACGAAGGCGGTGGCCAGGCTGGTCGTCCCAGCAAGGATTCCGGCGACTGGGGAGCCGACCATCTGTCCTATCGCGATCAGGAGAAATCCAGCTCCCAGCCCGGCGGATGGTATCTCTCGAAAGATACCGACCGACCATACCAGAACCACGCCCGTGAGCATTATGTAGGTCGAACCGAAGAGCGCCGCGCTGGCGTAAGTCACGGGGAGAATG
>Ga0126311_10001744_pt1 | contig 10675 bp, 10 predicted proteins | sample Plot61_FD_92539 | JGI IMG/M metagenome (GOLD analysis project Ga0126311, IMG submission 92539) | Serpentine soil microbial communities from UC McLaughlin Reserve, CA, USA - Plot61 | ecosystem: Environmental > Terrestrial > Soil > Grasslands | place: USA: UC McLaughlin Reserve, Lake County... | reverse complement strand
TTGTTCAATCAGATCGTCGACTTCAACGCAGATCCCGCGAGGGCGTCGGAAGAAGATCTGTTCGCCATGCGCGAGGCGATCGAGTCGCTGGTGATCATGCTCACGCCGTTTGCGCCGCACGTTGCGGAAGAGATGTGGGAAGACCTCGGTCATGCCGGTAGCTTGCTCAGTAAATCTCCGCGCTGGCCGGTTGCCGATCCGGAGCTCGCACAGAGTGAAGAGCTGGAGATTCCGATCCAGGTGAACGGCAAACTCCGGTCACGCGTGATTGCAGCGCCGGACGTGTCCGAGGAAGATCTGCGCGCGTCCGCACTTGCCGATGAACGCGTACGAGCGCTGATCGATGGTCACGAAGTAGTGAAGGTGATTGTTGTTCCGCGTCGTCTCGTCAATGTCGTGATACGATGACGTGACTGTAGGGGCGGCCCTCCGTGGCCGCTCCAGGGTCCCACATTGTGTTTCCAAGCTGGGGCGGCGACGGAGGGCGCCCCTACGGTTGACCCAACTACCCCAATAGATGAGAGAGTGTCCAGTCTGTAGGCGCTGCTACCCCGACGAAACAAATCACTGTCCACAGGATGGTGATGAGACCACGCCATCTCTTGTAGGTGAACCCACACTCGACGCCCGCTACCTGCTCGAACGCCGGCTCGGACAAGGCGGCATGGGCGTCGTCTTTCAAGCGCGACACATCTTCCTCAAAACCTTTCACGCAATTAAAGTCATTCTGCCGGATCTCGTTGGTAACGATCCGATGTTGACGACGCGCTTCCGGCAGGAAGCACTTGCCGCCGCCGCGATCCGTCACCCAAACATCATCACGGTCACTGATTTTGGCGTAGTGCGCGGCACAATGCCTTTCCTCGTAATGGAGTTTGTGAAAGGGCGCTCGCTCCAGGAGATTCTTGCCAGCGAAGGCGCGATGCCGCCGCAACGTGCGTGGGAGTTCATCAGCGCGATCGCAGCGGGTGTCGGCGCGGCGCACCGGCAAAACATCGTGCATCGCGATCTGAAGCCGCTGAACATCATGGTCCAGGACGACGTGCCGATCGCGGAAGGCGTGAAGATCCTCGATTTCGGTCTCGCGAAGATCAAATCGGGTGAGCTGCTCGGATCGTTCGTACAGGCACAGACAAGCGGGCTGATGGGCTCGCCGTTCTACATGGCTCCGGAACAGTGGTCCGATGATGAGCCGGACGCGCGTGCTGACATCTACAGTCTAGGCGTGATTCTTTACCAGATGCTCTCGGGTGAAGTGCCGTTTAAAGGTTCTTCGATCCCGTCAATTATGAAGAAGCACCTGACGCTGCCGCCGCCGAGTTTTCAGTCGATGGGAATTTCGGTGCCGCCGGCAATTGAGGCGGTCGTTCGCCATGCACTCGAGAAAGAAGTTTCAGCGCGCATCGATTCGATTCCAAGCTTTTTGAGAGAGCTTCATGCGGCATTGAACTCCTCCCCGGTAGTTGCCGCCGCTATTCGCGAAACCATCGCGATGGATCCGAACCGGACCATCGCCTCAGTCACGCAACCGGAGATCATGAAGACTCCGGATCTCTCCGCAACAGCAACACAGCCTCCGACCGCACAGGAAACTAACTTCGGCGCTTCTTTTGACTCACTCGCAGGCACTGTCAGCGGCGCGCAGTTGGATAGAAACCTCAAAGGTGAAGCGCAACGCCGACAACGCGATGAAGTAGACCGATTAAGTAAAGAAAAGCAGGACCGCGATCAGCGCGAGAAGGAACAGCAGGAAAAATACGACCGCATGGCGCTCCAGGCACAAGATCTCGAAGACAGGCTCGAACGTTTGTCTGGCAGCATGCCACCCAACCTCGATCCGGAAACGACACGCGTGCAGGGAACTGCCACGAACCGTCAGTGGGCAGTTGACTCAGTTCCGGCGCGGTCAGTTGGACCAGGGAAGCAGATGATCGTGGACTTTTCACCAAAGCGAAAAGGTCCACCACCACTACTATTCATCGGTGCTGCGGTATTTGTGTTACTGCTTGCAGGTGTAGGCATCACCGCTTATCTGATGTTGCGACCTAGTGCTCGCCCTGGCGATCCAACACCTACGCCGACGCCCGTCGTACCTCCAAAAGCCAAGGCTGATCTGCTGGCAATCAACGGTGGAACTTTCCTGATGGGACGCAAGAGTGGTCCACCACAGGAGACTCCGGCTCATGCAGTGACTGTGCAGTCGTTTTCGATGGACCGCACCGAAGTCAGCAACACGGAATATGCAGACTTCGTCAGGGAGACGAGCCATTCAGCTCCATCTCACTGGATTGGAAACAAACCACCTTTCGGGCAGGAGATGTGGCCCGTTGTAAATGTTTCGTTTGAGGATGCGACCGCGTTTGCCGGATGGCGATCAAAGCGCGACGGTATCAATTACCGTCTCCCGACCGAAGAAGAATGGGAGTATGCGGCGCGAAACGGTGAGCAGAGTGATTTATACCCGTGGGGACCTGACTGGAAAGACAAGGTCGCCGTGCTGAAGGATGCGACTCCGGCGGCAGTGGGTTCTCGCGCGGAAGGGAAGAACAAATGGGGCGTTTTCGATTTGATCGGAAATGTTTGGGAATGGACCTCCTCAAAAGCCTCGGTTTACCCGGGCAATCCGGCCGTAGTCCCCTCAAGTATTCAGGACTGGGTGACGATCCGAGGCGGTTGTTACGTCAGCGATCCCGCGAAATCCGATGCGCCGGTGTCATCTTGTTTGCGTGAATTTGTTCCACCGTCAACGAAGACGACGCTGTTGGGCTTCCGGCTCGTGCGGAGTGGATCTTAACGCGGATTTTCCCGAATGAACGCGGATGATCTACAATCCACCACAGTATTTCTTCAGTGATCCATAAGTTCTCTTTTTTGCACAGGGAGAGTCATCATGAGTACCAACGCAATATTGCGTGCGGCGTTTTTAAGCTCAGTCGCGCTTTGCCTGAGCCTTTGGACGGTTGCGAGCGTCCATGCTCAGGACGTGGGCGGCGGCATCGGCGGCGGCGCAGGAATCTTCCGTGCCAGGAACCCCGAGACGAAAAAGAGCACCACTAAAACCGGCACCGGGGCGAAACCCGCGAACCGGACTACTGCCCCCACGCGGGCCAACGCCGAGCATGTGGAAGACTTGTTAGAGAAAGGCAATGAGGCCCGTGACGGGCGGAAGTTTGCAGACGCTGAAACGGCTTATAAGGAAGTCTTGAAATTGAAACCGCGTGACGCACGCGCCGCCTACGGATTGGGTAACATATACTCCGATCAGCAACGTTGGGACGATGCTGAAGCCGCGTACCGGAATTCAGTCGCGTGGGCGCCAACTAACGGTGACGCTTACGTGGCATTGAGCGTGGTGCTCGTGCAGCCGAGTTCGGCGGGTGACAATGCAAAGCGGCTTGCCGATGCGGAGTCGTTCGCAAGACGGTCGGTGCAGATTGATCCGAAGAATGCAGTCGGTTGGGACCGTCTCGGAGTGGCTCTCCAGGCGCGCGGTCTTTTGAATAGTGAAACGGAACATTCGTATCGCCGCGCGATCGAGCTTGATCCACAGTTTGCAGTTGCGTACGCCCACCTGGCGCGCATGCTCAATCGTTCGGGTAAGCAGGGTGAGGCAGCGCCTTTATACGAGAAAGCGATCGAGCTGGCAAAAGACCCGGCGACGCTGAACCTGATTGCCGACTCGCTTCAGGGGGAGCAGCTTTGGCCACAGTCGGAGCCCGTGCTAAAACGAGCCCTCGAGCTCGATTCAAGTAACCTGACGTCCTTGCTGCTGATGGGACGCATGTTGATCGTTTACAAGAAATACCAGGAGGCCGAGCCTTATTTGAAATCTGCAACCGAGATAGCATCGGGTACGTTTCAACCCTTCAATCTTTTAGGTCGTGCTTACCTGGGAATGGATCGATTCAGCGACGCTGAAGCAACCTACGAACGTGCCTCGGCACTGGTCGCTTCCGGCGACAAGAAACAACTTGCCGGAATTTATGGCTTCGAAGGTGTCGGTGACGGATATCTCAAGTCCAACCAGAAAGACAAAGCCGTTCGCGCATACCAGCGAGCGCTCGAACTGGATCCAAACAACAATGGCGCTGCCCAGAAGCTCGCCAGGGCGCGAGCTAATTAGTCGCGAGCTAATTAAGTGCCAACTACGAAATCTAACTCCCGTTTAAGAGGTCCGCGTGTATGAAGAGTTGCCCTAAGTGTAATCGTACGTTTCCGGATGAAGGTCAAAAGTTTTGCACGTATGACGGCGGGTTGCTGATAGCCCCACAAACCTTCGATCCGGATGCGACGATTCGCGCTACGTCAATCGACCTGAACGCGGCGTCGGAACGACCGACGAGCCGCGATCTGCCGGATCCAAACGCGACGATCATTGAGAACTATCCCGCGACTGTCGCATTGCCGCGCAACACTGGTCCAACAACTGGTCCGGCCGGATCAACTTCAAATATATCGGATATCTCGCGTCCGGCAACTCCACCTCCACCGCCGCCGCCAGTCACGCCAGTGACTCCGCCGCCGCCACCTCCACCGCCCGTTGTTGAGCAACAGCAGCGTACGACAGGCGAAGTCGTAGCGCCGACAGTTGTAGCGTCTGCTCCATTGGCTCCATTACCTCCGCCCGTAGCACCGAAGAAGAAGTCGAAGGTGCCGTGGATCATTGCGGGAGTTCTGCTGTTTCTATTGTTGGGTGGTGGCGCCCTGGCCGGCTTGTTCTTCGTTCTCGTGAAGCCGCGACTCGACCAGATGGCCGCGGAAAGAAATCCGAACCACCCCGTTGAGAATGTAAACGTCAGCACGCCGACGCCCGCTGCTTCGGTCGAAACGCCAACGCCCGCGCCTGAGGAAGCGTATGTCCCGCCGCCGGGAACGGTTAAGTTTGAAAACTCAAACGAAAAGCTCGACGGAAAACTAGCTGAGCACTATTTCGATTTCTCTTTTTACTATCCGCAAACTTGGAAACGCGATCCAAAGGCAGGCGTGGCTGGAGCATCAAACTTCGTCGTAGTCGATCGCGGTCTGCCACCGGATTTTACTCAGGAGAATTTTGCGGTGGGCTGGTACAGCAGCACTGGAACGTTTGTCGGCGATTTGCCGAGCTATCCGCAAAAAGCTGAGCAATACAGCAACTTACTTGCTAAGGCCATTCCGGAGTATAAGAAGGTCTCTGAAGGACTGACGAAGGTCAATTCCATGCAGGGCTATGAGTTTAGGTGGGAAGGTCTTTCGAAGGGCACTGAACGTGGTGACCTAAAGCTGTGGGGACGAGTAATATTCCTGCCCACCGGAACCGAAGGCGATACGACCGGCGCAACCTTGTATATGCTGACGACATCACTTGCAGGGGAATTGTCATCGGTAGAAGATGTGGGCGAGCAGGGGCAGATGCCCGTGATTTTGGATTCGTTCAGGTTTGGCAAAAAGAAGTAGAGTAGTACTCACAATGTCTGAAAGAAATAACAAAATAAAGTTTTGGACGCCGCTGCGCGTGGCGTGCACGCTAATCTCGCTCGGACTGCTCGCCGCGTTTGGCGTGTCGAGCTGCAACTCAAACGATCCACCGGCGGCAACTTCGGCGAATCGCTCCTCAGCGCCGGCTCGCCCCACGACTGGTTTGGCTACATTGCCGGCAACGATTCTGGAGGCTGAGAACAAAGCGTCCCGCGGTGGACCAATAAAGCTCGCGAGCTACTCCGGAAAAGTTTTGCTGGTTAACTTGTGGGCGACGTGGTGTGGTCCATGTCGTATGGAAACTCCTGAACTCGTCAAACTGCACAAGGAGTTCCAGAGCCGTGGCGTCGAGATGATTGGACTCTCCACTGAAGATCCGGAAACGTCCGCCGAAAGTGTTAGCGACTTCATACGCGAGTACGATGTTGACTACCAGATCGGCTGGGCCACGCGCGAGGTCGCGGTGACGCTGATGCAGGGCCGCACATCCATCCCGCAGAGTTTCGTGATCGCGCGCGACGGACGCATCCTGAAACGTTTTATCGGGTTCAGACCAGATCTCACGCCCAGCCAAATCAAGGCCGCACTCGAAGAGGCGCTGGCAGAGAAGGGCTGATTATTCGTTATTGGTCTCGTCTTGTTGTCGTAATCCTTCCGCGACTTCTCTCTTAGCCTGGACTTCGAGTTTTTTCATCTCAGCTTCAACGCGTTCTTCTGCCTGATCCATTGGCGCTGGTTCGTCCAGCTCGTCCTGAGTCGTTATTTTGTTTTTGTCGATACTCATTTTAAGTCTCCCCACTGACCTTTTCTCATGACTTAGGCTAACAAGCGACCGGTTACAGAAGTGCTGGGTTTTAATTACGATTCTGCTGCGAAGATCAGTGTTTATCAGCGACTAAGCCTCGACAAAAATGTTCGCTCGGGAGTAGACTCGAAGCGAATGGATTTGTTCTCGAACAAAGCGCTGCGACTGTTTCTCACCATCAGCGTTTCCATCTGGATGGCGGGTGGCTGTCTCTTTGGTTGCGCCAACAACGCGATCGGCGCCGAGGTTGTTCAAAACACGGAGAACGTTGTCGATGCCGGTAATAGCTGTCACGCGAAGCATTCGCACGACTGCTGCTCCGCGTCGAAACCAAAGCCAAAGAAGCGCGTCGCAAATTTGAAACAACCGCTCGCGGGTGTGCCGTCTTTCGTTCCGTATTCACGAGGAATGATGAACGAGTGCCCGCTGGTTGTGAACTCAACCGCCGTCACTTCGAAAAACAGCACACACGTACCGGATCCCGGACGTGGTCCAGTCACCGTTTTACCGAGTTTCGAGAAACAGGCCGAGCACACGGACGACACACTCGTTGCTTCGTTCGTGCCCAATCGTGGCCCAACCCACCTTCGTTGTTGTGTCTTTCTGATCTAGAGATCTGCCTGCAATCTGAATAAACCACGAATTCAACGGCGTGTCGGTGTGTTCTAACCAGCATGCCTGGCATTAATCTCTAGAAATAGGAGAACTACAATGAAACCCCGTAAGAACACTATCCTTATCCTCCTTCTTGGCTTGCTGCTGGTTGCATTTGCAGCAGTGTCGGCGCAGACCCCCGCGCAGGGCGACGAAAAGAAGAAAGCGGAAGCTTGTTGCTCGATGGAGTCATGTTGTGACAAAGACTCGTGCGAGATGAAAAAAGAGGGCGAGGCAAACACTGAAGGCAAACATGATTGCTGTGGTGATTCGTGTGACATGAAAAAGCATGACGCAAAGATGAAGCACGATAAAGACGCCAAAGATGAGTGCTGCAACATGAAGCACAAGGACAAGAACAAGAAGAAGACAGCGTAAGTTTTCCCACGGATAACACGGACAGTAATAGATCCGTGTTATCCGTGGTTATAGGTTCGTCGTGAAATATATAATTTTACTGGCGTTAATCCTCATACAAGGCGGGGCCGTCTTCGCGCAACACGAGGGCCATCAGATGCCGTCGCCCGAACCGGCGGCGTCGCCCGCCTCCGCCCTGGATCTTAGCCACATGGGTCGAATGGGTTCTGGCACCTCGTGGCAGCCAGAGTCTACGCCGATGTCGATGCTGCACAAGCGATCGGGCGAGTGGCTGTTGATGTTTCATTACAACTTCGTCATGGGCGTCAATCGTCAGGGTGGGCCACGAGGCGTGACGAAGTTCGAATCAGCAAACTGGTTCATGCCGGCAGCAGTGCGGCGCGTAGGTCCGGGAACACTCGAGCTGCGCGGTATGTTCAGCGCTGAGCCTTTCACGTTTCCGCCGGGTGGCTCGCCGCTGCTCTTCCAAACTGGTGAAACTTACAAAGGCGAGCCGCTGATCGATCGCCAGCATCCACACGACATGTTCATGGAGCTGAGCGCGAATTACACCGTGCCGATCGGTGAGCGCGCGAGCTGGTTTGTGTATGCCGGATATCCCGGCGAGCCTGCGCTTGGGCCGAATGCATTCATGCATCGCGCTTCCGCGTCGGAGAACTCGTCGGCGCCGCTCTCGCATCACTTGCAGGATTCGACGCATATCGCCTTCGGTGTGCTGACTACTGGTTTCACGTATCGCTGGTTCAAGCTCGAAGGCTCTGTTTTCAACGGCCGCGAGCCGGGCGAGAACCGTTATAACTTCGAAGCGCACCCGTGGAACTCACGCTCGATCAGGCTGTGGTTTGCGCCGAACAGCAATTGGTCCATGCAAGTGAGTCACGGGTTTTTGAGAAATCCCGAAGCGCTCGAGCCGGGCGATGTGCGTCGCACGACTGCCTCGATCAGTTACAACAAGCATTTTAAGCGCGGCAACTGGGCGTCGAGTTTGATCTGGGGCCGCAATCATGAGGGACACGGCGACGAAATTTTTAACCTGAACGGATATGTGGCAGAATCCACGGTGAAGTTTATCGACCGGAACTATTTCTACACGCGCCTCGAACTGACGGACAAAAATTCGATACTGCGCGATGCTGATCGCGTCCATCTCGGCATCACTGATCATCATCCGTCGTTTCGCATCGGCGCTTATACATTCGGCGGCGCACGCGATATTTGGAACTCTGAGAAGACGTCGGTTGCGATCGGCAGCGACCTGACGTTCTATTCCAAGCCGCCAATCCTTGACTCGATTTACGGCTCAAATCCGGTCTCGTGGAAAGCCTTTATAAGAATACGACCCGGCCCAATGAACATGAGCTCAATGCACGGCATGCACTAATATTTGTAGGGGGCGGCCCTCCGTGGCCGCCCCAGCGACGAATTAAGGAGTACGTTAATGAAGAAAAACTGGCTAATAATCGCAGGCGTCGCACTGCTGCTTGTCGCGGCGGTGTTAATGGTCAATTCAGCAAACAATCCGTCACCGTCAACAACCGCCACCCAGACCTCAAACGCTGCAACGCAAACACCCGCGCCGCGTCACGAGCATTCACCCAACACCGCGGCCACAACCGTACCGGCGCATTTCGAAGTACCGCCAAGCAAGTCGAGCCTTGGACCAACGCTTAATCCCGAATCGTTTACAGGCATCACTCGCGATGCGTATCGCGCAGTGAAAGAAATACCGGTGACGATGGCGCAGTTGCCGTGTTACTGCCACTGCGATCGGGGCTTTGGACACAAGAGTCTCTACAGTTGTTTTGAAGACGACCACGCGTCGCACTGCGATGTTTGCGTTCGGGAAGCGGTGCTGGCGCTGAAACTCGAGAAGGAACAGAAGCTGACACCTGCGCAGATCCGCGACACAATCGTCGCGCAGTATTCTCAATAAACCTACTTCTTCTTTATCGCAGAGACCTTCATCTGGCCCTTGGCGGCTTCGATCGTGAAGTCGATGTGATCGTTGACCGCGATGCCGTTCAAGAGGCTGGCGTCAGTCACGGGAAATTCCATTTGCATCGCCGGCATGAGTTGCTCGATCTCGCCGTGGTCAATCTCGATGGCGGGGGCTTTCGGATTCGTATACACGTTTTTGACAACGCCTGTACCGTGATACGTGTTGGTTTGCACAGCAGCAGCCGGGCCGCTCGGTGTCGCTGCTGACTGTTTATTTGTTGGTGGGGCACCGCAAGCGCACAGCATGATCAGCGCTCCACATAAAACAATTACTCGGCTCATTGCGTGGCGCACTATTGGGCCGGAAAGAGCCATATACTTCGCTTCTCCTTGTCTTGCGCAATGTAGGCCACGAACAATTTATCGTTAGCGAATACTCCCGCTGGTAGTTCCGCATTTGCCGCAACACTCGACACGGCACCCGTGCTTCCAAGCTCACGCATCTTCGTGTCTGGCACATCTGCACTCTGCCACAGGGCAATCAAATTGTTGTTTCCAGCGGCGAGCGCCGGAGTGCCGCGCACGTTCTCCTGAGATAATAACTGCCGCGGTGAGAAGCTGCGCCCTTTGTCCTGCGATTCCGTAACGTAAACTCCAGGCGCACCGCTTTCACCCGCTGCATACCAGACCACCTTGAGGTTTCCGGAAGATGCATCAACCGACAACGACGGACCAGACACCGGACACCCTTGCAGCATCCAGCGATCGTCGCTGACGATCACCGGCGACCCAAACTTCATTCCACCATCATTCGAGCTTGCGACAGCAATGTGACGATAATTCCCCGGCAGCACCTGACGCCAACCTACATACAACATTCCGTCAGCAGAAACAGCAAGCGACGTCTTACAACATGGACACGCCTCGGAAGCGACTTTGCGATTCGGCAAAAAAGTACGTCCGCCATCTGTCGAGGATGCGAGGTAGAGATCGCGGTTGCTCTCCATGTCATGGCCTTCAGCCTTCGCGGAAGGTTTGGGTGCATGGACATTGCGCTCGTCGAGCCAGGCGGCGTAGATACGGCCGTCTTTTGCGATGGCGAGTGAATGCATGCCGTGCGCGCCCGGCGCTTTGTCGTCGTTTACTTTCACTTCACTCGCAAAGCTCTGACCGCGATCGGTAGAGGCCGAGAGATAGATGTCGTCTGTTCCGTGTTTCTCGCCGGCATCCACGCGCGCGGTCCAAAGAACGTACACCGCGCCGTCGGGAGCAACGGCGACGCTCGGTTGATCACCGCGCCACGCTGTGGCCACGCCGGGCTGGCGGTTCACGCGAACGGGAGCGCCCTGCATCTCGGCTTTGTGGTTAAAATGCGCGAGCATGACGTCGGCCTGTTTGGCGTCGTGGTTCACCCACGTGACGTAGAACGTACCGTCCGGTGCGTTA
>Ga0126311_10001743_pt1 | contig 10677 bp, 10 predicted proteins | sample Plot61_FD_92539 | JGI IMG/M metagenome (GOLD analysis project Ga0126311, IMG submission 92539) | Serpentine soil microbial communities from UC McLaughlin Reserve, CA, USA - Plot61 | ecosystem: Environmental > Terrestrial > Soil > Grasslands | place: USA: UC McLaughlin Reserve, Lake County... | reverse complement strand
GATGCTGGTCGTACGTCCGCGGCCGACGGGACGACGCCGCCGGCGATCGGGGTAGTTCCCTCGCGACGTCGACATCGCGCTCGTCGGCGTCGTCCTCGCCCGCCTCGGGTCGGGCAGCGAGGTACGCGCTCTGCCGCGACGGACGCGGCGGGGCGCCACCGGCGAGCTGATCGGCGGCGCTGCCGGCGAGGCCGCGGCCGGGCTCGGATCGATGGGCAAGGAAGTTCGGTGGATCGCTCGGGTCTCTCCGCGATCCGGCTTCCTCGCTCGCGAGCCACGGCGGTGGCGCAGACCAGTCGCGAGGCGGATTCCGCCGAGGGCCGTCGTCGTCGTACGCGTCGGCGGCCGGCGGCTCGGCGTCGTTGGTTGGTTCGTCGGCGTCGCCCGCTGCAGCAAACGCGCCAAGCCCGGCGGCGGCTGCTCCTGCGGGTTCGAGCTCGTCGTGGGGTTCGGTCGGTCGATCGTCCTCTTCGCCGGGCTCGGTCGCTGCGAGCGCCCCAGCTCCGGGAGGGGATGCTGCGGCGGCGGCGGCCGCGGCCGCGTCGCGTGCATCGCGGGCTCGAGCAGACTCACGTCGGGCCCAATCCTGGAATGTCGGGCAAACCGGAAATGCGCTCGAGAGGCAGTACGCCTCTTGGTGGGCGAGCGCCCGCGGGGAGGGCCGGATTTCGGCGTAGCAGCGGTGACGACGGTCAGGAACCGTCGCGCGCTCGTCTCGATCGTCCTCGAAGGCGACGAAGGGACAGGCGTGGGCGCCGTCCGTGACGGGCAGGCCGCGATCGCTCACCGGGCGATGATAGCGAAGGCGACTCTTCCTCGACCGTGCGGTGCTCAAGTGTGTGCACGTCGGAAGGGCTACGACGCGGCAACCACCCTGCGCGTTACCGGCATGCGCCTGTCATTCAGACGACAGGTCGTACCCCGCAACAACCGACATTCGTGGCCGTCATCCACCGCATCGACGGCATCGCGGCCATCCGGCCGAGAGCGGTCGACATCCGAAGGGGAGTCAAATGCGCAAGATGATGGTTCTCCCGCTCGCGGCAGCCCTCCTGCTGGCAGCGGCTGCACCGGTCGCCGCGGCGGCGAACACCAGCAACTCGAGCGGAAGTGGCAGCACCATCCAGGGGGAGTGGTGGACCGAGTCCGGGAGCGGGTACCTGTACCTGTTCGAGGACGCGAGCGGTGACTACGGCGAGATCTACGAGGAGTCCGGGCAGTGGGTCTCCTGCTCTGCTGATCCCGATGACGAGAACTACGGGTTCCAGGGAACTCGAACGTACGGCTGGGCGTACGACGTCGAACTGACGCTGGGCTCGAAACTCAGCTCCGGTTCTGCAACGGCGGACGTGGAACTCCAGGTCGAGACGGTCGACGAGTGCGCGGGGACATACGACGTCTCATTCGACGCCACGACGGTTTCAGTAAACGTAACCGGCGTCGGCAGCGTCACGATGTTCCGCGACTCCGGGAGCTTCAAGACTCCGGGCGCGTTCAACCAGCACTCGCGATTCAGGGGCAAGGAGCGGCAGGCCGAGGGGCAACTGGATCTCGGTTCGCTGGGGACCCGCGACCTTGGTTTCGCGATCATGGCCGAGTTCAGCTGGAGCGATCATTCGAACGGCTGAACGACGCTCGACCAGGACGGACGACTCCGGTGAGGTACCGGAGTCGTTCGGTGTGTCCGCATACGAGTGTTGGCGAGACGCATCGATGACACACGAGCAACAAGATGGCGTGACGAACGTCGGTCCGGGCATGGGGGACAACGTCATCCTGCCGAATTCGAGCGAACCAGCTCCGGGGCCGCTTGAGCGCGCCTCGGTGATTTCGCCGGAGGCAGCGTTCGTCCTCGACGCGTTCGAGGATCATCGCCGGCCGCTCGCGTCGTATGCGTACGGGATGACGCGAGACCGGGAAGCGGCAGACGACCTCGTCCAGGAGTCTTTCTTGCGGCTCGTCAAAGAGATGAACGGTGGCCGAGCCCCCGACAACGTGGGAGCCTGGCTCTTTCGAGTCTGCGCGAACCTCGCCACCAGCCGCGGCCGCCGAATGAACGTCGCCCAACGGTTTCTTCGGGTTGTCCGCATCCACGACGAACCTCCAGCAGACGTCGAAATCCTCCGGCGTGAGGAAAACGAGACCCTTCTCGCGGGGCTCGCCACCCTGCCGCCAGACGGTCGGGCGGCGCTGCTGATGGCGGCTCAGGGATTCTCGGGCCGCGAGATCGCCGAGGCACTGGGGCGGACCGAGGTCGCCACCCGGACGATGATGTTCCGAGCCCGGGAAAAGCTTCGTGTCTACCTCGTTCGTGAGGGGGTCCGCTCGTGATCCACGAACACGAGGCCCTCCCGCTGGCGTCCGCGACACTCGACTTCGACCTCTCCCCGGAGGCACTGGCCGAGTTGCGATCGGCACTCGCGGACTGCCCCGTCTGCGCCGAGCGCGCGGCGAATTATCGCGAGCAGCAGCGCCTGATTACTCGCCTACCGGTCATCGACGTATCCGAGGCGACGCGGCGACGCGTTACGGCCGCCGCGATCTCGGGCCGGACGACCAAGCACAGTCCGATGCTCCTGCTCGCTGCTGCGGCGCTTCTCGGTCTGCTCCTCGCAATGGCCGCCGCCGCGGGTGCGTTCCGAAAAACTCAGCCGATCGATCTTCATGCCGCTGAAGCGACGCCCGCAGCCGCACCTTCGGCTGCGGCGTCTGTGGTGATCGCCATCCTCTCACCCTCGCCGGTACGCACCGAGCCGGCGGGCGCGGGTGCGGCCCGACGTATCCCCCCGGATTCGATTGCGAAGGTCTCGACCCCGAATCTGCGGGTCCGTTCTCAGCCGCGCGTGGCGGCTGACTCGATCAAGCTGGAACCGCTCCTCCAGCCCGGCGTTCGGCTGTTCGTGATCGAGGGCCCGGTACGCGCCGATCGCTATGACTGGTATCGCGTGGTGCCGATCGGCTCCAACCCGGGTGATGCTGACAGTCCCCTGCCTTCAGGCTGGGTCGCTGCTGCCGATCATGACGGCGAAGCCTGGATCGAGCGCTCCGAGCCGAACTGTCCGTCGCAGCCGGTCGACGTCGCGGCACTCACAGCGATGCACTCGCTGGACCGTCTCGCCTGCTTCGGCGACACGTCCCTCCGGTTCCAGGCCGTTGTGTTCGGCGGCATCCAGAGTGGCTGGCACGCGGTCCCACGATCGGTGGATGATCGTGGGGAGTTGATGGAGGGCCCGGAGCTGGCCCTGGCCGCGGGCGGAACGGTGACGCCGTCCGACCTGCCGCACGGTGCAGTCGTGCTTCTCGAAGGTTCTTTCGACCGGGCTGACGAGACAGACTGCGTCGGCGGCTCCGAGGATCCAGCAGTTGCGCTCGTCGGATGCCGAAGCCTCTTCGTGGTCACGAGGGCGACAAGGCAACGACCGGACGTCGCGACCGATGCCGCCGCGATCACAGTCTCGAGCGATGTTCGCGTGAGATCGAAGCCCGCGGTCGCCGACGACTCTATTCGCCTCGAGCTCCTCAAGACGGGGACGCGCCTCTTCGTCGTCGACGGCCCGGCTATTGGCTCGGGGTACATCTGGTACCAGGTCGCCGTTCCGTCCATTCGCACAAAGGCGGACCAGGCTCGTGTGGGATGGGTCGCGATCGGTAGCAGGCAGGGTGAGCGTTGGGTGACCGGGGAGGACTTCGACTGTCCGCCTCCCGATCAACTAACGTTCGACCGATTCCGGGTCCTGTCTTCGTCGCCGGTCTTCCACGGCGGGCTCACCTGCTTTGGCTCGCGATCGGCGAACGGCCAGAGCGAGCTCAGCGTCGTCGGCCGCGTCCGACTCGAGTGCCCGGCCTCGAGGTCGGGCGAGGCCTCGAGTTGGTTGATGACGCCAGCCTGGGTCATCGTACTGACCGAGGGCGGAAAGGAGGCCCGCGCCATCCTTCCGTTCGAGCAGCAAGCGCTGCAATGCGGAGAACCGACCAGCTCCCTGATCTACGCGGTCACCGGACACTTTGACGACTCCGCCGCCGCTGATTGCCGGGCGATCGGACTTGGCCGGGAACCGACCGCCGCCGAGAATGCGGCGGCGTCGTACGAATGCCGGACGAAGTTCGTTGCGAATGGCTTCTATGTCGTCGGCCCAGGGCCGACGCCGTTACCCGCCGGCCCGTAGTCCAACACAGGGCCGCCCTGAAAGCGACCCTAGGTTTCGGCCGGCGGCTCGCTCGCTGCTCGTGAACGCACCGTTCGCTGTGCGCGAACCCTTGACGCCGGGGCCGCCGATGAGCCGCCATCGGTAGTGCTCCCCGCAGCGCCAGGGCTCGCGGCCCCGTCGGGCATCGAGAGCATCACGGTATTGCCGGACGAGCCTCCGACCTGCTGCAGGATCCGGAGTTGGAGCAGCCCGGGGTTGTCCTCGACGAGGCGGCCGGCGTTCGCGAGGTTGCGAAGGGCTGCCGTCTCGGCACGAACGCGCTCGAGCCCGGCTTCGCCTTCCTTGCGGGCAGCGACGACGCCGGCGAAGAGCCGCTTCAGCTCGCCCGGGACCATGAGATCGCGAACGTCCACGGCCAGCAGCTCGACACCGATCCGTGCCAGGTCGCTCGCCGTGCGCTCGAAGATCGCCGGGCCGATCGCCGCGCGATTGGCGAGAACGTCGTCGACCGTTCCCGCCGAGACGACTTCGCGGAGCGCGAGCTGGAGCTCGAGATGGAGGGCCCGGCCAAAGCTCTGATCGCCGGTAACGGCCGCAACCGGATCGCCGACGACGTAGCGCGCCGCGAGGCTGACCTTGAGCGCGACACCGTCGGCCGTGAGGACCTCCTGGCCCTCGACGGTGAGGAACGAGGGGCGGCCGTCGAGCAGCCGGATCTCCGAGAAGGGCCGGACGACGATGTGTGCACCCGGATCGACGAGACCGCTGAAGCGACCCCGGCGGTATCGCAGACCGCGTTCGTAGTCATGGACGGTGACGACGTCGATCACGGTCCGGAAGAGGAGGATCGCGACGAGGACGAGGAGCGCGACGACGAGCGGCCCGATCAGAGATTCCACTGGCTACGTCCGCTGCGGACCGGCGCTCCCGGTCGATCGTTGCTCGTCGCGGCGGGCCACGGCCCGGCGGCGGAGGCCCGAAGCCTGCATGGCCGCCGATCCGCTTGCGTTCAGGCAGACCCGGCCACGACGAGCGTGCAGGAATCGAACCTGCGGTTGCCACGGGGAGCGCCCGATCGCAGGACTGTCGGTGGCGATGCCGCCGAGACGCTGCATGACGTCCCCCCGCGGCGATCCTAGGGGATCGGCTCCCGTGAGGCAATGCCAGCAGCCAATCGCGACGATCGAGGGTCGGCCGGGCGTCGGCGTTTGACAGCCTCCGGGTCGGCTCGGACACTTCAATTCCCGGCGGTGCCGCTCGATCCCGCGGAACGCCACAGCGCACCTTCAGTGCCCGGAAGGAGTCCCATGTCGCGACTGACCCGGTTGCTCGCCCCCAAGACGACGGCCCGCGCCCATTGCGATCTGCCGTGCGGCGTTTACGACCCGGAGCAGGCCCGAATCGAGGCCGAGTCCTGCTACAAGATCATCGAGAAGATGGGCGCCAACAGCGATCCCGCGTTCACGACGCGCGCGATCGCCATCAAGGAGGAGCGCGCGGAGCTGGCAAAGCACCACCTTGACGTCCTCTGGCACGACTACTTCAAGCCGGAGCACCTCGACAAGGTCCCGAACCTCCACGACCTCTTCTGGAACGCGACGAAGCAGGTGTCGAAGGTCAAGGCCTCGACCGACATCGCCGACGCGAAGAAGCTGCTCGACCTCATCAACGAGATCGACGCGGCCTGGAAGGCGACGGGCGGCGAGGAGAAGACCCGCGTCGCCGGCCGACCCGCCTGATCGCGCTTCGCTGACGCCCGTCCGGCCGAGCGGCGGCGGGCGACGCTCCGACCGCCTTCGGGGTCCCTGGCGGCTCTCGGTCACCGAGTCGTCGATGCGGCCGACGATCGAGGCGGGCGACTGGCTCTTCGTCGACCCGACGACTGCCCGCTGGCCCCGGCGCGGTTCGATCGTGGTGTTCCATGAGCCCGATTCGGGAGAACTCGCGATCAAACGGATCGCCGCGCGTCCGGGCGACCGAGTTCCGTACGCGGACGGCTATCTCATTCTCGGGGCCGACGAGGCGTGGCTCCTCTCGGATGCATCCGATGCGGAGCTCATGGCCGAGGGTCTCGGTCAGCCAGTCGATTCGCGCCGGTACGGGCCGGTCCCGGTGGAGCTGCTCGTCGGGCGAGCCTGGTTCAGGTACGCGCCCCTGAGGCGGATCGGGTTGCTCGAACGTCAGCCGCCCCACCATGGCGATGGCTGACACGCATCGTTTTCGGGCCGACGATCGAGACCGCGCGGGTTACGATCGATCCGGATGCACGACATGCATCAGCTGGGGCACGAAGATGGCCGTCAGGGCCGGGTCAGCGTCCGTCGGCTCGAATTGGATGGAGCATCACCGGCGGCCTACGAGGCGACCGCCTCTGCCTCGGCGCCGAGCAGCCCCGCCATGCGGCAATCCTCGGCGAACGCAGCCTGCACGTCCGGCTCGGCTCCGTACCGCGTGGGGAACGCGACAACGCGATCCAGCCCGATCTCGGCAAGCCGCGCCAGCAGGTCGGCCCGTCGCGGCCCCGCCACCCGCACCTCCGTATCTGCGACGTAGAGCGACAGCCGCAGCGTTGCCGGGTCGCGGTCGATTTCCTCGCATCGCTGCCTCGCGATCGCCATCAGCTCGACGACCTCGTCGATCGGGCGGAAGACGAGATTCAGCTCGTCGGCGAACCGGGCGGCGAGCCGCATCGTGACGTTCTTGCCGTTGCCACCCACGACGATCGGGATGCGCGGCTGCTGGATGACCTTCGGCTCGTTGATCGCGCCGCGAACGGTGGCGTGCTCGCCTTCGTACGTCGCCCGGCCCGGCATGAGCATCCGGCTGATCACTTCGAGATGGTCGCGGAGCTGGTCGAGGCGCTCTGCTGTCGGCGGAAAGCCGTAGCCGTACGCGATCCACTCGTCTTCCTTCCAGCCAGCCCCGATTCCCAGCTCGAACCGTCCCCCGCTGATGACGTCGAGCGTCGACGAGAGCTTGGCCGTCAGAGCCGGATTGCGGAACCCGGTACAGACGACCATGTGGCCGATCCGGACGCGTTCTGTGACCATCGCGACGGCGGCAAGCGTCGAGAACGACTCGAACGTGATCTCGTCGGTTGGTTCGGGAACGGTCGTGAAGTGGTCGAAGACCCACTCGGATTCGAAGCCGAGCTGCTCAGCCTGGCGGGCCAGCTCGACCGTCCGGTTCCACGCGACGGCCGGATCCCAGCCGTCGTACTCGCCTTTCCAGCCCTGGGGAATGAGGAGACCAACCTGCATGGATGCTCCTTCTTCGGTGGAATGCTGAATCCTACGCCGCTCACCGATCCAGCCCCGATTCCTTGCTCTCCCGCCGCATAGACTGACCTGATGGACGCGACGACGAGCACCTTCGATCCCACCGCCCCGCTGCCTGGCGCCCCGGACCCGTGGGACTACACCACTCCCACCCCGCGCAACGAGCCGCCGTATCACATGACCGAGATGATCGCGGCCGAACCTCACCTCGCCCGCCGTCTCCTCGGCCGCCTTTCGGGTGGTCAGGCGGCGGCCGGTCGCCTCGCCGGCGTCGTCGGCCAGGCGGCAACGAGCGGTGAGCCGGTCGTGGTGACCGGCTGCGGCACAAGCGAACACGCGGCAATGGCGATCGTCGACATCCTCCGTGATGCGATGCGCGCTTCGGGGATGGAAGCCGGGCCGGGATCGGTCGTAGCCGCGCAGGCGTTCGAGCTTTCCCTCGACCCGCCGTCGCGCGGTCTCGTCATCGGCGTCTCCCACGAAGGTGGCACGGCCGCGACGAACCGCGCGATCGCCGCTTCGGCGGCCGCCGGCGCCCAGACCGCGATGATCACCGCAAGTGCGGAGTCTCCCGCGGCTCAGGTTGCTGAAACGGTCGTCGCCACGGGCGAGCTCGACCAGAGTTGGTGCCACACAGTCGGCTACCTCTCGCCGATCCTCGCCGGGGCCGCCGTCGGCGCCCATCTGTCGGGCGACGAGCTGCCGATCGACAAGATCGCCGAGCTCCTCGCGGCCGGTGCCGCAGATGGGCCCGGCTCGGAGACGATCGCCGCCCGTCTCGCCGACGCCCGGACGCTGCTCGTGGTCGGCTCCGGCGCCGACCGGCCGGCGGCCCGTGAGCTCGCTCTCAAGATCGAAGAGGCGTCATGGCTGCCCTCGACGATGAGGGATCTCGAGACGCTCCTCCACGGGCACCTGCCCGCCGCCGACGAGTCGGCGGCGCTTGTTCTGATCCTGGCTGACCGCGCGGGTCGAACCGAGCGCGTCGCCCGAGCCCGTCAGGCGCTGACGGCGGCTCGCGTAATCGGCCTTCGCTCGGCGGCGATTCTCAGCCGCGAGGTCGCCGAGGAGATTGCGGACGATCTCACGCCCGCCGGTCGGCTCGTCGTCAGTGAAGCGCCGGAGCTCCCGGCGGCGTCGGCGGCGACGCTGGCGACCGCAACGGCGCTCCAGCTCCTGACCGAACGCCTGGCCCGTGCGCGGGGCACGAACCCCGATCTGATCCGCCGCGAGGATCCCCGCTACCGCGACGCGGCCGCGGCCGCCGACTGACGCGTCAAGGAACCCGTCACAACAGGACGTCGCCGAGCAGGTCGACCATCTCGAGATCTCGGGCGATGAAGTTCTGGAGCATCATCCGCTCCGCGCCGGCATCTTCGAACCGTTTGACCTGGGCGCGTGCCTCGTCGGGCGTCCCGTAGACCCATCGCTCGGCCCGTTCCTGGAACCAGTCCTCGCCCGCGTCGACGTTGCCGAACGCCGCGAGGAGCTCATGCTGGCGGCGCTTGACCTCGTCATCGTCGCGACCGACGAGGACGCCGGCCATGACGGATCGGGTGATCGAGGCGGGGTCTCGCCCGATCGCCTCGCAGGCGCCCGACAAGGCGTCGAACTTCTCGCGAGCTCGTTCGGGTGACGACGACGAAAGATTGAACTCATCTGCATAGCGAGCCGCGATTCGCATCGATCTCGGCGAGCCTCCGCCGCCGACCAGGATGCGAGGCCGCGCGGCGCCATTCGGAAGCCTCGGACGGTCCGGCCGATCGACCGGCTTCGGGTAGAACCGAGCATTCGAGATCGTGACGTGGCCGCCATCGTACGACCAACCGTCGGGCTCGCCCCACAAGCCGAGCAAGACGTCGAGCTGCTCCTCGAGCAGGTCGCCGCGCTCCGAGATCGGCGGGAATGGCAAGCCGAGCTGAGCATGCTCCTCGTCGTTCCAGCCCGCCCCCAGCCCGACCTCCAGGCGGCCGCCGCTCATGTGGTCGACCGTCGTGATGACCTTCGCGAGGTTGCCCGGATGGCGGAACGTCACCGGAGACATCAGGACGCCGAGCCCGATGTTCGAGGTGTCGCGGGCGAGCCCGGCGAGCACGGCCCACGCGTCCGTGGTCTGTTCACCGCTCGGTCCCGGGAAGCTCTGGTAGTGGTCGGAGCGGAAGAACATTTCGAAACCCGCCGCCTCCGAACGGCGGACGATGGCGAGCTGGTCGTCGTAGGTGAGTCCCTGCTGGGGCTCGGTCATCATCGCGAAGCGCACGGGTCCTCCATGATTGCTAACAATCCTCCATGTTGACGCGATGATTGCCTCGTTATAGATTATTCATCTGATGCGAACTATCAATGGCGAGCGAACCGCGTCGACGGCGCTCGCTACCGAGCGAATCGTCGACGGCCTGCACGACATCATCGCGGGATTCCGCTGTGCCGGCACAGGCCGTCTCGTGAAGCTCGGCGTGAGCATGACCCACGTGCACGTCCTGTGGATCCTCCAGCACCACGGCGAAATGCCGATGAGCCGGTTGGCGGAGCTGCTCGACGTGTCTCTCAGCAACGCGACCGGGATCATCGATCGGATGGAGGAACGAGGCCTCATCGAACGGGTGCGGGTCCCGGATGACCGACGAGTGGTGCGCGTTCGAGTCGCCCCTGGCGGCCTTCGCGCGATGGACGAGATCGAGGCCGTCAAGCAGGGCCGACTCGAGTCGATCCTCGGCCACCTCGATGCGAACCAGCTCGAACGGATCGCCGCGGCGATGGACGACATTCGCGCAGCGATCGTCGCCGAAGGCGGCTTCGAGCACGCCCACCCGACGCACTACGCCAAAGCAGCGAACGAAAGGGACTGAATCAACATGGAATCCTTCGAGACCGGGGCTCGCGCCCCGTCGCTCGCCGAAGATCCGGCTCTTGGCCTGACGCAGCGGGAAAAGCTCGAAATCCTGGGAGCGGTCCTGCTCGGCCTGTTCCTCGTGGCCCTCGACCAGACGATCGTCGGCACCGCCCTTCCGCGGATCCTGACCGACCTCGGCGGCAACGACCTCTACACCTGGGTCGTCACGATCTACCTCCTGACGAGCACGATCACCGTCCCGTTCTACGGCAAGCTCTCCGACCTGTACGGTCGGCGGCCGCTGCTGATGATCGGGATCTCGCTCTTCCTCGCCGGCTCGGTCCTGTCGGGCCTCAGCCAGACGATGTGGCAGTTGATCCTCTTCCGGGGCATCCAGGGCCTCGGCGCGGGCGCGCTG
>Ga0126311_10001742_pt1 | contig 10680 bp, 9 predicted proteins | sample Plot61_FD_92539 | JGI IMG/M metagenome (GOLD analysis project Ga0126311, IMG submission 92539) | Serpentine soil microbial communities from UC McLaughlin Reserve, CA, USA - Plot61 | ecosystem: Environmental > Terrestrial > Soil > Grasslands | place: USA: UC McLaughlin Reserve, Lake County... | reverse complement strand
TAACACAAAGCCGACCCTTGAACCTCAACCTTCTCAAGAAAGGATGAAGCCCATGGCTAATCATAGTAGCGCAAGCGTGCGCGAACACACACCTCACGCAAACCGACTTTCCAGGACCAACACAATCGTCAATGCTCTTAAACGAAGAGCACAAGCTGTCTTGAACGACAAATCGATCGATCCGCAGAGCCGTGCGATTATTGGTTACGCTTTGGAGATTAACGATCCGTGGCTAACCGAACTCGTGCGCCGCGCCGACGCGGGTGAACAGATCTTCGATACGCTTGACTTCGAGGAGCCGCCAGAAACCAACAAAGACGACGAAAAGATCGCAGCGTTAACGGAAATGATCTGTCGCGCTGGTGATGAGCCCGAAATTAAATCCGCTGCCCTGTTCGTGCTCATGGCGACAATTGAAAACTCTGCACACCCGAAAGCGCTCGCGAACGCGGCGAAATACGGTGCCTTTATTCGGTGCGCAGAGATGAATCCCTACAAGATGGTTGACGCTCAAGTCGAAATGATAAGGCGTGAGTTGTTTGCGGATAACTCTTGACCTTCGCTCAGTGGCCGGTTCCCACCACCGGCCCCGTCTTTCAAACCTGTAGGTCTGAGCTTCCCAACACGTCAGTTCGCGCGTTTTCTTCATCCTGCTTTCGCACCAAACCGGCTCTACCGTCGTAACTTCTAAACCCTGGCAGCGCCAGTATCAGCAAACCCGTACCAACTACACAGAGGATGCCACCGGAAACTACGGCAGTGCGAATACTGAAGAGACTGGCGACGATGCCCGACTCCGCATTTCCCAACATTGGACCAGTGTGATAGCTAATCAATTCGATCCCCGCCAGACGCCCGCGTAAATGATCCGGGATCGTCTGGTTCCAGATGATCATGCGAAACACGCCGCTAATCATGTCGGACGCACCCGCGATAGCGAGGCACAACAACGCCAGCCACAATCGTCCGGCAAAACCAAACCCAATGATGGCAAATCCCCAACACGCCGCGGCAATTCCCACTGCCAGTCCATGACGGTGCACGCGCCTGGTCCAACCGAGCATCAGCGACATCACGAGCGCGCCCGCCGCAGGCGCCGCGTAGAGGAAACCCACTGAAGCACCGCCGTACCTTTCAGCGATCGCCGGAAAGAGTGCCATCGGAATGCCAAAGAACATCGCGTTCATGTCGACCAGATAAGTTCCAAGCAATTCCTGACGGCTGCGCGCATATCGCAAGCCTTCGACAACTGATTTAAGTCCCGGGCGATCTGCATCGGGCGGCGGCGGTACAGCCTGCATCAGTGTCAACGCAATCAACGAGACGGCGAATGTCAACAGATCGACTGAATAGGCGAGCGCCGGACCAAGCGTAACAACGAGCACGCCGCCGAGCGCCGGGCCACCCACCATCGCCAGACTTCCGCGAAAAGCCTGAAGCGCAGCCACCGCCGGCATTTGTTCCGCTTTCACGATGCGCGGGAGCAATGCTTCCAGCGATGGACGCTGCAACGCTGTCAAAGCAGCGAAGAACGCTGCGCAGGTGAACAACACCCAGACCCGAGGGCGAGGCAGCAGCGCATTGATTATCAGCACTACCGAGCCGGCCGCCAACAACGCTTCAGTGAGCCGCACCATAAGCCGTCGATCGAGGTAGTCAGCCAGTGCGCCACCAACGAATCCCATAAAGAGCACGGCTACAAACTCGACGACCCCTAACATCCCGACGACAAACGAAGAATTCGTCAATTGAAACACTTGCCACGGCAGGGCGACGAAAGTCATCATTGAGCCGAAGAAAGTAATTGATTGACTGAGATAGAGGAGTCGAAACTCACGCGAATCGCGCAGGGGAGTGAAGTCAAGTGTGAACCAGCGTTGTTTCGCTTCAGTCTGGTGAGCAGTTGGATCAGGCGTCAGATGCGTGATCGGTTGGGGAGATTCGTCGCTCATGTTTCGGGTGATGCTTTTTAGCGTTGCCTTGCGCGTTAAGAGTTGGAGGCTACAAATTAACTTCACCTTACACAGGAAAACAAATCATGTTTACAACACATCTTCCCAAAATGCTTGTGATCGCAATCTTGCTGAGCACAGTAACCGCCATGCCGGTCTTCGCTCAAAAATCGGAGACTGCCAAACCCACTGGTGTTCCGGTCATCTGGCGTGACCCGGGCGACATTTCACAACGGAACCTGACATTTGGTCCAGGCGCATCCGAGCTGGCTCCCGTCGCGCCTTTTACCTTTATCAAGGAAGAACTGACTGGCGAGTCAGCGAAATTCGACGTGCGAGACGCGCGCGGCGAAACGCGGGTCGTCAAAGTAGGTCCGGAAGCACCCCGAAGAACGTCAGTGGGCCAATCAACTAGGCCTGTCCTATTTCAACCTGCCGCTTAAACCCAGCAGGCCGGCTACGAAAGAAGAGACAGAATACTTCCTGCGTCTCGTAAACGATCCTGCAAACGCTCCGGTGTATGTGCACTGCAAAGGCGGCCGCCATCGCACGGGCGCGATGACGGCGGTTTACCGGATCACGCACGACGGCTGGACCGCACAACAAGCGTTTGAGGAGATGAAGAAGTACGATTTCAATGATGGTCTCTTCGGCGGCCCGTCGGAGCAGAAGAGATTCGTGTTTGATTTTTACGAGAGACAGAAGAAGTAAGGCACGATGATATACTCCCGCGCATGGGTAAGTTTCAGCTATACGGTTACGTCGCTTGCGCAGTTGGAGCGGCAGCGCTAATCACCGGCTTATTACCCCAGGACAAGATGGAGAAAATCACCGCGTTCATGCACGAGCACTTCGGCAAGCAAGGCGCGAAAACAGACGAGCGTGCGAGTGCGCGGATGCAACTCATTATTTTCGGAGCGTTTTTCTTATTTATCGGAGTCGTGATGTCAGGATTGATTCGTCTGTAGATTCTCGCCGAGGGAAAGCAGCGGAAGGGTCAGGATGCAGAGGTTTTAGTTGGAACTGTAAAACCATCCGCAGCTGCTCCCCTCCCGCATGTCTGAAGTCGAGATCTTCTACTCATCTCCCGGGCCAGTGACCCTCACAACTGCGTCCGGTGACACACCAGTTGTATTTCCGTTCGGAGTCAACACACCAAATTGTACGATGTTGTTTGGCCCGCTGGCTGGCTCGGGGTTGACATTGTGAAACGCCGCGGCCACCAAAAAAGTATTGGCGTTAATCGAAAACACGCGCGCCACATAAGTCCCGTCCGGGTTCTCGATGACGAAACCTGCAACTCCTGATGCAGGACCGTGGCCGTGAACGAGGACCGATCCTCTGCAAGCACCCGTGTACTGGGGTGAGTTTCCTTCCGGCATGCACCAGATCCAAAATCCAACTTCGAGTCCATCAGTAGTGACCCCTTCACCACTGAAAATGACCTGCTCAGCCGGCGCGGCGGCAGAGGCGGATCTACCGGCTGGAATTGTAGTGAATGCAAGCGTGATTACCGCGATTGCAGCGAGACTAAAGACCTTACGGCCACGTCTAGTTCTAATGATGTTCATGGTTTTCCTTTCCACTTCATTCGACAAGATTAAGTCGCTCAGATTAAAGACACGCCGGTGCACGAGGCGAAAATGAAATTACAAGTGCCGGAGTAGTCTACGCGTGAGGTGTCACTGGGCGGTTAAATGAACGTCTGGAAGGTGACGACTCTAAACTCGTTGTTTATGGGCTGGGGCATTATACACAGATACCAGTTTTTGTCATCACCGAAAATTCTAGAGGATTTGAGCACTCGCCCAAACACCTATCCATGAATTACACATATCAAGTAAGCTCAATCCCGGAAGACTAGAAACGCGATGAAAGCTGTTGTTATTACTCGTTTTGGTGGCCCTGAGGTCCTCGAGATACAGGACGTTCCGAAACCAGAGCCTGACTCGAACGAAGTCCTCGTTCACGTGCGGAGTACCGCGGTCAATCGTGCAGACCTTCTCCAGCGGTTAGGTCGTTATGCTGCGCCGCCGGGCGCTCCTGAGAGCATACCCGGACTTGAATTTGCCGGAGAAATTGCAGAGTTGGGCAAGAACGCTGACCGCTGGCGAGAAGGAGATCGTGTTATCGGCATCGTCGGTGGCGGCGCCCATGCGGAATTTGTGACGGCGCATCAAGATGCATTGAGCGCCGTGCCGGCGAACGTCGAGTGGACTGCAGCGGGCGCCGTTCCTGAGGTCTTCATAACCGCACACGACGCGCTTCAGCAAGCAGGATTCAAACGCGGAGAAAACGTCCTGGTCCATGCAGTCGGGAGCGGAGTTGGACTCGCCGCAACCCAACTCGTGAGAGCTTTGGGAGGACATGCGTTCGGCACTTCCCGTACGCCCGACAAGATTGAACGCGCGAAATCATTTGGCCTCGAGTCGGGATACATTGTTCCGGAACCGAGCGCCTTGAGTGGGCTTTCTGCTTTTGGCGGGAGTGTGACGGGCGGCGACGGATTTGACGTCGTCCTCGATCTCAATGGAGGTCCTTATTTCGCTGCAAGTCTCGAAGCAATGGCGCTGCGCGGACGGATCATTCTCATCGGTGGAGTTGCCGGCGGTAAGACCGATGTCGATCTCTATCAAATTTTGGGCAAACGTCTCCATGTCATTGGTACGGTGCTGCGGGCGCGACCTTTGGAGGAGAAGATCGCAATTACCACGACGTTTGCGCGAGAAGTTGTACCGCTGCTGGCCGAAGAAAGTGTCAAACCCGTAATCGATTCTGTATTTCCACTCGAGCAGATCCAGGATGCTCACCGGCGCCTTGAATCTAACGAGACTTTCGGCAAGGTCATTCTCACTGTGTCATGAGTAAATTCAACACATTCATGAAACGGTTTGTTCTGTCCAGTGCCGTGATAATGGCTTGTGCTGCGATTGCATTAGCGAACGTGTCTGATGTGCGCTTTGCTTCAGGCAGGAGCGCATTGAACATTCCGTTCAAACTCTTCAAGAATCATATTTATCTTCAGGTCAGTGTTAATGGTGCAAAGCCGCTATGGTTTCTCCTGGACACCGGCGCGGGGAATATCATTAACCTGAAGCATGCGCGATCGTTTGGTCTAAGACTCACTCCAGCCGGGCAAACGACTGGTAACGGAGAAGGACTGGCGGACCTTTTCACTACCGACAATATCTCCTACAGCTTGCCCGGAGTAACTGTCGGGCGCCAGAAGTTTGCCGTCCTGTCGCTGGAAAATGTCGAAGAGTGTGTGCAAAAGTTAGATATCGATGCGGAGGGACGATTAACCGCGCGTGCGCGTGCTGCCGGGGAGAAGTTGGACCAGGCGATGGATGGAGTCTTGGGCGCTGAGTTTTTCCGGCTCTTTGTTGTCGAGATTGATTATGTGACGAAAACAATCAATCTCTACGATCCTGAAAATTATCGTTACGTGGGGGATGGTGAAAGGATTCCGCTTGAAATTGATATGAGGGTCCATATATTCATGCGAGCGCAGATTACGGCGTCGACACATTCTTCTCTCAGCGGTCGCTTTTTGATCGACACCGGTTCAGCGGCTGCGCTGATGCTAACTAGTCCGTTCGTCGAACAGAACAAACTGCTCCCGCCTGCCGATCAAACCACTCCCTTTCCAGTTTGCGGAATTGGCGGCGATTCACAAACGCAAGTCGGGAAAATTAGTGAGATACGCCTGGGAAATGTAAAAGTCGAAAATCCGATAACGATGTTCTCGCAAGCAAGGAACGGAGTATTGGCGGATCCCGAAATTAGCGGAAACATTGGCAACGCAATCTTACGACGGTTCAAGGTCGTGTTTGATTATTCAAGAAAAGTAATGATCTTAGATCAGCAGCGTTGAGAGTTGACGCGAATAGACATACGCCGAAGGCGTTGCTAATTTCAGCCCAGAGTTGGAGCGGAGCGACAACTCTGGGATCGAATGAATAAAGACGCGATCAACCCTGAAAGGGTTTCTCTCGTGGCGAACCCTTTCAGGGTTGGTTATGTACATTTGATGGACCAAACCCAGAGTTGTCGCTGCGCTCCAACTCTGGGCTGAAATTAGCAAACGCCTTCGGCGTAGTTTGTTCCGAATTCAAACTGACGCATACTAGACATAGAAATGCTTGTCTTGGGCGGTTATCGAACTCTAAAATAAGCGGCGCTCTTTCGACGGCCGTTTAAGCTCAGCGTTAATAATCCGAGACCTCTACCTCCGCTCCACGGATCCACCCGTCGAACTGGACTTACAACTGATGTCCCACGCCCGACTAGTCTCTGAATTTCTCGGTACACCATAGCTAAGGAGAAGAAGTAACGATGACGAAATTTACCCACATAATGTTCGCGTTGGTGTTTGCATTCCTCGGAGCGGGCGCGGCGCTCGCGCAAACCAGAGGTTATGTGACGAATGCCCAAAGCAATACCGTCTCGGTGATAGACACAACGACCGCCTCCGTAATTGCCACCATACCCGTTGGATCGAGCCCATCGTCAGTAGCCGTCACCCCCAATGGACGCTTCGCCTACGTGACAAACCAACAGAGCAACACCGTTTCAGTGATCAGCGCTGCAACCAACACAGTGATCGCTACCGTGCCTGTCGGAGTCGCTCCAAGCGCAATAGCTATCACTCCGAACGGGGCCTTCGCGTACGTGACCTCCCTCGGCCCAAACATTTCCGTGATAGATACAGCGACCAACACGGTAGTTACTGCCGTACCTGTAGCGTTCCCGTTTATGTTAGCTATTGCGCCGGTTGGCAACCTGGCCTATGTGACGCACGGCTCTTTTGTCAAAAGCGTCACCGTGATAAACACAGCAACCAATAGCGTGGTTACTGACATACCCGTTCCGGCCGATGCAACGTTAAGCGCAGCCGTTACGCCGGATGGTGCATTCGTTTACGTGACCTGCATGAGCTTTACCACCACCGGTTCGAAGCTCGCCGTGATAGATGCTGCAACCAACACCGTCGTAGCCATCGTGCCTCTGTCCGCAACGTTTGCGCCAGGAGTAGCGATCACTCCTGATGGGGCTTTTGCTTACGTTACGAATAATGGCGGTGGTATTTGTTGTGTCGGTCCTGGCCCCAGCTCGGTTTCGGTGATAGACACAGCTTCCAACACTGAAGTCACCAGAATTTCCCTGCCCCTTGGATTTTCTCCATACGGAGTAGCCGTCACGCCGGATGGAGCTTTCGTTTACTTCACAGACTTAAGTATCAACAGTGTCTTAGTGATAAATACTGCCACCAACTCTGTGGTCACGATTGTGCCGGTTGGGAATTTCCCGCAGTCGATTGCTTTCGGCGTCTTTACCCCGGAGCCACCACCGCGAGATCCGCTCGACGTGCTCCTTGAGGAGTTGGACGGGTTGATCGCAGGAGGCGCGCTCACGCAAGACCAGGGTGCCGGGCTGCTCGATAAGATTCATGAAGCCACTGCCAAGCACGACGCCGGCCAAACAGGCGCGGCCTGCAACCAGTTGAGTAGCTTTATCAATCAGGTGAATGCCTTCATCGGCAACGGCACGCTTACTCCGGCTCAGGGTCAATCTCTGATTGATGCGGCGAACGCAGTAAGGACTAACTTCGGCTGTTAACTACGCGGCCACAAATTTTGCTGTGGCGGTGTTAATTGATAGAACCAGTTTCAGACGAAGTACGTAAAGACCCTCCGGAGGACCACGATGCAAACGTTCGTACAGGACCTGAAATACGCACTGCGTATGCTGAAAAAGAATCCGGCGTTTACAGCCGTGGCGATTCTGACACTCGCGGTCGGCATAGGCGCCAATTCGGCCATCTTCAGTGTCGTGAACTCGGTCCTGTTACGACCGTTGCCTTTCCGGAGTCCCGATCAACTCGTCCGCGTCTATAGTGAATTTCCCGGAATGAAACTTCAGAAGTTCTGGCTCTCACCGCCCGAACTGCTCGACATTCAGCGTGAGGCAAAATCATGGGAAGCAATTGGCGCGTGGGCGCCGAGCGGTCAGAATGTCGGCACTGAGAGTGAGCCACTGCGCGTCAACTCGGCCGCTATTACGCGCAGCCTGATCGATGTGCTGGGAGTGCCACTGGAACAGGGCCGCAACTTCACTGAAGAGGAAGATCGCAGTGGTGGACCAAGAGTCGCCATCATTTCGCATGGTCTCTGGCAAAAAGGCTTTGGCGGAGCAAGTGACATCATCGGCAAACAGATTCAGGTCGACGCGGCAGCCACGACTGTTGTTGGTGTGATGCCTGCGAACTTTGCATTCCCTCCGGGAAGTAACGAGCAGGTTGAGATTATCGTGCCTTTGAAATTCGATCCCGCCAACCCGGGCAGTCGTGGTTCACACTTCCTGTCAGTGATCGGCAGGTTGAAACCCGGTGTGACTATCGCGCAAGCGCAGAGCGAGATGACCAGCTTGATGGCGGGCTGGAAGAGTGAGGGGCGCGCGCAGCATTTACTCAACCCTGAACGTCACCCCGTGGTAATGCTGGGTCTTCACGAAGACGTTGTCGGCTCAGCTCGCAAAGCGGTGTGGTTGCTCATGGCAGCGGTTGGTTTTGTTTTACTCATCGCGTGTGTGAACGTTGCGAACCTGTTGCTGGCTCGCGCGGAATCACGTCATCGTGAGTTTGCAGTACGGCTGGCGCTCGGAGCTGGTCTAAAACGAATGGTCCGGCAATTCGTCGCCGAGGGCTTTGTGCTGGTTTTAATCGCCTCAATTCTCGGAGTAGCATTCGCATTCGCGGGGTTGAAGATCCTGTTACTGTTTGCGCCCGATAGCGTGCCGCGCACTGACGAGATCGGCGTCGGTCTTCCCGTACTCGCATTTACAATCGCGGTTGCGATCGTTGCCGTCTTTCTCTTTGGTCTTGCGCCACTGGCCCAGGTCAGTGAACGTAATCTGGCTAACTGGATTCGCGGCGCTGGGCAGCGCGCAATTCGTGGAGGAGGTCAGACACTCCGCAAGAGTCTCGTAGTCACAGAGATTGCGCTTGCAGTGATCCTCGTCATCGGTTCCGGCCTGATGATTCGCGCCTTCTGGAAGTTGCAACAAGTCAACACCGGCTTTGATCCGGCAGGTGTTGTGAGTTTCAGCCTGAATCTTCCCACCGTTAAATACAAAAGTCCCGATCGCCTTCAATTTGTAGACGCGCTCGAGCAGAAGCTCCGCAGTCTTCCCGGGGTGACCGGCGTCTCCATGGCAAGCGGACTGCCTCCGTTACGACGCATCAACGCTAACGACACGGAGATCGAAGGCTACCAGGAGACACCCGATAGTCCGGCGCAGAACGTCGACTACTGGAACGTTGTTAATAACGACTACTTCAAGACGATGAAGATCCGGTTGTTGGAGGGTCGCACTTTTGAGCCGCAGGACGACAACCCTGACGCGATGCGGGTGGTGATGGTCAACCAGGCGCTCGCGAAGAGATTCTGGACGGGCAGTCCGATTGGCCGGCGTGTAAATCCGACGTTTTCCGATCCAAAGGTTTGGTTCACGATCGTCGGCGTGGTTGAAGACACCAGGAACGCGGGTATGGATAAGCCCGCTGGTCCCGAACTTTACTTTCAGCTACGACAAGTGAGTCAGTTCGTCGGGGCGAACCCGAATTTTGTGGTGCGTGCGGCGAATGAGTCGGCACCGCTGGAAGGCGCGATACGCAATGCAGTTCGTGAATTGGATCCAACCTTGCCGGTCTACAATTTATGGTCCATGAATGAAGTGGTGTCGAAGTCAATGGTCCAACCACGCTTCCTCGCGCTACTGCTGGCGACATTTTCCGGGATCGCGTTGTTCCTCGCTGCGATTGGTATTTACGGTGTGATGGCTTATTCGGTGGCCCAGCGCACGCAGGAGATAGGAGTGCGAATGGCGTTGGGAGCGCGGCCGCTTCACGTGTTGCGACTCGTCATCGGACAGAGCCTGGGCATGTTGCTCATCGGCGTGGTCATCGGGTTGGCAGGGGCATTTGCGCTGACACGATTGATGCGCACGCTGCTGTTTGAAATAACCGCGACTGACCCGCTGACGTATGTAAGCGTAATTGGCCTACTGGCTGTCGTCGCATTACTGGCGTGCTACATCCCGGCGCGTCGCGCCGCGAAGGTCGATCCGTTAATCGCGCTGAGATACGAATAACCTCAAACTCAAAAACCGTTATTGGACCGGGTCAGTACCGGGAGCGATAGCGACCGGGTCATCCTCGCGCTTGAGATTCCGAAGCAGACCCGGTCGCTATCGCTTCCGGTACTGACCTCCTCCAAGTCGAGTCACCTCCTCAAATATCCAATAAAATATTTCTGAATAATTCTCCAACCAGATGGATACTTATAGTGAGAGTCAACGATGGACGATGCCGACGCGATTAAGAGATGTCAGCAGGGTGACCGAGAAGTTTTTCGCCACCTTGTCGAGCGCTATCAAAAACGCGCAGTCGCTCAGGCGATGGTGATTTTGCTCAATCGTGACGATGCTGAGGACGCAGTTCAGGAGGCTTTCATCGACGCTTTCAAAGCAATCGGCTCGTTTGACACGTCGCGGACGTTTTACCAGTGGTTTTACGTTTTGCTTCGGAACCGCTGCTATAAATTAACGGGCAAACGCCGTCCGACAGAGACCCTCGACGAGGCGTCGCTCCTGGCCTCGCAACCAGGAATGGCCAACGAAACGAGACTGGCGCTTGAAAAGGCGCTGCGCTCGTTGACACGTGAGGAGC
>Ga0126311_10001741_pt1 | contig 10683 bp, 11 predicted proteins | sample Plot61_FD_92539 | JGI IMG/M metagenome (GOLD analysis project Ga0126311, IMG submission 92539) | Serpentine soil microbial communities from UC McLaughlin Reserve, CA, USA - Plot61 | ecosystem: Environmental > Terrestrial > Soil > Grasslands | place: USA: UC McLaughlin Reserve, Lake County... | reverse complement strand
TGAGCTCCGAGTGCACCTCCGTGTAGCGCTTGCCGACCCACCCGTACTCGCCCAGCAGCACCCCGTGGTCGCTCGTGAGGATCACCAGCGTGTTGTCGAGCACTCCCGAGTTGGCCAGGTGGTCGAGGAAGTGCCCGAGCCAGGTGTCGACCATCGTCACCTCCGCGGCGTACAGCTCGCGCATGCGTTGCAGCAGCGACTGCGACAGCCCGAGCCCGGCGTACTTCGCCGCCGGCGTCGGGAACGGCTGAATCGGCTCGACGCCGCTGCCGTCCGGCGATCCATACATGTCGCTGATCCGCTGCGGGACGTCCCACGGCTCGTGGGCGTCGAACGAGTCGACCACGAGCGCGAACGGCTGGCGCGTGCGCGCCCAGTCGACCCAGCCCATGGCCGACCGGAACACCCGCGGCGACAGGTACTCCTCCTCCGTCCGGTCGCGCGGATTCGCCTGCAGGTAGGACTTCATGCGCGGCTCACTGCGCGATCCGCGCAGCGAGGGCGGGAGATAGCGGTAGAGCGTCTCCTGGTCGACGGTCCCGGACGGCTTGCGCCGCAACGGCACCTGGCCGTCCACCAGGTCGACCCGGTCGAGCCGGCGGCGGAACTTCTTGTGCACCGGCAGCAGGATGTGCGGGTTGTCGGTGACGTACCCGGTGGTCCAGCCCTCTTCGCGCAGGACCTCGGTCCACATCTTCCCGTCGCTGCCGACCGGCTCCCAGCCCGGCTGGGGCGGCAGATCCTCGTAGGGGCGCCAGCCGCGGTAGGGGAAGATCCGCTTGCCCGACATGACCGAGCGGCGGGCAGGGATCGTCGGCATCGCCTCCGGATAGGCGCGCGTGAACCGCAGCGACTCGCTCGCGGCCTTGTCCCACGCGGGGGTACGAGCTCGCCGACCGTAGATGTGGTCGGCTCGGAGGCTGTCCATCACCACGACGACGACATTCATCGCCCCGACGGGTGCCTGGCCGAGCTTGATCTCGTTGCCGGCGGCTTCGCCCTCCTTGTCGCAGCCCGCGGCGCCGAGCAGCGTCAGGCCCGCGGCGCCCGCGCCGCCGGCCCGGAGTACGTCCCGGCGTGTGAGCTCGTCCGCCAAGGCCTTAGGAGCCGCGCCTCGAGATGTCGATCGAACGGATCGCGTGCTCGTCGGGGAGCTTGTCCAGTACCTGGCGGACGATCTCGTGGACGTCTCGCTCGTCGTGGCCGAAGTCGTCCAGCAGCGACTTCAGCGCCGTCCAGGTGATCTTCAGCTGGCCGGGGGTCAGGTCGAGCCGGTAGGCGATCTCGTCCGGGCCGATGAGGTGAAGCTCGTCGTCAGCCATGAGCGCCCGAAGGGTAGCCTGTCGGGCGGTGGCCAAGACCTGGATACTGACCGGATCGCTCGACAACTTCCGGGCCACGCGCGAACACGGCTTTCGCGTGATCGGCGCGAAGGAGCGCCGCCGCGGGATGGCGGAGCAGATCGAGCCGGGCGATCGGATTGTCTTCTACGTGACGGGCGTCCAGGCGTTCGCCGGGATCGTGCGCGTGACCGGCGAGCTGTACGAGGACCGAGTCCAGATCTGGCCCGGCAAGGCGGGCAACGCCGATCCCTATCCCTGGCGCTTCGAGACCGAGCCGGAGCTGGTCCTCGACGAGGATGAGTTCGTGCCGGCTGTCGAGGTCGCGGGCGAGCTCGAGCACGTGGCCAAGTGGCCCCGCGAGCACTGGACGCTCGCCTTCCAGGGCCAGCTGCGGGTCGTCAGCGCCGCCGACGCCGGCGTGCTCGAGCGCCGGATCCGCCAGGCGGCGCCGGCCGCGGCGTGACCCCGGCTCACGCGCGTCACTACTCGCTGGAGGAGGCGTCGGCCTTACTGCCCGTGGTGGCGGAGCTGCTCGCCAAGATGCGCACGGCTCGCGACCGCCTCGGGGACGCCGAGGCGCGCGACGCGCTCGAGGCCGCCGGGCAGACCAACGGGGGTGGCCAGCCCGGCAAGGTCGTCTCCGAGGGCTTCCTCGAGCTGCGCGAGTCGATGCTCGAGCTGCGCGAGCGCGAGATCGTGCTGCGCGACCTCGACCGCGGGCTGGTCGACTTCCCGGCGCTGCGCGACGGCCGCGAGGTCTACCTGTGCTGGGAGGAAGGGGAGCCGGAGATCGGCTTCTGGCACGAGCCCGACGCGGGCTTCGGCGGCCGCCGGCCGCTCGACGATGGCTGAGCTGGGCCGCATCTTCCGGCTGCTCGGCTTCGAGCAGAAGGTGGCCGCGGTGGGCGCCCTGCTGCTCGCCGTCAGCACGTTCGGCCCGTTCTCCTTCGTCGAGCTGGCGGAGATCCTCGTGGCGCTCGGAATCCTGGCGCTGCTGCGCGCGCGGGGGCTCGGGAAGGAGTTCCACCTGCCGTTCGGCGACGGCACGGTGATCGCCGCCGCCGGCGTGTGGGCCGGCGCCCTGATCCTGGTGCGGCTCTTCGACCGGCCACTCGGCCAGAACCTGCTCGCGCTGGTCTGCGCGGCGATCCTCGTGCTCGCGGGTGTGCGCGAGCGCGCGAAGCGGCCGCCGGACGACCTGCCCCCGCAGCCGTCGCGCCCACGCCCGCGGCCGCCGCGGCGGAGCCCCCCGGCCACGGGCGCCGGCGAGACGGAGACCGACCCGCTGCCGCCCCCGGAGTTCAAGCCATACGAACCCGAGCCGGGCCAGCAGCTGCGCCTGGGCGGCGAGGAGTCGAAGCCTCAGCCGCCGGGCGATGCCTGAGGCAGCGCCCGGGCCGGCATCCGCATCAGCCCGGCGCCGACAGCCGCCGCGAGCATCTGCGCGGCGGCGGCCACCAGAATCGCCTCGGCCGAGCCGAGACCTGTGGCCACAGGGCCGGCCAGCGCAGCGCCCATGGCAAACGAGCCGACCTTGAGCCCGGCCGCGGTCGTGAACACCTGCCCGTACAGCGACGGCGGCACCACCTGCTGGCGCACCGCGAACTGCGCCGCGAGGGCCGGCCCGTCGGCGAGTCCGGCGACCGCGACCAGCGCCAGCAGCGCCGGGAGCGAGCCCGCCAGCGGCCAGGTCAGCATCAGCGCTCCGAAGACGGCGTAGCCGGCGAGCACGATCCGCTCGGGCGCCACGCGCCGCTGCAGGCGAACCAGGCTGAGCGCGCCGAGCGTCGAGCCGACCGCGAAGGCCGCCCACATGAAGCCGGCGTCACTGCGCTCGCCGCCGAGGTGCTCGACCGCGAACAGCGGGAACGCGACCGTCATCAACCCGAGGCCACCCAGGCCGATCGCCGCCCCACCGGTGATCCCGCGCAGCTCGGGCACCGAGACGATTTGGCGGATGCCGGCGGCGGCCACGCCGAGCAGCGTGCTGTCGCCGCCGCGCCGGTCGGGCCCGCGGTCGAGCCCCGGGATCCGCAGGATCAGGACCAGGGCGACGAGGGCCAGCCCGGCCTCCACCAGCAGGGAGGTCTCGGGGCCGAACGCGCCGGACAGCCCCCCAGCGAGGGCCGGGCCGAGCACGAGCGCGCTGTTGAAGCTGGTCGTCTCCAGCGCGTTGGCGGGCGGCAGCAGCTCGTCCGGCACCAGCACCGGGATGAAGCTGGTGAAGCCGCCGAACGACAGGGGATAGGTAGCCCCGGCCATCAGCACGACGAGCGGGATGACCCAGTTCGGGGTGTTGCCCGCCACCAGCACCAGCACCACGAGCATCGTCGCGATCAGCAGCTGGTCGAGCACCATCAGGTAACGGCGCCGGCCGGTCAGGTCGAGCCACGCGCCGAGCAGCGGCCCCGAGATCAGGCTCGGCAGCGTGATGGCCGCCACCGCGAGCCCGGCCAGTCCCGCGCTGTCGGTGCGGTCGAGCACCAGCAGCACCACGCCAACCGAGAACATCTCGTCCGACACGCGCGCGAGCGTGGCGGCGCCGACGAACGGCAGGTAGCCGGGCTGATCCCGGAGGCGGCGAAGCGAGACGCGATCCATCAGCCGGCCGGCGGGATCGCCTGGCGAAAGCGGAACATGAAGTCGGGGTCCACCTGCCGCTTGATCTCGCGCAGCCGCGCGAGGTTCGACGCGTAGTAGGCCCTCTGCCAGCTCGACAGCTGGGGGTCGATGTAGTTCTGGTACGCCTGACCCGACGCGTAGGGCCGCAGCGCCTTCCAGACGCCGTTGATCCATTGCCGGCTCGGCGTGCCGCCGCCGGTGAAGTAGGCGCCGTACTGGAGCGAGAAGAGCATGTCCCGGTGGGCGAACGCCGTGGCGTCCACGGCGGGCTTGTTGTAGGCGCCGCCGTAGGCGTCGAGGATCAGCGCGCCGGAGCCGAGCGAGGGCGTGCGCTGGCGGCGCCCGATCCAGTCGATCATGACCTGGCGCCCGCGCGCCGGCAGGGGGTCGTCGAAGTAGTCCGACTTCGCATAGAACGCCGCGCGCGGAAGCTGGCCACCCGCGCTGGTGCCGCGTGTGTGGCAGGCGCGGTAGCCCTCGTCGAGGCAGCCGGCCCAGCGCAACACCAGGCTCATCATCGACGAGCTGCCAGTGGAGACCGACGCGCCGTCCACGCGAGCCAGCGGGCCGATCAGCGCACGCAGCTTCGACTCGGAGCCGAAGTACTGCCCGAGGGCGGTCACGCTCGGCGAGCCGGAGCCGCCGGTGGTGCCCAGCGTGAAGATCGAGGTGAGCGCCGCCGGCGCGTGGGGCGCGAAGCGCTGCCACGCGGCGAGCGCCTCGCCGGCTTGGCTCCAGGGGAAGCGGATGAAGAACCAGGCGGCGCCGGTGGCCCGGTGCGCGCGGAACGTCAGCGACGTGGCGATCCCGAAGTTGCCCCCGCCCCCGCCGCGGCAGGCCCAGTAGAGATCCTCGTTCGAGTCGGCGTCGACGTGCCGGGCGCGGCCGTCGGCGGTCACGATCGTGGCCGCGGCCAGGTTGTCGGTGGTCAGGCCGAAGCGGCGGCCCGACAGGCCGTGGCCGCCGCCCAGCGCGAGCCCCGCGATCCCCACCGACGGGCACGACCCGGCCGGCACGAGCAGGCCGCGCGAGGCCAGCCTGGAGTAGACGTCGATCAGCTGCGCGCCGGCGCCGACCGTGGCGCGGCCGTTGGCCACACTGATGCCGCGCAGGCGGCTGAGATCGACGACGACGCCGCTCGCGATCGTCGAGTAGCCGGCGTAGCTGTGCCCGCCCGAGCGGGCTGTAATCCGCACGCCGAAGCGGTTCGCCCAGCTGACGACGGCCTGGACGTCGCGCGTGTCGAGCACCTGGACGACCGCCGGGGGCCGGATGCCGTCGTAGCGCGTGTTGTAGACGAGCCGCTCCGAGTTGTAGCCCGGCGTACCCGGGAAGAACACCTTTCCCCGAACGGCGCTGCGCAGTGCCTTGGCGGCCCGCTTGGGCAGGACCGCCGCGGCCGTGAGCTCGGCCGGGAGGGCGAGCTCCAGGGCGCCGGCGGCGCCCAGGCCGAGAAAGGCGCGGCGATCGAGGGCCACGGGGCGATGCTAGTCGTCGCCGCTGCCGGCCGCGCTCGCGCTGAGCGACACGGCGACCGGCCGGATGCCCTCGTCCCAATCGCACGGCGACTGCCGCGCCCCGTCACGCGGGTGTCCCACGAGCTGGCCACCCGGGCAGTCGGCGGCGGCCACGCGGCGGCGAGGGTTCGCGATTCCCACCAGGCCGAGCACGCCGCCCAACGCCACCAGGGCGGTCGCGATCCCGAGCCCAACATGGAACGCGTCGACCGACGCATCCTCGGCGGACTCCCGCACTGAGGCGGCCGCCTCCTCGGGCACGCCCTGGACCTCGACAACGGCCAGCGGCTGGCGCTTCGCCTTTTCGACGGCGCGGGCCACCGCCGGCCGAGCCAACGCCCTCTCCCCGACGTTGTCCTCGAGCTTCGATCCGAACGTCGCCGCCACAACCGCGCCGACGGCCGCGATCGCCACGAGCCCAGCCACGCGCGCGATCGCGTTGTTCACGCCCGAGGCGATCCCGGCGTTGCTGTCGTCGGCGTCGGCGAGCACCGTCGAGGTCAGAGGGGCCACGGTCATCGACAGCCCGACCCCGAAGACCAGCAACCCCGGAAGCACGTCGCTCAGGTAGTCCGCGTCGGCGTCCACGCGCATGACGAGCAGCACCATCCCGGCCGCCGCCACCAGGGGGCCGAAGCCCATGAAGAAGCGCGGCCCGTGCTTGTCGGCGAGCGCGCCGAAGCGCATCGACAGCCCGAACATCAGCACCGTGACCGGGATGCTCGAGCTGCCCGCCTCCAAGGCGCTGAAGCCGGCGACCTGCTGCAGGAACAGGACCAGGAAGAAGAACAGCAGCCCGAGCCCGCCGTACATCAGGAACGTCTCGAGGTTGCCGGCGGCGAAGTTGCGCCGACGAAACAGGGTCAGCGGCAGCATCGGGTGCGCGGCTCGCGACTCCCAGACGAGGAAGCCGGCGAGCATCAGCGCGCCCACCACCAGCGGCAGCGCGACCAGGGGATCGCCCCACCCGTTCAACGGCTGCTCGATCAGGCCGAACGTGACGCCCGCGAGGCCGAGCGCGCAGAGCAGAGCGCCGACGACGTCGACGCGGGCCTCCGGATCGCGCTCGCGCCCGGCCGGCACCACGCGCAGGATCAGGACGATGGTGACCAGCACGATCGGCACGTTGATGGCGAAGATCCAGCGCCACGAGGCGGAGTCGACCAGCTGCCCGCCGATCACCGGCCCGAGCACGGTGCCGATCCCACCCCACGCGGTCCATGCGCCGACCGCCTTGCCGCGCTCGTCGGGCGGGAAGGCCGAGACGATCACGGCGAGCGCGGCCGGAGTGAGCAGCGCTCCCGCGATCCCCTGCAGCGCACGCGCGCCGACCAGCACCTCGATCGTGGGCGCCACCGCGCAGAGCACCGAGGTCGCGCCGAACGCGAGGACCCCGAGCGCGAACACGCGGCGCTCGCCGAAGATGTCCCCGAGCGAGCCGCCGATCAAGAGCAGCGACGAGAGCGTGACGAGGTAGGCGTTCGCGGTCCACTGCTGGCCCGCGAGGCCGCCGCCCAGTTCGTCGGCGATCGACGGCAGCGCGACGTTCGCGACCGTCGAGTCGATCGTCACCACCGTCGTGCCGAGAACCGCCGCCATCAGCACGAGCCGCTTGCGCTGAGCCGACAGCGCGGGGGTCCCGCCGCGCGCGGCGGCCTCCATCAGCTCGGGGCTGAGCCGTTGACCGAGTCCGCAGCGCGCGGGCTCGGCCCGACGTACCTGGCGGTCGGCCTGATCAGGCGACCGTCTCGCTTCTGCTCGAGGATGTGCGCCGCCCACCCGGCCACGCGCGCGCAGGCGAACATGGGCGTGAACAGCTCCGGCGGGACGCTCGCGTAGTCGAGGACCACGGCGGACCAGAATTCGACGTTGGTCGCCAGCACGCGGTCGGGCTTGCGCGCCTTCAGCTCGGCCAGCGCGGCCTGCTCGAGCTGCTCCGCCACCTCCAGGCGGGGCGCTCCGATCTCGCGAGCGGTCTGGCGGAGGACCCGCGCCCGCGGATCCTCGGCGCGGTAGACGCGGTGGCCGAAGCCCATCAGCCGCTCGCCGGAGTCGAGCGCGCGCTTGACCCAGCGCTCGGCATCCCCCTCCGCTTCCACCGCGTCCAGCATGTGCAGCACCCGCGACGGCGCTCCTCCGTGCAGCGGCCCTGACAGCGCACCCACCCCGGCGGAGAGCGCGGCGGCCACGTCGGCGCCGGTGGAGGCGACCACGCGAGCGGTGAACGTAGAGGCGTTCATCCCGTGCTCGGCCGCCGAGATCCAGTAGGCGTCGATGGCCTTGACGTGCTTGGGATCGGCCTCCCCGCGCCAGCGGATCAGGAACCGCTCGGGGATCGAAGCCGCCTTGTCGACCTCGGCCTGCGGGATCGGCGGTCGCCCGACGCCGCGGGCGGACTGGGCGACGAAGGACAGCGCCATCACCGACACGCGCGCGAGGTCGTCCCGGGCCTCTCCGTCGCTCACGTCGATGAGCGCGCGCAGGCCCCACTCGGGCGCGAGCATCGCGAGCGCCGACTGGAGATCCGCGCGCGGATCGCCCGTCCGGACGGCGAGCGGGTGCGGCTCGGCGGGCGGCATCCCGGGATCGAAGCTGCCGTCCACGAGCAGGCCCCAGACCTTCTCGAAGGGAACGCGGCCGACGAGCTCCTCGATGTCCACACCGCGGTAACGCAGCGAGCCGCCCTCCTTGTCGGGCTCCGCGATCGACGTGTCGAACGCGATGACCCCTTCAAGCCCGGAGGGAACCTCGATCAGATCAGCCATTACCCGCGGAGGATACCCGCAGGATTTCGTCGCCCACGGCGATTCGACCGCCGCTGACGATGTCCGCGCGCAGCCCTCCGCGATGGACCAGGCCGCGCAACACGCCGGGGTAGGTGAGGCCCTGAAGGTGGTTGCAGGGCTCGCACAGCTCCTGTCCCACGCACTCCACGTCACCGACCGTGAAGCGCTCGCCGACGAGGTCGTTGAGGCGGACGCCGCGGGTCAGCACCTGCCGCCGCACCTCGGCGGGAGAGAGCTCGATCCCCGTGTCCTCGCGCAGGCCCTCGAGCGCCTCGGCCTCGATCAGCGTGAGGTCGCGCGACTGCGCGTAGCGGTCGCCTACGACGCCGTCGGCGGTCACGTCGACCGCGTCTACGGGCGCCGGCAGCTCGCTCTCCGCCGGCGCGATGTGGATCTGCTCGACCGAACCCGGCACGTCGACCAGGGTACATTGCGGTCGTGCCCATCCTGGACGAGCGGGTCGACAACTACATCCACGGGCTGCGCCCTGAGCGGTCGCCGGTGATGGCCGAGATGGAGGCGGTGGCCGACCGCGACGCGGTCCCGATCGTGCACTGGGAGACGGGCCGGTTCCTGGCCGTGCTGTGCCGGACGCTCGACCCGGTGGTGCTCGAGGTCGGGACGGCGATCGGCTACTCGACGCTCCACATGGCCCAGGAGCTCCGCGACGGGCGAGTGGTAACGCTCGAGCTGTCGGAGGACCGGGCGCGTCAGGCGCGCGACTTCTTCGACCGCGCCGGCGTGGCGGATCGCGTCGAGCTGATCGAGGGCGACGCCCGCCAGACGATCGAGGCTGTCGAGGGCCCGATCGACCTGCTCTTCGTCGACGCCACAAAAGACGAGTACCGGCGCTACATCGAGCTCGCCGAGCCGAAGCTGTCGGACCGGGCCGTGCTGGTGGTCGACAACATGCTGATGTCCGGCGAGGTGGCCCTCGGCGAGGCCGAGAGCGGGCAGTGGCGCAGCGAGTCGCTGGCGGCCGCCCGCGCGCTCAACGCGGAGCTGGTCGCCAGCGAGCGCTGGCTCGCCTGCGTGCTGCCGGTGGGCGACGGCATCGCGTTCGCCACGCGCCGCTAGCAACGCTCGCGCCGTTTCCGCTTCGGCTGAGCGCGCGCCAACATACGGCGCATGAAAGCGCTCCTGATCGTGTTCGCCGCCGCCCAGCTGGTCCTCGGCCTGCTGCTCTGGCTCACCCCCGGCTTCTTCTTCGACGAGATCGGCCCGTACGGCGCGCGCAACGACCACTACATGGCGGATCTGGCGACCTGGTACCTCGCCCTCGGGGCGGTCAGCCTCGTGGCCGTGCGGCGCGCGGGCTGGCGGGTGCCTGTGCTGGCCCTCGCCTTCATCCAGTACGCGCTCCACTCGGTCAACCACCTGACCGACATCGGCGACGCCGACCCCGACTGGCTCGGGCCCGCGAACTTCGTCTCGCTGACGCTCACGACGATCCTGCTCGCGTGGATGCTCAGCGCCGAGCGGGAGCCGGTCCGATGAGGGTCTTCGTGGCGGGAGCGAGTGGGGCCATCGGCCGGTCGCTCGTGCCGCGACTGGTCGCGGCGGGACATGAGGTGACGGGCACGACTCGCTCGCAGGCGAACGCCGATGCCATCCGGGCCGCGGGCGCCACCCCGGTCGTGGTCGACGCCCTCGACGCAGCGGCACTGCGTGAGGCCGTCGCTCCGGCGTCGCCAGAGGTGATCGTGCACGAATTGACCGCTCTGCCGAAACGCTTCACCCCTCGCAGGCGAGACCTCTACGCGGCCACCAACCGGATCCGAGCCGAAGGCACGCGCAACCTGCTCGATGCTGCGCGAGCGGCGGGCACACCGCGCTTCGTCTGCCAGAGCGTCGCCTTCGCATACGCCCCCGGGCCCGAGCCGGAGGTCAAGGACGAGCAGGCGCCGCTCAGCCTGCATGCGCCGCCGCCGTTCGGCGAGGGGGTGCGCGTGATCGACGCGATGGAGCGCTCCGTGGTCGAGGCTGAGGGACTCGAGGGGCTCGTCCTCCGCTACGGCTGGTTCTACGGTCCGGGCACCTACTACGCCGAGGACGGCAGCACGGCGGCGGACGTGCGCACGCGTCGATTCCCCATCGTCGGTGGCGGCGCCGGCCTCTTCTCCTTCATCCACGTCGACGACGCAGCGGAGGCGACCGTGGCGGCCGTGGAGCGCGGCGCGCCCGGGATCTACAACGTGGTCGACGACGAGCCGGCCGCCTTGCGCGACTGGCTGCCGACCTATGCCGAAGCGATCGGGGCCCCGCCGCCGCGGCGCGTTCCGGTCTGGGTGGCTCGGCTGGTGGCGGGCAAGGTGGCCGGCGCCGTGAACGCGCAGGCGGGCGCGTCGAACGCGAAGGCCAAGCGGGAGCTGGGCTGGGAGCCGCGGTGGAGCAGCTGGCGCGAGGGCTTTCGCG
>Ga0126311_10001739_pt1 | contig 10686 bp, 7 predicted proteins | sample Plot61_FD_92539 | JGI IMG/M metagenome (GOLD analysis project Ga0126311, IMG submission 92539) | Serpentine soil microbial communities from UC McLaughlin Reserve, CA, USA - Plot61 | ecosystem: Environmental > Terrestrial > Soil > Grasslands | place: USA: UC McLaughlin Reserve, Lake County... | reverse complement strand
TCCGTTTCCATTGCCACTCGCTCCGGAATCGACCGTGATGAATGCACTGTTGCTCATCGCGTTCCAATCGCACGGCGCGGTTGCGCTCAGGTTCTTTGTGATCGTCACGTTGCCGCTGTTACCAGGCGAGAAGAACGCCTGATTTAAGGGCGACACTGTTGCGCACGACGCCGGAATCGCGACCTTGAAGGCACCGCGGCCGTGAGTAAACGCAAACAGCGAAGTGACGCCGTTATTGTTCAATGCCGTCAGCGACTCCACGACCGTGTTCGAGAAACCTGTTGTCTCACGAGCCCAGTTCTGGCCGCCGTCAAGCGAGACAAACACGCCGAGATCGGTGCCGACATAGATGCGCTGTCCGTCATTCGGATCGACGGCAACGCTGTGCGCCGGAATGTCCGGAATTGCATTGACGTTGCCGGGCGTCTGCGTACCGTCAGCCAGCGTCCACGTTGCGCCACCGTCAGTGCTCTTGAACACGTGTCCGGCGCTGGTGCCCTGCGCGTTCGGCGTGCCGTTGAAGGTTGAGATCGTGGCCCAAACGTTATTCGCGTTGGCCGGATCGTATTCAACCCAGGAGATCACACCGTTACCATTGCCGCGCGGCGTGAAGGATTGCAGCCACACTGTATTCAACACGCTCGCTGCATTTGCAGTAAGTCCAACCGTCGTACGACGAAGTTGTCCTGAAGCTGCGCCGTTGATCACGAGGTTGGAATTGCCCGGTGCGATCGCCATCGCGGTGATCGAGCCGCCGGTTTGTTGCGCGTTGCTGGTCCTGGTCCAATTTGTGGCGTTGTTGTCAGTGCGCCACATGAAGCGGCCGCCGATCCACAGGCGAGCCGGCGTGTTCGGATCCATTCGGAAGACTGTGATGAATGGGAACACGTCGCCTGTGATTCCACTGATCACAGACGCAGAGCTCAAGCCGCCGTTTGTAGAGCGACGCAGCGTCAGTCCGGTTGTTTCGAAGAAGATGGTGTTGGGGTTCGCTGGATTCACGGCAACGTAACCGCCGTCGCCGCCATTGATACGGGCCCACGCGTTTGGTCCATCCGTGTCTGTGCCGCGATTGGTACCGTTGTCTTGTGTGCCGCCGAAGTAAGTTTGCCCGTTCGGGTAAGGCAGTCCGTGGTAGAACTGGGTGACTGCGTAATTGTTATTCAAAGGACCCCAGATCACCGGATCGGGAACTGTGAATAATGCACCCGGCGCGAATGCGCGACCGCAAATCGGGCTCGCGGGAGTGATAGCGCCGCCTCCCACAGTCGTGCCGGTAGCGTAACCTACGTTACCCGCCAGGGCATTGTCCGTCTTGTAGATACCGCCGTCGTTGCCGGCAAAGATCGTTTGGTTCGTGGTGCCGTTGTAGTTTGGGTGAAATGCGATGACGTGGTTGTCGGCGTGAACGAGCTGCGGGTCGCCGTTATTCGGTGGAGTGCCGTTGCCCTGGAACCACCAGTATGACGCAACACCCCAATTGACGCCGCCATTATCCGAGCGGAACAAATCAACACCGCCGGCCCAAACTCGATCCGGATCCGTTGGATCGACCGCGATCACGTTGTCATACCAACCCTGATTCAGAAACTGGCTCGTTCCGATAGCGCACTGTGTTAACGCACCGTTGACGGGATTGCTGAGCAGCAATGTGTCCTGGAGGTTCGCACTGTTATTGCGCGCCTGTGTGGCCCACGATCCCGCATCACCAGAAGACGACGAACGCAGCACTGCGAGAAATCCATCGGTGAAATTGGCTGTTGGGAAGTTTGGATTGGTTCCCGCGGGGCAGTTGATGCAGGTCGCGAGGGCGTAAATCACATTCTGATTCGAGGGCGCGAGAGCCAGCGAGGTGCGGCCCTGGTTTGTTTCAGAGTAAACATCTTCCCAGGCTCCGGAGCCGCCCGCGTCTACGTTGCGGAAGATGTGCGATCGAGCAAACGTGCCGAGAGCCGCAAAGATGTAGTCGGTTGCCTGATCGGTGCGCATGACGAGGTCCATCGCGCCGTTGGGGCCATTCGCAACGTTGGAAACTAGTACTACAGTCCATGAGGAGCCGCCGTCGAGGCTGCGCAACACACCGGTTCGGGTCGCAGCGTAAACGTGTTGACCATTTGACGGACTGACGACGATATCGTTTACGAAGAAGAAATTTGCATTTGAAATGGTCGCGGGTAAGCGCGTCCAGTGAGCACCGGCATCAGTCGACTTGAAAATGCCCGCACCACGAACGCCGTCCGCGTTGAAGACTCCTTCGCCCGTGCCTGCGTAGATTGTGTTGGGATTTGACGGATCGAATGCCATCGAGGTGACGGCGATGTTCGCGAGGAAATCGTTGAGCGGGGCCCATGATGAACCACCGTCAGTCGTCTTCCAGATGCCGCCGGCGGCTGCCGCTGCATACATCACGTTCGCATCGGTTGGATTGATGAGCAGCGAGCGTGTGCGGCCGCCAACGTTGCCTGGTCCTAACGATTGCCAGGTGCCCAGGGCTCCACTCGTCGAAGCACTGCCATCGCCTGCGCCGCCGCCGCCCGTGCCGTTTGGAAACTCTCCATCCTCTCCATTAAACACTTCTTCCGTGTCGTTCGCTTCAGCCTGAGGAGGCAGGTTCTTGTTTTTAGCGGTTGAGAACCGCTTCATGCGTTTAATTTTCTCTTTGGCCTCGAAGTAGCGTTCGATCGGCAGTTGCTTCTCGCCTTTCGGCAAGCGCTTTTGCAGGTACCACTCGAGTGCCTCGCGGGGCTTGTCGAAGCGTTCTGCGTCGATATCGGAGTCCTCTTTGAATATGCCCGCCAGGCGGGGATTGCGTTTGATAAGAGCGCGCCGGCCCGCGGCTTCTTTGCGTGATTCACGTTTCTCACGCGCTTCCCTCGTGCGGGCGGAATTGTTAGAGCTTTTGCGCTCCACACGTGACTTTTGTCCTTTGGGATGCTTGCCGGCCGCTAACGATATTGCGCCGTTCAAGAGGAGCATGCAGATCAGGGTCAGGGATGTAATGGGACTACGCATAAACTTCGATATTTCCTTTCAGGTGAAGCGCGAACGGTTACAGGACCAGCTCTTCTACTATCTGAATCCGTATGGATAGAAGAGGTTAAGGGTTGATAAGTTTTTCTTTAACCCGCTTGCAGAAGTGGGGCGGCATTATGCCACAAAGAAGATTTCATGCAAAGGCGCAAAGACGCAAAAAGACTCCTTCACGACTTTAGGTCTTTGCGTGAGAAAACTTGATGCGGTCTTAACGCGAGCTGGTATTAGTGCCGTTTGGCTGGTCGAGATATTTCTTAAGCCACGCGTAAACTTCCTGATACCAGTAACGACTATTCTCGCCTTTTAGTATCCAATGGTTTTCATCGGGCCAGACGATCAAACGACTCGGAATACGGAGCCGTTGCAGCACGCTCCAGTTTTCCAGAGTTTGATTAAGCGGCACACGAAAATCGTTCTCCCCGACTGACAACAGTATCGGCGTGCGGAAGTTCTTCGCGAACCTGATCGGATTCTGTTCGCGCCACACTGGTCCTTGTTCCCACACTGGTCCGCCGTTGTTTACTTCACGCGAATAGATGGTGTCACTCGTTCCCCACTGCGACTCAAGGTTGATCAAGCCGGCATGACTGATCAGGGTTTTGTAGCGCGTGGTAGTTGCCTGCATCCAGTTTGCCATGTGGCCGCCGTAACTCGCGCCGGCAGCAGCCTGGCGTGACCTGTCAACAAACGGGTAAAGCCGGATCGCTTCATCAGCGGCTTCGTTGATCTCGTTGGCCGGTCCTTTGAAAGGATCGCCCTGAATACTCTGCGCGAACGCTTCACCAAACCCCGTCGAGCCGGAATAGTTTGTTAACAAGACCACGTATCCGGGCCGCGAGAGCATGAAATAATTCCAGCGCAGTCCCCAGTTGTCGCGCCACATGCTGTGTGGTCCACCATGCATGACGACGAAGAGCGGATACTTTTTGCGCTCGTCAAAATCGGGCGGCAACGCGATCATGCTGTGAATGCGTTTGCCTGCTTTGCTCGTAAACCAGAAGTGACGCAGCGGTTGCCAGTCGATCTTTGCGACTTGCTCGGCGTTGAAGGCAGTCAGTGGTATCTGCGTTTTGGATGACAGGTCAAGTCGAAAGATTTCAGGTGGATTGGTTGCGCTTTCCCAGCTTGCAATCACGATTGTTGAGGGCGCTTTGGAAGGAATCCGCAGGTTGGTGTAAACGCCGCGTGTCATGTCCATGGCGAGGTGAACTTCGCCGCCGTTCGCCGGAAGCGTGAAGAGTTTTTCATTACCAGCTTCTTCAGCAGTTAGATAGATCGACTTACTGTCGGGCGTGAATGCATAACCGCCGACTGACCGGTCCCAGCGGGCCGTGAGAACTTCAGGTTGGCCGGGGTTCGGCCACGTGAACTTCACCAGCCGATCAAGGTGGTAGACCTTATTGTCGGTTTCGATCTCAGTCAGCGCGTACAACGCTTTGCCGTCGGGCCGAAAAAGCGGATTTGTAAAAGCGTCGTTACTCGTCGTGAGGCGCACCGGCTCGCCGCCCGTTGCAGCTATCTTGAAGAGCGACGTGTTTGTGTTTGCGTAAGCGGCGGCATCTCTGTTTGTAGACGCGACGAAGATGATTGCGTCGCCTTCGGGTGTCCAAACCGGATCGAGCTCTTCGCCGGAATCCGACGTGCGGCCGGCAAAACCTCGCTCACTAACCAGCTTTGTTCCGGCGAGTAGATCTTTCGCCTTCGCACCTGGCTGTGCGATTTGAACAAACACGTGCGCCTGCGTGTCTTCGATCCACTTGTCCCAGTTGCGAATCGGAAACTTGTCGTAAACGCGTGCCCGATACTTCTGCGCCTTTCGTTCGGCAGCAATCTTTTTATTTGCTTCATCATCGGCGGCGCCTGGATAGACCGTGCTAACGAAGGCTAGCGCCTGACCATCGGGTCGCCACTGCGGTGCGCGTGCTCCAGTGGAAAGCGAAGTGACTCGCACGGCTTCGCCGCCATCGGCAACATCCAACACGTAGATCTGACTGACTTCATCGCCTTCGCGTCGCGCTGAAAATGCAATGCGACGACTATCAGGACTCCACGCCACGCCACTCTCGCCGCCCTTGCTGGATGTTAATCGACGTGGCTTCGCAGTGCTGTCCGTGGGAACGATCCACAGATCCGATATCTGCTCCTTGTCGTCATAGGCCGGCTCGACCAACGAGAACACTACCCACTTCCCATCAGGACTCGGCGCCGGCGCACCGACACGCTTCATCGTCCACATCGTTTCGTGCGTCAGCGGCACTCGGTTTATTTGTGCGCTAACGTACAGCCCGGTGCTTGAAAAAAGAGCGATTAAGATCAGTAGTGAGAAAGCATAGCTGTGGCGACGTTTGGTAAACATGAGTGATCCTCCCGCAAAGCTGATGGTCAGGGACGAAATCATACCGGAGCGGTCGCAAAAAAGCACAAAGATCAAGCACATGATTTGCCTAGATCATTTGTGCTTTTTGTGAACTTTTGTTGCTACACTCAGGGGCAGTCAATGGGATCAACAAGGAGGGCCAGATGGCTACCGAACGCCGCAGCGTGTATCGCCGCACAGAAGACATCTACCGAAAAGCAATAGAAGACATTCGAGACTATGCGATCTTCACGATGGACAGTGATGGCCTCGTGACTAACTGGAATATCGGCGCGCAGCACATACTCGGATACACCGAAGCGGAAATCATTGGAAAAGACGCCGCCAAGTTTTTTACGGTGGAGGACAGGGCCAAGGGTGTGCCCAAGAAAGAGATAACAACCGCGGCTACGTTGGGGCGTGCGGAAGATGAACGATGGCACGTACGCCGCGACGGATCACGTTTCTGGGCCAGCGGCGTTGTCACATCGGTGCACGATCAGGCGGGCAAGCTTATCGGCTTTTCGAAGGTTATGCGAGACATGACCGAGCGTAACAAGTTGACTGAAGAGCGTGATCGATTCTTCGCGTTGTCCATGGATCTGTTGTGTATCGTTCACCTCGATGGCCGGTTTCAGCGAGTGAATCCGGCTTTTCATGCGTTGTTGGGATTCACTGAAGAAGAGCTGTTGGCAATGAACGTATTTCAACTCCTGCATCCGGATGATCTTCCTGAAACACTTAGCGAGTATGAGGGCCTTAAGGCGGGCGAGCCGGTTACGTTCATGGAAAATCGCCTGCGTACAAAGGACGAAACTTACAAGTGGGTCGCGTGGAGCTATTTCCCTGTGCCGGAGGATGGCCTGGCTTTCGGAGTCGGTCGCGACGTGACAGAGTTGCGGCAGATCCACGAGGTTCTGCGCCTCCGTGCGAAGGAGCTCGAGGATGCAAACCGCGTCAAAGACGAATTTCTCGCAACCATGTCGCACGAGCTGCGCACGCCGTTAACCTCGATCCTCGGCTGGGCACGCCTGCTCGATTCGAATCAACTCAGTGACAAAGAGAATGAGCGCGCTGTTAAGGTCATTCAAAGGAACGCAGAAGCACAGTCGAAGCTGATCGAAGACCTGCTCGACGTGTCGCGCATCATCACCGGCAAGCTCAAGATTGAGTTTCAACCGGTATCGTTCGCGTCTATCACCGACAGCGTGATCAACTCGTTGCGTCCGGCTGTGGATGCCAAGCAGTTGCAATTGGAGACGGAGATCGAACCCTCTGCCGGCCCGATTCTGGGAGATCCCGCTCGCCTGCAACAGATCGTCACTAACCTGCTCTCAAACGCCATCAAATTTACACAAAATGGAGGACGGATTGACGTTCATCTCGAACGTTTTGATTCACATGTGCGATTGGTTGTGAAAGATACCGGGGTGGGAATTCCAGCGGAACACTTGCCCCATATTTTTGAGCGATTTAAGCAGGTGGATTCTTCGAATGTTCGCGCGCACGGCGGTCTTGGACTCGGTCTCGCGATCGTGGATTACCTCGTGCGGCAGCAAGCGGGAATTGTATCTGCTGAGAGCGAGGGACCGGGTAAGGGAGCCACTTTCAAGGTTGAGTTTCCATTGTCATCTTCGGAGATGATCAGCAACAATTTCGCAGCGCTCGAATTGCTTGCCGGCAGGGGCCGTGCGGGGTTGGACAATGCGGAGAGCTCGACAGACGCGAAACTAAAGAACCTGCGGATTCTGATTGTTGAAGATGATCCGGACACGCAGGAATTACTCAAAACGGTACTGCAACAACACGGGGCGGAAGTCGCGGCGGTGGGGTCTGCTGCGAATGCGTTGGCAGAGATCAAGCGCGCGAAGCCCAACCTCATTATCAGTGACATCGCCATGGCCGGGGAAAATGGTTATGAGTTCATCAGGAAAATTCGGTCTTTGGGGCCGGAAGCAGGTGGGCACATTCCGGCGATTGCGCTGACGGCGTATGCGGGCGCGACGGACCAGCGCCGGGCTTTGCGGGCTGGTTTTCAAACACACCTCGCAAAACCCGTTGAACCAGCTGATTTATTGGCGGTCATTTTGAGTCTTACGTTCCAGCAGGAGCCGGGCGGCCACGTCCGCGAAGCGGACCAGGGAGACAACGCCGGAAGCGCTGTTATGTGAGCCAACTCTCCAACTTGAAGGCGTTCGGCGTTTTTTCCTCGGCGAACGCCTTTGAAGTTAACTTTTCGGCAACTCCAACCACCGTACAAACATCGTAACGGGCCGCTCATTAATGGTGTCTAGTTTGTTATGGAGGATTGCCGATTGATTTTTACTGCCATTTTTACTCGTCTCCCCAAAGCCGCGCTTTTGCTCGGCTTTCTTGTGATTGGGTTGATTTCAGCCGGAACGGTCCAGGCCCAGGAAACCCCAACTGCGAATCCCAAAAGTGAGATCAAGTCGAGTCTCGGCGACCTCTCGAATCTCTATAAGAGCGAAGTCGAGAGGATCGAGAAACGCCATCAACAGTCGCAACAACTCTACACCGACGGACTCATCTCGCGGGTAGACCTGGAAAAGAGTGAGCAGGAATTAGCCGACGCTCGCGCCAAAGTTGAACAGATCACGAAGGAGATCGCCGCGGTGAATCAACCAGCGCCCGCGCTCACTCCCGGTGTCGTATCTGAGCTCGTCGCGGCCGGCAATCAGGTTTGGTCTACAGGGAACACCCAAATCGACAATCTGATCCGTTACTACGGAGGCCAGTATGGAGTGGATCCTTTCTTGATTTACTGCACGATGGCGCAGGAGTCGAGTTTCACTGTAGGTGCGACGAGTCCGAAAGGTGCGCAGGGCTTGATGCAGCTCATGCCCGGCACTGCTGCCCGGTACGGTGTGACGAATCCGTATGATGTGGCCCAAAACATCAAGGGCGGCACGCGCTACCTGAAGGATCTTCTGAAGATGTTCAACGGCCGCGTCGACCTGGCGTTGGCGGGATACAACGCGGGTGAGGGGGCGGTGATGAAGTATGGCAACACGGTTCCACCGTACAACGAAACACGCAACTACGTGCGCCTCATTCTGAAGCGCTACACCACGAAGAAACAGATCTCGTAATCAAGCCACAAAGGGGCACAAAAAGCACAAAACCATCGGAATGGGTTTTGTGCTTTTTTGTGTCTCGAATTAAGTCTGGCTGGTTAGTTTGCCGGATCCTGATGGCGATAGGAGCATGGCGATGAGCTGGTGCAAACGATCGAAGTCGAGCGGCTTAGTTAAATAACCCGAAACGCCCGCATCGTAAGCAGCACGCTGAAATCCCTCGGTGCCGAACGCAGTGATGGCGACAATAGGAACATCTCGCATTGCATCAGTTTCGCGAATCCTGCGCGTTGCGCCGAGGCCGTCCAGTGTCGGCAAGTTAATGTCCATCAAGATGAGGTTGGGTAGCATCTGTGCCGCGACCGCGACAGCATCTTCACCATTACTGGCTGTCACTACTCTGTAACCTTGATGTTGAAGATCGAGGCTGATCACTGCCACGTTATCGGCCGAGTCGTCGACCACCAGTATCAGAAATTTCGGCTCGCTTGGTTGACCCTCGCGCGGGGACTTGCGTTCATTGAATGCAGGGAGTCCCGATGTAGCCAATGGGTCTTTGGGTGCCATATTGAGATTATAGCGGTGCTCACAGTCGTTTAGTAAACTCGTCGCATGAACGCAAATTTCACCCCGCACCCACGGCGCAGATCATAGTGTGAAGGATACAAAGGTGGGCTCAACCACCGCCGGCTGGGCCGATCACGGCGGCCACCCGGAGTTGCGCGACTTGTTGCAGTGACTCTTAATCTACGGAATTGAGGTGCCAATTTGTCACCTCCAAACGTCGAACGCTATAATCGCAACATGTCAATGGAATTGACTGAACAAGCCAAGAACCTCAGCATCCCGGATCGAATCCGCTTAGTGGAAGAAATCTGGGACACCATAGCCGATGAGAACGAAGCATTAGAGTTAACGGATGCTCAGAAACGGGAACTCGACCGCCGATTGGAGTGGGTCAGAAAAAACCCCGGTCAAGGTCGTACATGGGATGAAATAAAAGCTGAATTCCTGAAGTCACGCTAAACAAATGATTTTACGGTTCACGCCGGAAGCGGAAGCCGAACTCACCGAGGCCCGCGGATGGTATTCTCACCACCACCAGGATTTAGATCTGGAGTTCATGGAATGTATCGAGGTGGCACTCTCGCTTATCCGGTCTAATCCGCACTTGTTTCCTGTCGTTTATAGAAGCCTCAGGCGTGCCGTCGTTCGTCGGTTCCCCTTCGCGATATTTTATGAAGTTTCGGCGGACGAGATTCAGATCGTTGCAGTCTTTCACTCGCGCCGCAATCCGGAGGTCTGGAAGTCGCGGTGAGTCAGGCGCGCTTTGCTGGAGCTGGTTTACTCTTCGTCTTCCCAACCTCTGACAACACTTTCTTCGCTTCGCGAGCCTGCCACTGCGCGTTGTTGAGACGCTCGCGTGCCTGACCGAGATTTAGTTGGCTGAGACACGCCTGAGCATCTTTAATCGCCCGCAAAGCAAAGTTCAATCGCTTACACGCTTCGCGCAGGCGATCGAGCTCCGAGTCTTCGGACGTCACGGGGGCAAACCCGATTGCGTTCATCCTCGAAACTTAACGGGCCGATTTTCGCTTGGCAATGATTCTGAGAGCGATTCAAGATGCTACAATCTCCCGCAACCTCTTCAAACAGAATTTTAAGGACGACTATATAAATGACAAGAAACTTACCTACACAGATCAGGCTACTGTTCTGCATCGCAATCGCTGTCGTCGTTTCGTATCAAACTGCGCTCGCGCAAGATCACGCGGCGAAGATCCAGGAGGTGCTTGCGCTTGCACACAAGTACCAGCAGTTCAATGGCTCGGCGCTCGTCGTGGAGAATGGGAAGGTCATCTACAAGGGCGCGTACGGGCTGGCGAATATGGAGTGGAATATTCCGAATACGCCCGACACGAAGTTTCGGCTGGCATCGGTTACGAAGCAGTTTACTGCGACCGCCGTTCTTCAGTTGGTTGAGCAGGGAAAGATCAAGCTGGATGGCAAGCTGTCGGACTATTTGCCGGAGTACAGAAAAGACGTCGGTGATAAAGTCACGATCCATCACCTGCTCACGCACACGTCCGGCATTCCGAGTTATACAGGCCAGCCAGGCTTCTTAGAGAACGTCAGCCGCAACCCGTACAAGGTTGATGAGTTTGTAAAGAAGTATGCGAGCGGCGATCTGGAGTTCGAGCC
>Ga0126311_10001738_pt1 | contig 10691 bp, 7 predicted proteins | sample Plot61_FD_92539 | JGI IMG/M metagenome (GOLD analysis project Ga0126311, IMG submission 92539) | Serpentine soil microbial communities from UC McLaughlin Reserve, CA, USA - Plot61 | ecosystem: Environmental > Terrestrial > Soil > Grasslands | place: USA: UC McLaughlin Reserve, Lake County... | reverse complement strand
TTAGACGGCTTCAAACATTTCTTTTTGCGATGTTCTTTGTGATCCCACCCGCGCCGCACTATCAGTGATGAAACTCCCTCGTTATACAGGAGGGTGAAAGAACAACCATGACGTGGGTGAACGCGCCCAGCCACTAAGCACCGGAGTATTGCGTCGGCTAACCTTTCCGTTATCTGGTAGCTCTTAATCAGAGACGCTCGCCACTTGCGAAGATATTGAATATCGCGGCTGATTGTCGCTGTATCAACCGCAAGAGAACGTGCGAGTATTCGCCCAGCCCCGTAACTCTGCCAGTTGAGGTCCAATAACACCGCCAGAACAATTAACTGACGCTTATCACGCGCGCGACGACGTTGTGCGTGATAACGCCGGCGCCCGGCAGCGCGCTTGCATGCCGCGTCAAAGGTCGTAGGAATCCACGAGGGCATAGGTTTTCTTCAGCTTGCACCTTCGGCAACCACGCTATGCAGAAAGATTTCATCTCCACTCACGTGCTTTGGCTGGTCTAGTTTTCATATCATCTGTTCCGTTGTCGGCCGTTCATTCGTATACGTGGGCTCCGAGCACTCTCCGTCGGCACCACCGCGCTTGGCCCAGGCGGTTAGCTCATCTTCATCAAAGCGAAGTTGTCGGGTACCTAGTTTTACGTAAGGAATCGTCCGTTGACGGACTAATTCGTAGAGGCGCTGAACTCTTATGTTCAACAAGGACGATGCTGCTGCTGCCGTTATGAGCTTCAATTTAACCTCCCACAAGAACCGATCTGAGAACTACACAGGCGGATTTTCCACTACTGAGAGCCAGAGATATATAGGAATCATTGTCGCCAGTTTCTGGACAGCAGTTCCGGATTTTTAGCGGGTAGCCCGATGTGTGATTTGCTTTCGCGAGCCGGGTGGCCGACCTGCGTGCTGATGAGGATCACGCAGCCCTAAATCAATCAGTTTGGCCACCTTTGCTATCGTCTTTCTTACAGAATCGGTGGTTAATCGAATGCTGTTGGGTTCACGTGCCATATCGGCAATTTCAGAGTGGGAGAGACAAGTCCCGTCTTCGTCTGCGATTTGGTACAGGACGAGCCATTCGAAATGTTCAGTACGAGGTTTATACGGTATCTCTACCAAGTCGTCTGTCCTTTTTGCCTCTTTTTTCCACGCCTTCATTTCCGAAAGGTATTTCTTCAGATGGCGTTCAAAGTGATGCGTGACTGTGCGGGCCAGATCTGTCGAGGCTAGTCGGGTTCCAAAGACCTTAACGGCCATGTTATTTGTCGCGTCTTCTTGCCTTAGAAGCTTCACGCGTTTCATCTCAGCTTCGAGGAGCGACAGCCGTAATTCCGCTTGAACCCGCTGCTTGAATCGTGCTTCGTTCTCCTCGGCAATATTCCAACTCACTTCAAAATTGAAGCCACCATCCTCGGTTTGCAAATGAAATTTTAATGGACCTGGAGATCCTTTGGCTTCCAACTTGAGCCCTACAAGAAAGCGCGAGAAGTCGGCATTGCTTTCAAGACTGCTGGACGCCGATCGCCATCCTTCAGATTGAATAGGCCCCAACCGTGATGGAAAAGCACCTACCCATCTGAGTTCATGGTTGAACAACCAAGCGCGCAGGACAGTCAGCGCGTGATTTCGACACCATTCAGCGTCTAGATTCCACCGTCGAGACCATTCATCAATTCTGTCCAGTAGTGTGTTATGGCCGTACTGTTGTGCCTTAACGTAGCAAAAAAGTTCGTCCCGAACAGGATCAGGCGAGGTCAAGTCCATCTGAGCAGGTACTAACCTTCGTTGCAGGAGGTGTACTAAGTAGTCTCCACTACCGTTAGTTGTCTTGAGAAATTCTAGCGAGTCTTTTTCATACTTCTGCGGGCTCGTACCATAGAAGATATGTGAGTGAAAGCGGCGCAGCACTGTTTCTTTGAATTCCGGAAAGACGGTGTTCCAGAGATCCTCAATAACGTCGGTTCTGAGATAAAGAATCGACCCTAGAAATAAGGCGCGCGCGAGGAGCCGCGACTCGGCTAGGTATCCCGGCATTTGTAAGACATTACGCTCAGTAGCCATCGGTTCTTGTGTGCCAGTTGTGTGCCAACTATTCCGAACTGAGCATACTAGAGAAGAACCTGACCATTATAATGCAGCGGGAAAGGCTAACGAATAAGAACTTTTTGATACTGAGGGAATCTGCTAAAAAGAAGGTGTTTCAGACTACGAATCAGGGGGTCGCATGTTCGAATCATGCCGGGTGCACCAACAGGATCATCACTTGCGGCGGGGCTTAGGCTCTGCCGCTTTTGTTTACCTTAACGCAGCAGCTACTTCCGTCGCCTGAGTTTCATTCCACTTCCCAACCCAGGCGTGTTCGACCCCTCCGGCTTCGTTAATCAGCAATGTCGTGGGTGTGGCTGTTAGCTTGTAACTCCCGAGGGATTCGCTATCGAAGAACACGAGCGGCAATGGCGTTTTAGTCTTAAAGTAACCAGCTTCGCCAGCATATGCCGACACCAATTTCTTGTCTTCTCGATCGCTGACAACTCCGACAACGGTGAAACGGTTGCTGTCAACCTTGTCGAGCAAATCACGCCAAAGCGGTGACTGCTGTTGGCAGTACGGGCAATTCGGTGAGAAGAACAGTATTAGACGCTGTCGCCCGTCGTTCTTGTAGTCTAGTTGATAGGCACGCCCGTCCAGGTCAGTGGCCGTAACCGCTGTTACAACATCTCCGGGCTGTAGAAGGTTCTTCGTTAGGTCAATCGTTCTTGCGCCGGCCGCTAGCTGCTTGCGTAAGTCAAGGTTTTGTTTGATGAGTAACAAGTTCACACTGCATAGAAGTACTATCAGACTAACGGACAACCATGACTTCTGAGACGAAGACTTATTTTCACTCATTTCGTTGATTTTTGCAGAAGCTCGTCCAATCCCTGAAGAATGCCGATTAAAGCGAAGGTCCTCAAATCGAGTTTTTGTAATTTTTCGACCAACCCCAGCGCATCGTTTTCATCTTGTTTGGTCAGTCCGTAGAAACTTTTGCTCACCTCATACCCCACGTTATCAAGACGCTGAACGTAACTTTGATATATGGTTTTATCGCGCGCGTTAGCATCTGGCGGTGAGAGATTACTCAGTGCTTTGAGGGCGGACGATAACAGGTCTGCTTTTGCGGATCTGTCAACCTGATCACAAGTGTTGCTGAGTAAGAAAAATGCTTTGGCTTTGTACCAGTTGTCTGGACTTGACCCCGCCACTTTAGCAGCATCGATCAAGATTCTTTGGGCCGTTTCCTTGTCATTAGCCTTTATGTAATATCGCATTATCAGAACTAAGGCCTCAACCCTTGTAAGTGCCGAATTGATGCCTGCGGCGCCTTTCTCAGCCAGGTCGGCAAGCTTAGCGGTAAGTGCACTCTTCACAAAATTTTTCAAGAGCTGATCAATGGAGCGTTGCCAGGAATCGAGATCTGCTGCGGCTACGTTGAGATCAATTTCACCGAGAAGATCCAAGCACAAATCAAATTTTGTCTTTTCCAAAGCTAGTTCGGCGGCTCGCAATAGCAACTCATTACGTTCAGTTTTAGTTTTTGCTGACTCGGCTTCAGACTTCAAGTCTGCGATCGGATTCACGCTTTCATTGAGTCGCTTAATGCGAGCCTCACTTGCTAATTGTTTTTCGTTGCGGGAGGCACGCATAGCAAAGCTGTGATTTAGAGCCCGGTCATATATCTCGGGAGTTGACTGCTGAACGAAAGGCAACAACTTGGTCAACAAGTTGTAAGCAAATTGCGGCGCCGGTTCAGCGACAAAGTTAGACGGCTGAGTGCGCGCGACCACTGTTGCTAAAAATCCATTTTTCAAGGCGCTCGATGTTTGCGGTCGCAAGTAGATATCGCTTATCCAGAAAAGAGTCTCGAAAGATATTTCTCCTTGTGCGGCTCGCGCGACAACGTCTGACGCTAAAGGTTCGAACTCCTTCGAGTTGCGCTTCATCAAATCATCCAGCCAAAAGTAAAGTCCGTTCGAATCGCCATGCACTTCGAGCTCTTGACGAATGCGTTTCGCGGCAAGAGCGTCTCCGCCTCGTAAGTCCAGGAGAGAGCGAATACGCAAAGACGCGTCAATCTTTGGCATGGCATCGATTGTTTTCTCAAAATTTTCGACCAGGTTTGGCCGGTGCTTCTGAATCCAGCTCATTAGATCATTCGCCAGGTAACTAAGCATGAAAGAATCGATTTCCTCGTCATGCTCACGAAGATCCATCAGAGCATCCCGTGCGATTTGGGTGGCCAGGACCTGTCTCTCATCGGATGGATTTTTTTCATTCGCGAGATATGTCAGGATTTGGTTTCGCGCTGACACTCGCAAACCGGCATCATCCATTTTCTTTATGTTCTCGAGCACGCGCGCGAAAACATGTTCTCGAAACACGCGGAGTTGCTGCTCGCGCATTTCGTCTCTGTTTACTGGAGGAGTTTTTGCCGTCTGGGCGAAAGTAATCGAGTTAACCAAGACCAGCACAATGCATAGGTTAGCTGAGCGTTTCATGAGGGTCATCCAAGTTGATAGTGGACGATGCTGACCAGCACCGTCCACAGTGGACATTAGTTTATTGGCCCTTCTTCTGGCAGGAACTCATCACCAGTCCTGGTGGCGCATTTCTGAGTATAGGTCTTTCCATCCTTAGTCCAGGTACACCCATCATTGTCTTTGCAGTGGCAGTCAGTGGCTCCCAACGGAACGCTGACGCTATCTCCGTTTAGACAGCTAGCAGAACCGGTGCACGCATACACGGTAGTTGGCGGCGTGAGAAGTATGACTCCTCCGGCAAAAACCAGTGCAAATGCAGCGGCGTAAAGTGAGTAGATTGGTTTCATGAGGAACTCCTGTTGATTGTCAGTTGAGTGAGTAGCCGCTAAAGGCGTTCGGCTTTGGTTGTTTTGAGTTCTACGAACATTCGCACGGTGCAATTAATCGAGGCTTGCACCACCCGTTAGAGGTATGTTCGGAGTAAGCACAATAGTCCTCACGAAGTCTCGCTGTCAATAGATCTTGTTTCTATGTGAAACCCAAGTTGAAACGTCCCAAAATGGGCCGAAACGTTTTTCGCTTCAGTCGCATTACTAGATAAGGACTTATGAAAACTTCGGGCGCTGCTCAAGCGTCCGGATTGATTTGTGACGCTCAGCAACCCTTTTCGACTCGTCGTCAAGAAGCCTCGCGCCACCTCATAGGGGTAATGACATGGATATAACAGCAGCCTTCAGAAAATTATCACCTTCACTTTACCGCCTCCGTATTCTGGTAGTTATTGTGGCTGCGATCGTTCTCCCGGTTGCGATCTACTACGTCTTTTACGTCCGCAGCCAGACCGGTTACTTCACGGACCGAAGTTTCAGAAAGCTGTCACTCATCAGCAGCCAGATCGCTTCAAAGGTGGAGAGCACCGGTTTTGTACTCAAGAACACTTCTGAAAAATTTATCCGGTCCGGGGTCCAGGAAGAATCTTCCAGCAGGTTCGAAGCCACTGCCTCGCGCAAACAGAATCTCGATCAATTCAAAGAACTGTTTAAGAGGCTGAAGGAGGACAGTCCGCAAATCATTCCTGTCAGCATTGCTGAAGAGCCGTGGAGCACCAACGTTTCACCCGGAAGCGTCACGCTGACTGCCGCGCGACAGGAGTTGGATTCGCCATGGCTTTACTTCGACTACATATCCGAAGGTCAGAAGCAAAACACGGTAATCAGAGTTCAGGTTAAGACTGACCTGAACAAGCTTTTACAATCCATACTGTCAGCCCGCGTCGGTTCAAACCCCGACCAGTTTCAAAACATCCTCATCGCGGAGGCCGACACTGCGAAAGTCATTTACCAACACGATCCGGCGCAAGTGCGTCTCGCCTCATTAGACAAACTGGATAACGGCGGAAAAAAGATCGACTTAAAGGAGATTGCACAAACCAGTACCGTGGTCGACGTTGCGCTAACCGGTATCAATTACAGGCTGTTTTCCAACCCGCTGAAACTCTCTTTGCCTTCGAGCAGCGCGAGTCAACCCAACATCAGTTGGATGATCAGCGGATTGGTAAAATCCAACTACTTTCAGACTGAAGCGTGGTCCATATCTGTTCCTTACACGATTCTGATCATCGGTGGGTTTGTGGTAGCCCTGCTGGTTTTTAGCGCGCCCTTTTTCAAACTGGTTCTGGCTGGTCCAAAGGATCGATTCAGGGGCCGTGACGTTTACTTACTCGTCTTTTCTACACTCGTGATTCTTGGCGTTGTCACCTCCTTTGTTCTGTACGGATATGTTTACTGGAGCGTCGAACGCCAGATGGATACGCAAGTTAAAGGACTGGCTGAAAACATCAAGGCCAATCTTGACCAAGAACTCGACCGCGCGTTGCAGCAACTCGATCAGTTAAGTCAAAACCCGGAATTGATTAAGGAAATTGAACGTAAACAGGAATCGTCTCTTGGAGCCGCGGCGACAGCTACTTCCCAGGTGATTGGAAAAGCTGGATCGAACAAGAAGAACAAGACCGACATATTGCCTGAGTTGCTGCAATCCGGCGCTCCCTATCCGTATTTCGATACCGCAATATGGATGGATGAGACCGGCATGCAAAAAGCGAAGTGGACGGTAAAGCCTTACACCTCACAATACATTTCGGCTTCCGGCCGCGCGTACTTCGATAACATTCAACGGAAGCATTTTTACGAATTCAAAGGTCATAAATTTTGGTTGGAGCCGCTCATTTCCAGGACCACTGGACGTAACCAGGTGGAGATCTCACAGGCAGTACCCGATAGCACGATTACGATGGCTTTCGATACGCGCCTGCTGTCGCTTATGGATCCGGTGTTACCTGATGCGTTCGGGTTTGCGATTATCGACAACGATGGCAAGGTCCTTTTTCATTCGGACGAAGCTCATCACCTGGGAGAAAACCTCTTACAGGAATGCGATGACGATCGCGCTTTGCGCTCCGCCGTCATCGGTCGCAGCGATAGATCGTTGAACGTCCGTTACCTGGGTGAAGACCATCACTTCTTTGTTACTACACTAGACGGGTTTCCCGAATGGTCGCTGATTGCTTTCCGAAACAAGCAACCACTGCGAAGCGTTTTTTTCGAGCTGCTTACCTCAGTCGCGGCGCTGTTCCTTGTTTATGGTTTTGTTCTCATAGCCGGCTTCACTGTGTTCTACATCTTCTACGCCCGTAATAAGCGACACGCGTGGCTGTGGCCTTCGGAGAACAAGAGGGCGATCTACATTCAATCATTTTTCCTGTTGCTGGGATTTGTGCTCGTTTCTCTGGGTCTTACGATTTTTATTCACGGAGAGAGGTTGGTTTGGTTGATCGCCGCCGTCGGTTTGTTGGGCGCCCTGGCGTTTTTTCTGAACATGCGATTCGGACGACAGCGTTTCACAAATGGTGTTGCACCCGCGCGGTCGAGATTTAAGTACGATTGGATTTACACGCTGCACGCGTCTCTTCTGCTTTTGCTGATCGCGATTTTGCCGAACGCTGCTTTCTTCAGGTACGAGTACGAATCCGAGATCACGCTTCTAATCAAACATGCGCAATTCACGATGGCTACGGCGCTGACAAAACGAGATGAACGAATCCGGAGCCAGTACGCCAATATCGTAACTGCCCAGGAGACCGACTCAACAAAACCTGAAAAGGACGGAACCACCGCGTTTATCAGGCAACGATTACGTGAGCCGTGGGATATCTATCACCGCTTCTTTTACGGTACACATCATGTAAATTCCAACGTCGCAAACGGAAAGTATTCGGGAACCGCACAAACCGATTATCTTTCAGGATTGAGTACAGTACTTCCTCTCTCAACTCGGACCAGCATCGAAAGACGCGGACTCCTCGACAATGCGGCGGTAGACGGGTTGTGTAAATGGGAGTCGCCTGGAACGGACAGGCTCATTCTTCATCTTGATGGGAATGCTGAACGTCAGGCGGCGTGGCCGTGGTTGGAACTAAACACCGCTGTACCGTTGCTTGGCATTCCTAGATTGCCGTGGCTCGGGATCTTTATTTTGTTTTATCCGTTCTTCCAGGCCGTTAGGTTCATTGTTCGAAAAGTGTTTTTGCTGGACATTCACAAGCCCACCAGCCATTCGTTGAAAAAGTTTCTGAGTGAAAAGATCGATCGCAATGTTTTCGTTGTCGCCGACGCGCCTTACGTCAATAAAGTGGCAACTAAGGAAAGCAACGTTTACCTCGCCGATCTGCGACAGGTTGCGTTGACTCCTGATTGGGCAGAAGCGTTTGACGATAGATCGGCGAACGGGTCAGTCATCGCGTTCGATCAATTCGATTATCAACTGGATGACCCGCTCACGAATCAGCAAAAACTTAAGCTGGTGGAGAGGCTGCTGGGAAACAAGCGGACCATGCTCATCTTCTCCTCCACTGATTCGTCACAGTACCGCTTTGAAAATGGCAGCAATGGAAATTCGAACGGCCATCACCATGAAAGTGACCGTTGGGAACAACTAATCACCAGAAACTTCTTTACCGAGTACGCGGAAGACACTGACGATGGTTCGAGTTTCAGGCAGAGAATCGATCAGGAAAAGAAGCGAGTCGTCGATCTGTGCGTGCAAGATCTGCCAGAGGAAAACATAGAACCCTTGTTCGATACGTTGTATGCGGAGTGTGCTTCAAGGGAACCTCTTCAAGGCATGGCGTTGCAAATCATCGAACACAAGGGGTTCCTTGATCTGGATCCCCAACATCTGCTCGGGCGAATAGCCAACCAGGCTCGCGCATACTACAGGCACATCTGGGATTCGTGTTCACCGGGCGAGAAACAGACATTGTGCCACTTGGCCCAGGACCACATGCTGAGTCATCGCGATCCGGATATCACAAATTTACTCAAGCGAGAACTAATAATCAGAGACGAAGGTCTGCATCTGTTTAATGAGAGTTTTCGCCAGTTCGTAAAGTCTACAGAGCAACTCGCATGTTGTGCGGAAGCTGACGCCGAGGCGAAAAAAGGCAGTCTGTGGCAGATGCTTAAAGTGCCGATCCTCGTGGCGCTGATGGCCATTGCCGGTTTTCTGTTTGTGACTCAGCAGGATGTGTTTAGTTCATCACTGGCACTCGTGACCGGAGTTACGTCAATAATCACCGGACTATTCAAAGTGCTGTCCATGTTCAATACCGACCCGTTCGCACGTAATCCAGGCGGTGGCTAGCCGGAGTAACTCTCACCCCGGTTAGTCACCTGAGCACTGGTCCAACGTGTGTTTTTCCGCTCGCACGAATGCGAATTTGACAGCGCTGCCGATTGCTATTAAGGTATCGCCTGCTCGCAAGCCCGACAATTAACCTCCCAACTCAGATTAGTTTTACCGGTTTCAAATTCCCCCGTCGTACCTCTCTGCTAGAGGCATGACTGGTACTAATCGCTTGATCAAATTTACTCGCCAATACAAAGGAGACCCATCAAATGATGCGAAGCTTCATAAATCGCCGTGTGGCGATCGCGATCGTCGCGTTGTCGCTCCTGCTGGCAAGCGGCTTATCTGCTTTTTCGCAAAGAAACCCCGCTGCTAACAAGGAACTACCCCTGAAACAACTACTGCAATTACCGGGCAAGGTCGTGAGTGAGGCGAAATCTGCTCGACCTAACGGTGATCTTCGCCTAACTGGTTACCGAATCGAGGAAGTGAACCTACCGCAGAATCTGAACGTTGAGGTTCGCGGTCAACAGGTCGCAGTCAATAAAGCCTGGCGCGTTTCCGTTCAGGGTGGTCCATTCCCCGTGCGCGCTCTTCCGGCAGTTGTCTGGATCGACGACGAGATCGTCGGCAACGGCATCGAAAGCGAAACGTTGTCGCAGGTCACCGCAATCACATTCGACGGTTCACTCATTCGCGAAGGCGGCGTCGTGTCGATCTCTTACGGTGAGGACAAAGAGAGCCGGCGCAAATTCCCGCAAGCACTCCAATTGAAGCAGGGAGGAGGAAACTAATGAAAACCATTCGCATACTTTCCATCGCTGCTTTGCTTTTCCTGATCCTCGGAGCACCAAAGGCGTTTGCACAGGGACCAGATCCCGGCACTCCCGGTCCTTTGGCAGTGACGCGCGAAGAGTACAACTTCGGAGATACCGCGTTTCAACCCTCAGATTTTCCCGGACCAGTTGAACTACTCGCTTCCATTCACTATCCGACTAACCTCGCGGGTGGTCCATTCCCCGTGATCCTCTTTCTACACGGTCGGCACGCGACTTGTTTCAGCGGCAGTGGCGCTCAATTTTTGCAGTGGCCCTGCACTAATGGACGCCTGCCGATTCCAAGTTACCAGGGTTATGACTACGTTTCCCAGGTGCTCGCCAGTCACGGCTATGTCGTTGTTTCGATCAGCGCCAATGGAGTCAACGCAGTCGACAACGCTGTGTTTGACCTCGGCGCGCTGGCCCGTGCGGAGTTGATGCAAAAACATCTGGACATACTGAAGACATTCAGCACTACCGGCGGCGCGCCTTTCGGAACCAAGTTCGTCGGCAAATTCGATCTGACGAGGGTTGGCACGATGGGCCACTCGCGCGGCGGTGAGGGTGTGGTGCGTCACTACGTTTTGAATAACGAGTTGGGCGCGCCTTACGGAATCAAAGCGGTCTTTCCCCTCGCGCCGGTTGACTTCAATCGCTTCGTCGTA
>Ga0126311_10001737_pt1 | contig 10696 bp, 9 predicted proteins | sample Plot61_FD_92539 | JGI IMG/M metagenome (GOLD analysis project Ga0126311, IMG submission 92539) | Serpentine soil microbial communities from UC McLaughlin Reserve, CA, USA - Plot61 | ecosystem: Environmental > Terrestrial > Soil > Grasslands | place: USA: UC McLaughlin Reserve, Lake County... | reverse complement strand
GCGCGCGGCCCGAGATCATCGGGACCAGTATGCCGGCCGCCGCTACCACGGGCGCGATCACGAGAGATGTCTTGTCTCCGACGCCCCCGGTCGAGTGCTTATCGATGCGAGGCCGGTTCAAATCAGAGAAGTCGACCACGGCCCCCGAATAGAGCATCTCTTCGGTGAGGCCCAGAGTCTCTTCGTTCGACATCCCGCGCAGGAAGATGGCCATCAGCAGCGCGGACATCTGGTAATCCTCTATATCGCCTTCCGTGTACCCGGTGATGAAGAACCTGATCTCGTCGCGCGACAGCGCCCTCCCGTCGCGCTTCTTCGCAATTATGTCTATCGCTCGCATGAAGACCCTGGGATCGCGGGTGCCTCGCCCGCGCTTTTAATCGGACTGCCTTTCTGATTCGCTCGGACCGAGAGTCATAAAACCCGCGCCGGGCCTCTCTAGTCACTCGCGCCCTTCAATAATGCCACTGCCTGCGCGGCCATCGCTTCGCCGCGCCCGATCTCTCCGAGCCCCTCACTCGTCTTAGCCTTGACGCTCACACGATTGAGCTCGACTCCCAAAATATCGGCCAGCCGCTCGCGCATTGGTTGAATGTAGGGCGCAAGCCTCGGTCGTTCAGCCACTATTATCGTATCGATATTAGAGATGATAAAACCGCGCTCGGAGATTAAATCGACGACGGCTGAAAGGAGGTCCAGGCTCGAAGCGCCTCGAAACCGGGGGTCGGTGTCCGGGAAATGCGAGCCGATATCCCCGAGGGCGGCGGCCCCCAGGAGCGCGTCGCAGATGGCGTGCGTCAGTACGTCCGAATCCGAGTGGCCGAGCAGCCCCTTCTCGAACGGTATCTCGGTCCCGCCGAGTATCAGCTTCCGGCCTTCGACCAGCCTGTGCAGGTCATACCCTATTCCGATTCGTCTCGCTTCGTTCATAAAGGATTATGATTGCCGGCGTCTCAGCTGAAGAATTCCCGGTGGATGACCTCGGCGATTCGCAGGTCGAAGGGCCGGGTGATCTTGATGTTCAGGTGCGAGCCTTCGACGACCGAGACCCTCTGACCGAGCCGTTCGACGAGCTGGGAGTCGTCCGTGGCTATGACTCCGTCGGCGTAGGCGCGCTCGTAGGCTTCGTGAATTATCTTGTAGCGGAAAGCCTGTGGCGTCTGCGCATGGTAGATGAGTCGCCGGTCGAGGGTGCGGCTGACGGAGCCTTTCTTCACCTGCTTGATCGTATCGGTCGCGTGCATGGCCATAAGGGCCGCGCCTTTTTTTTGGGCGCGCTCGATCACTGAGCGGATGTCCTCGGGGCGGACGAAAGGGCGCACAGCATCGTGGACGGCGACGATGCCAGCATCTTCTTTCTTGATGACCTGGAGCCCCCGGTAGATGGAATCCTGCCGCTCGGCTCCGCCCGCGACCACTCGCGCGATCTTCCTCAGGTGGTGTCGCGAGATCAAGGCGAGGACCTCGGATGTAAGGCTCGGCTGCAAAACCAGAATGACCTGGTCTACCGCGCCGCAATCCTCGAACCGCCTGAGAGTATGGACGAGGAGGGGCACGCCGCCGAGCTCGATCATCTGCTTGGCGCGGTCCGTCTGCATGCGGGTACCGATGCCGGCGGCCGGGATTATGGCGATGTTAAGCTTGCGGTCGCTCACTGCGAAGCTGTCGTCTGGCGCGGGGCGACGGCGCGCCCGTCCTCGTTGAAGCGGCCGAAGATCATCTTGCCCGCAGTGGTCTGCAAGACGCTCGTGACGGACACGTCGACGTTCTTACCGATCATGCGGCGCGCGTTATCGACCACCACCATCGTTCCGTCGTCGAGGTAAGCGACGCCCTGGTTATATTCCTTCCCTTCCTTGAGGACGAACACGCGCATGATCTCGCCCGGGAGGACGACCGGCTTCAGGGCATTCGCAAGCTCGTTGATATTCAAGACCGAGACTCCCCGAAGCTGGGCCACCTTGTTGAGATTGAAATCGTTCGTCACGATCTTGCCTTCGAGCTGGCGGCCAAGTTCGATCAGCTTGTGGTCCACTTCGCGAATGTCCGGGAAATCCGCCTCGCTGATCACGATCTCGTAGCTCCCCTTCTTCTTCTGGAGTCGCTGGAGTATATCGAGTCCGCGCCGCCCCCTGTTGCGCTTGATCGAGTCGGCGCTGTCAGCGATCTGCTGTAGCTCGCGGAGCACGAATTGAGGGATGACCAGGGTCCCGGCCAGGAAGCCCGTTTCAGCGATATCGGCCACGCGGCCGTCGATGATAACCGACGTGTCGAGTATCAGAGGGTGAGATTTGCTTGAGCCCTTCTCGATGAAAATGCCGCCGAGAGCCGTAAGGTCGAGGTAGTCCCCCTTAACCGCTCCGACTACCAGTCCAACATACCCCATGAAAAGCATCAGAGTGAGTGTAAGGAATGTCTTAAAATTTTCCGGTATGCCGTAGATCTCGGCCTGGGCCCCGTTCTGCGCGGAGATGACCCAGCCGATCAAGCTTGCCGCCGCGATTCCGAGTATCGAACCGACCGCTCCGCCGATGAGAGTCTTGAGAGTAGCCTTGCGTATGCGGGTTTCGAAGAAGATCGTTGAAACGGCAATGAACGCGCCGATAACTGCCGAAAGACCCGGCCTGCCGTAAAAAGGCTTAAGGAAATAGCCAGCACTCACAAGCGCCGCGATGAAGACGATACGAATCAAAGTAACGTCGAATCGCATAAAACCTCCGTACGTCTTACCTATCGCTTGAGCCGTCCCTGCTACACGACGCTGCGAATAGTTAAGCTAGATTGTAAAAGATCTATTCACGACTCGGGGGCCGTGAAGATGGCCGGTCCAGCCTACTGTTTCCTGAAACTGACGGTTAGTCCGGACACTCATGAAAAAGGAGCCGGTTCGGACTTAGGGCAGCGGGCCTGGTATTGATATGAACGAATGAACTGCGCCGCCCGCGCCCCCGATAAGCTGCCAGCTGTATCTGAGCGTTTTTCATTATAGCCGAACTCGGCGGATTTGCTATCTATTTTGCTTGCAAACCACCTCCAATTAAGATTTTTGGCAGCGCCGATTTCTCACCGCCGATGAATTTCACGCGCTACCGCTTTGTGTCACTCAAAGAATGACAAGTTTTGTAAGCTCGCGGGGCCGCATCGGGGTTGACTGCTTAAAACAGAAGAGTTACAGCTGCCTGCACGGGGTAATAGGCGTGGCACGCACATTGCCAAAGGTAATAGCGTAGCTTTGAAAAAGTAAAGTGGCGGCCGGGGGAACGGGGGCTCCGTCGGCCGCCACAATAACTGAGAGAAGCGACAGACAAAGCGTACAACAAAGCTGAGGGGGATGGGGGAACGGGGGCTCCGCCATTCCCCTCGGCGTATTTCCAGAGGACTCCACTGGCCGCCCGCCTGATCACTCCAACAGATGACAAGTCGAGCACTCCCTTCGCTCTCTTCGGATTAAAAGAGGGCCTCAAGAGCGTCAGCGACGTTGCGGACTCCTATCACTTCTATCCCGTCGTCGTATTCGAGGCCGATGAGGTTACCGTGAGGCATGATGCAGCGACGGAACCCCATCGCGTATGCCTCGCGCACTCTGACAGAGGCCTGGCTGGAGGCGCGCACTTCCCCGGCAAGTCCCACCTCTCCGAATACCGCAGCGCGTTCGTCGACCGAGAGGTTCCGGAAGCTGGAGGCGATCGCGGCCACGATGCCGAGGTCGGCGGCCGGCTCGTCGATCGTCATGCCGCCCGCCACGTTGACGAACACGTCATCGGAGAGCACGCTCATGCCCACGCGCTTTTCGAGCATGGCCATAAGCAACGCGACGCGATTTCCGTCCACGCCCTGAGTCATGCGCCTGCCCGTCCCGTACTTGTTCGACGTGACGAGAGCCTGCAGCTCGACGAGCAATGGGCGCGTGCCTTCCATGCACGCGGTCACGACCGAGCCCGAGACTCCGACCGGCCTCTCGCTCAGGAAAAGGCCCGACGGATTGCCGACGGGGACGAGGCCGCTTCCGGTCATCTCGAATATGCCGAGCTCGTTGGCCGCCCCGAAGCGGTTCTTAACGGCGCGGATGATACGATGATTGTGATGGCGCTCGCCCTCGAAATAGAGGACGGTATCGACGATGTGCTCGAGGGCTTTCGGGCCGGCGATCGTGCCTTCCTTGGTGACGTGGCCGATGAGGAAGACCGGGATCGTGCGATTCTTAGCAAGCATCAAGAACTGCCCCGCGACCTCTCTCACCTGTGAGACCGAGCCCGGCGCGGATTCCAGTTTCATCGAGAAGATGGTCTGCACCGAATCCACGACTATGGCCTGCGGCTCCAGCCTGTCGATCTCTTCGAAGATGCGTTCGAGGCAGGTTTCGGCCAGCAGGAAGAGCCCGCGCGGGTCTATATTCAGGCGCTCGCCCCTGAGCTTGATCTGGCGCTCGCTCTCCTCGCCCGAGACGTAAAGGACTTTCCCGTAAGCCCCCGTGAGCTTGTCGGAGACCTGCAACAGGAGCGTGCTCTTTCCGATTCCGGGATCGCCTCCGATCAGGACCAGCGAGCCCGGCACTATTCCTCCCCCCAGCACGCGGTCGAATTCCGCTATGCCCGAGGACTCCCGCGCCTCTCCCTGGCTTTCGATTTCATTGTACGCGAGAGGCGAGGCTTCTCTCATGCGGAAGAGCCCGCCGCGCGGAGAGGATTCGGGCCGGGAGGAGGCCGGTCTCTCCTCGATAAGAGAGTGCCACTCGCCGCACTCCGGGCACTTACCCATCCACCGGGGCTGCTGGGCCCCGCATTGCTGGCACACGAAGACGATTTTAGGCCCTCTGGACTTCGCCATAACCTCCCTTCAACTCTCCCCGGGCTTTCGGAATATTCAAGTATGATTTATAAGTGCGGAATTGGGCAAGAGATCGGCCGGCCATTCGCCGGGCGGCCCTTCGTCCACGCGGCCCGATCCTACGCAAGAACGTCGCTGGTCGGCATTCGTTCCTTGGGAGAGCTGATACCTTCGAGAAATCGGCTCATCTGGCAACCGCGGTGAGCGGAGTGGTATAATTCAGCATCAAAATAATGTTTCGGTGCAGAAGGAAATAAGCAGAATGGTAGCAAAACGAATTCGCAATTTAGTGCTCTCGACGCTGGTCGTCGTGCTGGCCCCTGGCCTGGCTGAGAGTATTCGAGCCCAGGCCGAAGAGGGCAGTACAATCGACATAACCCGGTATAAAATCAACGCCGAATTGCTCCCGGAGACGCAATCGATAAAGGCGCAGGCTCTGGTCACTTTCAAGGCATTGAAGCAGACCCAGTCCGCCGTCTTCGAGATGAACGGCCAGTTAACGATTTCAAGTATTAAGGGGCCCGACGGAAAGACCCCCGTACAGTTCATTCAAGACAGGGTCAATGAGAATACCGTCAAGATCAACCTCGGGCAGCTGTACCCGGCCGGAAGCGAGATAACGCTGGCTTTCGATTATGCGGGACCGCTCGTGTCGCCCGAAGGCGGGCCGGTGCCCGACCGTCGCCTGGCCTACATCGGGCAGGAAGGGTCATATCTCTTCTATGCGGGAAGGTGGTTCCCTTTTCACGGCTACGCGGCCGACCGCATGACGTCTGAGATCACGCTCACTGTTCCCGGGAGCTGGAGCGTCGCGGGCCACAGCGCCAACCCGGTCACGCCGACCGCGACCCGAGACGGCCGGAAAGCTTTCACCTTCGTTGAGACGCAGCCGGTCCTGGCCGGGTCCTTCGCGGCCGGACAGTTCATCACGCGGACCATCAACACGGGAGGCCTTCAGGTCGACATTTTCGTGCTGCCCGGAAGCGAAGCCAGGATTGAGGAGTTCGGGAAAGAGATCGCCCAGATTCTCCAATTCTACAATACGAGGTTCGGCCAATACGCATTCGGGAACCGCTTCGTGGTCGCCGAGGTCGATGACGAGACACTCGATTCCTATAGCGGAGCGGGCATGATGTTTTTGCCTCATAACACGCTCGTCGCGGAAAGAGAGCTGCCCGTGGATGACATCGCCCGCGAGGTTGCCTACCAGTGGTGGGGACAGGCGGTGGGATTGAAGCGGTTCGATGACGCGTGGCTCTCCCAGGGCCTCGCGGAATATTCCTCGGTGCTCTATCGCGAATCGCAGCAGAGCCAGGCGGAGTTTTTGGGCACGCTGTCAGAGGTGATAGAACTCGCCCTCGCCTTCGAGCAGGAAGCATCGATCGCGCGCGCGCCCGCGCAGCTCAACGATCAGACTCCCGCCTACCGGTCGGTCGTGTTCTATAAGGGAGCCTACGTTTATCACATGCTGCGCAGCACTCTGAGCGACGACAAGTTCTTCAATCTGGTTCGGAATTATTACTCGAACTTCAAAGGCCAGAACGCCGGGATAGACGATTTCGAGGCCCTGACCGACAAGGTCGCCGGGGCCAACCTTCGCGGCTTCTTCGGGCTTTGGGTCGACTCGACGGGAGTTCCCGAATTCAAGGTCGATTACGCCATCATCCGAACCAAAGAGGGCAAGTTCAAGGTCCGCGGCACCGTCCGGCAGAACATAGACTCTTTCAGGGGGCCGGTGGAACTGGCTCTAGAATCCGAAGGCGGGCGAGAGGCGAGAACGACGGTCGACCTTCAAGGGACCAGCGCCGATTTCGACATCTCGTCGGAAGGCAAACCGCTCGACGTGGTCGTGGACCCTTCGAACCGCTACCTCCGAATATCTGACGCGATCAGGACCTCGGTCGTGGCTCGCCGAGGCATTCAGCACTTCGAGCGTGAAGAGTACGCCGAGGCCGAAGAGCAGTTCCGCGCGGCGCTGAAATTGAATCCCCGGTCGTCCTGGGCCTGGTATAACATCGGCCTTCTCTACATGGAGCAGCGCAACTGGAGCAGCGCGAAGCAAGCCTTCTCGGAATCTCTCAACGGCGACCTTGAACCCTCCTGGGTCGAGGTATGGTCATACATCTACCGCGGAAATGCCTACGACGCCGAGAACAATCGTGAACGGGCGGTGGCAGAATACAACAAGGCCAGAGAGACCGGGATCAAATATAACGGGGCCCAGCAGGCTGTCGAGAAATACCTCGGGGAGCCATACAAGGGCCGCCGCTCGCCCGGCCATAGCAGTTAGACGGTCAGGATCGAGGTTGACTCTGCAAAACCGGCTTTGCTAGTATTGCATTTCGCGTCGAGAGGCGTGTTTGACTCATAAATTCTGAAGGGGCTATAGCTCAGCTGGGAGAGCGCATGACTGGCAGTCATGAGGTCAAGGGTTCGATCCCCTTTAGCTCCACCAATCTTTAGAAATACTTAAGGCCACCATCACGGTGGCCTTAAGTATTTGCAGACGCTTTTCCTTGCAACGCTTTGTTGGGCGTCTCGCGTTTGAAGAAAGCTTGCTCACCTTCCAGAATTGCTCTTTATTTCGGGCAGCGGTAGCATTTGCGACTGCCATTTCTGATATTCGGCTTGTAGTTGCTTGAACACATCCGGACTCTTCTCTTTGAAATTGGCCTGTTCTCTTTCATCAACTGAAAGGTCGAAAAGGTATTCGCTCTTCCCCTCTTTCAAATACTTCCACTTCCCGCTACGCAGCGCATCCTGTCTTCGTGTGCGCCAGAAAATCGTCCGTTCATAAACGGGCCGCACACCCTTTATGACTTGGAACAAATCCTGACCGTCGATCGGATAATTCGGATCAGCTTTGGTTTGAGTGACGCCAAGAATCGTGGCTGTCCAATCCATTGTTATCGCCACCTGGTCCGTAGAGAGGCCGGGTGGGACTACACCTGGCCAGCGGACAATTGCCGGTACTCGTATGCCCCCTTCGTGTAGGTCAAGCTTTTGCCCGGTAAACGGCCAGTTATAAGAGAACCGCTCGCCTCCATTGTCACTCGTGAATATTACCAACGTATCTCGATGCAGTTTGGCATCACCCAGGGCTTTCATGACTCGGCCAATTCCATCATCTAAGCTTTTCATCATTGCAGCATAGGCTTTCAACGAACCTCCCTCGACTAAGCTTTTCAAGGTTTTGCTAACCTGTTCATCACCTGGGCCCTCCCAGGGCCAATGCGGTGCGGTGTAATGGAGGCTTAGATAAAAAGGGTGATCGCGATGCTTTGCAATGTATTTAATGGCGCTCTCAGTGAGTAAATCTGTAACGTAGCCGATGCGCTCGACGCTGGCTTTGCCTTCGTAGAGATCAGGCTCTCCCGCTCCATCTTTGTGAGTAAAGTAATCAGCACCTCCGCTCATTATGCCAAAGAATTCATTGAAGCCGCTTTGTAGCGGGCCATACTTAGGAAGATACCCCAAGTGCCACTTACCGATTAATGCCGTCTCATAACCGTTACTCCTTAGTAGAGAAGCTATTGTCGGATGGTCAGCGGGTAGTCCCAGGCGGTCGCCTATATTCTTTCTCCACGCTAAAGGTTCTTCAAGCCCGACCAGGGTTCGCGCGGGATAACGACCAGTGATGAAGGCGCATCGTGTTGGCGTGCAAACAGGAGAAGCAGAGTAAGCGGCAGTGAAGCGCGTACCCTGCCGGGCTAAATTATCCAGATGGGGTGTGCGGTAGTCTGGCCTTCCGTAACAACTAAGATCGCCCCATCCCAGGTCGTCGGCCAGTATGAATAGCACATTGGGGCGCTGCGTTGCCGCGGAAGTAAAAGGTGGTCGCATTTTTGTGATAAGTGCGCCTGCGACCGCGCCCTTTAGAAACCCGCGACGAGTGGTGGGAATTGATTTTGGCACCTTCATTTTTCTCCCGATGATTCAACTATCAAATCGATTACTGAGATGCCTAACGGCTCGCCTCAGCGGGGCCGCGCCGGACCATATATAAACCATGTGAAGCCGGTGCGTTCGCGCGTCAGGCCGCGCCATTTCATTCATCACATCCTTGCTTTCAGTTTACTTCAATACCGATAGGTATGCTTGCCACGGGCCCACCGCTTCTTTGTACTGCTTTGCCATTGTTCTTGATATCTGTACCAGGTGGTCCAAATCATGCACTACCCAGGTTGCTATCAACTCTTCTAACGTCACTGCTCCCAATTCCGGGTGCTTCCCTCTGATTTTCAGATCATCTTCAGTGATACTCATTTTATTGAGAGCTTCAATATTGTTTGATCTCAACTCTTGAAATGTTTCCAACAATCCCTCCATACTCTTTCCTTTACTCGCTTCATTTTGGGCAAGCCTGTCGAATGGCTCGAATGACTTTGACTCTCCGGCCTCTAAGATGATCTTAATGCGAGGAATCCAATCAGTGAGCTCACCGTGAATGAGATGGCCAACTACATCAAAAGGAGACCAGGTTTGATTCCCCTCATTGCCGGAGGTCCATGCATCAGAGAGATTGCCAAGCATGGACCTGAGGACAATAGGAGTACGAGAAAGAATGTCAGTGGCATGATTAAGATTGAAATGCATTGCGGTTTCCTCAGCGGTAACAGTACATTCTCGCCTTCATTGAATTCAACATTACCTCGTCACGCCATTGTTAGGTACGGGGCCGCGCCGAACGCTCAAGGAGACCTGTGAAACTCGCTTCGCGGCCTCCGTTGATTGCGGTTATTAGGCGTCGCTCCGATAGGTTTACTTCCTTCGTATTTCCTTAGCGCGAGATTCCAGCTTTTCAGCTTCTGCATCTCGATGGGTACTTCTGAGCAGCATGGCATAATGGTCGAGAATTGTAGCTACACCCGGGTGTGTTGGTCCAAATGTCTTCTCACCAATACTGAGCGCCCTTCGGTACAGAGGTTCTGCTTCTTTGTACCTTTCCTGTTTCCTGTAGAGGCTTGCTAGACCAAGCAAAGATGTAGCTACAGACGAATCCTCCGCGCCGAGATATTTTTCACGAATCGCCAATGATTGTTTCAGGAGAGGTTCTGCTTGATCGTACTTGCCCTGGTCATAGTAAACTCCTCCTAACCCGTTAAGGGAGCCAGTGACCATTGAGGCGTCTACGCCCGAGCTGTTTTGCATTATCGTTAGCGACCGCAAAAAGAGCTGCTCTGCTTCTGAGTATTTAGCTTGTGTGGCATACAGCGAGGCGAGATTATTTAAGCTATATACGAGGTCAAGATGATTTGCCCCCGAGACTTTTTCCCGAATCGAGAGGCCTCTGCGGAAATATTGTTCTGCATCAACGGCCTTATTCTGATTAAGGTAGGCTGCACCCAATCCGTCGAGAATGGAAAGCATGGTCTCATCTTGAAGTTCCCTTGCTTCGGCTTCCTTGAGCGCAGCAGTAAGAATCTTTTGGGCGTCCGAGGGCCGACCTTGCTGAAGAGCATCTAATCCAGCATTGACTTTATCATTTAGACTCTGCGCGGATCCGATGATGGGGCAGATAATCAGGAATAGAATCGCTATCAAAACAGATGGAGACCTATATAATCTCACTTTACTCCTCCTCGAAGTCATATTATTAGATACAGGCTGACCGCTTAACGCCCGGATTGACCGGGCGCGATGAATCGCCGAAATAATGCAAGTCTCGCGCATGAAGGCAACGCTATTCGCGCTCCGGTTGAATGAGTTATCAGGCGCGGCACACATACAGATACTTCAACAGTGATAAGCTCTCCTTAAAGCCTGGAAGCTTTGAATCTACCGTAAAAGAGCATCCCAGTCACTTCTCTTTTTTCGTTCAGCTCAAATTTCATCCTCCCCCAGCTAGAGCGGTGAATAAATTCCAACT
>Ga0126311_10001736_pt1 | contig 10697 bp, 12 predicted proteins | sample Plot61_FD_92539 | JGI IMG/M metagenome (GOLD analysis project Ga0126311, IMG submission 92539) | Serpentine soil microbial communities from UC McLaughlin Reserve, CA, USA - Plot61 | ecosystem: Environmental > Terrestrial > Soil > Grasslands | place: USA: UC McLaughlin Reserve, Lake County... | reverse complement strand
GGCGTGCAGATGAATGCGGCTCTTAAAGCCGGGAGCGCGGGCATCCCTGCCCGCATTGAGCGCTAGAGCGCGAATAAGAAGAAGCGCCGACACTCAACACTTGAGTGAAGGCGCTTCACAGTCTTCGCGGCTTCGCCGCTCATGGCGGGCAGGGATGCCCGCGCTCCCAGGGAGTAGGCGCGCACGTGTGGACGCCGCTGTAGGTGAGTCTTAGCCGTGCCCCCGTGTCTCTGCGGTTAGCCCCTCGTCGGCGGCGTTCAGTTTGAAATCTCGTTGACGAGGAGCGTGAGCGCGTTGTCTTGTAGCGTGCGGTTGTTCTGTAGGTCGCTGTGCAGGTCGCAGGTGAAGGCGGCGTAGGCGAGCGGGAGCGGCGTGTCGTAGAGCGCGCTCGCGCGCGGCACGGCCGAGCCGAGGCCGAGCAGGGATGAGCGCGTCACGCGCCCGTCGCCCGGCTCGTACATCGCGCGCACGACCTCCGCGCGCGCGAGCTTCCGCCCGCCGGGGGTCTTCAGAGACTTCGGGCGCGTGAGCGTCAACCACCCCCCGCCCTTCTCGTTAGGAATGACGACGACGGCCGCGAGCGTCTCCTCGCAGTCTCCGCCGAAGGCGAAGAGCCTGACGGGCGCGGCGTCGGCCGTCGGCTGCGGCGCGTCGAGCGCCTCGTGGAATCGACGCGCGCGCGCGAGCGCCGCTTCGAAGTAGGCGTCCAAGTCGGCGAGCGTGCCGGTCTTCGTCGGCGACTCCTGCCCGCGCACGACCCCGCGCGCGTAATCCGCGCGGAACGTGGGGTCGTTCGCGGCAGACCACTTGTAACGTCGCCACACTTCGGGGTCGTAGAGGTCTAGACTCAAGGGGCGCAGGTTCTCGTCGAGAAAGCGTGCCCGCGCGGCGTGCGGTAGTAGCTGGTAGATGGAGGGCACGGTCATCACGTCCTCGCGCGAGAGCTTGTTGAGGAGTCGCACGCGCCGCCGCAAGCCTTCGGTGACGGAGTAGCCTTCAAGCAGGACTGAAAGCGCCTCCATCGAGCCCGTGTTCGGCGTGCCGAACATGAAAATCTTATCGACGAACCGCGCGCCCTCCCAACCGGGTCGCGGCGCGACTCCCTCCGGCGCGAGGTCTCGGTCGCCGTACATCGCCGCGTAGCGCGCGACGAGCCCGCCCATCGAGTGCGCGACGACGTTGAAGCGGAGGTCGGGGCGGCCGAGCTTTAACTTCAAAGCCTCCACGCGCCGCGCGAGCAGGCGCGCGCTCTCGACGTTGTCGCGCCGCCAGTCGTACGCGAAGACGTAGAAGGTGTCCCGGTCGCCGCCCTCGGGCGGGTCATCCCAGTCGCCCTCTCGGTAGCCGCCGAAGTCGGTGAGCGCGCGCAGCAGGTAGTGGTAGACGTAGACCTCGGGCGCGAGCTTCGCGAGCCTCGCAACGTCCACTATCTGCGAAGCCTCAAGCCCGTCGCGGTTCGCCTCTAGGTCGGGCGTCGCCGGGAGGCTCAGGCCGTCAACGTCCGAGCGGAAGGCCGAGGGCCACACGACCTCGCCCGTCCCGCGGTTGATGATGCGCGAGCCGAGTATGCCGGGGATGACTATGAGCGGGCGCTTGCCGCGGCGCTCGCGCGCCGACTCGAATATGCGCGCGAGGTTCGGCGTGCGCCTCGCGCCGCAGCCGGCACTCGTCATCGCCTGCGCGACGGCGAGGGTGATGAGTGACAGGTGATAAGTGGTGAGAAAGGCGCGACGGGCGCGGGGGGCCGCTGTTCTTTTACTCATCACTTATCACTCATCACTCATCACTTGTTTTCGATTTATGAGTGACGCGACGAAGCCCGCGCCGAAGCCGTTGTCTATGTTGACGACGGTGACGTTAGAGGAGCAGGAGTTGAGCATCCCCAAGAGCGCGGCCACGCCCCCGAAGCTCGCGCCGTAGCCGACGCTCGTCGGCACCGCGATGACGGGCGCGGCGACGAGGCCGCCGACGACCGAGGGCAGCGCGCCCTCCATCCCCGCCGCGACCACGAGCACGCGCGCCGCGCGCAGCCGCTCGCGCTCGGCCATGATTCTGTGAATGCCCGCGACGCCCGCGTCCCAGACTCTCTCGACGCGGTTGCCCATCGCCTCGGCCGTCAGCGCGGCCTCTTCGGCGACGGGTATGTCGGACGTGCCCGCGGTGACGACCATGATGACCCCCGCGCCGCGCTCCGTGCGGTCGCGCACGACTCGAATCATGCGCGCGGAGGGGTGCCACTCGGCCTCCGTGCAGACGTTTCGGACTTCGCCGAACGTGCCCTCGTCCGTGCGCGTGACGAGGACGTTGGGCGCGCGGCGCGCGAGCGCCTCGACTATCTCGACGACCTGCGCGCGAGTCTTCCCCGCCCCGAAGACGACCTCGGGGAAGCCCTGCCGCTCGGCCCTCGCGTGGTCTACGCGCGCGTGGCCGAGGTCTTCGAAGTGAAGCCCCGAGATGCGCCGCGCCGCCTCCGTCTCCTCCAGCTCGCCCCGCTTGAAGGCGCGCAGCAACGTCTCTAATTCTTTTAAGTCCATCCTGCCGGAAATGTCCGCGTCGTCGTCAGAGTCTTTCGCGGATTCTAGCACCCGCCGGGCGCGCGGCCGAAGCGGCGCACGCTTGCGCGCGCGCGGCGCGGGCCGTAAGATTTCGGTTTGACGTAACAGGTCAAAGGCGGCGGGTGGCGCGCTCGGGCGGACTTCGGTTAGTCCCGCGCGTCGCCCGCCGCCCGTAAAGCCTTCGATGGAACTGACCCTGGCAATCACCGGAGCCTCGGGCTCGATTTACGCGCACCGCACGCTCGTGCACATGGCCGCGAGCGGCGCGGTCGAGCGCGTGAACCTCATCATGTCTTCGTCGGCGCTCGTCGTCGCGCGCGTCGAATTGGGCGCGAAGATAGAGCCGGGCGACACGCGCGCAGTCAACGAGTGGGTCGGGCTCCCCCCGGACTCGAAGTTCATACAGTTCCACCGCCTCGACAACATGGCCGCGAAGCCTTCGTCGGGCTCGCACCCGCAGGCGGGGATGGTCATCGTGCCGTGCTCGATGGGGACGCTCGGCGCGATAGCCTCGGGCGCGGGCACGAACCTCATACACCGCGCGGCCGACGTGACCTTGAAGGAGGGGCGCACGCTCGTCATCGTCGCGCGCGAGACGCCCTTCAACGCGATACACCTTGAGAACATGCTCAGGCTCTCGCGCGCGGGCGCGCGCATAATGCCCGCGAGCCCAGGCTTCTACCACAGGCCGCAGACGATTGAGCAACTGGTCGATCACTTCGTCTTCCGCGTGCTCGACCACTTCGACATCCCGCACCCGACGGGCACGAGGTGGCGAGGAGAGGAAGGACTGAGGACTGAGTACTGAGTACTGAGTACTGAGTGGAAGGCGCACGCTCTTGACTCAGTACTCAGTACTCAGTCCTCAGTACTAAAGTTATGGATTGGCACAAAGACGAGTACACGATAAGCACGGAGCGGGCGCGGCTCGACCTGGGTGTGATTCATCGCTTCATAAGCGAGGAGAGCTATTGGGGGAAGGGGCGGGCGCTTGAGGTCGTGCGCCGCGCGGTCGAGAACTCTCTGCCGTTCGGCGTCTACCGCGGCGAGGAGTTGGTGGGCTTCGCGCGCGTCGTGACGGACTACGCGACGTTCGCGTGGCTTGCGGACGTGTTCGTCTTGGAAGCGCACCGCGGGCGCGGGCTCTCGAAGTGGCTGATGGAGGTCATCCTGTCGCACCCGGAGCTTCAAGGCTTCCGCCGCTGGGTCTTGGCGACGAAGGACGCGCACGAACTCTACCGGCGCTTCGGCTTCATAGACCTGCACAAGCCCGAGCGCTGGATGGAGCGGCCCGACCCGAACATGAAAGAGTCGCCGGACTACTGGGAGCCGCGCTAAGCTCCTTTCGCGTAAAGCCACGCGCCGCGCCCGCGTTTGGCATTTTGCCGAACGCGGGCGCGCCGGAATCGTCGAAGTCCGCGCGCGCGCGTTAAAAGTCCACGGAGTTTTCGCCCCGAGTTTCGACCCCGACCGGCCCGCGCCTTGCCTACTTCACTAAACGAGATGACGACCGCCGCGAGCAACATACGAACGACGCTCGAAATGATAAAGATCGAGCACACGCTCTTCGCGCTGCCCTTCGCTTTTTTGGGCGCGTTGCTCGCGGCGCGCGGCTTCAACGCGTCGGGGCTGCCGACCGCGTGGCAGGCGCTCTGGATAACGCTCGCGATGGTCGGCGCGCGCTCGGCCGCGATGGCCTTCAACCGCATCGCAGACCGCGAGTTCGACGCCGCGAACCCGCGCACCGCCACGCGCGCGATACCCGCGGGCCGGCTCTCGGTCTCCTTCGTCTGGGCCTTCACGCTCGCTTCGTCCGCGCTCTTCTTCGTCTCGGCGGCGATGCTCAACCGCCTCGCGCTCGCGCTCTCGCCCGTCGCGCTCGCGTCCGTCCTGCTCTACTCGTACACGAAGCGCTTCACGTCGCTCTCGCACGTGGTGCTCGGCTGGTGCCTCTGCATCGCGCCGACGGGCGCGTGGGTCGCCGTGCGCGGCTCGATTGACTCGCCCGTGCCGCCCCTGCTCTCGCTCGTGGTGCTTCTGTGGACTGCCGGGTTCGACGTGCTCTACGCGTGCCAGGACTACGACTTCGACCGCGGCGCGGGCCTGCGCTCCATCCCCGCGCGCGTAGGCATCGCGCGCGCTCTGTGGGTCTCGCGGCTCTTGCACGCGGGGGCGTTCGCCGCGCTCGTTGGGTTATACTTTCTGACGCACTTCGGCGCGCTGGCGCTCGCGGGCGTCCTCGCGACGGGCGCGCTGCTGGTCTACCAGCACTCGCTCGTGCGCGCCGACGACCTGAGCCGCCTGAACGCGGCGTTCTTCACCACGAACGCCTTCGTCAGCGTCATACTGCTCGCCACCTTCGGCGGCGCGGCGCTTTTGAAGATTTGAACTTGAGAGGCACGCTTCTCGACACGAAAGGCTTTCACTTATGGCTGCTACACTCACGCCGACTGAGGAGAGAGACGAGACGCTCGTGCTCCACCTCGCCAGAAGATGGGACGAGGACGAGTTCTATGACTTCTGCATGCTCAACGAAGACCTCAACGTCGAACTCAGCAGCGAAGGAGACCTCATTATCGTGCCACCGACCGGAGGAGAGACGGGGAATCGCAACTTCGAGTTGATAGGTAGTTTCTTCATATGGGCACGGCAGGACGGAACGGGTAAAGGCTTCGACTCGTCCACACTCTTCTCCCTGCCGAACGGCGCGAAGAGATCGCCTGATCTCGCTTGGGTCAAGAAGGAGAGGTGGGAGGCGCTTACAGGTAAGGAGCGCCAGAGATTTTCGCCGATCTGCCCGGACTTCGTCGTGGAGTTGCGCTCGCTGTCCGACTCGCTGAAGAGGCTGCAAAAGAAGATGGAGGAGTACGTCGAAAACGGCGCGCAGTTGGGGTGGCTGCTCGACCCTTCCACCCGGAAGGTCTACGTCTACCGCCCCGGCGCTGAGGTCGAAGTCTTGGAAGACCCCGAGACCGTCTCGGGCGAGCCTTTGCTGCGCGGATTCACGCTCGACGTGCGAGCGCTGTGGGAATGAGTTCAAAGTAGAGAGCAATGGCATTCGGCTTTGAACTTTGAACTGTTAACTTGCGGCTTTCAATTTTTGATTATGAACTTTTCATACGACGCAAAACTTAACGAACTCGCGGAGAAGGTCGAGGCGGGCGAGCGCCTTAGCTTCGAGGACGGGATGGCCCTGTTCTCGACTACGGACGTGCCCGCGCTCGGGCGCGTGGCGGACTCTGTGCGGCGTCGCCTGCACGGGCGCACGACGTACTACAACGTCAACCGCCACTTCAACCCGACGAACGTCTGCTACGCCGACTGCAAGTTCTGCGGCTTCTTCCGCACGCCGCGCCAGCCCGACGCGTACACGCACAACATCGAAGACTCTTTGCGCATCGCGGGCGAGGCCGTCAAAGAGGGCGCGACCGAGCTTCACATCGTCGGGGGCTTGAACACGAAGCTGCCCTTCAGCTACTTCACAGACCTTCTCTCGTCGCTCAAGGCGAAGTACCCGCAGCTTCACCTGAAGGCATGGACGATGGTCGAGCTAGACCACTTCGCGCGCTTCTACAAGATGTCTGACGCGGAGGTCATAGAGAGTCTGAAGGCCGCCGGGATGGACTCGTGCCCCGGCGGCGGCGCGGAGATTTTCCGCGAGCCCACGCGCTCGATGATATGCGCGCACAAGACCGACGCGCAGCGCTGGCTTGACCTCTCCGGCAAGGTTCACGCCGCGGGTTTGAAGACCAACGCGACGATGCTTTACGGCCACGTCGAATCGTTGGAAGACCGTGTTGACCACTTCGTCCGGCTGCGCGAGCAGCAGGACAGGTCGGGCGGCTTCCAGTGCTTCATCCCGCTCGCCTTCTACCCGCCGGGGTCGCAGCTCGCGCACCTGCCCGGCCCGACGGGCGTGGACTCCTTGAAGACGATGGCCGTCTCGCGGTTGATGCTCGACAACTTCCCGCACATAAAGTCCTACTGGGTCATGTTGGGCAAGCGGCTCGCGCAGGTCGCGCTCCACTACGGCGCGAACGACCTCGACGGCACCATCACCGAAGGCGGCGAGCTGACCGAGAGCTACTCGGTCGAGTCGAACGGCGAAGTCAAGATGTCCAAACAGGAGATAGTCGCGCTCATCGAAGACGCGGGCCTCGAAGCGGTCGAGCGCGACACGCTCTACCGCCCCGTCGAGCGCGAGACCGCGGCCGCATAGACGTGACGACTTCAACTTTAAAAATGTGTCTGGCCGCGCTCGCCGTCTGTGTATGCGCCGCGGTCTATTCGACGCCCGAGGCGTTCGCGCAGTCGCGCGTCGCGCGTCGGGGCGTGCGCGCGCCGCGGTTCGAAGACTACCCCGTGGGGGAGTTGTACAAGGGGCCGGTCGCGCCCGTGCGGCTCGACAGCAGGAGGGCGCGCATGTTCCGAACTCGTCTGCGCGAGGACTCGCGCGGGGGGCCGAACTTCGCGGGGCGTTACACGGTCGTCGTCTGGGGCTGCGGGACGGGCTGCGCACAGATGGGCGTCGTGGACTCGAAGACGGGCCGCGCATACTTCCCGCCGGTCGAGTACATGGACATCCCCGACATGGGGGACGCCGAGGCGCGCTCGCAATGGTTTCGCCTCGACAGCCGGCTGCTGCGCATCACGCGGGACTTCTACGACGGGACGGGAAGTTACACGGCTTATTATTATCTTTTTGAAGGCGGCCGATTCCGACTCCTGCGCGAGTCAGTCGAGCGACAGCCGCAGCCGCCCGACGACGCGGAGAACTGAACGCTTTTGTGTTAACCTCAAGGCTCCCGCCAAACAACCCTTCTTAGGAGAAAAGGCGAGATGACCAACGAAGAGATTCAGAAGGTGATGGAGTTCATCATCAAACAGCAGGAGAGCCTCCTGGAGGCCATGACGCAGTCGGAGGCTCGCACCAGCAAGCTTGAGACGGCGGTCGTCGGACTCTTCGGAGTCGTGACCGACATAGGCAAGGCGCAGAAGGAGTTGGCCGAGAAGATGACAGAGCTGGCCGAGGCGCAGCTACACACCGAGCAGCGGCTTAACGTCGTGATAGACATCATCGAGCGCAACCAGAACGGGCGTTCGCAACAGTAGACCGGGCCGCCGCGGCGTCCGGGTTATCCTCAAAATGACTACAGCAACAGAGACACGCACCATCACGGTCGCGCACTCGCCCGACTCGGACGACGCGTTCATGTTCTACGGGCTCGCGACGAACAAGATAGACACGGGCGACATGCGCTTCGAGCACGTGCTCGAAGACATACAGACGCTCAACGAGAAGGCGACGCGCGGCGTCTACGACGTGTCGGCGATAAGCTTCCACGCCTACGCGTACGTCAACGACAAGTACGCGCTCCTGCCGCACGGCGCGTCCATCGGCGAGGGCTACGGCCCCATCGTCGTCGCGCGCGAGCCCCGCGCGGTCGAAGAGATACCCAAACTCAAGGTCGCCGTGCCCGGCACGATGACGAGCGCCTTCCTCGCGCTTCGCATACTCTCGCCGGAGTTCGAGCACGTCGTCGTCCCCTTCGACCGAATCATCGACGCCGTGCGCGACGGCGCGGCCGACGCGGGCCTGCTCATACACGAGGGGCAGCTCTTCTACCAGGAGATGGGGCTGCACAAGGTCGTAGACCTCGGCGAGTGGTGGAAGGAGTGGACGGGGCTGCCCCTGCCGATGGGGGGCAACGCCGTCCGCCGCGACCTCGGCGCGGAGACCATCAAGCGCGTCTCCGCGTACCTGCACGAGTCGATTCAGTACTCACTCGACAACCGGCGCGACGCGCTCGCGTACGCGATGCAGTTCGCGCGCGACATGGACACGGAGCTGGCCGACCGCTTCGTGGGGATGTGGGTCAACCAGCTCACGCTCGACTACACCGAGCGCGGCCGCCTCGCAGTCCAGCGCCTACTCGACGAGGGCGCGGCGCGCGGCGTCATCCCGCACAGGGTCACCGCCGACTTCGTCGGCTAGTTGCGAGTTTCGAGTTCCGGGTTCCGGGTCGGAGGCGCGCAGTTTTCAACCCGGAACCAGGAACTTTGAACTTGCAACTCGTGACTTTGAGCCCGCATCGAAATGTTTGCTCGGCGGGCGGTTTTCCGTCAAATCCGAATAGTCCCCGCGTCGTCTCATCCTTCGAGTCTAGGAAGAGTTTTATGAAGAGAGTTCTTTTCTCGTTCCTGTCGGCGGCCCTGCTCGCGTCGGCCGCGGCCGCGCAGACGGCCCCCGCGCAGCCGACGCAGGCCGTCAACCGCTCGGGCGCGCCCGAGGACACGGCGCGCATCATACGCGCGTTCACGCAGAAGGAGTCGGAGTTCAGGAAGGCCCTGAACGAGTACGGCTTCACGCGCGAGGCCATCATACAGACGCTCGCGTGGGGCGGCGGGCAGATAACGGGCGAGTACCGCCGCACGTCGCGCTTCGTCTTCGACGACAGCGGCAACCGCTTCGAGAAGATTCTTCACTTCCCCATCTCGACCGTGAAGGCGATAAGCATCACGCCCGAGGACATCGAAGACCTCGGCGGCGTGCAGGCGTTCGCGCTCGAAGCGTCGAAGATAAACGAGTACGACTTCGCCTACGTCGGCAAGGAGAAGATAGACGAGCTGAACCTCTACGTCTTCGACGTGACGCCGAAGATTCTCTCCGACCCGAAGCGGCTCGCCGCCTTGAAGAAGTCGAAGTCCAACGAGCGCTTCTTCCGCGGCCGCATCTGGGTTGACGACCAGGACTACCAGATAGTCAAGGCGCGCGGCAAGGGCGAGCCCGAGTTCGACCAGCGCTTCCCGACCTTCGAGACGTACCGAGAGCAGATAGACGGCAAGTACTGGTTCCCGACCTACTCGTACGCCGACGACGAGTTGACGTTCAAGGAGGGCAACTCCGTACGCGTACGCCTGCGCATCAAGTACACGAACTTCGAGCGCCTGAAGGGCAAGCTCACCATCATCGAGGACACGGAGCCCGGCGAGATGAAGGAAGAAGACAAGAAGAAGCCCGAGCCCATCCCCGTCCCGCCCATCCCCAAGCCCAAGCCTTAAGGACTTCGGCGGCGCATGAGAAGGGGCGGCGTGAACCTTGACGAGTTCACGCCGCCCCTCTCTTTATCCGCGCCGCGCGCGTCCTCCGGCGCGCCGCTTCAAGTCCGCGCGAGTTCCTCCGAGACGAGCGCGCGCGTGCGCTCGGCGAGCGCCTTGACCTCTTCGTCGGTGTCGAGCCCTTCGGTCTCTATCGGCGGCAGCAAGACCATCTCTATCACGCCGGGGCGCGCCGTGCCCGTCCCCTTCCCCATCAGCGAGTCCGTGTGCTTTATCGCGACCGGGACGACGGGGACGCCCGACTCCGCCGCCATGTAGAAGCCGCCCTTCTTGAACGGCAGCAACTCGCCCGGCAGAGCGCGCGTGCCTTCGGCGAAGACGCCGAACGAGCGCCCCGCGCGTATGCGGTCGGTCGCGGCCTTCGTCGTCTCGAAGGCGCGCTCGCGGTTCGAGCGGTCAATCGCCATGATGTTGACGAAGCCCATGCCGTAGCCGAGTATCGGCACCTTCAACAGTTCCTTCTTCGCGAGCAGGCCGATGCGCCGGTCGAGGTGGCAGAAGAGCGTGGCCGTGTCGAGGAACGAGCGGTGGTTCGCGATGAAGACGTAAGACCGATTCGGGTCTAAGTGTTCGAGCCCGCGCACGCGCACGCGCGCGCCGCTCAGCCGGAGCCAGGCGCCCCCGCCGAAGAGCGCCCAGGGGTATAGCTTCTCCCGGTCGCCGAGGAGGAGCGACAGCCCTATCCCCACCGCGCCGAGGACGAGCAGGAGCATCGCGGCGGCGAACAGAGACCACCAGTACCAGAGCCTCCCGCCGAGCGTCGCGCGTGTGCTAGACTCGACGCTCGCGTCAACTCCGCTGTCGTTTCGGCCTTCAATCTCTCCGGGAAGACTCTCAGGATGCATCAGACTGCGTTCCTTCGCCGCACGCTTCTTCTACACGCCGCCGCGCTCGCGCTCTGCGCGCTTCTCCCGGCGGACGCGTCGGCGCAACAGCGCCGCACGCGCCCCGCGCCGCGCCCGACCGCGCGCGTAAACAGAGACGCGAACGGCCCCGAAGACGAGGCCGCGCTCGCGCGCGTGC
>Ga0126311_10001734_pt1 | contig 10704 bp, 8 predicted proteins | sample Plot61_FD_92539 | JGI IMG/M metagenome (GOLD analysis project Ga0126311, IMG submission 92539) | Serpentine soil microbial communities from UC McLaughlin Reserve, CA, USA - Plot61 | ecosystem: Environmental > Terrestrial > Soil > Grasslands | place: USA: UC McLaughlin Reserve, Lake County... | reverse complement strand
ACCTAGAAACTTAAATTTGCCCTCTGTTATAATCCGGCAGAATTGTTGCACAGGCCCGATCTTAATTTGAGCAGTTCCGGTTGAGCCAGACTGGTCAATATTTTTGGCCCGACCTTGCAGTGTAGTTCAAAGGAGTTGTGATGAGTTTCAGAACCGAAGAGACCGCAGCCGACCGCGTAGAGCGTATTTCAATCTCTCGCCATACTCGTTTAATAATATTACTCGTGGCCCTTTGCTGCCTTTCGATTGGGGTTGCCATCGGGGCAATAGCCAGGGGGGTAGTGGGAGCGAAATCGGACGATAACCGCCTTTCGATCAGCCATTCGACTGCATCTCCGGACTCGCTTTCGGCCATATTCGCGCGCGTATCGGCACAGGTCGAGCCCTCGGTAGTCAATATCAAGGTATCGGAGGGCGAGGACCGGGCTGTATTTTCGCGCGAGGGAACGGGCTCGGGCGTCATAGTAAATGCCGCCGGATACATCATCACCAACCAGCACGTCGTCGGGCATGCTTCGAAGATCACGGTGAAGCTGGCCGACGGCCGCGAGTTTAAAGCTCGGGTTATCGGCGAGGATGCGGAGACCGATCTGGCCGTCATCAAGATCGACCCGAACGAGCCTCTGCCCGCCGCAAAGATGGGCGACTCAGACAGGCTCAACGTGGGCGACTGGGTCCTGGCCATTGGCTCCCCCTTCGGATATGAACAGACGGTCACGGCGGGCATTATCAGCGCCAAGGAGCGAATCATAGCCCAGGGCTCATCCGCTTTTCAGCAGTTTCTACAAACGGACGCGGCAATCAATCCCGGGAACTCCGGGGGACCGCTCGTTAATCTGCAAGGTGAGGTGGTAGGCATCAACACGCAGATAGCAACCACGAGCGGCGTGTTCAACGGGATCGGCTTCGCCTTACCCTCCTCAACCGGCGTGGATGTCTACAACCAGATAATCACCGATGGCCGCGTGAGGCGCGGGTACCTGGGTATATATCCGGCAGCCGTGCCCCCTCAGATTTCGAGGCTTAACAAGATTCCCGAGAGCCAGGGCGTGCTGGTAATCGACCTCGCAGGAGAAGCGAGTCCGGCCGCGCGGGCGGGGATAGAGATCGGGGACATCATCCTCAGTATCAACGGTCAGTCCGTCAGCACCCCGCGCGAATTGATCCGAAAGATCGCCGCCCTTCCTGTCGGCAGCCTCGCGAATATCGTTGCGGTGCGCAAGGGAGAACAACGAACCGCAGTCGTGAAACTCGAAGAGCGCAAGGACGAAAGCCAGAAACCGATCAATACCAGGCAAAGGCCTTTCGATCCTCGTAACCCGCAGGAGAATCCCGAGGGCGATTCGGAGCGCAACGGGAAGCCAAGGCTGAAACCAGGGCTTGGCCTTACCGTCAAATCATTGCTCCCGGAATTAGCCAGACTTAAGGGCCTCGAAGGCGTGCGCGGAGCCTACATCTCTAATGTCGTTCCCGGAAGCGTTTCTGATGAAAACGGAATCGAGGTCGATGACGTGATAATCGAGATCAATCAAAAGCCCGTCTTATCAATGGAAGACTACGCGCGAATGACGCGCGATTTGAAAAGCGGAGATGACATGGTCTTGCGAGTCATACGAAAGGACAGGGGCCCGCTGCGCCGTTCCTTGATCATCTCATTCACTATGCCATAAACGCCCGAGGCGGGCCTTTCCGCCCGGGGCGCCCGTCGGGTTAATCTCTGTTGCAAATGTATTGCGGAGCAACCTTTGGACGATCTGCGCTTGACCCATCAAAACTGCCTATTGTAAAATTTTTGTTGCGAACACAAGAGCACACCGGTTTGGGCGAGATCAACGGTTCTAAAATCGACCTTGCCCAATGGTTCGATCAAACCTTCCGACAAACGAGAGGTGTTCGCGCCTCGTTGTCAATAAGAGAAACTCTTATGTTTCAGGGTAACACACCCTTGGGTTCCGAATTCTGGGACCTTATTTCGCTCGAATCGCGATAAGGAGGTGTCTGTGAGCTTCAAAGTAGGGGAGAAAGTTGTCTATCCCAACCATGGCATAGGCGTAATCGAGAGCATCACCACTAGCGTAATTGCAGGCGCACAGAACAGTTTTTACCTGCTCAGGTTGAAGGCGACGGAATCGACCGTCATGGTTCCGGTTGCAAACGCGATGGATATAGGGCTCAGGTCGCTTATTAAATCCAACCAATGTGAGATGCTACTGAGCGCGCTTTCGGCCGATTTCACCAATCCCCCCCTCGACTGGAAAGACAGATATAAAGATTTCCTTGAAAGAATGAAGACCGGGGACATCTTTCACGTCGCTGAAGTCTTAAAGAACCTTACATATCTCTCACAGAGCAAGCCTCTTTCATTTCGCGAAAAGAGAATGCTCGAACGCGCGCGCTACCTGGTGGTCAGCGAACTGGCTACCGTGTGCCGTAAATCCGAGTGCAGTGTCGAGCCCATGGTCGACGAGGCTTTAAGCAAGTGCTGCTCGGAGCATACGCGCACCGCGGGCGTCGGAAGGCACCTCTCGAAGCCTTCAAATACGGTTACCGCACACTGAGTCGGGGTCGCCCGGGCTCGAAGCATGGCCCGCTTCAGGCCGTCAGCAATAAAATAAAAACTCTCCTTAAACGATAAGAAGATCGTTCGGATTCGCGGAACAGCGGTGGACCTCCGGGCAGTCAGCCCCGAGGTTCATCCTGTCTGCCTGCCCTCGCGGCTGCCGATGCGCGCGCATGGCAGGGGCATCGGTACTTTATCGCTTAACATATTCCTTCTCCCTCCCTCCGCTTTTATTCACGGGGCGCGGTTGCTCGCTTCCGCATTGCGCGCGCTTTCTTCGCGCCTGAAAAGCCAATATAATTCGGATTTCGAAAGAACGATTCCTGCCGTCCACTCTTTAAGAGCTCCGAGTCGATCCTCGGCGATCGGACTTTTTGAGAAACGGCGTCACAATTTATCCATGCAGAGAGTTGGCATCTGCAACAGGAATGCTCGAAGATGACGGTGTCCGCGAGACAAGAAGAAAGCGCCGAAGGGCCGGAAGGCTCAGATTATCACGCAGGCGACGCCGGTCAATCGGTCGAGCTTGCCTATAAATACTGCGAGAAACTGGCGAAGGCCCACTACGAGAATTTCCCCGTCGGATCGCTATTGATTCCGAAGAGGTTAAGAAAGCATTTCTATTCGATCTACGCCTTCGCCCGGACCGCGGACGATTTCGCGGATGAAGGGTATGAGCACGGAGAGAGGGCCGAAGAGCGCATCGCCAAGATCCATGAGTGGGGAAGGATGCTCAAGCAAGCTCTCTGCGGCCAGGCGTCCCACCCTATTTTTATCGCGCTCGCCGAGACGCAGGCGCGGTTCGATTTGCCCCCCGACCTGTTTGAGGACCTCCTTTCAGCTTTCGCCCAGGATGTCACCCGGACCCGGTATGAGAGCTTCGAGCAGCTACTCGATTATTGCGACAGGTCGGCGAACCCGGTCGGGCGTTTGATCCTTCTTCTGTTCGGCCACAAGGACGAAGGGCTACATCAAATGTCCGATAGCATCTGCACGGCACTTCAACTCGCGAACCACTGGCAGGACGTAGGGATCGACCTGAGAAAAGACAGAGTGTATCTGCCTCTGGAAGACCTGGAGAGATTCGGCCTCTCCGCCGATGAACTGCGCGTGATGAAGGCTGACGAGCGATTCAGAAAGCTGATGAAGTACGAGGTCGAAAGGGCGCGCGAGCTCTTCATATCAGGCAAGCCACTTTGTACCGAAGTCGGCGGCCGTCTGGGCGTGGAACTTCGAGCCATATGGCTGGGCGGGTGGCGGATACTGAATCGGATCGAAGAAACTCGGTATGATGTCTTTTCTAACAGGCCGGTCATCTCAGCAATTGATAAGATGAAGATACTATTTCTCGCTGTGCGGAGGGAGGCCTTCAGGCGTTTCTGATGTCTGACTACATGGCAGAAACATTTTCTCGCTTCCAGAGCGTTCAGGACCGGCTGGCCCATGCTGCCGGGTCGAACTTCTATTACTCGTTTCTGCTGTTGCCATCAGCGAAGCGCAAAGCGATCAAGGACGTGTACGCCTTCTGCCGAATTCTTGATGACATAGTTGACCAGGACCACTCCGGCCGCGACCCCTTCCGGGAGCTTCAATACTGGCGCGATGAGGTCGACGCCTGTTATAGGGGCATTCCTGAGACAGCCTTCGGAGAGAGGCTGAGTGATACGATAGACCTGTTCGAGCTGCCCAGGCAGCCATTCATCGACCTGATCGAGGGGATGGAGATGGATCTGAAATGGCAGAGCTATCAGACCTTCGCGGACCTTCGCGAATACTGTTACCGGGCTGCTTCGGCTGTCGGGCTGATCTGCATCGAGATTTTCGGGTACGAGTCTTCGGGTACTCGCGAATACGCGGTCAACCTCGGCCTCGCGCTCCAGCTCACAAATATTCTTCGCGATTTGAAAGAGGATGTGGAAAGGGGGAGGATATATATCCCTCTGGAGGACATCGAAAGATTCGGGTACTCTGAAAAGGATCTCCGCTCCAACCTCTACAACACGCCCTTCATTCAGCTCATGAAGTTCGAACACAAAAGAGCGCGCTCTTACTTCGAGAAGGCGGCCGGGTCCCTGCCGGAAGTCGATCGAAACAAGATGTTCGCGGCCGAAATAATGAGCCAGATATATAGCGAGCTGCTCGATTCCATAGCCGCCGTTCAATTCGATGTATTTAGAAATCGGGTCACAATATCCAAGAAGCGCAAGATGCAGATCGCGCTGGCAATCTGGCTCAAGAGCAAGCTGAAGAGGTAAGAGTTGCCCAAGCGCGTCGTCATCATCGGAGGAGGGTTCAGCGGCTTATCGGCGGGGGTCGCCCTGGCCGAACGCGGGTACAACGTCAGGCTGCTGGAGCGTCGGAACCATCTCGGAGGGCGCGCGTACTCATTCATCGACGCCCGCACGGGGGACGTAGTCGATAACGGCCAGCATCTCTTTATGGGATGTTATCGCCACACCATAGACTTCCTGAAAAAGATCGACCGCCTCGACAGGCTCAGATTTCAAGAACGGCCTCACGTCGATTTTCTCGACCTCAATCACAAATTCTCCAGCTTTTCCTGCCCTCCGCTGCCCTCCCCCCTCCATGCTCTCGCGGGCCTGCTCGGCATGCGCGGAATCACAACCGGAGACAAGCTGCGGGCACTGAACGTCGGGCGAGCGCTCCGGACCGGCACGAGACAGAGCCCCGCGAGCCCGTCGAGAAACGGGCTGACAGTCGATAACTGGCTCGAAGGTTTAAGACAATCGGACAGGATCAGAGAACGCTTCTGGCACCCGATGTCAATTGCGACATTGAACGAAAATCCGGTCACCGCGTCGGCCGCGATGCTCACAAAGGTGCTTCAGGAAGCGTTCGGCGGCGGCCGAAACGCCACGCGGATCGGCATCTCGCGTGTCGGCCTGAGCGATCTCTATACCGACGGTGCGCGGGCATTCATCGAAGAGCGCGGCGGAACGATCAGTACGGGAGCGGCCGTAAAGAGGCTCAGGATAGAACGGGGGAGGGTGCTGTCCGTCGAGCTAAAAAGCGGCGAGGAAGTCGGCGGCGATTACTTCATCAGCGCGGTCCCGCCGAAGGCTTTTAACGAACTCTTACCCGAAGGCCCGGCGAGAGGCGAATTCGCCTCTCTCGCGAGACTCGAATCTTCTCCCATAGTCTCCGTCAACCTCTGGTTTGACAGGCCGTTGATCGACCGCGAGTTCGTGGGGTTGATCGGGACCAGAATTCAGTGGATATTCAGCAAAGACCTGACCCTCTCGCTTGAGAAAAAGTCCCACCAGATCGCAGCCATAATAAGCGCCGCGCGCGAGTTCGTGGACTGGACAAGAGATGAGCTCGTCGAGCTGGCGCTCGTCGAGCTGTCCCGGCTCCTGCCGGAGTCCCGCTCGGCCAGGTTGATTCACAGCGTGGTCGTGAAGGAGCGAGAGGCGACGCTCGCCCACACCGTCGAGTCCGACCACTTGCGGCCCGGCCCGACCGGCTCTATTTCAAATCTCATCCTCGCGGGAGACTGGACCGATACCGGGCTTCCCGCCACCATCGAAAGCGCCGTGATGAGCGGTCACAAAGCCGCAGAGATCATCTCGCGCCTTTGAACGCGGAACTAGCCCTTAAAACAAGATGAAATCGGGTGCGGCAAGGGAGCGCGGGCGGATTTATCGCATGCCCTAGATTCCGAAAACCTGCAGGAAGACGCTGCGCTGATTCGGGCCGTCAAATTCAGCCATTATGACGCTCTGCCACTGGCCCAGCACCAGCTTACCCTGCGATATTGGGATGTTCAGGCTCTGGCCGAAGACGACATTTTTCAGGTGGGAGTCGGAGTTCTTGCGATCGCAGTCCGAGTACTCAGGATCGTTGTGCCTGTAATAGGTCTCGCGCGGCACGATGCTGTCGAGCATCGCCTTGATGTCAGCCAGCAAGGCCTCCTGCCATTCATTTATAAAGAGCCCGGCGGTCGTATGCAAAGACGAAATCTGAATAAATCCGTCCTTGACTTCCGTGGCCTCGACGAGCGCCCTGATATCGTCGCTCAAGTTCACAAGCTCTGTCCGCTCGTCCGTTTTCACGGTAAGGGTCTTCGAAAACACTTTCACCGTTCCCTGATTCACGTGGCAGTCCAGAACTGCGGCCCCGCCCTCGCGGGTCTTGATTGCTTCCATTCTTTGTCTCCTCCAGAGAATCTTCGTTTTATCAGTGCCCGGCCCAAGTCTAACCCGCAAATCCGTCAATAGCAAATATCGCTTGCCGCGAGAAAGCTGCCTTACCGGTGCCGGATCAGGCGACCCCGGTCGACCCGCTCAAGAAGATTTGTAAAAATGGAACGGACTACTCGGCCAGCAGCTGCTTGAGCTCGCTTTCGAAGGTCGCCCTCGGCGTGACCCCGACATGCTTGAAGCGGATTCGGCCCTGCTTGTCGATCAGGAAAGCCACGGGCAGCGAGGAGTCCCCCAGATTGAAGGCTTCGGAAACTTTGCCATCGCCTATGACCTGCCTGTAGTTCATGGGGTGTTTCTTCAAGAAAGGCTTGACGACTGCCGCGCCCTCCTCGTCCATAGATATTGCGACCAGTTCAAGGCCGCTTTCTTTATATTGTCTGGCGAAATCGTTGAATATCGGAATCTCTGAGATACAGGGCACGCACCATGTGGCCCAGAAGTCTATGAGGACGACCTTGCCCCGCAGCCGTTCGAGATCGAGATTGCCGCCCTCCAGCAGCTTCAGGCTCACTGCCGGGGCCGGGTCCATAGAAACGCCCTTCGCCGCGTCTGTCACGGGCGCGCTCGCGTCGGCCGAATTTTTTGCGACCACCTGATCGACCGGTCCGCTCGCGGGAGAATTCGAGACCTGCTTCATTCTGGAAAGGAAAGCGGCAGGCTTTTCAAAACCTCCCAATCGCAGATTACTCTGCTCCTGTCCCTTGGGATCGAGGAAAATCACCGTCGGCACGCCCAATATATTGAATCTTCGCCTGGCGCGACCGGCCTCCGAGTCGGGGTCGTTCGTGGTCAGGTCGAGTTTGAGAGTCAGGAATCGCTCGGCCTCACGCCTCACGTCCGAGTCCGTGAAGGTAAGCTGGTCCAGCTCCTTGCAGGGGATGCACCAGTCGGCGAAGGTGTCAATGATGACTCCCCTCCCCTCCCGTTGCGCCTGGGCGAGGGCCTGCTCGCTGTAGGGGTGCCACGTAATGCCGGCCCCGGTCTCTTTCGGAATCGCTATGATCACTCCGACGATCGCCGCCGCGATGCCAAGCCCACGCAGTATCCATGCGAATTGCTTCGGCTTCGTACGCCCGGATTCCCAGAAGATCAAGTAGAGCGCCGACAGGAAAAAGAAGGCGATGAAGATGTAAGAGGCGGAGCGGCCCATTAAGGGCATCAGGAAGTAGAGCGCCATCCCGATCAGCATGAGCCCGAATATCTTGCGGACCGTAACCATCCAGAGGCCCGAGCGCGGCAATGATTTAATCGCGCCGGAGAACGTTCCGAGAATCAGGTAGGGCAGGCCCAGGCCGAGCGCCAGCACGAAGAACATCATGAAGCCGTAAAGCGGGTCGCCCTTGGTGCCGACGTGGACCAGCAACGCGAGAACGAATGGCCCGATGCAAGGCGCGGCGACGATGCCCATAGTCAGACCCATCACGAGGGCTCCGATCAGCCCGCTGGTAGATTGAGTGCTCTGAGTCGCGAAGCGTTTCAGGAACTCAGGCATCCTAAACTCGTAAACGCCGAACATCGACAGCGCGAGCCCCACCATCACAAGGGCAAGCGCTATCAGAACCAGAGGGTTCTGGAGGGCCGCTCCGAAAAGCCCTTCGGACATCGACGCGATCACTCCGAGAATGGAGTATGTGATCGCCATCCCGAGCACGTACATCGAGGCCATCGAAAACGTTCTACTCAAACGGGGAGAGCCGCCCTGATTGCCCTGATTGGCGAAGAAGCCTATCGTGATCGGGATGATCGGATACACGCACGGGGTCGCGTTCAGCGCGAGCCCCGAGAGAAAGATGAAGCCGAGCGCGAAGAAGAGGCCCCGGCTCGAGATCAGGTCCGAGATCGCGTTCGAGGCCTGCCCGCCTTGCCCGCTTCCGCGATACTCGACGAGCCCCGCCGGCGCGTCGGCGTACCCGATCTCTTCGGCCTTTTTGAATACCTCGGCGTTCGCCGCCTGAGAGTATTGGCTCGCAGCCTCCACTTTAACGGGCACCTCGATCTTGAGGGTCGAGGGGAAGAGGCATTGCGTCTCGTTGCAGGATTGAACCGTAACGGTAGCGGGGATGACGTATGCGCCCGCCTTGATCGAGCTGTCCGCCTCCACGTCCGTCGTTATGTAGACCGTGCCTTCGTGGACGGCCAGGTCTTTGTCCGGCGAGAACTCGAACCTGCCCATCTTCGGAGGCGAATACTTCGACTCTCCGAATCGAAGGCCGGCGACCGGCTCGAATCGGACCTCCGTGCCCTTCAGAAACTCTTCGGTCGGCACGTGCGCGTTGATGTGATAACCGCTCGCGATCTCGAGCACGACCGCGACCTTGAACCTGTCGCCCGGCCTGACGTATTCGACCGAAGCCAGTCCGCGCGCTTTAACGACGCTGCCGCTGTCCTGGCCGAGAGCGAGGCGAGCAGTCGATAGAGCGACCAGCACCAATATTCCGAAACCGACGATAGATTTCCTGGTAATCATATGAGCCTCAGCAGATGCTTATATTTTAAATATAGATCCAACCCGGAGTCTCGAATATTCCAGGTCCCGGGCAATGCCTATTTTTTTCTAAGATTCTGGATCATCTCTTGAGTCAGCTCGTCGAAGACGATGACCCTTCCGCCATTTGTCGAGGCGAATTCCCGCGCGTCCTCGGGCTTGAAGAACGCGATGACATCCGGCCCCATCGGGCCGCTCACGTTGCTCTTATAAACCAGGGCCGCGGCCCTGGGGTCAATCGGCCCGCGAGTCTGATACTCCTTTAGGAGTACCCGGTCGATGTTGGCAAGGTCCTTCTGAGCATCGACCACATCATAGCTGCCCGGCGACGAGTAGAATTTCAGCATGTCTCCGGGAGATTCGAACATCAACTTCGTGCCGTCCTTGTAAACGATCTCCGATGTCCATTGATTCTCCGCCTTCACCTTCATCGAACAGACGGGGCAATACCCTTCGGTTGCGTTGACGGGCAAGGGCTCGCTCCTCCTGCCGCACGCGGCGGAAGCGAAGGCGATGAACATATAGAACGCGATGATCGAAAATCGCGCCGCCGGTTTGACCCTTTTGTAAGACTCAACCATCAATGAGGCCCGATACTCTTTCTATAGAATTGCGTTTCGACTATTCGCCGCTTCACTCGCCGCGCTCAATCCATCCGCCCCCGACGACGAGGTCCCCGTCATAAAAGACCGCCGCCTGTCCCGGTGTGACGGCAGCCTGTGGGCCATCGAAATCCACTCTTACCGTTCCGGCTCTTAGCGGCGTTATGGTCGCCATCGCCTCAGGCGACCTGTAGCGAATCCTCACCGCCGCTCGCACGGCGCTTTCGGGCGGCGCGATTGAAAGCCAGTTGACCCCCCTAGCGACGAGCGAGCGACTGTAGAGGTCGCCGCGCTTACCGACGACGAGCCGGTTTCGCGGCACGTCGATCTTCACGACGTAGAGTGGGTCGGGCGAGGATATGCCGATCCCCCGACGCTGCCCGATTGTATACCGGTGCAAGCCGCCGTGCTGGCCCACGACGCGCCCGTCCGTGGTCTCGATCCCGCCCGGGGCGAGGGCGCTGTTTTCCCGGCCCTCGTTTTTCATCTCATGGCGCGCGTAATCCTCCACGAACGCCGCGTAATTTCCGTCGGGCACGAAGCATATCTCCTGGCTCTCAGGCTTCTCCGCCGTTTCAAGCCCGAGCCTGCGAGCCACGTCGCGGACCTCGGATTTCGTCATATCGCCGAGGGGGAACATCGCGCGCGCGAGTTGCTTTTGCGTCATCTCGAAGAGGAAGTAGGACTGGTCCTTCGACCGGTCTCTCCCTTTTCTCAGCACATATCTTCGGGCCGACTCATCGAACTCGACGCGAGCATAATGGCCCGTAGCCACGCGCTCCGCCCCGACCTGCTCGGCCACGCTCACGAGCCGGGCGAACTTTAATTTGGTGT